>ERZ1673962.915-NODE-915-length-16768-cov-4.066415_pt1 | contig 16768 bp, 16 predicted proteins | sample MGYA00580188_ERZ1673962 | MGnify/ENA primary metagenome ERZ1673962 (study PRJEB41334, sample SAMN05608104) | rock metagenome | biome: terrestrial subsurface; feature: shale formation; material: shale | place: USA: Pennsylvania ... | reverse complement strand
TGATCAAAGCCGCCGTCATGCCATAGCCGTTTGGCGACAAGACCCCATAGCCGTTAGAGGCAAAACCGCCCACGCCCTCAAACCCGGACTGGCCGGAGGCAATGACATAGAGGGCGGCGACGGCGAGGATCCCCCCCATCAGTTGCGCCCCCCAATAGGCCGGCAATTCGCCCGCCGGGTGACGCCCTGCCACCACCAGACCCAGCGTGACGGCCGGGTTAAAATGGCCGCCGGAAATCGACCCGACCGCATAGGCCATGGTCAAAACCGTCAACCCAAAGGCCAGTGCCACGCCCAGCCAACCGATCCCAACGTCCGGCGTCCCGGCGGCATAAATCGCGCTGCCACAGCCGCCAAAGACCAACCAAAACGTGCCGACACCTTCGGCCATAAGTTTCTTCAACATCGTCTTTCTCCAAATGTGATGCTCACGCATATGTGAGGATCACAGGATCGCGCATGGGGAAAATTTCCAATGTTGCAGCCATTCCCTTAGGGCACCCTGAAGCGCATCCATGCCGCGGAAAGAGGTGCGCATAAAAAAGCCGCCCCATTTCTGGAGCGGCTTGATCTGTCCCTCGTTCATTCAAACGAGTGGCCTGTCTTACTCTTCGTCGAGAGCTTCAACAGCCTTTTCGAGCTCTTCTTTCGAGATCTCTTTTTCGGTCACGTCAGCTTGCTCAGCGATCCAATCCACCACTTTGTCCTCGAACAAAGGCGCTTGGATTTGCTGACGCATCTGCGGGTTTTGCTGAACGAATTCAAAGAACTGGCGCTCTTGACCCGGATATTGACGGGCCTGCGTCATCACCGCTTGGGTGAATTCCGCATCAGAGACTTGCAGCTCTTGTTTCTGACCGATGTCAGCCAGCAAAAGGCCCAAACGCACGCGGCGCACGGCCAATGTGTTGTGCTCTTCGGTCACCTCGATTTCCGGGTGATCGTGGCCATGCACGTCCGGGTTTTCTTCGTGCCACAGTTGATGCGCGATCTGTTTGGCTTCGGCCTCAACCAAGGACGGCGGCAAGTCAAAGGACACGAGGCTGTCGAGCTGGTCCAAAAGACCGCGTTTCATCACAGCGCGCGCCGCACCGGCATATTCGGCTTCAAGACGCTCAGCGATTTGACCTTTGAGGGTCGCGAGATCTTCCACACCAAATTTTTTCGCCAGCTCATCATCAATCTCAGCATCCGCAGGTGCTTTGACCTCTTTGATTTTGCATTCAAACACAGCGGCTTTGCCAGCCAGGTTCTCGGCGCCATATTCCTCGGGGAAATTGACTTCGACGTTCTTTTCCTCGCCGGCTTTGGTGCCGACAAGCTGCTCTTCAAAACCTGGAATAAACGACCCGGAGCCCAGCGTGAGCGGGTAATCTTCGGCTGCGCCGCCTTCAAAAGGCTCGCCGTCGACTTTACCCAAGAAGTCGATCACTACCTGATCGCCATCTTCGGCCGCGCCGTCTTTGGCGGCAAAGTTCTGCGCGGTTTTGGCAAGGTTGGCCAAAGCATCGTCAACTTCTTTATCGGAGGCTTTCACCACCAGTTTCTCAAGTTTCACACCGGACAGGTCGGTCTCGGCGATCTCAGGCAGAGCTTCGTAGGTCATGGTGACAACAACGTCGTCGCCCTCTTTCCACTCTTCGCCCGCATCCATTTTGACATCGGGCTGAAGCGCCGGACGGTCGCCGGAGGCTTCAAAATGCTCGTTCATCGCGCCATCAACAGCGTCTTGCATGGCTTCGCCCAGCACACGCGGGCCGAACTGCTTTTTCAAAAGCGCCATCGGGACTTTGCCCTTACGGAAGCCCTTCATTTCGATCTCAGGCTGAGATTCTTTAAGCTTTGCATTGACTTTGGCGTCAAGCTCAGCGGCAGTGATCGTGATCTGATAGCCGCGCTTCAGACCTTCATTCAGGGTCTCGGTGACCTGCATCTTGGGCGTCCTTCTTACGTCTCTCTCAGGCCGCAACAAGGCGACCACTAAATCAGACGCCCTTCTAGGGGGTCAATGCCAATCGTGCAAGGCGATTCCAACCATCCGGTACAACCAGCCTTCGCTGCCCAAGGCGCCAAGCCGGTTCCGCTCCTGTGATGTGGAACAAAGGTCACAGTGAGGATCAAGATGATCGTTGGCATGCACTCAGGCACAAGTTTTCATCGGCCCCCGGCCTGTCATCGGTTAACCCTCTGACATTGGATGCTTTCACCCTCCGGGACATCGACCATCCCGGACCACAAGTTCGACCCCGAAAGGTCGACCAGACCACTATAAAACCCGTATCCTCTGGGGGACTTTATGAATATTTCGACGTTTACCGGCCTGTCTTTGATTGTTTTTAGCCTTGCTGCCTGCGGCACCGCCGGAGGAGACGCGGACTCCAACAGTTCCGGGACGTCGCAAAGTGATTATGAAACCTACAACGCCGCCCATGACGCCATCGTGGACAACGATTTGGTCGCCACCGCCAGTGCTTTGGGCACTGCCGCCGCAAATGCGCGCAGTGACACGGTCGAAATGAGCGGCATTTATGGCATCCAATCCGATGACCTGCTCGGCACCGACGCGATCCTTGGTGAAATGTCGATGACCGCGAATTTCGGCAATGACACGGTGTCTGGCTCCATGACCAACAACTTCATTGCCTTTGATGATGCAAGCGGCGCGCATTCCGAGGGCTCCGCCGAACCCCTCAGCGGCTCAATGACCTATGTGGGCACCGTGAGTGGGGACGGTATCGCAAGCCATTTTGATGGAATTTTGACCCGCACTGATGGCACCCAATATGATCTCTACGTCGATATGACGGGCACGTTCTATACGGTCACGGATGGGGCGCTCACCGAATTGGGCGCCATTGGCAATTTTGGTGGCAACATCACCGTGGTCGGGGACGCCACGGGCACAATCTATGACCTCACCGATGGGTACGACTTTGTTTCCCCAAACGGAAACGAAACCGGCTTTGTCGTTTGTGAAAGCCTGTGCAGCGGCGAATAAGCGCGATGCGCCTGATGCCATATCACGCAAGGCTTGCGCGCAGACCGAGACTGTTTGCCGCTTGCGTGATGGCGTTTGCCCTTCCCCTTTTGCCTCTCCCCGCGCACGCACTTGAACCGCAAGAGGTGATCGCAAACCTCGTCCGCGCGCAAGCCGATGCACGGACGGGCAAAAAAGAGAACGCCTACGACCGCCTGCGTTGGTTGTTGTTCACCGACACGGATCATCCGTCCCATAGCCTGACCTATCAAAAAGCCTTGGCCAAACTGCGGGACGGCAAGCCCCTCACCTTTGGCACCTCGGCCGCCCTTGCCCCCTCAACCAACCTCAAACGCGCCAGCTCGAAGAGTTATTTTTACACTGACGGTGACACCTATTATCTCGGTGACAGTGGCAAAGATCACAGTGGCCTTGGCCTCAACCTCACCCTCTCCACCAGCGCCGCCCGCGCCTATCAGCCGGGGCGGGAAATCTCGATCGGCTTGGATCTTGGCGGCAACCTCTACAGTGACCGCGACCTGTCTTCGGCCTTTCTACGCCTGAGGGTGGGCCACGAGTGGTACGACACCGGGGCCACTTACGCGCTCAGCCTGTTCCGCGACATGGCACAATATTCTGAACATGATGGAGACCCGTCGCTCGATTGGACCGCCTTCGGTCTCTCCCTGTCTGCGGCGCGAAAACTCGCCTCCGGTGACACCCTACGTGGGTCGTTCACCGCCAGTGACCGCAATTCCGATGAGGCTTATTACGCCTATCGCGATGGCCTCACCACCGCGCTGTCCGTCGGCTACACGCACCCTCTGTCCCGCAAATCCCAGATCACTGTTCAAGGCACTCTGGAACAGGCCGATCTCACCCGTGAAAGCCTGTCCTATCGGTCGATCAAATTGGGCGCACGCTATGGCCGCACCACCGCCTCTGGCCTGTCTTGGGAATTGGGTGCTGCCGCCACGTTACGGTCCTACGATGACACGTTCACCGCGCTGTCCTATGCCCGTGAGGATCAAGTCAATGAGGTGAGTTTGGGCCTGTCTCATGCCAAGCTCAAACTCCGCGACACCTCCCCCATGCTCTCTTGTACCCTACGCGATCACGGCTCAAACGTGGCGCTTTATGATTATAACGCGGTCGATTGTGCCCTCTCGTTTAGGCGCGATTTCTAGGCCTGGAACAAAGCCCCGGCGACGCCGCATTGCAGCGCAAATATCGACCATATTTCCTCCAAAAATCGGCGTATTCTCCCATATTTTACCCGGAACCCTTTCATTTCGGCACGATATCTCCCCAAAATCGGGTGAAACTCTCGGCAACCACATCGCAATCCAACAGGAGATATTTATGCGCATCGGGTGCCCGAAAGAGATTAAACCCCAAGAATTCCGTGTCGGCCTCACCCCCGACGCTACGGCCGAAGCCGTAGCACATGGCCATACCGTCTTGATCGAAACCGGCGCGGGGGTTGGCGCGGGGTTCACCGATGACGATTATATCGCAGCCGGAGCAGAGATTGCCCCCGACGCCACCTCCGTCTTTGAGCGCGCCGACATGATCGTCAAAGTCAAAGAGCCGCAGCCGGTCGAATGTGCTCTGCTGCGCGCCGGTCAAATCCTCTTCACCTATCTGCACCTCGCCCCCGACCCCGCCCAAACCAAGGCACTTTTGGCCTCTGGCGCGACCTGCATCGCCTATGAAACCGTGACCGACGCCCGCGGCGGCTTGCCGCTTTTGGCACCGATGTCCGAAGTGGCGGGTCGTTTGGCGCCGCAAGTTGGCGCATGGACCCTGCAAAAGGCCAATGGCGGGCGCGGCGTTTTGATGGGCGGTGTGCCGGGCGTGGCGCCTGCGCGTGTGCTGGTCATCGGCGGCGGCGTTGTTGGCACCCACGCGGCGCGGATTGCGGCGGGCATGGGCGCGGATGTCACCGTGTTGGATCGCTCCCTGCCCCGGTTGCGGCAGCTCGACGATCAATTCGGCGGCATGTTCAAAACCGGTTACGCCTCCAAAGCCGCAACAATGGAATTGGCCCGCGCGGCCGATATGATCGTCGGCGCGGTCCTCATCCCCGGTGCTGCCGCCCCCAAACTGATCTCCCGCGATGAGTTGAAAGAGCTCAAACCCGGTGCGGTTCTGGTCGATGTGGCGATTGACCAAGGTGGCTGTTTTGAAACCTCGCGTGCCACCACCCACCAAGACCCGATCTATGAGGTCGATGGGGTGATGCATTACTGCGTCGCCAATATGCCCGGCGCGGTCGCGCGCAGCTCGACGCTGGCGCTTGGCAATGCCACGATGCCCTTTGTGTTGGCCTTGGCCGACAAGGGCTGGAAAGAGGCCTGCCGCACTGATCCCCACCTTTTGAACGGGCTCAATGTCCATGCCAGCCAACTGACCTACGCCGCCGTCGGCACAGCTCTGGGCCTCAGCGCGGTGCCTGCCGAAAGCGTGCTGTAAGCCGTTCAAACCACCAAGGCCCGCCTGTCTTTAGATGGGTGGGCCGATCCCAGCGAACATAAGGGGCTGCGATGGGCAAATGGGAGGCCATGGACACAGAAATCCTCTGGTGTGATCGTCGTCCGGGTTTGGCTGCGTTGCGTCTTCTGTCCAGATTTTGCCGACCTAACTGTTCATAGATCTTACCGTCCATCAGTCTCGACGCTCCCTTGTGCCACTCAAGGAAAGCGCATGGGACACATCGCAAAAGACCGCAAAAGGCAATCTATTCAAACCGGATCATACCTGTTCATTGGCGTGGGCGAACCGAAGCCGGCGAAACAGAAAAACACGCCAACATCATCGCCCTCCAATCAGTACGAGCCCCGCCCCGTTAGGCGCTCCGCCCGCTTGACTGGCCGGACGGCGCTGCACTTAGTTTACCCAAAAGGGTGAATTATGCGAGACAAAGGACCATCGGCGGACTAGGACAGAACGCTCATGGCGCTCGCCGATCCTATTCGGCGGCGCATATTGCACTTTCGCCCCGAACCGCTGTCTGAGGTTCAACAATGGATCACGTCTCAGCAAGCCTTCTGGGCGAACCGGCTTCAAGCCATTGACGATCTTTTGACGGCCGAAGATGCGGCAACCGAAATTCCACTTCCAAGGAGAAAACGCATGTCCAGAAAGATTGAATCGAAGACGGCCCATGGATTCAAGGCGTCGGCCGATCCGGTCAAGCGACAGCACAGTCTCGCCGCGCCAGAATCAGGTGGCATAGGCTGCATTTCAGCGCGCGTTGAACGCCGCGGCGCCTAGCGCCTGCGCGATCAGATAGGTCTTCCCGTTCATCTTCCGTCTCCTTGTCCGGGGTGTCAGGCTTGGGTAAGGTGGGCATCGCCTACCGTCGGGCCAGACAACCCATGTCGGACAACGCCGCCGCAATGGCTTGGTCAAGCGGCGTATGCGGCTCGACACCGAGCAGGTCCACGAGACGGTGATTGTCGAAGTGCATGGGATGTTTCCACACCGGCTCGATCTCAAGGGCTTCCTTTGGAAACCCGCCAAAGGGGGCGGCGAGACGCATCATCCACCAAGGGAAGGCGCGTTCCGGCACATCGCTGCCCACGGTCCGGCGAACCGCATCGCGCATCTGCGTGCCGGTCGCATCCCAATGACCCGCGAACTGCACTGTTTCAAAGGCACGCAATTGTTCGGGGATTGCCATAAGGCCGGCGAAGGTCGCCGCAAGATCGGGCAGATAAGCATAGGCATGGGGAACGCCCAACGCCAGGCTCGTGAATTTGCGCACCGGCTGTCCCGGCTGCACCATCGCCTGCGTGAACCAACTCGCCCGCGTTCCCGGGCCGAAGAAGTCGCCTGCGCGCACGATGAGCGAAGGGACCTCCGGGGCCGCGTCCGCCAGTTTCCGCTCTAGCGCGACACGGATTTTGCCCTTCGTGGTGCGCGCATTCTGCGGGCTGTTCTCATCAATCACGGTGGTGCGTGCCGGGTCGTAATTATAGACCGTGCCGGGCAGCACGATGCGGGCGCCGCCAGTCGCCCGGGCGGCTGAAAGCGTGTTGTCGATCATCGGCAGCACCAGCGACGACCAGTTGCGATAGCCCGGCGGATTGACGGCATGGACGATAGCCGCAACACCCTCTCCCAGCGTGGCCGCGCGAATGACGGACGCCACGTCCATCGCATCACCAGCGATGAACTGCGGTGTCGGACAATTATGCCGCCAGCCGGATGTGGCCGCTTCGGTGTTCCGACACAAGGCGCGGACCTGCCATCCCTCGCAGATGAGCCTGGCGGCGATAGCCCCGCCAACGCCGCCAGTGGCGCCAAGAACGAGAGCGGTCCGATCGGTCGCCCCGCGGCCTGCATTTGTAGAAACAGTCTGAACCATAAGTGATCTCCTTTGGATGAGGAGAGCTTCGGTTAAATTTGATTGTAAGAAAATTGCCAATTCTTTGCTAACTGCTTATAAGAAATTTATGAGCAAGACCGTAGATTGGAACGATCAGTGTGCCTTTCTGGCCGTGATGGAAACCGGCAGCCTGTCGGCTGCTGCACGTCGCTTGGGGCTGTCCCAACCGACAATGCGCGCGCGCATCGAGGGGCTTGAGGCTCTGCTTGGCACGGCACTGTTCACCCGGTCGGTGCATGGGCTGATACCCACGCCAACCGCCAAGGCAATGGCCGCGCCCGCCCGCGCAATGGCACATGCCTCAGAGGCCATGCTGCGCGCAGCTTCGGCGGATTCGACAATGGCGGCAGGCCGGGTTCGGCTCAGTGTCTCCGAATTCGTGGGGATCGAGGTTCTGCCGCCCATGCTCCGCAGCCTGCGCAACAAGTATCCACAACTCACCGTCGAATTCGAACTGAGTAATGCCAGCGCGGACCTGCTCGACCAGCAGGTCGATGTCGCGGTGCGGATGCATCCCCCGGAGCAATCCGCCCTTGTGACGAAAAAGGTGCCTTCGATCCCTCTCGGCTTCTTCGCGCATCGTGATTATCTGGAGGCCTATGGCCGTCCCGGCTCAAAGGCCGAGATCGGCAACCATCTGTTCATCGGACCGGATCGCAATCGCGGGGACTTGGCCGTTGCCGCGCTGATTGATGACCCGGCCCGCATTCGCTGGATTGCGCGGACGGACAGCCATCCAGCGCAGCTCGCACTCGCTCGCGCCGGCCTTGGCATTGCCGTCACGCAGATTTCCACGGCGGCGCGTTACCCTGAACTGGAACGCCTGTTGCCGGACATAGATCTTCCACAACTCCCGACATGGATCGTGGCGCACGAGAATCTGCGTCATCTACCGCGCGTCGCGGCACTCTTCGATCATCTGGTCGAGGCGTTTGAGGCCTATGGCAACCGCCCGCACATTCAGCAGTGACCTCCAATGCAGAGCGGCGAAAACTTCACCATTTTCCCGATGTCGCCGATATTTTCCACGGTTTCGCCGCCTGATTCAGCGTAAAGCCCGATCTTAGGAACTTATAACAGCATCATGATGCTCATTTTGTTGAGATCTCGCCCAATATTCGGTCACGCTTGATCTCGCGACGGTCGCGAGGCGGATGACGAAACGCACGCGCGTCGTGAGGGTCGGAGCACCAGACATGAGCTACGCCCCCCTTACGCGCGCCAAACCCCGCCTTGCCATACCCGAAAAACTTGACCGTTTTATAGACCCTGAATTTCATCCCAAGGTTTGCTTCCTTAGCGAGGCTAGGATGAACAGCAGAGTTGAATTTATCGCAAAGTGGGGAACGACCGGGAAAACGCGAACATAAATCCACATAAACCCCTTTAAAAACAAGATGTTAACATAAATAAGTGGCGGAGGAGGTGGGATTCGAACCCACGGTACGCTTTCACGCACGCCGGTTTTCAAGACCGGTGCATTCGACCACTCTGCCACTCCTCCTAGAGCCGTAAAGCGGGTTCGGACAGGATTAGCCTCCCTGTTTTGATTCTAAAACCCATGACATTCACTTCTTTACCTTTCCTCCGCCGATTTTCGCCCAACACCGCACGCGGGGCTTTCCAGTTTGGGGCTCTGAGGTTAGACTGCACACAATCTATGTGCGCCCCTGCCGTGTCAGGCCGGAAGAGCACATTGAAACTGAGCAGAACTGATCAGAGCAAATAAGACCCGTGCCGCAACAGGCACGCATAAGGGATCACGGGGCAACAACATGGGCAATATCATGGGCTATTCCATGCACGCAGGGCACGCAGAGGCCGGGCAAACCGCACAGGCCGACCGCTACATCACATCCAAAGGCAGTTTCTCACGCAAAATGCGTCTGGCTTTGTTGGTCTCCTCCACCCTTGCCCTTGCGGCCTGTCAAGACGGACAAAGCTTTTTCGAAAGCTTGAAAGCGCCGGCAAACCGCCCCGCGCCCGCCTCGACGTCGACCAAATTGGTTGAGCGCGACGTCGAAGCGCCCGATGTGTTTCAGGTCACCGACAAGGGCCTTTGGGACGGGCGCCCGTCGCTCGGCGGGGTTTGGGTGGCCCATGCCAAGGTCACAGACCCCGAACGCGTGATCATTCGCAACACCGAAAATGGCAAATTCGTCATCGGCGCGCTGTTCAAACGCGAAGTCACCTCCCCCGGCCCCGGCGTTCAGGTCTCGTCTGATGCGGCCGACGCGCTTGGCATGTTGGCGGGGTCTCCGGCCGAGTTGAACATCACCGCGTTGCGGCGCGAAGAAGTGGCCCCGGAGCCGGAAACCGTGGCGACCATCGCCGAAGCGGAAGCCATCGCAGCCGCGCCTTTGGATGACCCCATCGCCGATGTCGCCGCCACTTTGGACGCGATCGACGCACCCGCCACAGCTCCCGTTGCCACCGCAAAACCACCCGCTCCCAAAGCTGCGGCATCGACGATGGACAAACCCTATTTGCAAATTGGAATTTTCTCGGTCGAGGCCAATGCCGAACGCACCGTTCAAATGCTCGCCTCGCAAGGGCTTGTCGCGACCGTCAAACCCGGCGATTCCAACGGCAAATCCTTCTGGCGCGTTGTGGTCGGCCCGGCGTCTTCCGCCTCCGAACGCGACGCTCTTCTCGAAAAAGTGAAAAAAGCGGGCTTCACGGATGCCTATTCTGTGACCCATTAAGGGCCTGTTCCAAGCCCGAACCCTGAGAGGCCGATGGGGGCCGCCGCACCGATGGCCCTTGTTCGTCCCCTCTGGCCATAAGACCAAGGATTGATACCTCTCCATGTTCCGCACGCTACCTCAAACCACGTTTCGCCGCATCTTTCGTCGCTTTACCCAAAGCCTCGTTGTCTGCCTCACCCTGACGGGTGCCGCTACGCCCGCCGCCGCCTTTGAAACGCGGGCGGGGGCGGCCTGGGTCTATGATTTGACCAGCGAAACGCTGTTGATGGACAAAAACTCCCAAACCCCGCTGCCGCCGGCGTCGATGTCAAAACTGATGACGCTTAACATGTTGTTTGAGGCCTTGCGCGATGGCCGGGTGACATTGGACACCCGGTTTTCTGTCTCAACCCGGGCCAAAAGCATTGGCGGCTCCACCATGTTTCTCAACGAAACCGATCGTCCCAGTGTCGAAGACCTGATCCAGGGCATCATCGTGCTGTCGGGCAACGACGCCTGTGTCGTGGTGGCAGAGGGGCTTGGCGGTACCGAGGACAATTTCGCCCGCCTGATGAATGACCGCGCCAAGGCGCTTGGCATGAACAATTCGACCTTTGCCAATGCCTCCGGCTGGCCCAACCCAAATCAACGGATGTCAATGCAGGATCTGGGTACGCTGGCGATCCGCTTGATCACCGAATTTCCGGAATATTACGGCTATTTTGGTCAGTTGGAATTCCCCTATGACAACCGCGCGCCGCAAAACCGACACAACCGCAACCCGCTGTTGAAACTTGGCATTGGTGCAGACGGGCTGAAAACCGGCCACACCGAGGAGGCCGGATATGGTCTGGTCGGCTCGGCCACGCAAGGTACACGCCGGGTGGTGTTTGTGCTCTCGGGGCTCGACTCGATGGCGGATCGGGCGCAGGAATCTGAGCGTGTCGTCAACTGGGCCTTTCGCCAATTCGCCGAAAAACCCATTGCCGAAAAGGGCCATGAATTTGCCAAGGCGCAGGTCTGGATGGGTGATGACACCGAGGTCGGTTTGGTCGCAGGCGAAGATATTTCGGTGCTCCTGCCCGGCTCCCAACTTGAGGACGGCAGCGCAAAGGTGGTCTACACTGGCCCGTTTGAGGCCCCGATCACCCAAGGCGATGTTTTGGCCGAGCTGGTGATCGCACGCCAGGACCTGCCCGAAGCGCGCATTCCCTTGATCGCAGACCGCTCCATCGCGCGCGGCGGGTTGGTCCCGCGCTTGCGCACCGCCTTCGTGGTGCTTAAGGACAAGTTGGAGGGACAAACGGGATTGGCCGTGTCCGAATAGACGAACCAACACCGACAGGAGCGCCATGTTCATCAGTTTCGAGGGCATCGACGGGTCCGGCAAGTCCACCCAAGCCCGGCTTTTGGCCGAGACCCTGCGCGTGGCGGGCTTTGACGTGATCCACACCCGCGAACCGGGCGGCTCCAAAGGTGCCGAAGAAATCCGCGCGCTGGTGCTCGAAGGCGACCCGGATCGTTGGTCGGCGGAGACCGAAATTTTGCTCTTCACCGCGGCGCGCCGCGATCACATGGAAAAAACCATCCTCCCCGCGCTGAACGCTGGACAGGTGGTGATCTGTGATCGCTTCGCCGATTCCACCCGCGTGTTCCAAGGCGTCACCCGTGGCGATCTTCAGGCCAAGGTCAACCGTTTGCATGACGAGATGATCGGGATCGAACCGGACATGACCCTGTTGTTTGATATGGACCCCGCCCTTGGATTGGCCCGTGCCAAGGGCCGCCAAACCGTCGAAGAGCGGTTTGAAGATTTCGGTCAGGATTTTCAGGAAAAATGCCGCGCCGCGTTTTTGGCACTGGCGCAGACCTACCCACGCTTCACCGTGATTGACGCCGGACGCGACATTGACGTGGTGGCGCGCGAGGTGGCCGATCTGGTCACCACCCGCCTGAGCGCAGGCACGCCACAACAGGCCCAGCCATGAGAGCCCCCGTTGGCGAGATCGAAGAACTGCCCGAGGCAGATTGCGCCCCCGGCGCGCCGCATCCGCGCAAAACCACGACGCTGTTTGGTCAAGCCCTTGCCGAGGCCGCTTTCCTTGAGGCTTTCACCTCGCATCGCCTGCATCACGCCTGGCTGATCACCGGCCCGCGCGGCGTCGGCAAGGCCACGCTCGCATGGCGCATTGCCCGGTTTTTGCTGTCTCAACCGGTTGAGGGCCAAGACGGGCATACCGGAGAGGATGCGGGTCTTTTTGGCGAGGCCCCGCCTGTCCCCACCCATCTAGACATCGGCCATGACAGCCCGATTTACCGCCGCTCGGCGCAATTGGCTGAACCGCGTCTGTGCCTGATCCGGCGCACCTGGGATGAGAAGAAAAACAAATTCGGCGCCGGGATTTCCGTCGATGAAGTCCGTAAGCTCAATGGGTTTTTCCAAATGTCCGCCGCCGACGGCGGGCGCCGCGTGGTGATCGTCGACAGTGCCGATGAGATGAACGTCTCCGCCGCCAACGCCCTGCTCAAGACCTTAGAAGAACCGCCGAAACACTCCACGCTGTTGCTAATTTCGCATCAGCCGACCCGGCTTTTGCCAACCATCCGCTCGCGCTGTCGCGAATTGCGCCTTGGTCCGCTTGCGCCCACAGATTTGGCCCGCGCTCTTGACGCAGCGGGCTTTGATGCCGCAGAGCAGTCAAACGCATTGGCTGAGCTGTCAGCCGGATCAGTTGGGGAGGCGCTGCGCTTGACGAATTTGGACGGATTGGCCGCCTATGGCGATGTTGTGGCGCTGTTTGCCACCCTGCCCCAGTTGGATCGGGGCCGGGCGTTGAAACTGGCCGAGGCCTGTGTCGGTCCGGCCAATGTGGACCGTTACGAATTGACCCTTGGGTTGATGGATCGGTTTTTGACCCGTCTGGCCCGCACCGGAGCCGGACGTCCGCCGATTGTCGAGGCCGCCCCCGGTGAGGCCGATGTGATGCGTCGCTTGGCCCCCGATGGCTTTGCTGCCCGCGATTGGGCGGTGTTGCAACAAGAGCTTTCCGCTCGCGCCGCCCATGCCAAGGCCGTCAACCTTGACCCCGCCGCCTTGATCCTAGATATGGTATTTAAGATCAATGACACGGCCACCCGGATCGCTGGATAAGGCGGTTGCGCAGGGTGCGGCCAGACAGATTTAGAGCAGCCCCATGACCACGCTTCCCCTCATCACTGACAGCCATTGCCATATTGATTTCCCGGACTTTGCCGAGGAATTGCCCGCGGTGATCGCCCGCGCGATGGACGCAGGCGTGCACCGGATGGTGACGATCTGCACCAAGCTGAAAAACGTCGACCAAGTCAAAGCCATCTCCGAGGCCTATGCGCCGGTGTTTTGGGCGGCGGGCACCCATCCGATGTCCGTGGCCGAGGAACCGATGGTGACGGTTGAGGACTTGGTGGCACTGGCGCAGCACCCGAAATTTGTCGCCATTGGCGAAACAGGTCTAGATTATCATTACACCGCCGAAAGCGCCGAGGTGCAAAAGCACAGTCTGCGCCTGCATATCGAGGCGGCGCGCCAGACCCAATTGCCGCTGATCATCCATGCCCGTGGCGCGGATGAGGACATGGCGCAACTGTTGACCGAAGAATACAAGATCGGCGCTTATCCCTGCGTCATGCATTGTTTTTCCTCCTCGCGTGCCTTGGCGGAGGCGGCGCTTGCGTTGAACTGTTACCTGTCGATGTCGGGGATCACGGCGTTTCCGAAATCCGGTGAGCTCCGCGACATTTTCCGTGACGTGCCAAAAGACCGCATTCTGGTCGAAACCGACAGCCCCTATCTGGCCCCGCCGCCGCATCGCGGACGGCGCAATGAACCGGCCTACACCGCCAAAACCGCCGCCATCGCCGCCGAGACCTTTGGCATGGACTACGCCGCGTTTGCCGCCCTCACCGAGGCCAATTTCGAACGCCTGTTCACCAAGGCCGTGCTCCCCGAGGGTCCGAAATGAGCGCCCGTTTTACCATTTTAGGCTGTGGCTCTTCGGGCGGTGTGCCGCGCATTGGCGGGATTTGGGGCGATTGCGATCCGAACAACCCCAAAAACCGCCGGATGCGCTGTTCGGCTTTGGTCGAACGGGACGGCCCCGGCGGCACCACCACCGTGTTGATCGACACTTCGCCCGATATGCGCGAACAGTTGTTGATGGCGGGCACAGCGCGGCTCGATGGGGTGATTTACACCCATCCCCATGCCGATCACGTCCATGGTCTCGATGACCTGCGCCAGATCGTGTTCAACATGCGCGAGCGGGTCAAAGTCTGGGCCGACAGTGAGACGGAAAACGATCTGATCTCACGCTTTGGCTATGCCTTTGTGCAGCCCGAGGACTCGAATTATCCACCGATTTTGGACCTTCATGCCATTCGCGGCCCGGTGACCATCGACGGTCCCGGCGGGCCGATCACCTTTACACCGATCCCGGTCAATCACGGTCAGATCGACGCCCTTGGCTTTCGCATCGGCGATCTGGCCTATATCCCAGATGTGCTCACGATCCATGAGGCCAGTTGGCCCCTGCTCGACGGGCTTGATACCTTTGTGATCGACGCGCTGCGCTATAAACCACATCCGTCCCATGCCCATTTGGCGCTCACATTGGACTGGATCGACCGCCTTGCCCCCCGCCGTTCCGTGTTGACCAATATGCATGTCGACATTGATCACGATACGGTCGACGCCGAGACCGCCGATCATATCACCCCGGCCCATGATGGCATGGTCTTGCCCATCACGGGCGCGATCTGACATGCAAGCACTGATCGACGTCATCTTGCCGGTGTTCATCGTCATTGGCTTTGGCTATGTGGCGGCGTGGCGGCGGTGGGTGGCGGATGCGACCATCGACGGGGTGATGAAATTCGCTCAAAACTTTGCCGTGCCGACGCTGTTGGTCGCCGGCATTGCCCGGATTGATTTGGCGCATAATTTTCACCCACCAATCCTGATCTCCTTTTACGCAGGGGCGTTTTCGGGCGGGATTTTTGGCTTTTTGGGCGCGCGCTACCTGTTCAAACGCGACCTGACGGACAGTGTCGCCATCGGGTTCATCGGGTTGTTTTCCAATTCGTTGTTGCTTGGTATCCCGATCACCGAGCGCGCGTATGGGGCCGATGCGCTGAGTTGGAATTTCGCGATCATTTCGATCCATGCGCCGCTGCTCTATGCCATTGGCATCACTGCGATGGAGCTGGCACGCACGGCGGGTCAGGGTCTTTCGGCGATGCGATTGATCCGGCAAATCGGCACTGCGATACTGCGAAATCCCTTGGTTTTGGGCATTTTGGCCGGATGGATCGTCAATGTTGGCGGCATCCGCTTGCCGCAACCGATCTGGGACGCGGTGTTTATGATGAACAAAGCGGCGATCCCGGCGGCGCTGTTCGGGTTGGGCGGTGTGTTGCTGCGCTATCGGCCCGAAGGCGACATGCGCGTCATCGCTTGGGCGGTGTTCGCCTCACTCGTCCTGCACCCGGCCGTCACCTATGGCTTGGCGCATTTTGGCTTTGGTCTTGCGACCCCGCCTCTGCGGTCCGCCACGATCACCGCCGCCATGGCACCCGGCGTCAATGCCTATCTGTTCGCCAATATGTACGGGGTTGCGAAACGAGTGGCCGCCTCGTCGGTGTTGATTGCCACAGCGCTGTCGATCATCACCATCTGGTGTTGGCTGGCGATCTTGCCATAATGGCGCAACGCGCCCCGGTCAGATAGGGATACGCGGGCGGACCGTATATCTGTGTTGTCACAAGCTCGGCCTTGACGGGATCAAAACCGGCACATGGCACACGCAAGATCGCTTCGAGCGCGGGGAAAAGACCGAAAAGTTCGGCCCTTGCCACGCGGTCAAACCCCGACAACGCAAAGCGCCCGGGATAAAGGCTTTCCGACAGGGCCCCATTTGCGACGATCACCGCATGACGCGGCAGCAACAGGTGGTGATAGCACACCTCCCGTTTGCCACGCGCCACGCGCACCCCCGCCTGTGTCGACAACAGATGTTTGGCACGTGCAAAAACCCGGTGCGCGCCCGCATCCGGGCTGAACCGGGGGTCAGGCACATAAATCCCATGTTGCGGCGAAACCAAAAGATCGCCGCGATTGCCAAACGTGCCGTCGCGGATCAGCACCGGCAAAAGTTCGGGATGTTCAGCCAAAATATCACGCCCCAGGCAGCGCTTGCCATGCCACAACACCGGCTGCGGTCCGGCCCCAAGCGTCGCTACCAGATCCCCCGCACGCAAATTTTCGACAGGCACTTCACCCGAAGGGGTCATGATCCGGGTGCCCGAGACATAACAGGGAATGCCGATGGAATAGAGTTCCGGCGCGGTATCGACCTGTGAGGGCGCGACGCCCCAAAGCGTGACGCTTTCGCCATTCGGAAAGGTCAAAACCGCGCCACCGGCCCCATCATCGCCGACCACCACATCCCATGCATTGACCGGATTGCCATTGGTGTCGGTCAAGGCGGAGACATCGAACTGATCATTGGTGAGGCCGTTTAGATCATCATCCCCCATGTCAAAATCAGTAATGGCATCAAAACCTGAGCCGTCCTGAAGGACGAACACATCCTCCTCAGACCCGCCCGAGAGCGTGTCATTCCCGGTGCCACCGTCGATGATGTCATAGCCTTCACCACCATAAATAATATCGAC
>ERZ1673962.914-NODE-914-length-16782-cov-4.960124_pt1 | contig 16782 bp, 16 predicted proteins | sample MGYA00580188_ERZ1673962 | MGnify/ENA primary metagenome ERZ1673962 (study PRJEB41334, sample SAMN05608104) | rock metagenome | biome: terrestrial subsurface; feature: shale formation; material: shale | place: USA: Pennsylvania ... | reverse complement strand
TTCTGTATGTCGCGGATGTGCTGGATCAGGTCCAGGCTCTGGAGCGATTTATCGACGAGGGAGACAGTGAAAACGGCCTTCCGACTGAGGATGAGCGTGGATCTGTCGCTCTGCCGCCTATCGAGGAGTTGCTGACCGAAGGGCAGGAGTTGCTGGTACAGGTGTCCAAGGAACCCATTGGAACCAAGGGGGCCAGGATTACCGCCAATATTTCTCTGCCCGGACGACATCTGGTTTACATGCCGACAGTCGACCACGTAGGCATTTCCCGCCGTATTGAAAACGAGGAGGAAAAGGAACGCCTGCGCGAACTCATCGAAGGGATCCGCTCGCCGGGATCCGGGTTTATCGTGCGTACCGCCGCGGAGGGCAAGAGCGCGGAGGATCTGCAATCCGACGTGGAGTTTCTGGCCGGGTTGTGGAACGGTATCTGTTCGTTGCGCGAATGCAAGGGGGCGCCCTGTCTGATCTATTCCGATCTCGATGTAACCAGCAAGGTGTTGCGGGATATCCTCACCGAAGATGTGCGGCGCATCGTTGTCGACTCCGCCCGCGAGTACGATAAGATCGTTCGTTTCATAGAGACGTTCATGCCCAAGCTTACCTATCGTATCGAACTGTACGAGGGGGAGGAGCCGGTATTCGATGCCTTCGGTCTGGAGGTGGAGATCGACCGGGCTCTGGGGCGCAAGGTATGGCTGAAAAGCGGCGGATACATAATTATCGAGCAGACCGAGGCGTTGGCTGCCATCGATATCAATACCGGACGCTTCGTCGGCAAGCATAACCTGGAAGATACGATACTCAAAACCAACCTCGAGGCTGTCAGGGAAGTCGCTTACCAACTGCGTTTACGCAACCTCGGCGGTCTGATCATCATCGATTTTATCGATATGGAAAAAGAGGCCCACCGGGAAAAAGTCTTCGTGGCGCTGGAGGAGGCGTTGAAAGGCGACCGTTCCAAAACCAACATTCTTAAGATCTCGGAACTCGGTCTTGTGGAGATGACGCGCAAACGCGTGCGCGAAAATCTGACCCGCACCTTATGCGAGCCTTGTCCCTACTGCGAAGGCAAGGGGTATGTCAAAAGCCGCTCAACCATGGTTTACGAAATTTTCCGGGAATTGCGGCGCGAGATCCGAAACCTGCCGGGGAAGCAGGTCACGCTGCTGGTGCATCCCAGTATCGCTTCGGTGATCTGCGACGAGGAGCGTTGGGAAATCGATGACCTGGAGCAGGCCTTCGGCAAACAGATCGCCATTACCGCCCGTTTCGACTTCCACCAGGAACAGTTCGAGATACTTTGCGATTAGTCTGGAGTTTCCGGATGGATACAGTGCGGTTTTTCATATGGGAGCGGTCCTGTGCCGTGGGGCCGGCTGGGGGTTGGGTTGACCGAGGTTTTCCCTTGACAGCCAGCAGTCAACGGAGCTATATTGCGCTTTCGGTTTAGGCCGAAATATCTAAAAAGTGAGGTGAAACGGGATGTATGCGGTGATCAAGACCGGGGGAAAACAGTATAAAGTTTCCGAAGGCGACCTGGTAAAGGTCGAGAAGATCGAAGGCGTGGTGGGTGACACCATCGAGCTGAACGAGGTCCTCATGGTCGGCGGAGAAGAGGTTAAGATCGGAACACCTCTATTGCCTGGAGCGAAAGTCAAAGCCCGTATTGTACAACAGGGTAAAGACAAAAAGGTGCTGGTTTTTCACAGCAAACGGCGCAAAGGCTATCGCAAGACCTACGGACACCGTCAGCCCATCACCCGCCTGCAAGTTACAGGCATCGAGGCTTAAGGAGGTTTAGCCATGGCTCATAAGAAAGCCGGTGGTAGTTCAAAAAACGGTCGTGATAGTGCCGGTAAGCGCCTTGGGGTCAAGCGTTTCGGCGGTCAGCAGGTGACCGCGGGCTCGATTCTGGTTCGGCAGCGTGGCACGACTATTCATCCAGGCGCCAATGTCGGTTGTGGCAAAGATTATACTCTGTATGCCCTGACCGATGGCGTGGTGTCGTTTGAACGCAAAGGCAAGGATAAGAAAAAAGTCAGCGTTACCGCTCAGTAAGGAGCGCGAGCAGACTGGTTGCTCTTGTCGATGCGACAAAGAACAAGGCCCGGGGTTCCCCAGTTGGAGAGCTTCGGGCTTTTGTTTTTGCCTGAACCGGGGATATCGTCTGGTTCGCAATAGCCGGCGCAATGCGGTAAGCTATGCAGATACCCGGTTTTATCCGGAATCGCCGGATGGACACGACCTCGGTGAAGATGATGATGGAGGTATGGCGGACAACAGAGAGAATCCGGCATGCCGGCGGGAAAAAAAGAATTTTATGAAGTTTATCGACGAAGTCAAAATACATGTCAAGGCCGGTGACGGCGGTCGCGGTTGTCTGTCGTTCCGGCGAGAGAAATTCATCCCCAAAGGCGGTCCCGACGGCGGCGACGGCGGCGACGGCGGCAATGTCGTGCTGTGTGTGGACGAGGGCCTTGGTACGCTGCTGGATCTGCGTTACAAGGTTCACTACAAGGCTCAGCGCGGCGGGCATGGCATGGGGAAAAATCGCCACGGTAAAAGCGGCGAAGACCTCGAGATTCGGGTTCCCCCCGGCGTGCTGGTATACGATGCCGAAACCGGTGAGTTGCTGGCCGACCTCAAGAGCGGCGACCAGCAGCTGGTCGTGGCCCGAGGTGGGATGGGCGGGCGCGGTAATGCACGCTTCGCCACTTCCACCAACAGGGCTCCAAGACACGTGCAGCCGGGTACGGAAGGCGAAGAGCGCTCGCTGCGGCTGGAACTGAAACTGTTGGCTGATGTCGGTCTTCTGGGATTGCCCAACGCCGGGAAATCGACCCTTATCTCGGCGCTGTCGGCAGCCCGTCCAAAGATTGCAGACTATCCTTTCACCACCCTGGTACCCAATCTCGGGGTGGTGCGCAGCGGAAGTTTCAAAACTTTTGTCATGGCCGATATCCCGGGGCTCATCGAAGGCGCCAGCGAGGGGCAGGGTCTCGGAACGCGGTTTTTGCGTCATGTGGAACGCACCGATCTGTTCCTGCACCTGGTCGATCTGTCCGATCTTCAGGAAGGCGACCCGATGGAGCGTTTCGAGCTTATCAATCGCGAACTGACACGGCATAACCCCGCACTGATGCGCAAACCGCAACTGGTGGTGCTGACCAAAACCGACGTTTCCGAAGTGCGCGAGCGACTCGACGGGGTGCGCGCCGCCTTTGCGGAAAAGGGAATCCCCACACTGGCCGTTTCCGCCGTCACCGGGGAAGGACTCAAGGAGTTGGTCGCCGAAGTGTCTCGCGAGCTGGAAAAGCTGCGGGCTTCTCAGCAGAATGATACCGCGGACGCGCCGGGGGGAGAGGAACCCTGGCAACCCGACCTGTCTTGACAAAGGACTTCGGGGGTGGGTAGAATTCTTCTTTTTCTTCTGTATTTTAAAGTAGTTTCGAAGAGCGGAGGCACTCTTTCCTGGAGGGGGATGTCGTCTGCATTAGCTCAGAATTTCGCTGGTTTTTGGGTCCCGTTCCGGAAAGTGAAAAACTATGCGCAATGACCTGCTATCCCGGGTTAAACGGATAGTCATCAAGGTTGGCAGCGGGGTTATCTTCGGTCAGGATGGTCTCGACCTGGAGGTGATCGGCGCCCTGTCCCGAGATATATGCACCCTGCTTTCCCGGGGCTATGAGGTCGTTCTGGTGTCGTCCGGGGCCGTGGCTACCGGCAAGGGCGATCTCGGAATTGTCGGCCGCCCCCCGACCATACCCCTCAAACAGGCTGCCGCCGCCATCGGTCAGAGTCGTCTGATGAGGGCCTGGAAAGACGCTTTCCGACCATGCGGCCGGTGTGTGGCGCAGATCCTCCTAACCCGGGACGATCTGGCCAACCGTCGACGGTTTCTAAACGCCCGAAATACCCTGATGACCCTCCTCGAGTACGGGGTGGTGCCGGTTATCAATGAAAACGATACGGTCGTCGTCGAAGAAATTCGTTTCGGCGATAACGATAATCTTTCCGCTTTGATTACTTCCCTGGCCGAAGCCGATCTGCTGGTGATTCTGTCGGATGTCGACGGTTTATACGACAGCAATCCGAAGACCAACCCCGCTGCGAAACGTTTTTCCGTGGTCGAGCGCATTACCGAAGAGATTGAGAAAATGGCCGGCGGCGCCGGCTCGGTTGTCGGTACGGGCGGGATGAGCACCAAAATCGAAGCGGCCAAGCGTGCAACGCTGTACGGGATCGGCACCATTATCGTCGACGGCCGTCAGGCGGGGGTGTTGCCCAGGGTCGTGGAAGGTGAAGAACTCGGCACCCTTTTTCTGCCTGTTCGACAGCATATGACGGCTCGCAAGCACTGGATTTCGTTCACCAAAACAAGTCGCGGAAAATTGCTGGTCGACAAGGGGGCGCGCCGCGCCGTTATGGAAAAAGGAAAAAGCCTTTTGCCGTCCGGAATCTTCGCCATCGAAGGCAAGTTTGACCGTGGCGATGCGGTGCGTATTTGCGATGTCGACGGAATCGAGTTCGCCAAGGGCATAGCCAGTTATTCGAAACAGGAACTGGACCGCATCATGGGGCGAAATTCGTCGGAGATCGAAGCGATTCTCGGGTATAAATACGGTGACGAAGTTGTCCACCGCGACAATCTGGTCGTAAAGAAATGACTTTTGCGCAGTTGTGCAAAGTCGCAAGCTTATGACAGGAGATTCTTGATGATGCTACAGGATGAAATAAAGCAATTGGCAAAAGAGGCGCGGGAGGCCTCGCGGACCCTGGCCCAGGTTTCGACAACGGCCAAGAACGACCTGCTCAAAGGCATGGCCGATGCTCTGGTCGCCGCCACCACCGCCCTTTGTGCGGAAAATGCCAAAGACCTGCAAGCCGGAAAGGAAAAAGGTCTGTCCGATGCTATGATCGATCGCCTGCGGTTGGACGAAGCCCGTATCCTCGGCATGGCCGACGGCCTGCGTGAAGTCGCCGAACTGCCCGACCCGGTCGGAGAGATAACAGGCATGTGGCGTCGCCCCAACGGCATCCAGGTGGGACGCATGCGTATCCCGCTCGGCGTGATCGGCATCATCTACGAGTCGCGTCCCAATGTTACCGCCGATGCAGCGGGCCTGTGCCTCAAGAGCGGCAATGCCGTGGTGTTGCGGGGCGGTTCCGAGGCTATCCATTCCAATCGAGCCATTGCTGGCGTGCTCAAAGGTGTGCTGGCTGCCAAGGGGTTGCCGTCCGGCGCTTTGCAACTGGTCGGCACCACGGACCGGGGTGCGGTGACCGAACTGCTTAAACAGGAGGAATACATCGACCTGATCATTCCGCGCGGTGGCGAGGGTCTGATCCGGTTCGTCAGCGAGAACTCCCGAATTCCCGTCATCAAGCATTACAAGGGCGTTTGTCACACCTTCGTCGACGCCAACGCCGATCTCGATATGGCTGAAAAAATTTGCGTCAACGCCAAGGTTCAACGTCCCGGCGTGTGCAATGCCATGGAGACCCTGCTGATTCACAAGGATGCCGCGCAGGCCTTCGTTCCGCGCATAGCCCGCGCACTCGGCGGGTTGGGAGTGGAATTGCGCGGCTGTCCGGAAACCTGTCGGTTGGCTCCCGACGCTACTCCGGCGCAGGATGAGGATTGGGGAGCGGAATATCTCGACCTGATCCTGGCGGTCAAGGTTGTGAACAGCCTGGATGCAGCGATCGAGCATATTCAGAAATACAGTTCCCTGCACACCGAGGTTATCGTTACCCGCGACTACGCCAATTCCCAGCGCTTTTTGCGCGAGGTCAATTCCAGCGTGGTCATGGTCAACGCCTCGTCACGCTTCTCCGACGGCAACCAGTTCGGCCTGGGTGCAGAGATCGGAATTTCCACTACGAAGCTGCACTCCTTCGGTCCCATGGGGCTGGAGGACTTGACCACCCGCAAGTTCATCGTCTTCGGGGAAGGGCAGGTCAGGGAATAGTTCCGGACGCAGAGTAGTGAGAAAAGCGTAACAACTTTCAGCACTCTCAGCACCCGCCTTCGCCTACGGCTCCAACGTGGCAAGCTCAGCACTCAGCTCTGAAGCGAAGCGTAGCGAAAGATGAACCCATGAAGCTCGGCATCCTCGGCGGCACATTCAACCCCATCCACATGGCGCACCTGCGTATTGCCGAGGAGGTGCGGGAACGCTGCGGACTCGACCGGGTTCTGTTCATTCCGGCGGCGACGCCGCCCCATAAGCTGCTGGCCGACGACATCCCCTTTGTCGACCGGCATGCCATGGTAGCCGCCGCCATCGCCGATAATCCCGATTTCAGGGTCACCGATCTGGAAAACCGGCGTGCGGGAAAGAGTTACTCGGTACATACCCTGGAGCTTTTGCGCGAGGAGTATCCGAATGACGCGTTCTATTTCATCATCGGCATGGACTCCTACCGCTCCCTCGGTATCTGGAAGGATTTTCCGCGCCTTTTCGCGTTGACCAATCTGGTGGTGGCGGCCCGCCCCGGGAGCCCCTGCGATGATCCGTTAGGGGTGCTGCCCGTTGTCATACAGCAGGAGTTCTGTTACGATGAAAACGCTCACATGCTGCGTCATCGAAGCGGCAATGTGGTGATTTTTCTGGAGGAAACGTTTCTCGATATCTCCTCGACGCACGTTCGTCAGCTGGTGGCGCAAGGGCGTTCCATTCGCTATCTGCTGCCGGACGCGGTTGAACGCTATATCTACCGGCACGGTCTTTACCGCAGCCAAGAAAGGTCGTAAATTTTGCAAGCAAAACAACAAGCGCTGTTGTGCGCTGCCTATGCTTTGGAAAAAAAAGCTTTTGACGTCAGACTGCTGGATGTTGCCGGCTTGTCGTCACTGACCGATTTTCTTTTGATCGTCTCCGGCGGATCGGATCGTCAGGTAATGGCTATCGCCGAAGCGATCGAACTCGGCATGAAAAAAGAACACGATGTGCTGCCCCTGGCCATTGAAGGCAAGCGGGAGGGGCGTTGGGTGTTGCTCGATTACGGGGATGTCATGGTGCACGTCTTTCAGCAACCGGTGCGCCAGTATTATGATCTGGAAGGCCTGTGGACCGAGGCACCCGAAGTTCCCGTCGAGGAGATCGAAAAGGCATGAAGCTCTGCCTGCTTTGCGTCGGGCGCCTCTCCATCGGCTACCTGCGCGAAGGGGCTGCCGATTTCGAGGCGAGGTTGCGTCGTTACGCACCCTTGCGGATTGTCGAACTGAAGGAGGAAAAAGGCGGAAAGAACGCCCCGGTTTTTATCCGCAGGCAGGAAGGCCGCCGGATTCTCGATAGAATTCCGCAAGGAGCGTTTGTCGTTGCGCTGGATGAGCGGGGGCGTTCCATGTCCTCGGAGGCGCTGGCCGGGATGTTGGAGAGGCATATGCTTGACTCCACCCCCGAGTTGACCCTGATCATCGGCGGCGCTTATGGTCTCAGCGACGAGGTCAAGCAGCGCGCCGAGTTGCTGCTTTCCCTGTCGGATATGACCCTGACGCATCAGATGGCCCGCCTGCTGCTGCTTGAACAGCTGTATCGCGGTTTTACGATTGTAAGAAACGAGCCGTACCATAACCGTTGACGCTTTGTCTGGCCGTCGGCTCCGGCGGTACCAGTTTCTGCCGAGCCGAAGGAGGAGAAAACCATGATTCTGATGGCGTTTGTGTTTTTGCTGTTGGTTATTTTTTTTCTGCTGTTTTATATCCTCAATCCCCAGACCGTTGCGGTGTTCTACTGGTTCGGTAATGAGGTTTCCACATCCCTGGCGGTGATCGTCGCCGCTTCGGTGCTGTCCGGTTTGCTGATCGGCTACCTCATCTATATCTACGGGACGACGGGATACCTGCTGAGAAATTGGCGTCGCAAACGGGAGGACAAACGCAACCGCGCTATCATGGATCTCTATCGTCAGGCCATGGACCGGCTGGTTGCGGGGGATTATAAAAAATCCCGTCGTTTGCTGGTCAAAGCTCACGGTCAGGACGGCAGACAGTTGGATGTACTGCTGGCTCTGGCACGAGTGTGCCGCGCCGAGGGGCGGTTTTCCGAAGCCCTGGAGTTTTTGTTGCGGGCCCGCAAACAGGCGGCGGATAGTCTGCAGGTTCTTTTTCTGCTGGCCGATACCTACCTGAAGGCAGGGCAGGCCGAGGATGCGGTGGCGACCTACCGTTCCATCCTCGCCGTGGAACCTGACAACCTCGAGGCTTTGCGCCGTCTGCGCGATGAGCACATGCGCAATGAACTCTGGAACGAAGCGCTCGATCTGCAGAAACGTCTGCTGAAAAAACTTGGCGGTAGCGTCGAGGATGAGGAACTTCGTATTCGCAACGGTTTGCGACTGGAAACGGCCCGCATGGCTCTGGAGGCTGGGCGCGCAGATGCTGCTGTGACCGACCTGAAGGCTTTGGTGAAAGAACAGCCCGATTTCGTGCCGACCCGGGTGTTGTTGGGTGATGCCTTTGAAGCTTCCGGTCAACCGCAGGAGGCGGCCGGTGTGTGGCAGGAAGGTTACCGTCGTTTCGGCGAGGCTGTGTTTCTTGCGCGTCTGGAAGACCTTGCCATGACCAATGAAAATCCCACCGAGCTTCTTGAGTTTTACCGCGCCACCGCTCTGAATCGTACTGAAGATCTGCTTCTCAGATTGTTCTACGGCAAGTTTTGCCTGCGTTTGGAAATGGTCGAGGAAGCTCTGGAACAGCTTTCGGAGATCGAGAAGGCCGGCGCCGATTTCCCGCAACTGCACCTGTTGCTGGCCGAGGCACATGTGCGTCGCAGCCGTCTGGAAGAATCGATCCAGGAATTTCGCAAGGTCGTCGATTCCGACAGACGCTCCAATTTCGGTTATGCCTGCGATGTTTGCGGCAGCCAATCGGTTGAATGGAACGGACGCTGCGAAGATTGCGGAACCTGGGGAAGCTGCCGTCTGGTCGGGCATGAGATGATCAAAAATCCGCCTGCCACCGAGCTGCGGGAGATTCATCACGGGGAGCAAAGCGCATGAGTTCTGCAATCCGTCGTCCCGCGACCCTGGTTATTCTGGATGGCTGGGGCATCAACCCCGTCTGCGATCATAATGCCGTCTGCCAGGCCGATACGCCGCACCTGCGTCAACTTCTGAAGGACTGGCCCCATGCCCGCATCGGTGCATCCGGTCTCGATGTGGGGCTTCCGGACGGGCAGATGGGGAATTCGGAAGTGGGCCACCTCAATATCGGTGCCGGTCGCGTCATCTATCAAGATCTGACGCGTATAAATCTGAGCATCGAAAACGGCGAGTTTTTCCAGAATGCCGAACTGCTCAAGGTGATGCAACGGATTGTCAGCGGTGACGGCAAGCTGCACCTGATGGGATTGCTGTCGGACGGTGGCGTGCATTCACACAATACTCATCTTTATGCCCTGGTGGAAATGGCCCGCAGAGTCGGGGTCAGGCAGGTATGCATCCATGCTTTCATGGATGGACGTGACACCCCTCCGAAAAGTGGTGCCGGTTATCTGGAGCAGCTTGAAAAGAAGTTGCAGAAAATCGAGCTGGGACGGGTGGCAACGGTGATTGGACGCTACTGGGCCATGGACCGCGATAATCGCTGGGAGCGGGTGGAACGGGCGTACCGGGCCATGACCGAGGGACTTGGGAAGCGTTTTTCAAGCAGTGCCGATGCCATTGCGGATGCCTACGCCGAAGATCAGACCGATGAGTTCGTCGAACCGCGTATCGTTTGCGGTGACAAATCTTGCACGGTGGATGATGGTGACGGGATGGTCTTTTTCAACTTTCGCGCCGATCGGGCTCGAGAAATCACCCGTGCCTTTACGGCCTCGGGCTTCGACGGTTTCAACAGGAAGAAGACGCCGCGCCTTGCCGGCTATGTCTGCCTGACCGAATACGATGCTACGTTCGGTCTGCCCATCGCCTTCCCGCCGGAAACCCATCCCGAACTGCTTGGTGAGGTGGTCGCCCGATCCGGGCGTAAACAGCTGCGTATCGCCGAAACCGAAAAATACGCTCATGTCACTTTCTTTTTCAACGGCGGCAGCGAGGTGCCTTACAATGGTGAGGACCGGGTGCTGATTCCCTCGCCGAAGGACGTGGCAACTTACGATCTCAAACCGGAGATGAGCGCGCCGGCCGTGACCGATGCCATGCTCGAGCAGGTGGCCTCCGGGCGGTACGATCTGATCGTACTGAATTTTGCCAACCCCGACATGGTCGGACACACGGGAGTGGAAAGTGCCGCGGTCCGGGCCATGGAGACGGTCGACACATGCGTCGGACGGGTGATGGAAGCCGTCCTCGCCGCCGGTGGCAGCCTGCTGATCACTGCCGATCATGGCAATTGCGAACAGATGGCCGATGGCAACGGCGCCCCCCATACGGCTCATACCTCAAATCCGGTCCCGGTTATTCTGGTCGATCCCGATCGCTCCGGCGCGACCTTGCGTGACGGTATTCTGGCAGATCTCGCTCCGACGCTGCTGGAGATGATGGGGCTGGAAAAACCTTCCGCAATGACCGGTCGCAGTCTGCTGGGAAAATCCTGAAATCCCGCCGATGATCGGAGCGGGCCCGGACGGAGGAGACTGTGCTGTCTTATCTGCGTGCCGAACTGAAGGGCTTGCTCGACCTGGTTTTGCCGCCGAGCTGTCCGTTGTGCGGCGGTGTGCTGAAGGTCGGACCGGCAACCGCCTTTTGTCCCGATTGCCTGGACGATTTCCCCTTCCTAAAGCATTCCCGTTGCCCTCGCTGTGCTCTGCCCTATCCTCTGGCATCCGGCAGCGATCATCTGTGCGAAGCCTGTCTGCGCGAAAAGCCGCCTTTTGAGAGGGTCGAGTGTCTCGGGCTGTACGACGGCGGATTGCGCGAAGCCATACGCCGCTTCAAATTTCACGGGGCGGTTCATTTAGACAGGGCATTTGCCCGCCTGCTGGCGACAAGGCTCGAATACTTTCGTCGTTCGTACCGGCCCGAAGTCCTCGTTGCGGTACCGCTGCACCGGCAGCGGTTGCGATCCCGAACCTACAACCAGTCGCTTTTGCTGGCGCGCGAACTGGGCCGTTTCTGGCGGCTTCCGGCTCCGGCGCGGCTGCTTCGGCGGATAAGGCCGGGGTTGCAACAACAGGGCTTGACCGGAGAACAGCGTCGGCGCAATCTGAAGGGAGCTTTCGCCCTGCATGGAAAACTTGATGGAGAACGGGTCTTGCTGGTGGACGACGTACTGACCACCGGTGCCACTGCGCGCGAATGCAGCTCAGCCCTGCTTGCCGGCGGGGCTTCCCGGGTAGCTGTGGCGGTACTGGCGCGGGCGCGTTTGGAAAAACTTCAATGAGGCGCGGTAAGCGGCAGGAATACGACCGGTTCAGGGTAGAGAATTTGAAAGATACGCTGCTTTTCATATGCAACCGGCTGGCGGAGCATTTCGGGCCACTGCACTGGTGGCCGGCGGATAGCCCGTTCGAAGTGGTCATCGGAGCTTTCCTGACCCAGAATACGGCATGGCGCAACGTGGAACTGGCGATTGCCGCTCTCAAACGTGCCGTTCCCCTGACACCGCAGGCGATATGCGGTCTCGAAAGGCAGCGGCTGGAAGAATTGATCCGCCCGGCGGGGTTTTTCAGGCAGAAGGCGCAGCGGCTGCAACTCTTTTCGGGTGACCTGCTCGAACATTACCAGGGGGATCTCGATGCCATGCTGGCCGGGCCGTTACCGCAGGTGCGCCGGTACCTTCTCGAGTTCAAGGGGGTCGGACCGGAAACCGCCGACTCCATTCTGCTGTATGCCGCCCACCGCCCGTCCTTTGTCGTCGATGCCTACACCCGGCGCCTGCTGCAACGCTACGGTATTTTGCAAGGCGGCGAAAGTTACGAGCAGATCCGTACTCTTTTCATGGAAAACCTGCCTCGTCAGACAGATCTGTTCAATGAATATCACGCCCTGATCGTCGAACAGTGCAAAATCTTTTGTCGCAAACGACCGTTGTGCGATTCCTGCCCCCTACAACCGCATTGCGCGATCATCCTCTGACTCTGTCTCCGATATCACGGCCGTTGCCGGTGGCCGCATGGCCTGCCTTGTCAGCCAGACCAGGACCGCTGTGCCTGCCAGCAGTACGGTTGCGAAAAGCAACAGGGCGCCGTTCTGCCAGAGGACCGGCATGTCCGCCGGGAGAAACTGTCCCGCCAGGCTCGCATGGCGCACCACTTCCCGAAGTCCGCTCATGACGAAGACCTGCATGACGAGCAGGAAAGTGCATAATCCCGGCAGCCGCTGTACGGCGCATGCCAGCATGGCCAGAGCGATGCCGACGGCGGTGACAAGCAGCAATCCCCCCGTCAGGTTGCCGCCGAGGATGAACCATCGGACCGGTTGCGGCAGCTGCCACAGAAACAGTATGCCTATCCCGAACTGCAGCAGGGTCATGCGGCTGAAAAGTCGCAATCCGATCCTTTCTGCATAGGCTCCGAGGGGCGGGTTATGCTCCCCCAGCCGTCTTCCCGTCAGGGCGGTAAAAAGTCCTCCGACAGCCATGGCCGCAACCATGAAATGCAGATACCGTGGCCAAACGGTTGGATCTTTCAGATTGAGAAGAGAGCCTCCGTCCTCGATGAAATAGGCCCGCCAGTGCGTCAGGTCAAGCATGGTCGTCTGCTGGTTGGTGAGGAAAAACGGCACGGTCAGCAACAGGGCCAGAATCAAGCAAAGGGCAGGAAGGGGGCGGATCCGCAATGCGGCCCGGTCGGCGTCCAGCATATACAGCCCGGCGTAGGCCGTCATCAGCAGGGGAATGATGGCCAGCCAGTATCGTCCCATGAGGATGGCCGCCGGATAGAAAAACTGCCCGTGCAGGGTCTGGGAAAAGAGCAGGCTCGCCACGCCCAGGTTGATGGTCAGTGCCATCAATATCGGAAGGGAAGCGGTCAATCGGGGTGCCAGGGCGCGATCCAGCGGTCTGTTGCGCCGCCGGATCAGCAAGACCACGGCCGTGGTGCCGAGCAGTCCGTTCATGGCCAGCAGATGGAGAGGGAAAACCAGCAGCAGCAGGCCCTGCAGCAGGGGCCACCCCGCCGGCAGGGCTTCGGCCGTCGGGACGAGTACATTCATGGTTTGCTCCCGGATCGTTGTTGGTTCGCCAGCCAGACCGCCAGGTCCCGGCGTTCGTCCGGGCTGCCGATAAAAGGCGGCATGAAGGGCCGGATGGCATGCAGCTGCGAAATATAGGCCTCAAGCGCTGGTGCGTCCATGCCCTGCGTGCGCTGCAAAATATCGTTGTTGATCCCTCCGAGGGTGTGACAGGCATAACATTGGAATTTAAATAATTCCCGACCGGGTTCGGTGCTTTTGCTCCAGGGGGTGGATGACAAAAACGGCTCTTTCAGCGGGCGGTCTGCGCGCTGCCCGTTGGAATAAATGCTGCCTTGCAGCACGTAGGGACGCCTTGCCGCTTCTCTTGTCCATTCGAAACTGCCCATGAGCAGCAGTCCTGCAGCGAGGCCGATCATGGCTGCAGGTTTGCCGATGCGCCCCGGACGCCACAGGGCCAGCAATGCGCCGACTGACAGAATCGCGGCAGCCGGCCGGGCTACCGCCAGGCTGCGGACTATGGTAGGAGAGGCTCCTTCCACCAGGGTGCGTACCGGCGCCGGCAGGTTTTTCAGATACCAGAAAACTGCCGGCAAAGCGGCGCCCAGGGCAACAAGGCATCCAGCGCCGGCGATGCGTATCAGGCGCCGGGCCAGAGGGCGGTCTTTCGAAAATGCCGCGACCGCCGTCACGAAAAGCCCCGACAGGAGTATCGCCAGGCAGGTGCGCAGAAGCAGCGAGGGGAAAAAAGTCGGATTGAAAAAAGCGCTGAACACTTCCCCCTGTCGTGCAACGACACCGGGAGTGAGCATGAAGGTGATGATGCCGTTGATGGCGAACAGGCTAAGCCAGCTTGCTGCGCAGTAGATGCCGCCGATGGCCAGGTGCCGGCGGGACGACAGGCGGTCGAAGGTATGCAGGTAGACGATGATGGACACGATTTCGACCAGAAAGAGGACCCACTCGGCGGCCCAGACAAAGACGAAACGATGGATCAGGGCGGAGGTGCCTGACGGTTGTACCAGGGAAATGGCAAACCAGATCCCGACGCCGGTCAGTGCTCCGCAAACCAGGGTGGCGAAAAGGAAGAAGCGGGCGAAGTTGCGGGTGAAGCGATAAAGCGGACGGTCGCGACGGTGCCTGGCACAGCCTTCCAGCAGCACCAGCCAGAACCCGCCGCCGACGGCGAAATGCGAGATGAAGACGTGGATGATCGCAATGGTGGCGATGATGGTTCCGCCGCCGATAGAAGGTATGTACCAGACCGGATAGTTCATGGATATCCATCCTGTTGGGGGGAGATGAATCTGGTCCCGGCGCGTCGTGGACATTTTGCCACGTTCCGGATAACCGGGATTTTTGACGGGGCAACATATTGTCGACGTTTAAATAACCTTACCGGTAAGCGGGATTGTATATGATAACATCAAAATATATCGTCTGCACGCCGTTGTCCGAGGCAGGGGGGCAGTGTTCTTCCATGGGAGAAAATACCTTCGATCCAGTGTGTCGGCCTGCTTTATTGCCGCCATATTGCATGTTTGAAACCGCAAGGGGCGTCTCGTGATAGTTCGTCCGGCCCACTTCATTCTGTTGTCCTTTCTGCTGGTGCTTGGTTTATTCGTCACTCTCTGGGGACGCTCTGTGCTGCGATATGTCGAGGCCGGCATTTTGCTGGTCGATATTGTTGCCGACAGGGAGGAGCGGCATGAGGTGCAAAGACAGCATATAGACTACCGGCATAAGGGACGCAATCGAAAAGCCGACCTGTACCGGGCTCCCGGCGAGATCAAAGCGGGACTTATCTTGCTTCCGGGGGTTGCCGAACTGGGTGGGGACGATCCTCGTTTGATCCGGTTTGCCTCTTCTTTGAGCCGTGCCGGTTTCGCGGTGCTGGTACCGGAGCTCCCCGGGCTGCGGCGACTGCGGGTGTCCTCCAGCGATACGGAGGAGGTCGCCGATGCGTTTGCCTGGCTGTCTGCTCAGACCGATCTTGTGCCATCGGGTCGGATGGGGTTGGCGGCTTTCAGTTATGCCTCGGGACCGGCGATACTGGCGGCTCTGCATGAAAGGATTCGTGAGCAGGTCGGCTTTGTCTTTGTGGTGGGCGGGTATTACGACCTGCTTCGCGTCGTGACCTTTTTAACTACCGGATATTTTACCTACCAGGGGCGGCAATATTATCTGCCGCCGGACAATTACGGCAAGTGGGCCTTTGTCGTCGGCAATATCGACCGACTCGAAAATAGGGAGGATCAGCGTCTTCTGCGTCTCATGGCACGGCGCCTGGGACGCAACCCCGACGCGGCAACGCAAGATATCGTATCGAAACTGAGCGCGGGGGGCCGGGCCCTTCTGTCCTTTATATCCAACCGCGACCCGGCGCGGGTAGCCGATCTGCTGTCGGATTTGCCGCACGACATCCGGGAGGAGTTGTCCGCTCTCAATCTGGCAGGTCAGGATCTGTCCAAGCTGCGCGCCCCTCTTATTTTGGTTCACGGGTATGAAGATCCCATGATTCCTTTCCCGGAGAGCATTGCTTTGGCACAGGCCGCATCCGGCAATCGCAATCGTCTTTACCTGGTGCATGGACTCATGCATGTCGATATCGTGCCTGGGTTGGCCGATCGCTGGCGATTGCTGCAGGCTCTGCACGACTTGCTGGCAGCCAGGGACGGTGTTCTTCCTAACTGATATTTGTCCCGGCGACGATAGTCCCCAGGTCGATCAAATTTGCAGCAGCCTGCCTGTCTTGTCGGCAACTGTTGACCTTGGGCTCGTATGCGAAGAGGTTCGCTTAAACCGCAAAGGCCGCTAAACTGCCTTGTTTCAGAGAAGGAAAAATTTTTACCGCTGGGTTCGCTTTTTGCATTTGCGATAAAAGCAAAAATATGCATATGGAATTTTTCGAGCCTGGAGTATAAGGATGGGATATCTTGCCATAATCGAGGCGGGAAGGACATTTCCCCGGTTGGCCGTACGCTTGGGGGATTTTTCCGATTGGATGATTGCGGGCCTGGAAATCGAGCGGAGACGTCTGCGGGTATTGCCTGCCTTTTCCGGGGGTGAACTGCCTTCGCCATCTACCTTGTCAGGGGTTGTGGTTACCGGATCCCACGCCATGGTAACCGACTGTTGCCCGTGGATGCGGCAGCTTGCAGGATGGCTGAAGGAGGCGGTGGCCCGGTCTGTTCCGGTATTGGGAATCTGTTTCGGACACCAGCTTCTGGCACACGCTCTCGGCGGGGTAGTCGCCTATCATCCCCAGGGCAGGGAAGTCGGGACGGTCAAGGTGTGCCTGAAGGAAGATGCCGGGGACGACCCTCTGTTTGCAGGAATTCCAAAGATTTTTTCCGCACAGGTTTTTCATGCCCAGAGCGTGTTGAAGGTTCCGCCCGGCTCCCGGGTCTTGGCCTCCAGCGACTTCGAGCCCCATCAGGCCGTGGCTTACGGGACAGGTGCCTGGGGCTTGCAGTTTCATCCCGAATTCGATGCCGGCATCATGCGGTCCTATATCGCCGCGGAAGCCGGAACATTACTGAGCGAGGGCCATGACGTCGGAAAGTTGCTGGCCGGCGTGCAGGACACCCCCGTCAGTGCCGGCTTGCTCGCCGGTTTCGCCAAGTTTGTCGGGTAAAATAGTCACTTGTCACTTGTCACTTGTCACTTGTCACTTGTCACTTGTCACTTGTCACT
>ERZ1673962.913-NODE-913-length-16809-cov-4.501015_pt1 | contig 16809 bp, 15 predicted proteins | sample MGYA00580188_ERZ1673962 | MGnify/ENA primary metagenome ERZ1673962 (study PRJEB41334, sample SAMN05608104) | rock metagenome | biome: terrestrial subsurface; feature: shale formation; material: shale | place: USA: Pennsylvania ... | reverse complement strand
GCCCAAATCGCCTCAAATAAATATCGACACATACAAACCACAAATAACCAAAGAAATCGAACCCAATGCAGTTATGCGCAAATTCATCCTGATTTTGACTAGAAGTATTGCAGGCCATCAAAAAACATCCCGATAATTCCCGGTCTGTTTTTCAACGGCCTGCGACATGCCCGTTTAAGCAAAAAGGCCCTCACAAAGAGAGCCTTCTCGCAAGCGACTACTTTTTTGCCCAATCAGTCCATGTATTAGCTGAGGCCTCTTGGGTCGGAATGCCACTCAGGACGGTTGTCAGATTCGACGTCGTAACAGGCTGATTGCCTGAAGCCACATCCTTGGTGTACATGGAGGCAAAATTGGAAGCCGTCGCATAGGCTGTCTCGCCGCCGGAGTGAACGGTTGCAATGGCAAACCACTGTTGATCGTTGGTATCAGTGGCCGTAATGTACTGACCTAGCACGCCAGGCGAAAAATTGAAAGTCAAATCATCGCCTTCCCCCACATCAAAAGACTCGCCTACCGTAGTGGTGTGAACTTCGGCAGCAAAACCCGAGGTCGACATTAAAGCCACCAACAAAGCAGCAAATAGCAAAACAAAGTTGCTCTTTTTCATATCAATTCTCCTATTTTTTGTTTCAATTACTTTATTAACCAATTACCAAACTAGTTTTCATCCGGAAACGGCCATTTCTCCCAATCTCTGCGTCAACCTGCACCCTTGAGTGTGCGGCCTAGAAAGCTACGCCTCCGTGAAAGGGCTTGATTTCCTTGACCTTGTGAAAAATAGCTTGTTTCCTATATGAAAACTACGCTGTTTCCATCCAAAGTTTCCGGATGGGCACAAACTAGAAAATCTTTATTGAGCACCGGGGTAAGAATAATTGTCGGTATAATAGCCTTCAAGTTCGGTACGCATCGTTTTAAGATCGCTCTGGGCGGCCGAGTCAAAAGCTTTTTTACGATAGGAGGCGAACTGAGGAATGGCGATGGCCGCCAGAATACCGATGATGGCAACAACGATCAGCAGTTCGATTAGGGTAAACCCCTTCTGCGATTTCCTGAACTTCTTCAACATGTTTTGTTCTCCTTTCAGGTTTAAAAATACAGCCCAAGGGACTGCGGCAAATATAAAATTGTTTGCGTCCGCGAATTTTTGGCAAAATCTCCATACCTCCGACCACAACAAAAGGCATTTTTTATGCCAAAGTTATTGCGACTGTACATTCAACAACTTACAGAATTATACTTATTCCACCAATACCCTGACAGACAATTTGCGTCACTTTCTGTTAACATTTTTTGCCGAAAGTCAGCAACAAAAAAACACCTTGGTTTTCTTCCGAAAATGGATTCTTGTTTTGCCTCAGCCGGAAATGGAGAGTTGCCCCTGTTGAGTTAGTGAGTTGAAGATCTCCCCAGATACCGGTGCTTGGTGGTGGAGGGCGGGGTGCTGTTTCCCCTCCTGCCGCTTTTGCTTCCTGGCCTCTCGGGCCGCTTCCAGCTTTTTGTCGCGCTCTGTGAAAATTTGTTTGTCCCGGCCTTCCAGTTTGTCCTTGGGGGCGACGTAGCCGAGAGAGCTGTGCAGCCGTTCTTCGTTGTAGTAGCGGATGTAGTCCGCAATCTGGGCTCTCGCCTCTTCGAGCGAAAGGGCCACCTTGGGCCGAATGCACTCGTTCTTGATGGTTTTGTGATAACGCTCCAGCTTGCCGTTGCTCTGCGGATAAAAGGGCGCCGTCCGTACATGCGTCATGCCAGCCATCCGGATGAACTCTTTGAAATCCTTGGCAATGAATTGCGGGCCGTTGTCGGAAATGATCCTTGGTGTGGCGTCGGGAAATTTCTCCCTGGCCCGCTGCAGAATGATCTCCACGTCTTTCTCGCTCATCGCCTGGCGCAGCTCCCAGTGGACGATATAGCGGCTGCATCCGTCAAGGATGCTGCACAGGTAATAGAAAGTGCCGCAGAGATTGACGTAAGCAACATCGATATGCCAATGCTCATGGGGCTTCAGCGGCTGCACAAAACCGATCCCCTTCTTGGATGTTTTACCGTTCCAGCGCCGCAGCAGATCGGCGGCGCTCAGGACACGATAAACGCTACTGGGGCTGACGGCAACCACATCGCGATCGAGCATCATAAAGGTCAGGCGTCGGTAGCCTTCCAGCGGATGCTCCAGGAAAAAGCCGACAATGGCCCTCTTCTCCCAGTCTTCGAGCCAGAAGTCACGGGGAATCAGGGCGTTATGCTCATTGGCCTTACCGTAGCGATTCTGCCAGTCATAATACTTGCTGGGAGCAATGCCCAGCCAGGCGATAAAACGCGCCACAGCGATGCCGGTGCGCTTAGTCCAGCGCTTGACGAAGTCAATGACCGCATCGCGAATATCGTGGGGAACCCAGGACGCCTTTAGCGAACCCCACGTTCCTTTTTTAACTGAACGTGTTCCTCCATCAATTCGAAGAGAACTTCGTTCTTGGCCTGCAATTTGGCTTCAAGCTGCTCAATGCGCTTTTTCTCCAGCTTTTTCCTGGCAGAGTCGGATTTTTCGAAGGCGGTGGCCCCGTTCTCGAAAAACTCTTTCTGCCACCGGTAGAAGACCGTTGGTTGCAGATGATACTCGTCGCACAGATCGGAGACCGGCACGCGGTCAACCAAGTGGCGCTTGAGAATGAAAACCTTCTCTTGGCCAGTGTAATTTTTGCGTTTCTTTCGCATGGTGAATTCCTCCGTTCGCGTAGTCTAACTTAAACGGTGGGATTCTCCAATTCACGCTGAACCAAAACATTCTCCCGGCAGGTAGGCATGCCTCAAACCTTACTCCTCCCCATCAACCTCCAATCCATGCTTGGCAAGCCGATAGCGAATGGACCTGAAAGTAATGCCCAACAATTCGGCGGCACGCTTTCGCACCCCACCGCAACGCTCCAGAGCCTGCAATAAAATGGCCTTTTCTATCCCCCCCAGATGGGCATCGAGATCAAGACCATCTTCCGGCAGAGTCATTGGCGTGTCCGTGTTGTTTTCAGAACTGCCACACATGTGTTTCGGCAGACCACTTTCGCACAGTTCCTTGTCCCTGCTCAGAACAACGCACCTTTCGATGGCATTCTCCAACTCCCTTATATTACCGGGCCAATTATAATCCAATAGTTTTCTCATGACGCTATCCGGCGCCTGGGTGCCTGTCTGACCGGTCAGTTTTTCGAGAAAATGCTCCACAAGCAAGGGGATGTCCTCGCGCCGTTCACGCAGAGGAGGCAACGCGATCTGGATGACGTTGAGACGGTAATACAGATCCTCACGAAAAACTTCGGCAGCGACCGCCTCCCCCAGGTCTTTATTTGTCGCGGCCACCAGGCGCACATCGACCTTGAGATTACGGGTCCCCCCCACCCGGCGAAATTCGTGTTCCTGCAACACCCGAAGCAATTTTACCTGCATCAGGGGGGGCAACTCAGCTATTTCGTCGAGAAACAGGGTACCCCCGTCGGCCACTTCGAAAAGCCCGGCCTTCTGCTGCACGGCTCCGGTAAAGGCGCCTTTTTCGTGTCCGAACAGTTCGCTCTCGAGCAGGTTTTCCGGTATGGCTCCGCAGTTGATGGCGACAAAGGGCTTGTCGTGCCGGTCGCTGTTGTAATGAATGGCCTTGGCCACCAGTTCCTTGCCGGTACCGCTTTCGCCGGTAACGAGAACATTGACCTTACTGGCGGCGACCTTTTCTATAAGGTCATACACCTCTTGCATCGGCTTGCTTTTACCGATTATGTTGGCGAAGGAGTACCTTTCACCTAATTCTTTTTTAAGTTGCAGGTTCTCCCGACGCAGGTCGAGCCTTTCCAGTGCGTTTTCGACAACCAGACGGATTTCTTCGTTTTTAAAAGGCTTGGTTATATAGTCGTAGGCCCCCTTTTTCATGGCGTCGACGGCCTGCTCGGTGGTGGAAAAGGCGGTAATCATGATGATGGCCGTGGCCGGTGAACGCTCCCGGACGTATTCCAGCAAAGCGAAGCCATCGAGTTTCGGCATTTTTATATCACTGATAATAAGGTCGTAGCTGCAATCCTTGAGGCGGGCGACAGCCTGCTGACCATCGCCGACCGCTTCTACCTTATGGCCGTCTCTTTGTAAGAGTATGCACAGAAACTCGCGCATGCTTTCTTCGTCGTCGACGACCAGGATGCGATGCCGCTTTTTCTGTATTTTTTCCATATCTGCATTCTTCAATGGGAAAATATGCCTCTCTGGTTATACCTTTGGAACGAGTCAATGCCCTTTAAGATCAAAAGACCTCACCACAGAGCCAAGCGAGCAGATGGTAAAATGAATTGAAACCAAAGCATCAATCATACCCTGCATCAACTGCTTACACCGCCTGGCACTCGCATTCAACATGAAATGTTAGTCTCGTTTTCATCCGGAAACGGCCCTTTTACCCAATCTCTGCGTCAATCTTCTCACTTGCTTGTGCGGCGTAGACAGCTACGCCTCCGTGTAAGCGCTTGATTTCCTAGACTTTGGAAAAATTGCTCGTTTCCCATATAAAAACAACGCTGTGTCCATCCGGAGTTTCCGGATGGACACTAGTCTCGAATTTTTGCTTACAAACTTGATGGCGTCACAAAAGCTCGCCAACTGCTGCGTTGCTGCGATTGACTCGCTGCTTCGACGTACGTAAATACGCATCACTGCTCGACAATCGCGCGCCTAGCTTTTGACGCTTTTTGTTTAGCCATCCCATTTGTTGCTTTTTGCGAAAGCATCAAACTTCGCCCTCATCCACCGGCAACCGAATGACAAATCTTGCTCCACCCTGCTGGCCGCCCTGCAACTCCAGAGTGCCGCCGTGCGCCTCGACAATAGAGTGCACTGTCGCCAGGCCCAAACCGGTGCCGTGATCCTTCGTGGTGAAGAAAGGATCGTATATTTTCTGCCGCAGAGTTTCAGACACCCCCGGGCCGGTATCGCTAACCGCCAAGGTCGGTGGGTCCGGAAGAAACTCGAATTTCAGACCCCCGCCCTCCGGCATGGCTTCTGCCGCATTTATCAGAAGGTTCCACAAGGCTTGTCGCAACTGTTTCCTGTCCCCCAGAAGTTTTTCGCCTGAGGGACAGTAACACTGAAAATCGATACCGCTGAAACGCTTGTCCGCCGAACACAAATCGGCGAGTTCGCGTATTAGCTCTTCAGCTTCCAACCATTGTATGTCGGGAACAGAAGGACGCGCGAACAGCAAAAAGTCTTTCAACAAGCCATTGAGACGGTCCGCTTCCTTGACAACGATATTCATCAGGCTACGGTCTTCTTCTCCAACAGCAATATTTTCCTTGAGCAATTGAACCGAACCGCTGATCGAAGCCAAGGGATTACGAATCTCGTGCGCGAGACCGGCAGCCAATTGTCCGACGGCAGCCAACCGGTCGCTGCGTTTGAGGCGCTCTTCCATTTCCTTTAAATTGGTCAGATCCTGAAAAGTAATCAACAACCCGTCGATGCGGTGAGCAGGATCCGAAAGGATCGACGTATTGTAACCGACGGGTCGACGGCAACCTTGACGATCAATGAGAGTCCCTTCTCCCCTGGAAACAACAAGAAATCTCCCTGCTTCCACAAACGTCTGATTCGGGAAAAAACCGGAAATATGGGTATTATACAATTCGTCAAAACGACCACCGAACATTTCTTCCGCAGCGGGATTAAGTGAGCGAATTCGCAACCCCCGATCGACAATCACCACCCCGCTGGTCATATTCGCCAGTATCGCCCGGTTGAGCCGCTCGAGTTCTTCATAATCTATTTCGATCTGCTGCCTGACATTTTCGCTATGGCGAAGGCGCCCGACCAGAATGCCACAAAGGACACCGACCACCAAAAAAGCAAAAACATTGATAAAGAGCGTATAGAGGGTTTCGGCTCCACTGATGTCTGAGGGAAACGCCACACCCCGCAACTGCGGCAGATAGCGGTAGAACTGAAGATTAACCAGGCTGCCGTAGAGAATGGCTGCGGCGGAAGCGACCAGCAGCACATCCCTGCGGGACAAGAGCAGCACACTGCTCAGAATGACGAGAATGTAAAAAGACGAAAAAATACTTGCAATGCCGCCGGTCAGATAGATCAGGAAAGTGGCAAAAATAAGATCCCAGACGAGTTGGCTCTGCGCCAGCCAGCGAAACGGTCCGACATTTTTAACCAGAATCAGGGAGACCAGCGCCTGGAGATACGAAACGGCAACAAGCACATACAGATAGCGCAACACAAGCGTCTGCACCCCCGCATCGCCGCGAATCTGGAACAGAATCGATCCGCAGAGAAACAGGCTGATGACCAGCAGGCGGATTGCGAAGAACCACCGCATCAGCCTGGGGGTCAGTCGTTGTGCGTCCATGCAGGCTGAGGAGTTGCAAACGTCCGGTTGCATCAACCGCCCACGGTTCCGGCAATCTTGAATATCGGCAGATACATGGCGATGACCAGACCGCCGACGGTTGTACCGAGAAACAGCATGAGCATGGGCTCCATCATGGCGGTCAGGTTGCTGACGGCATCGTCGACCTCGTCATCGTAAAAATCCGCGATTTTATTCAACATGCCGTCAATCGATCCCGACTGCTCTCCGACGGCGATCATCTGACACACCATGGGAGGGAATACGCCGGTTTTTTCGAGTGGCTCGGCGATGGTCTTACCTTCGCTGATGCTCTTGCGCACCTTCATGATGGCGTTCTCAACCGTCTTGTTCCCGGCGGTTTTGGCCACAATGTCGAGACCATCGAGGATCGGCACGCCACTCGAGATCATGGTGCCCAGGGTGCGGGAAAATTTGGCGACAGCCACTTTGCGCAGAAGAATTCCGAAAACCGGCAATTTCAGGGAATAGGCGTCGACCAGTTCCCTCCCTCTCGGGGTAGCGTAGAACCGCTTGAACAGAAAGATAAACAGCATGAACGCGCCGATAATGGCGAAAATCCAGCTTCGTATAAAATCACTGAGATTGATGACCAGTTGAGTCGGGGCCGGCAGTGCGCCTCCGAAATCGGCGAACATCTTTTGAAACGAGGGGATGACAAACACCATGATGACGCCAATAACGACAACCGCTACCCCGACCACCGTCGCAGGATAGGTCATGGCGCCCTTGACTTTTTTCTTCAATTTATGGGCTTTTTCCAAATAAGCTGCCAGGCGGTTGAGTATCGTGTCCAGAATACCGCCGACTTCACCGGCTGCGACGAGGTTGACGAACAGTTCGTCGAAAATTTTGGGGTGCTTCTTCAAGGCGTCGGCGAAAGTCGATCCCGATTCGACACTCTCTTTGACATCGATCAACACGGTCTTGAATACTTTATTTTCCTGCTGTCGACTAAGGATGTCGAGACATTGAACCAGAGCGAGGCCTGCATCGATCATGGTGGCAAACTGGCGGGTAAAAACCACCAGATCCTTGGTGGTCACTTTTCCACCCAACCCCGGAATTTTTATCTCGACATCCAACCCTTTGCCGCGCTCTTTTATTTTGGAGGGCATAATGCCCTGACGACGCAACTGGGCGCCGACAGCCGCCTGGTTAGCCGCTTCCATCTCACCTTTCTGAACATCTCCGCTGCGGGTTTTGCCTTCCCACGCAAATTTGGCCACGCGTCACCTCCGTTACCTGCGATCTTTATCAATTACAAGAGATAGTTCTCATCTGCTTCATGCATGTGGCTCAAACCCTTTTCACCACCCGATTATTTTGGGAATACCAATCCTTGATATATCCTGAGTTCTTTTATTTGCTCAAAGCAATACCGAAATCTCGTTTACTGACTGACATGAACCTGTCGTTTAAGTACGGCATTGGGATTGGCGAGCATCTGTTTGAGTTCATCCGGCTCCGGAGAACGCGACAGAGCAATTTCAACGGAAATCATTTTACGATAAGCAAGCATAAACAGGGACTGGTTCATGGTCTGCATACCGTAACGCTCCTGCCCCATCTGCATCTGGGAGTATATCTGATGGATCTTGTCATCGCGGATCAAGGCCCGGATGGCGGTATTGGGCACCATCACCTCCAACGACAGCACACGCCCTTGCCCACCGGCTCGAGGCAGCAGGTTCTGCGACAGAACCCCTTCGAGCACGAAAGACAGCTGGGTTCGCACCTGAGCCTGCTGGTTGGTGGGAAAAACGTCAACGATACGGTTGATGGTCTGCACACAGCAATTGGTATGCAGGGTGGCAAAACAGAGGTGACCGGTTTCGGCAATGGTTAACGCAGCCTCGATAGTTTCAAGGTCGCGCAACTCGCCGAGCAGAACGACGTCGGGGTCCTGGCGAAGAATATATTTCAGAGCTTTTTTGAAGGAATGGGTATCGGATCCCACTTCCCGCTGATTGACCAGACAATTTTTATGGGGATGGATGTATTCGATCGGGTCTTCGATCGTGATGATGTGTTCGCGCCGTTCCTCGTTGATGGCGTCGATGATGGATGCGAGGGTGGTCGATTTACCGCTGCCGGTCGGGCCGGTAACCAGAATCAGGCCCCGAGGCTTGCGAGACAGGGTCTTGACGACCGGCGGCAATCCAAGCTCCTCGAAACTGCGGAACTTATAGGGGATCATCCTGAAGGCGCCGGCCAGGGCTCCCCGCTGCAGAAAAATATTGCCGCGAAAGCGAGCCAGCCCTTTTACGCCGAAGGAAAGGTCGAGTTCATTTTCCTCTTCGAACTTGCGTTTTTGCGCATCGGTCAGAATACTGTAACAAAGCTGTTTGGTTTCGGCGGGCTGCAACGGCGGGTGTTTCAAGGCCGTCACCTGTCCGTCCACCCGGATCTGCGGCGGGGTTCCGGTGGTGATGTGAAGGTCGGAGGCTCCCCTTTCGACCATGGTCTTCAAAAGTTCACGAATGCCGATTTTAACCTGCTTTTCCGGTTCCTGCATACCCTAATTCACCCTCCCCCACAATCGGACAGTAAAACAAAAGCAAAAAACATACCTCGAAAATCAATGGCTCGAATGCGATTACGATCCCTCAGCACTTCATCAATCATCCGCGACCGTACAGCGCAACACTTCCTCAAAGGAGGTAACGCCTTCCTTGAGCTTGACCAGGGCCGACTGACGCATGGTCTTGACCCCGAGACGCATCGATTCGCGTTTGATCTCCGCGGTGTTGGCCCCGGCCAGTACCAGTTCGCGGATTTCGTCGAACATCGGCATGACCTGGTAGATACCGACGCGGCCTTTATATCCGGTGTTATTACAGACATCGCACCCCGCTCCAAGATAGCAGACGTATTCATCCACCTCTTCCGGAGACACCCCGGCTTCGATCAGGGCCTGCTTGGGAATCTCTTCGACCTCCTTGCATTCCTTGCAGACGCGCCTTCCCAGACGTTGTGCGGTGATGAGGTTGACCGCCGAAGCGACCAGGAACGGCTCGATGCCCATATTGAGCATACGACTGATGGTACTGGGAGCATCGTTGGTGTGCAGGGTCGACAGAACCATATGACCGGTCAATGCCGCCTTGATACCTATTTCCGCCGTTTCAAAATCCCGGATCTCGCCGATCATGATGATATCGGGGTCCTGTCGCAGAAAAGAACGCAGCGCAGCGGCAAAGTTGAGACCGATTTCCTCGTGCATATGTACCTGATTGATTCCGGCAAAGTTGAATTCGACCGGGTCCTCCGCCGTGGAAATATTAAGGGAGGTATCGTTAAGTTCAGCGAGAGCCGAATAAAGGGATACGGTTTTACCCGAACCGGTCGGTCCGGTAACCAGAACCATGCCGAAGGGTTTATGAATGGCCTCCTTGAACCATTTGAGCGGCTGCTCATCATATCCCAACTTGGTCATATCGAGCTGCAGGTTTGACTTGTCGAGCAGACGGCAGACGATTTTTTCACCGAACAGGGTCGGCAGGCAACTGACCCGATAGTCCATATCCTTGCCGCCGGGCAATTTAATCTTGATACGCCCGTCCTGAGGCAGACGGCGTTCGGCGATATCCAGTTCCGCCATGATCTTGATGCGGGAGGTAATAGCCGCCTTGAGTTTTATCGGCGGTTTCATCACCTCATAGAGAACGCCGTCGATGCGATAGCGGACACGGAATGATTTTTCGTAAGGCTCGATATGAATATCAGAAGCTTTCTTCTTGATCGCATCGGTCAGAATGAGATTAACCAACTTGACGACCGGCGCATCCTCCGTCGCCTTTTCCAGGGCATTAACATCGACATCGTCTTCGTCGTCGACGACCTCGAGGTCAATTTCCTCCAGGTCTTCCATGACATCGGCCAGACTGGCGCTCTGATCGTAATATTTATCGATGGATGCCTTGATGGCGGACTCGGTAGCCACCACCACTTCGATATTGAACCCGGTCATGAATTTGAGATCGTCAATCGCAAACAGATTGGACGGATCGTTCATGGCCACAATCAGGGTGGAACCCGCTCGATTGACAGGCACGATCTGATATTTCTGGGCAATTTCAGCAGGAACGTGACGAACGACGTCGGGGTCGATCTCAAAGTCGTTCAGGTTTATGGATGGTACGCCATACTGCTTTGACAGAAAAGCGGAGAGCTCTTCCTCCTTGACAAAACCGAGGCGAACAAGGCACGTACCGAGACGCCCGCCATTCTGCTTTTGATCCTCCAGGGCCTGATTCAATTGCTCGGCATTTATCAAATCATTTCGAACCAGCAATTCGCCGAGTCGGTTGCTTGTCATGAAAAATCCCTCAGAATATGTCAAATGAAATGAAAAGATAAAATTAAAAACAAATTAATTTCGCGAAGGTTAGCCAAAGGTTTAAAACAAGTCAAGAACGATAAAATACCACATTACAAACCGATTGCTTCCCCCATGACCCCTTCCGGAGAAGGTTGCCCCGTCCAGATCCGGAAAGCATCCTCCCCCTGAGCGATAAGCATGCCCAGCCCGTCTGCGGCACGATATCCCAACTCCCGGGCTGTCGCGACCAGAGGCGTTACGGGTCTGCGATAGACAATATCGTATATAACGGTACTGCCGCCGAGGCAAGCCCAGGGGATCTGCTCGAAAACCTCCCCCTTCATGCCGATGGCGGAGCCATTGAGAACCAGGTCGACCGAGGGACAGACTTCTGCAAGCTCCGACTGATCGAGCCCAACAACAGCAAAATCCGTACCTGTAAAAATATCCCGGAACGAGTCCACGAGGTCCTCTGCTTTTTTTCGGGTACGATTGGCAATACCTATCCAGCGAGCTCCCATCTCCGCAAGGGCTACCAAGGCGGCCCTGCTGGCGCCGCCGGCACCAAGCAACAGGACACGTCGCCCCCTGGGGTAGAAATCGAGATCCCGCGCCAGGGATTTTATGAGACCCGTTTCGTCGGTATTGTAACCGATCAATCGCCCGTCCCGATTTACGATCGTATTCACAGCGCCGATGATGCGGGCCTTACGGTCGATTTCATCAAGAAAAGGTATGATCTTTTCTTTATGTGGAATCGTGACATTCACACCGCAAATCCCCAAGCCGCGCAAGCCCGCAATCGCCTCAGCGAGCCTATCGGGTGCAACCGCAAAAGGCACGTAGACAGCATCCATACCAAGAGCCCTGAACGCGGCATTCTGCATGACAGGCGACAAGGAATGTTCAACCGGATGTCCTAAAATTCCAAAAACCTGCGTCGTCCCACGTATGTTCATAAAGCCGGCCCTTTTTTTCCTTTCGCCGTTTTCCCGCAATCGAGGTACTCTCGGTAAGCAACGATCTTCTCGCCCGGCAGCAAAGCTCTCGCCCTGCGGATATCCTCCTGAATGGCATCCATCAGCGATTCAGGCCCGTCGAAACATTTTTCATCCCGCAACCGCTCGACGAAATACACACGCAGCGCTTCACCGTAAATATCCCCCTCAAAATCAAGCAGATGCACCTCGATAAAAGAGCCCGCGACACAGAAAGTCGGGTTCCTCCCCAGATTCAGGACGCCATCAATGAACTTTTCCCCACGTTTGACCTTTACGGCATAGACACCGGGACAAGGCATCAACTCCTTATCGGTCTTGAGATTGGCCGTGGGAAAACCGAGCTTGGCCCCCCGACCGAAACCGTGCACAACCTTGCCTTCAAAAGTATAATGCCGGCCAAGAACGTTAACCACCTCGCGCACCTCGCCGCGACCGATCATCTCCCTCACTCTGGTGGAGCTGTAAATCTCCTCCCCCGCGGCTATGGGCTCCAGCACCTCGACGACAAATCCGAGATATTCTCCCATGCGGCGAAGCAGCTGGATATCGCCCGACCGGTCTTTTCCGAAGAGATAGTCATAACCTACCACCAGGTGAGTGACGCCGATTTTCTCCACCAGGATTTCCCGGACGAAGCGATGGGCCGGCAACTCAGCCAAATCACGGGTAAAGGGAGCGCAAATCAGCACATCGATACAAGAGGCTTCGATCAACGCTTCTTTTTCGGCATAGGTGCTAATCAGAGGAGGGGCATCGTCCGGTGCCAGCACCTTCAAGGGATGGGGGACGAATGTATAAACCACGGATGTTCCCCCTATTTCACGACTGCGCCTGACAACGCGTCGAAAAATCTCGCGATGTCCCAAATGAATACCGTCAAAGTTGCCGATCGTGACGACAGCATTGGCAATGGGATGTTCCAACTCGTCCAGATTGCGAATGATCTTCATGGTTTCGAATTCAATATCTCTTCTTGCTTTTTCGACGACCAGAACCCCGCGTCGCCGCAGCAACGGACATTCCCTCCAGTTCAAAATCCAGTTCTCTGCGTTCCAGATTTACTTTTACAAGTCTTACCTTGACCCTGTCGCCAATACGGAAAATCCTGCGACGACGCTGCCCCACCAATCGGTGCAATTCTTCATCGAATTCGTAATAATCGTCATTCAGGGAAGCGACATGGACCAGTCCTTCGACAAATATATCCTGCAGTTCGACAAATATTCCGAAAGGCTGAACATCGGCTACGCATGCATCAAACTCCTGGCCTGTCTTGTCGAGCATGAACTGGCAACGTTTCAACGCAACGATCTCACGCTCGGCCTCCATGGCCCGACGCTCACGCTGCGATGTAAGATCTCCAAGCTCCTCAAGACTGAGGGTTGAAGGAGCCGCCTTGCGAACCCCCAGCACGTTTCTCAGAATGCGATGGACAATAAGGTCGGGATAACGCCGGATAGGTGACGTGAAATGGCAATAACAGTCGGAAGCGAGGCCGAAATGACCGAGATTGTCGGAACTGTACCGCGCCTGTTTCATGCTTCGCAGCAGGAACTGGTTGATCATGCGCTCTTCAGGACGCCCTTGAACGGTTTCAAGGACTTTCTGTAGTCTCGCCGGCGATACTGAGCCATCGGTAATCACCAGACCTATATTGAAATGTGCAAGAAATTCCTGAAAGGCAACCAGCTTCTCTGAATCGGGAGCTTCATGAACCCGATAAAGCAGAGGGATATTCCGATCTGTCAGAAAAGAAGCGACGGCTTCATTAGCAGCAAGCATGAATTCTTCGATGATACGATGGGCTATCGTGCGTTCGGCCCGAAGAATCTGATCGGGACGCCCCTGGAGATCCAGTACGATTTCCGGCTCCGGGAGATCGAAGTCGAGACTGCCCCGGCGATGGCGCATGGACATCAGATATCCGGCGAGCTCCTCCATAACATGCAATCGGGAGATCAACGCTTCGTTCAAGGCCGGATTTTCAGATTTTCCGGTCCCCAAAACCTCGGCAACCTCACTGTATGTCAATCGCGCATTACTGCGAATAACCGCAGGATAGAAGCGGCTTTGAATGCTGACGCCTTGCGCGTCGAAAAGCATCTCGGCCGTCAGCGTCAACCGATCAACATCGGGGTTCAGGGAACAAATGCCATTGCTTAGCGCTTCGGGCAGCATGGGCAGGCAACTGCCCGGAAAGTAAACACTTGTACCGCGTTCCCTCGCATCCCGATCCAAGGGACTGGCTGAATCGACATAATGAGCCACATCGGCGATCGCCACCCAAAGGCGTATGCCGCCGCCCGGTTCCCGTCTAACGGCTACCGCATCGTCGAAATCCTTGGCGGTCTCCCCATCAATGGTCACAAATGAAATGGAACGCAAATCCTCGCGACCGACAAGATCGGGCTCACCAACAATGGAAGGCACGGACTCAGCCTGCTCTAAAGCTGAGGGGGAAAACTCTCGGGGCAGATTGTATTTATGCGCCACAGCCATGATCTCGACCTGGGGATCGGCAGGATCGCCGAGGATTTCGACAATAGTCCCCTGTGGAGAATGCTGGCGGTCGGGATAACGATCTATGGAAACGACAACAAGATAGCCGGGTCGCAGACCATCAGGCGGCGGAGATGACAGAAGTACCGCTCGGGACAATGAAGGGTCGCTGGGCAACACCATGCCTCCTTCGCGGCCCGGACGATAGGAACCGACGACACGCTGATGCGCCCGCTCGATAATGCGAATGACACGCCCCTCATCCCTTCCCCGCGAAGTACGCTGCACGCGCACTGCAACACGGTCGCCGTCCATGACTTCGCGCAAATACCTTGCGGGTATGAAGACATCGGAGCGATGTTCTTCCTCCGGAATTACAAAACCGTAGCCCTGCCGGTGCACCGAAACCCTTCCGACCACCATATCGGTCGATCTGGGTAGAGAGTAGAGACCTTTTCTCACTCGACGCACCAAACCATCATCCGCCATGGCATCCAAGAGACGCAATGCATGCTGGCGTTCGCCGCGAGTCAACTGAAAGCGGGACAGGATCTGTCGTCCGGATAAGGGCTTCCCCCGGTTTTCCATCAATATATTCAAAAGGTCATCGGGCGCAAGATTCATGAAAAAACCTCTATCTTTGAGAGCAAGCCCCCTCTAGGTGCTCCGACAACAATCCCTCGACATGGCTACAATGAAACGACGTGACGATTATTCTTCAACCGTTTCACCGCTGACGATCTGGTTTATTACCAAGCCGCTGAGCAATTTTGGATAAAAATAAGTCGATTTCTGCGGCATCTTTTCCCCGGCATTGGCCACATCCCGCACCTGTGTCATGCGCGTGGAGTTCATCAGAAAAGCCATTTGGTGTTGTCCCGATTGTACCAAAGAAAACGGCTCATCGAAGTTTTTCACATATTTGAGGTGGGTCTGCTTCTCTTGAGCCTCGGGTGTTATGCCCAGCATCTTTTCCAGAACCAGGCGATGCAGAATCGACACATCGAGGGTACGCAAAGCTTTTGAAGCTTTTTCATCAAAAAACCTATCCATGCAATTTTCATCTTTAAGGGTCAGAAAATAGATGGTCCGGCCCCCCGCAAAAAGCCCGATGGATGGATGATTCTCACCTTTTTTCTGAAGAATATCGCGAACCTCGCGCCTCGATGCGGCATCGTCAGGGTCCATGGAATGCGCTTCGACCTCAAAATAAACGCTCAACTCCGAAAGAAACGGTTCCAGCCTGAACCCTTCCAATCCATGAACAAGTCTGTGCGTGGGGAAAATCAGCATGCCCTGGTCTTCCATGTTGGCAAAATACATCAGAACATAGTTGAAAAGTTCCTTGCCACTGAAATCCTCCAGCTGCTGCCGTTTGAAATCCCTGTAGTTGAGGGCCGTTTCATACCGGTGATGGCCATCGGCGATAAACAGAGGTTTGTTATCCAGCAAATCGCAAACCTTCTGGATAACGACACTGTCGGTAACCTGCCACAGGCGATGGGTAACGCCGTCATCATCGGTCACTTCGAGATCAGGAGACCGTTTTTTCAACTCCCAGGTCAACGCTTCCTGCACACAACAGGGATCGGAATATAAACCGAAAATTGGACTGAAATTGGCTTCGCAGGCCTTGGTCAGCATCAGACGATCGGCCTTGGGACCGGAAAGGGTCTTTTCATGCGGCTTGACCATACCTGTAGCGAAATCTTCGAGGCGCGCAAGAGCCATAAATCCCTTGCGCACCACCGTACCTACACCCTCGACCTGGTATTCTTCATCATACAGATAGATGGAAGGTTGCCCGTCTCTGGCAAGGATCCCGTCGGTCATCCATTGCCGGAACAGTCCCGCCGCCCTGACATAACGGTTGCAAACTTCGTTGTCTCCATCTTCGATTTTTCCAAGGGTCAACCGAACCAGGTTGAACGGACTGCGTTGATACAACTCCTCCTGCATTTCCGGAGAAATAACATCATACGGTGGCGCCGTGACGCGTGAAGGGTCCTGGATTTTGTCAAGATTGTAGCGAACGGCCCTGAACGGAGCGATCTTTGCCATACGTCGAACTCCCTTGCGGTTCATGTTTACGACCAGATCAAAGGTTTTACTATACGCAAGGGGTCATATAAGGTGCAAGGGAAATTCTTTTCCTTACCGAATTCATAAGGGAGAAAACAGGTTGATATTTGATAGGTAGCAGATTGAAATAGTATTTGGGATGGCCATAGATTTGAAAGAGTTGTTTCCTACAGCATGCAGTTTCAAAAAGGAAAACCTCAGCCCCGATTCGGAGCCGAGCCCCTTTAGATTTTATTAAATGATTATAAAAAAGTGTGCCACAGCCCTTTATACGGCACACTTTTAGCCACCTGATAGCATCGGAAAGCCCTAACGCATGCCACATGAATCATCAAAACTTTTCCGAGTTATTGTTTCAATTGTATTAGCTTTACTTTCGTTGCTTATACTAAAACAATACTTCTTACCATCACGCTCATAATAAATCATATACACATCGGTATCATTATAGTTATTAGCAGTTACAATTAAATCAGATCGAGTCAAAATAAATACCCCTT
>ERZ1673962.911-NODE-911-length-16864-cov-101.277768_pt1 | contig 16864 bp, 24 predicted proteins | sample MGYA00580188_ERZ1673962 | MGnify/ENA primary metagenome ERZ1673962 (study PRJEB41334, sample SAMN05608104) | rock metagenome | biome: terrestrial subsurface; feature: shale formation; material: shale | place: USA: Pennsylvania ... | reverse complement strand
GGCAAACAGACTGAGCATGGGCAGAGCTCCGGAGGATCAAGGGCGCGCCGATTTTTCCGTGAGGTGGCCGGTTTTTAGAGGCCCCCTAATATGGGAGCTTCCCCCATTAGCAGAGCAGCGCTCTGCACAGCGCCGCCTGGGCTTATCCATATCAAATGACTGATATAAACCCAAACCTGAATATAAGTAACTTTCAATATACGACAAGCCTCTAACCGATTGACAAAGTAGAAACGTATAGCTCACCATATATACATTATAAAAATAATAAGGATAAAAAATGCGCTATCATTATCTGATAAACGGAACAACGTGCCACTTTCATTACGACAAGAACGAACCTCTTCATGAGGTAGAAAGCATCACCAGCCTGTTTAACCTAAGCCAGGAAACCAAGAAAACCTTAATTCAGGCTTGGCATGCGCGCATAGTTTTCATGCCCGATAGAGATCCTTCAATGAGCTATGCCCCCGTCAGCTTCTCAAAATGCATTCCAGAAAAGTTTCTGGATGATTTTATTCGTCAGGCTGATGCTAAACAAACAGCAGCAAGCATCCTTCGCCCTAGCTCCCTAGCTGCACAAATAATTAACAGCCGCCTTGATGCGATAGTTGGCAATACTACCGTTCAGCATGCATATGCTAGCGCTGCCGTTCGAAAAAATGTTGAAAGCGTTTCGGTAAAGATGTATCGGTTCACCTATGAAGCAATGGACACATATGAGAGAAATAAAAAACTCAGCGAAGACCAAGTCAGCGCGTGGCAGCATATAAAAATTCTGCTACCAAAAAGGTCGACATCCATCAATGAAAGGCATTTGTTCGCTTTGTTGCTTATGATTGCTCCGCATTGGCCGACTCAGGCTCAGGGAGCCTTTGCACGGACTAATCCGCAAAAGAAAATGAACGATGCCGTCTGCAAAGTCATCGAGATAATGAGTCAGGAAGAAATAACTGATAGCGAGAAATCTTTTATATTTCTCGAAGCCATTAAGAATATAACCATTAGCCAAGCCCCTAGGAAAGACTCTACGGATACTGAGCTTGGACAGTAAAGCCTGGCGCAGAAGCCCCAGGCATTGAGCTAATTACCCTTAGTTACACAGCTCACCCTCTATCAGCTTTCTTTTGACGGGTTTGGATCTAAGGAAATCATCAGCTGCACTCATGCCATCCTTCTCCAAGCGATTTGTAGCCCTGCGAATGATAGAAATATGTTTTTCTAAACCAAACTCGTGAGCTATATGAGGCAAGCTTCTGCCATGTGTCATTTCTGAAAACGGAAACGACCTAGAGGGAGTGCGTATTCCGGTACAACAGTCGTGGCGATTCGACAACGTGAACCGCTTGGCTGAGTCGAAGTACCCCTGTGGGTGAGTTCGCCGAACACGTCTAGCGATATACTCAAGTGCACATTTTTTAATTTTCTCAATCAGCACCTCATAACCGCTCTCTTGGACTTTATTTGCGGCGATTGCTGCATCTACAGCGGAAACATGAACACACATGGTCAACCTCATTATCTGAATAGGAATTGTCGAAGGCCGTGCCTATAGCGATTAGCGAACATAAATAGCGATGGGTATACATACCTATCGCACTTAACTTCCCAATTGCTTCCATTTCACGACCTCCACTGTCTATCCAGCAGGGCGTACCAATCCGTTAAGGCGTCAGAGCCACCACACTCAAATTATCACATTAGCAATCATTGTCAACATGCGCCTCGCATGATATCGTTTTTACGATTATCATCACCTCTGACTCGAACCACCAGCACAGCACGGAGGAACCGCGCTTTGCACATCACATGAACGGAGCATTGATCCCATGAGCGTTTCCGCCCGACCAACCACTCAAACGACCACACCCTCACCACTTCCACCGGGCGTCGAACGCCACGGAAGGTCGTTAAGGATCAATTTCATGTATCGCGGGAAACGCTGTCGAGAGGTCGTCGAGCGCGGGCAGTTTGATGAGCTAAGCATCGCGATGGCAGCGCGCTTACGCCAGCAGGTGGTCGACGCGATTGCAGAAGGACGTTTCGACTATTCAAAACGCTTTCCTGACTCCACAACGGCCAAGCGGCTGCTTGCGATGGAGGTTGGTCAGGAGCAGGCAGTTTCCGCCGAGCACGCTCCTAAAAACATCCATTATATGACCGTAGCCGAAGGGGTCGAGGCTTGGTTGAAAACGCAATCGTCAGGCAAATCGAAAAGTACGGCTATCAATTACCGAAGCCGCGCCAGGCATGTCCTTCAGAGATTCGGAGATCGGCGCCTGACGGACGTGACGACTCAGGAGCTACAGCAGTTCAGGAACCAGCTGGTACGAAGTAGAGCGAATCCCGCAGGCTTATCGCCAAAGTCAGCAAACGATGTTCTAACCGTTGTTCGGGGAGTTTGGGAGGATGCCAGGAAGAACGACATCACCCTCTCCAACCGGGCTGATGGCATCACCAACCATCGCATGGAGGTCAAAAGCATTGCTGATCCGTTTGATCTCGACGAGATGCAGAAGCTCCTTTGGGCCGATCCGCAAAACATGGCATCAGCCCGGATGGTGGTGTGTAACTGCTGGCTCGGACTGTCGCGCTCGGAACTAATCGCATTAGCAGTCGAGGACATCGACCTACCGCGCAGGAAAATCTCAGTCCGCCGAGCTTTTGTGCAAGGCGAACACAAGGCACCGAAGGTTTTGTCGAGAGCCCGAGAAATCGACGTTCTGGATCCGGCAGTCGATCTGCTTCGTCAGATTTTAACTGATGCGCAGCATGCACCGATTGAGGAAATAGAAGTCACTCACCTGGACAACCTCACCATCGGCAAGGAACAGGTGCGCCTGCTCTTTCGCAATCCACGAACAGATATGCCCTGGAGCCCGTCCGCGCTGGATCGATGGTTCAAGAAACACACTGCAAAAGCTGGCGTCAGATACCGCGGAGTCAATCAAAGCCGGCATACGTTCGCGAGCCGGGCGCTATCCAACTTTGCAGAGCCCCAATGGCTAATCAGGCAGCTGGGCCATACCGACGATCAAATGCTCAGGAATCATTACGGAAAATGGATGCCGAGCGAGATGACCGCTGCCTCCTCTGCCGTGATGGCGCTCGACAAGGTCTTAAGCAACAAGTGGAACGAACATCGCGACCAGCCCAATGCGGAAGTGGAGGCCCGGCGCGCTCACGTGGCATGAGTAGCCGTGCGAGGCAGCCGCTTCCCGCAGCTTGAGCGCTATGGTGTTACAGGAAGCGGATCCAAAGCGACACAAACCTGTTGGCCGGTGTCATTGTCGAGGTAACTGACGCCCATCTTGAGTGCCGGATCCAGCTTCGCGATGAATGCAGAAGTTACGTAGCTCAAATACCTGTACTGATGCCCCTCGTACATGAAGGCTGTGATCCCATGGCCTGCGTTGTAACGATCATTCTCCTCTCGCAGCCACTCGACAAAGCCTTTTTGCGACGCAGGGAGCTTGGCGTTGCGTACATTCTCCAAGTGGCTCCCCAACACCGACGCCACACCCTCGGCAACCAGGAACAAAACCCTCGCCCTCCTGACCAACCTTTGCTGATCGTACGCGCGCACGTCAGCAGCGAATATTTTGTTCGCCTCCCACCGGGATAAAAGCGTTGGACTACCGACCTCAAACGAGATGAGCGACTGCATCTTCCCACCAAAAAATAAGACATGAGCTTGGATGAAACCGACCGGCGCTGATGGCCCTACATCAGCATCAGTGAAGGGACGGGGGAGCTGAATGAATGCCGTTCAGAAGAATCGTCAGCATCGTATAAAGCGACTCAAGACCGCCCTCCTCTCGAAATGTCACCACGACATACAAACTACCGCTATACGTGTGCAGCAGCCAAAACTCTCCGTAGCGGTGCGCCTCGACTACTTGCGAGGTTCGAATCCTATGACCGTCCGAGAATCGCCCATGCATATCCTTTCGAGCATGGCCGTAAGTGATGCCGAGGCCGCATCCAGCAAGGAAATAACAGTCGCTCAGATAAGCTGTCACCGGGCGACCGAAGGACGTATTCAGGGCACGTCGCAGCTTGGCTGCTATAGGCTCGTTCTTGGTTGGGTTTGGCATCTTCATATCGTCAGCTCCAGGCCAGGATTGAATCCAGTTTCTTCACCTGGATAACCACGAGGGTTTCGCCCGCCAGGATGACCACATCGGCGTGCGTGAAACCGGCCAGTAAAGGGCGCTCCCTTCAAGATGCAAATCTGTCGGGAGATGAATACGCATGACAGGACTCGCTTGTGCGTGGAAAGCATCTGGGGCCACTAACGGCTAGCTGTCCAACCAGTAGTCGTCGCGAGCAATACGCCCAAACTCACAGTCGTCATGCTGCTGTGTGTCGTCGAATAAATGGTGTATGCGCCGCTCCTGCCGCAGGTACGCCAAGGTCATGAAGAAGCAGGTCTCACACATTCGGACGCGGTAACGCTCCCCGTCATGGCGTGCGCCATATCCCCAGTGCGCTTGCAGCACACCGAACTGCTCACCGTACCCAGGCACCCGCGTGGAGGTACCACAGATGTCGCATGGCACATCAGGGTGCCGGTTGTCTGGTACGTCCATGCTCCCCAATATCGGACTGAGCATCAGAAAATCCTCAACACCGTTGTGAGCTCAGCGCTTTTGCGAACCCCCGGGCCAGCAAGCACATAACGGGTGTTGCGCGTTCTGAAAATGCACCCATCAGCAAACTCAACCAGTTGCGATGTTCGTACCCAGTCACCCTCGTCGAAACGATGGGCACTGTCATACAACACGCGGCCGGCATACACCATCGCCGGCTGCTGCCCGGACGCCTGTAACGTTTCTCGTATCGAGTCAGGCACGATGAGATCGATCCAGATCCAGTCGCGCACAACACAGAACGGCATCTCATCAAACAACGCAGCCGCAGAGCCGCGCGCGCACGCCTCTGCCAACGACATCTCGATGCCAGGCATGACCTCACCCGGGGCGTATAGTAAATGAGATACTTTCTTTAAATCGTCCATATCTTCTTCCCTCTTTGAACCATCCACATCTAACGAGGCAGAATTTTGGCGAAACTTCTCTGCCCCGGTGAACCTGTCCCAAGGATGAACAATCTGTGTCCCAATGAATGTCAGTTCTGACTGTTGTCTATATATAGCTTGAAGATCGAATAGGCGGTTTATAGTTATTAACCCTACACCACCCTTTCCGACTTATTTCGCCACCCCACCTGATTTACTCCGAAGCTTCAACTGGCGGCAAGCATAAACGTACTGTCCATATACTCGTCAACCCCCAAAGATATAATTTTTAATAGCGATTCATATATATTGACAAGTTACCGTGAAAGTCACTTCCTTACATTCACTTAAGTCCATACTTAATAAGCATATTTATGGTGGTGACCTGCATCGTCAGCAGCCACCCAAACCAGCTCATGCTGGCCATCTCCCGCCCTCACTATCCACCTAGCCAACCTCAGAGTAGAGCTCTTCAACCCTGAGCCTCCCGTCGCCTGATCACCCCATCCTCCCAGGCGCGGCACTCCAACAGCACACGGAATCGCTTTAGCGATACCGCTATACACTTTTATCGCTAATGTGTTGACAGCTAGTCACTGACCCCTTACGATCCTCAGCAATTCACTAGGAAAGCCTCATGTCCCTAAGCCTCGACAGCGTCGGAAAGCGCGTTGCATACGCCCGCAAGTACCGCAGCCTGACCCAGCAGGAGCTGGCATCTCGGGCGGGTATTGCGCAGTCGAGCCTTGCTGCTTTGGAGGCAGGTCGTAACAAAGGGTCACGGAGCCTGGTTAGCTTGGCAAAAGCACTGGACGTACCACCTGAGTGGCTGGACAGCGGCCAAACCTTTGGAATGACCGTGCAGGACATTCTGCTTGGGCAACTGTCATCTGGTGCCTCGACCGCGGAGCACACATTGCACGGACTCCTCAAACAGGCAGTCTTGGGAGAGCACAGTGCCGCTTATGAGCAAGCACCCATGCCGGCTGATGGTGCAGCACAAGCTATCGGTCTGAAGCTCCTAGCTTGGACAGCTCGCTCCCTGCTCGACCCGGATACCGCTTACAAACAGCACCTCGAACAGCAGCGCAGATTTCAATGGCCCTTCCCCCACACGTCTCGCGCCTTCCTACTCAGGGCAACCCGCGATTTACACATCCCGGATCTGAGAGAGAACGACTTCCTTCTCGTGGAGCCCGATGCTCCGGTCGAAGCCGGGCGTCATATCATCGTTGTGCAGTCGGATGAAGAAATTCGGCTGGGCCGTGTAGTCGATTCCCAGGCTGGCAGGTTCCTACTGCTGGCAACTGCACCAGGCCATGAAGAACTTCAGCCTCTGGACAACACCATGAAGGTTGCGGGCGTTATCGCTAGCCGCCTGCAAATGGTTTAGTAATTTTTTGCCCTGAATTATCGTTTTAATACTTACAAGGAATGAATTTGCATGCCATCCGATAGAAAGATACGCAGGATCATGCGATTGAAGGAAGTGATCCATGTGTGCGGCATAGGCCGAAGCACTACCTACCTCTGGATGAACCAAGGGCAATTTCCCAAATGCCACCGAATAGGCGCCAGAGCAGTGGGTTGGGACAGCAAAGAGATCGACTGCTGGGTAAGTCATCGACTCGGTGAAAAGGTTGGCCAGGAGAACGAAAGTGAGCAGCAGTCAAGCTCAAGAGCTCATCAGCATTAAAGAGTTTCAACGCAGGGTATGGGGTGAGAACGGGACGCCATTGAGCCGGCAGTCAATCCGCAACCACCTGCTCAATTGCAAGATTCCTGGTAAGCAGGTAGTGGGCAATTGGTACATCGACTGGAATGAGTTCCAGGAACAAACCAGGGATGAGTTCGTTGAAAACGTACTTGCAGGACGGTGATCAATGGCTCGACCACGGAAAAAAGCAAACCGCGACTTGCCTTTGAATCTCTATTTCAACAAAGACACTAAAGCCTATCGCTACAAGGACACCATCACGGGAAAATGGCACCCCTTTGGCCATGAACGTTTAAAGGCAATCAAGAGTGCACAAATTCTGAATGCGAAATTGATGACTAACACAGACCTGATTGCAGCGGTGATGGCTGATCACACACTGACAGTTTCTTCATTTATTGAAGAGTACAAAGAAAAAGTGATGCCGGAGAGAAATCTCAAGAAAAGCACCGAGGAGAACTACTTGATTCGCCTGAGGCAAATTGAAAACGCCTTCGGTCGCCAGCCCTTGAACATGGTGTCACTCAAACAAATCAGCGATTTCCTAAGCGCAATCGACTCTATACGCGCCAGTAATCAGGCTAGAGCACGCATCATCGACCTGTTTAACCAAGCCGCTGCGCGTGGCCTGGTAGAAAGCAACGTGGCTGAAAAAACCCTTAAACGCAATGAGCGCAAAGTGCGAAAGCGTCACACCAAAGAAGGTATCAAGGCCATCCGCGAACATGCACCGATGTGGCTGAAGAATGCCATCGACCTGGCGCTGCTGATTTCGCAACGCCGCTGCGACCTACTGAATCTGCGTTTTGATGGCATCAAAGATGGCTACATGTACGTCATTCAACAGAAAACCAGCAATCAAACTGACGCATCCTGGCTGAAGATGGAGATCACACCTGCCTTTCAAAAGGTTATTGATCAGTGCCGTGATGAGGTGGAGTCCCCCTTTCTAATTCACCGCCAGCCGGATCGAAAGCGTGACTGCGAAAACAAAGAGCATCCCACTCAAATCACAGGCCACTACTTGAGCACCGAGTTTAAAAAGGCCCGAGACGCGGCTCAGTGTTACCCAACCTACACAGCAAAAGAGATGCCCGGCTTGCACGAGATCCGGGGCACCTCTTTGAAGATGTACCAGATGGCAGGCAAAGACGCACAGAAGATCGCCGGCCACGCCAGCCCCGACATGACGCTGAACTACCTCAAGGGCCACGAGTTTGCCGATTGGGTTGAGGTCTCCCCCGATCTCGACATCAGCGAGTTCACAGACGACTAAGCCCGCAACAGACACACTGAGCAACTAAAAGGAAAACACATGAACGCGCTGACTCAGCACTGCATGATCACCATTGGTAACGACGGCCCGCTGATCAAGCACACCAACTACTGGCAGTCCGAGTACTTTCATTCCGGATACGCGCTGCTTTCCTGGAATGCTGGTGTCGCGCGACTTCTGCTGCCAGATGTCTTAAAGCCAGGACTACGTGATATGAAGACTGCCGAGCATGTAATCATCTCTTGCGGGCCCATGCTCCAAGCAGGAGGCCGACAAGGCTTGGAAATTTTATTTGATGACTACAGTGATAATCCCTTTACGCTGTCAATGAGCATTGAACAAGCTCTGCAAGTGCCTGCTGATACCGTCCGGGATAATTTCAGGCTGACCATCTGGACACGAGGCGGCTTGAAGCAGAGTCACCAGGCGATGTTTCGCCGAGTTACCCAACTGCCGTGCATGGCCCCTTGGGGGAGCATCTAGCCTCAGATGGCAGGTATCACCTGCCAGTCCAGTTGCTACTTGGCTCTAACCGCCAAAAGCTGGTCGACTCGCGTGGTGTAGCACGGGCTCAACAGCTCACGCTTCATAGCCCAGCCAGGCGAGTCTGGTACACCACCTGGTCGAAGGGTGCCCCGCCCCCATCTATTGTTAATCGCATCCAGCACCGCCATGACTTTCTGGGAGTCCGCGGACTGCATGGGGGCAAACAGATCCTCGGTAAACTCCCCCCGCTGGCACAAGTCGAGCAGCAGCACTTCGGCTTTTGAGAAGGCAAATCCTAGGCGATAAATCTGCTCCAACCCTTCTAGGGCCAAGCGAGTTATCAAACGCGTGTCGTCACTCGGATACGGCAACTCAAGCAGCGCCCCCCTGGCAAACCTTGGCTCATCGGGATTGAACATGCCCGTGCGAATACTGACCCGCACACGCTTACAGACCGAGCCTTGGGCCCGAAGCTTTTCGCAGGCCCTGGCTGCGTATGCGGCAACGGCCTCCCGAATTGGCGCCAGCTCGTGCAACCGCGCCCCAAACATCCGGCTGCAACAAATTTCCTGCTTGGCCGGAGCAGCATTATCGAGTTCTGCACAAGGAATGCCTCGGAGCTCTCGTGCAGTTCTCTCCAGAACCACGTTAAAGCGTGCGCGTAATGTGGCCGCATCTGTATGAGCGAGGTCAGCGGCAGTTTTGATATTCATGTCATCCAGCCGCGCAGCCAATCGGGCCCCTACGCCCCAAACTTCGCCCACCGGAGTCACAGCCAATAGCTTGCTTCGTCGGCTCGAATCGGTGATATCCACTACCCCGCCGGTCTGTTTCTGCCAACGTTTCGCTGCATAGTTCGCAAGCTTAGCCAACGTTTTGGTGGGCCCAACCCCCACCCCTGTTGGGATACCTGTAACAGCCAAAATCTTGGCCCGAATTCCTCGCCCCATCGAATCAAAGTTTTGGAGAACGCCGGTCAACTCAGCAAATGCTTCGTCGATGCTGTACACCTCAAGAGCAGGCACCATGCTCTCGATGACAGTCATCACGCGCTCACTCATGTCACCGTACAGGGCGTAGTTCGAGCTAAAACCAACACCACCCGCCGCCTCAAAAGCTCGGCGTATTTGGAACCAGGGCGCCCCCATCTTGATACCCAGCGCTTTGGCTTCAGCGGTTCGACTGACTACGCAGCCATCGTTATATCTGAATGACGCCAACAGTTAGTGGTGCATAACATATTGATATTTAACGATATTGTTACGCTAACAATTTTTCGTCCTTCGCAGCCTAAATCAGGGCTTTTCAGTCCGACCCACCCCCATGCGGCCAACTAGCTGCCCGCCTCGAATGTCGTGTCCCTGGGGCCGCGAGGCCCCAAAAAACTTTGAATGAACTTCATGAGCGTGCACATCTGTTGTCGGCTGGAGTCGTTCGGTTGTTCGGAAGAGCAGGCGAAACCGAAAAGCACACGGAGTCCTCGCATAACGTCCTTGGCTCGCAGCACTATTACGGAGACCGAAGCGTTCCCGGCCAATCAGGGCTGCTGAGAGGGCCTACATCACCGACACTCCCGGCCTTCTCCGCACCCTGGAGCGCCAAGGTACTTTCGGCCGGCCAGGCGCTCGGGCAGCCAGATGAGCAAGGGTGCCGCCCCCAGTGCCAGCAATAGCCACAGTCTGGAGAACTGCTCGCCATGCGGGTCGAAGCCATAAGCCAGCAGCCCGCCGAGCGCGAGCAACAGGAAGTACGGCGCCGTGAGGTAGCAGTGAAGTCGGCGGCAGCGTGCGGCATTGACCAGGCAGGCGCCACCCATCACCGCCAGCGCGGCGCTTGCGGCCAGGAATAGCGTGGGGTGTCGATCTGCCAGAAGAATGGTTAGCGTCGCGACAACGGCAGGCAGCCCCCAGAAGCTGATCATCTGCCATGTCTGGCGCAGGCTGTCACCCCTGCCGAGTTCATTAGTCTTAATGTTCATGTTTGCACCTCGCATTCTTTACCCGGCGCAGCAGGACAATTGCTTCACGTCCTTACTGAAGGTTTGCGCCGCGAGCTTCAGGCCCTCGACCATGGTCAGGTAGGGGAACAATTGGTCGGCTAGTTCCTGCGCCGTCATCCGGGCGCGGATGGCGAGGGCGGCCGTCTGAATCAGCTCGCCCGCTTCCGGGGTCACTGCCTGCACGCCCAGCAGTCGGCCCGAGCCCGTTTCGGCGACCAGCTTGATGAACCCCCGTGTGTCAAAGTTCGCCAGAGCGCGCGGCACGTTGTCCAGGGTCAAGGTGCGGCTGTCGGTTTCGAGGCCGGCTTGGTGCGCTTCCGCTTCGCTGAAGCCGACGGTGGCCACCTGCGGATCGGTGAACACCACGGCCGGCATGGTGTCGAGATTGAGCATTGCCTCGCCGCCGGTCATGTTGATCGCCGCGCGATTGCCGGCCGCCGCCGCGACATAGACGAACTGCGGCTGGTTGGTGCAGTCGCCGGCCGCATAAATATCCGCTTTGCTGCTGCGCATGCCCTGGTCGATCTGGATGGCACCGCGTTCATCCAGCTGCACGCCGGCCGCTTCCAGGTTCAGGCCGTGGGTGTTGGGCGTGCGTCCGGTGGCGACGAGCAGTTGGTCGACCCGCACTTCACCGTGCTTGGTGGTCAGCACGAACTCGCCGTTGGCATGGGCCACCTGGCTGGCTTGCGTCTGTTCCAGCACTTCGATGCCCTCCAGGCGGAAGGCCGCCGTCAGCGCTGCGCCGATGGCCGGATCTTCACGGAAGAACAGCGAGTTGCGCGCCAGGATGGTGACGCGGCTACCCAGCCGGGCAAAGGCTTGCGCCAGCTCCAAGGCCACCACGGATGAGCCGATCACGGCGAGCCGTTGCGGAATACTGCTGCTTGCCAGCGCCTTTTCCGAGTTCCAAAAGGGGGTATCTTGCAGTCCGGGAATCGGCGGCACGGCCGCACTGGCGCCGGTGGCAATCAGGCAGCGGTCGAAGGTCACGATGCGCTCGCCCCCCTCGACCAGTTCCACACTGAGCGTGTGGCTGTCCTGGAAGCGGGCGGAGCCACGCAGCACGGTGATGGCTGGGGTGCTTTCCAGAATGCCTTCGTACTTGGCGTGGCGCAGTTCGTCGACACGACCCTGTTGCTGGGCGAGCAACCGTTCGCGCAAGACAAGCGGCGGCGTGGCGGGCAGTCCGCCATCAAACGGACTTTCGCGGCGCAGATGGGCCACGTGCGCGGCGCGAATCATGATCTTGGAGGGCACGCAGCCGACGTTGACGCAGGTGCCGCCGATGATGCCGCGCTCGATCAGGGTGACGCGGGCCCCCCTTTCTACCGCCTTGAGCGCGGCCGCCATGGCGGCGCCACCACTGCCGATAACCGCCACGTGAAGCCTGTCACCCTCTTTCCCGGCGTCAGTGCCACCGCTCAGCCAGCCCCGTGCCTTATCGAGCAGGCCGGGACGGGTAGGTAGCGTGATGTCTTCGAACGCCGCTCGATACCCCAGGGCCTCGACGGCGGCCTGCATTTGTTCACGGCTTACGGCCTCGTCGACCTTCAATTCGGCCCTCCCACTGGCGTAGGAAACATCCGCCCGATGCACGCCCGGAATCTTCTCCAAGGCCTCTTTCACATGCACGACACAGGATGCGCAGGTCATGCCAATGATTTTCAGTTCGGTCATAACGTTACTCATTGAATCGTCTCTTGTCAGGTTCACTGGTTTGGCGGCGTCGGACAGGACGCCGGGGAGCAACGGCGGTGCGCGGGCGACACGAAGTCCCAGATGGACACCCCAAACATGACGGCCAGGCCGATATAGAGCAGCCAGCCGCTCCGCCAGCCGTGAGCCAGCATCAAAAACACCGCTACCAGCACCAGGGCCGGGCCGATCAGGCCAGGCGCAGCGCGTCGCCACTGCCGGTGACTGAAGCAGCCGAGGGCATTGACGAGCAGAGCCACGCCGGCAAACAACGGCAACAGCGTGGTGATGAACAGGCCTTCCCATTGGCTCAAAAAGCCCAGTCCGATCGTGGCGCCCAGGCTGGCAAGGGCGGGAAAGCACGAGGCGCAACCTATGGCGGAAACCAGCACGCCGACGGAACCGGCTTTGTCACCGATCCGTGTGAACAGATTGAAAGAATTTGCCATCGGAATGCCCGCCTATTGCTTGACGCTGGACGGGTAGCCGGCGTCCTCTGTCGCCTTGGTCAGCGCCTGCGCACTGGTCTTGGCATCGTCGAAGGTGACGATGGCTTCGCGCTTCTCATAACTCACCTCGGCCTTGGTCACGCCCTCGACCTTGGTCAGCGCTTTCTTCACCGTGATTGGGCAAGCGGCGCAGGTCATGCCCGGCACCGACAGGGTGATGATTTGGGAGGCGGCCCACACTGGGGAAACCACGGCAATGAGGGCGAGAGCGGCAAGCAGCTTTTTCATGACCAACTCCTGATTAGTAGAACAAGGGGAGGATGTAGGGGAAAGCGAGCGCGACCAGCACCAAGGCCGTCACGACCCAAAAAACGAGCTTGTAGATGGTGCTTACCTGGGGATCAGCGCAGACCTCACCGGGTATGCAGACTTGAGCCGGGCGGAAAATGCGCCGGTAAGCGAAGAACAGCGCAACCAGTGCCGCGCCAATGAAGAACGGGCGGTAAGGTTCCAGAACGGTGAGGCTGCCGATCCAGGCACCGCTGAAGCCCAAGGCGATCAGCACCAGCGGCCCCAGGCAGCACGTGGACGCGAGGATTGCCGCCAGACCTCCAGTGAGGAGTGCACCGCGCCCATTTCGCGATTCAGACATACGTTCATCCTTCCGAGTGGTTGATCGATGGGTTAAGGTTATTTCCGTAGTTAGGTACGGGGTCAAGCGGCATGCACAACGCGGTGGAAAGCCTGACCATCGGCGCCTTTGCCAAGGCAGCCGGGGTTAACGTGGAAACCATTCGGTTCTATCAACGCAAGGGGCTGTTACCCGAACCGGACAAGCCCTACGGCAGCATTCGCCGCTATGGCGAGGCGGATGTCGCACGGGTGAGATTCGTGAAGTCCGCGCAACGGCTGGGCTTTAGCCTTGATGAAGTGGCCGGACTGTTGCGACTGGACGACGGCGCGCACTGCGACGAAGCGCGTGTGCTCGCCGAGCAGAAGCTTGAGGATGTGCGTGAGAAACTCGCGGATCTTCAGCGGATCGAGTCGGTCTTGGCGCAGCTGGTTGATGACTGTTGCGCGAGCCAAGGGACAGTGAGCTGTCCGCTGATCGTTTCGCTGCAAGCGAGCAAGTGACCGCCCGCACTTCGCGCGTTAGCCCACGATTTCCCGTTTGTCAGGGCTCTCTGTTTGTCGGTCTGAAGGTGGAAAGAGCGGCGCTCATTGAGCGCCGCTGACTGGGCAAAGGAGCACTTGCAAAGGCCCTAGGTTGGTACTGCTATTTGCCCTTGTGCATCAGTGGGGCGGGCCCACGTTGCATCTGGTCGAGTAGCACATATCTACCTTGCAGGCGGACAGCCGGGCTGCGCTTCGCTTCGCCACGGCCTGCCGCCGTGGCGCCCAGTTGTTCAATCTTCTTGACGGTTTCCGCCACTAGGATTGCGTCAGCCTTGTCGCGCATGGAGACAATCTGCTCGGTCGCTCTCGTGACATCGTGATCGCCGCCGTACAGCCCGTCGCCTCTGAGAAGGTCATGCAGGTGATGGATCGGATCAATTCCAAGTGGGGTCGAGGCACGCTCCGCCTGGGCGGGGTGCCGGTGACTCCTGACTGGGGATGTGTCGGGAAATGCTCGGCCCAAGCTATACCACACGGTTAGATCAGCTCTGGACAGTGAAGGTGAGGCACACCCCAGCGCTGCTAGGAAGCCGGCTTACTGCTCAGAAGAACCACCTTACCAGTGGCTACGCCCTTCAGTTGAGCTAGTTCGAGAATCAGGGTCTGATTCACTGAGGCCAGTCGAGCCAGATCCTGGCTTAGCTGTGCGTTCTCCGCGCGCAATGCTCTGTTCAGCTCCCTCTCCTTCAACAATGCTTGGTGCTTCGAATCGCGCTGTGCTCGGACTGATTTCCCCATCAGACCACGAATGCGTTCAGCCACGGCTGGGTAGGTGTTGTGGATGAGACCTGGAGTGACCCCTGCCGCTTTCGCTACGCCAGAAATGGACAGCTTTCCGTTTGTTGAAAGGATGCCGTCGATGACCTTAGCGCTATGCAGCTATCGCCAGTGGAGTTTGAAAAGCGCTATTTCCAGAGCTTGGAGAGTGTCTAGGAAAGCTGGGGCGATTCAGAATTTGGTCAATCGCTTACGCTCTCGCACCATCACTGAGGGCTTCGTACTCTCGGCGTTAGGACGAGCTACGTGACTGAGGAAGCCGGAATGCGGAGTCGCTCTGACCCTTCGCTCGCCAAAGGGCAGCGCTGCGATCAGATCACGCTGCTTGGCCCATTGGTAGAACCTCACAATTAGGTTCAGTCGCTTGTTCAGAGTGCTGGGATCTAGTTCCAACTCACCGCTCGACCAGTCTCTATACCGCGACAGGACGCTCAGGCCACAGCTGCAATAGAAGGCATTGCAATCAATGAGAGCAAACACTCGCTCATGCATGGGCCCGCCCTGCCCTGCATAACCCGACATAAACACCCCAAATCTGGAAGTCTTCCGCTTCCAGGACATAGCGCGGTGGGTACTGAGGATTAGCTGACGCCAAAATGACCTGGTGCTGGTCACCACTGAATATCTTCAGAAGCAACTCCCCATTGAGACAAGCCACCACAACATCGCCGCGGCGAGGCGTCAGGCTTTTGTCTATGAGCACCAGATCCCCATCGGTAACCGTCCGCCGAACCCATCTCCCCGCTTCTTCCAGATAGCGGCATGGTGTGCACCTATTTTTGGTGGACACCATTTCAAGCCACTTTCTGGAGGGTTTCGTGTCTCGACAGCGCCGTACATTCCCCAAGGCTTTCAAGGCCCAGGTCATCGAAGAGTGCGCCCAGTCCGGGGCATCCGTCGCCGGCGTGGCGCTCAGCCACGGGCTCAATGCCAACCTGGTGCATAAATGGATTCGCAAGCAGCGCGAGCCGCTACCGGTCGTATCTGCACGCTTTATCCCGGTGCCGCTCGGCATCCTGCCTTCAGAGCAGGCCAGCTCTGAAGAGCTGACGATACGAATCGAAATCCCCTACCACGCCGGCAGTCTGTCGGTGCACTGGCCGGTGCAGGACGGCGAAGGCTGTACACGCTTGCTGCGCGGGCTGCTCGCATGATTCGCATCGATCGCATCTGGCTGGCCACCGAGCCGATGGACATGCGCGCCGGCACCGAAACCGCATTGGCCCGTGTAGTGGCGGTATTCGGTGCGGCGAAGCCGCACTGTGCTTATCTGTTCGCCAACCGCCGCGCCAACCGCATGAAAGTGTTGGTGCATGACGGTGTAGGGATCTGGCTGGCCGCGCGGCGATTGAACCAAGGCAAGTTTCACTGGCCAGGCATCCACCGCGGCTTGGAAGTTGAACTCGACACCGAGCAGCTTCAGGCTTTGGTGCTCGGTTTACCCTGGCAGCGGGTTGGTGCAGCCGGTGCGATCACAATGCTGTAGCGCCGGCCATTAGCCTATCGCTTTATCTGCGCGGATCGCCTGCTCTGGCACAATCAGCGGCATGACTTCCTTGCCCAATCTCGACCAACTAACACCTGAGCAACTGCGCGCACTGGCCGCCCAGTTGCTCACGCAGGTCGATGCGATGGGCAAAAAGATCCACCGTGATCAAACCATCATCGAGCAGCTCACCCACGAAATCGCCTGGTTCAAGCGCCACAAGTTCGCCAAGCGTAGCGAGCAACTAAGCCCTGAACAGGGCAGCCTGCTGGATGATTTGCTCGACACGGACATCGCCGCCATCGAGGCGGAACTGAAAACCCTCAATCCTCCGGCGGCTCCGGCTGAACCCCGCCAACAGCCCAAGCGCGCGCCGCTGCCAGCCCAGTTTCCGCGTACTGTGATCCGTCACGAGCCGCAGAACACTCAATGCGCCTGCGGCTGCCCGCTGCAACGCATCGGCGAAGACATCAGCGAAAAGCTGGATTACACGCCTGGCGTGTTCACCGTCGAACAGCATGTGCGTGGCAAGTGGGCCTGCCGCCAGTGCGAAACATTGATCCAGGCGCCGGTACCAGCCCAGGTGATCGACAAGGGCATCCCGACTGCCGGCTTGCTGGCTCATGTCATGGTGGCCAAATACGCCGATCATCTGCCGCTGTACCGGCAAGAGAAGATCTTTGGCCGTGCGGGTCTGGCTATCGCGCGTTCGACATTGGCGCAGTGGGTCGGACAAACCGGCGTACAGCTCCAACCATTGGTCGATGCCCTGCGCGAGGC
>ERZ1673962.909-NODE-909-length-16903-cov-7.185838_pt1 | contig 16903 bp, 16 predicted proteins | sample MGYA00580188_ERZ1673962 | MGnify/ENA primary metagenome ERZ1673962 (study PRJEB41334, sample SAMN05608104) | rock metagenome | biome: terrestrial subsurface; feature: shale formation; material: shale | place: USA: Pennsylvania ... | reverse complement strand
TGTCATTATTTTGACTAAAAAAAATATATATGTTAATATTTATATAATTATAAATTTAATAACATAAAATATGTCAGCTGAAAGCCTAAATCAAAACTTTGAACAAAACAAAGTTGAAACTAAAGAAAAACATTATTTAGAAGAATGATTCAATGAATTAGGTCAATATGAAGTACAAAAAGAAGATTGAACTGAAACTCTATATTCTATACTTCCAGAATTAATAAATAAAAATACTGAAGTAAAAGATAGAACATTTTTAAGAAATATGATTTTAACTAATATAGAAAAATTTGATACTATACAAAAATGAGACGTTATAGAAATCAATCAAATTGATTCTAATTCTTATGAATTAAGAGTTAGTGAAGATTTTTTTGTGATCAACTTATACAATGAAAGTTTTACAAAAATGAATAATAATGAAAATTCTTCAAATACTGATATATTAGATTGATTCGATCAATATGAATTATCAAATGAAGAAGTAGAAACTTTAATAAATGCTATCAATATAGAAACAAATAAGGCAGAAGTTTGATTGTTTGCATGACAATTAGATACTTATACAATAAAAGTTTGAAACTTTATAGAATGGAACCTACCGACTAATGCAGAACCTGTTGATTTGACTGTAGCTGTTGATCCAAATAAAGTTATAGAAAAGACAAAAGATGTAATGATGGGACAAGACATAGATTCAATAAATGTAAATGATATAACTTTTAGTTGAGAAGAAACAATGAGAGAAGAAACAGCAAAAAAAGTAATGCAAGAGTTTAAAGCATTTGTAACTTCACTTATAGAATGAACAGAATATAGAGTTTATAGATCAATATGAGCTATGGATTAAAAAAAAGAAGAAAACTATGCGTTTTCTTCTTTTTTTTCTTCAGTATTTAAACTTTTCATAAGTGGAAATAATGTAACATCTCTAAGATTTTCTTGTCATGTTAATAATGAGAATACTCTTTCTATTCACATACCCCATCCAGATTGACATGGCATACCATACTCCATAGCTAAAACAAAATCATCATCTCAACTAGTAGCTTCCTCATCTCATCTTTCAATTGCTCATGATTGTTCATCAAAGTTTTGAGCTTGAATTCTAGGATCTACTAACTCAGAATAAGCTTTGATAATTTCCCAACCATTTACAACAACTTGAAATTGTTCAACTATTTCTGGATTAGAATCACTTTGTCTTGCTAGTGGTTGCATTGTTTTTGGATAATTATATACAAATGCAGGCCCTACAATACTTGGTCTTAAAACTTTTTTGTATAAATAATCTATAAGAGTTGGAACTCACATTTTATCCATACCTTCAAAAACTACACCTGCTTCTTTAATATCAGAAATTAGTTTATGTTCGTCACCTACACTGTAAGCAGAAACATCAATTCAACATGCTTCTTTTACTCAAGCAACATAGTCTATTCTTTGCCAAGGAGTTTGAAAATTTACCATTTTTTCATTTCAATTTTTATCTTTTACCATAACTTCTTTATTTAGTTCTGGTATATTATTAAAAACAAAATCAAACATGTCTTCAGTAAATTTCATATTATCTTCAAAATTCCACCAAGCTGAATAATGCTCAATAGCAGAAAATTCTTGCATATGAGAAGGGTCACTTCATTCATTTCTAAAGTTTCTAGTAAATTCTACTACTTTTTCGAATCTACCAACAGTAGCTTTTTTAAGAGCTGTTTCTGGAGAAATTCTTAAATAAAAATCTTCATCAAAATCATTATGATGAGTTATAAAAGGTGCAGCAGCTGCTCATGATGCAGCATTACCTAATACTGGAGTTTCTATTTCAATAAATTCATTATTATGATAAAAATCTCTTAATGATTTAATAAATTTACTTCTTAACTTAAATCTTGAAAAACTATCTTCATTCATTATTAAATCTAAATATCTTTGTCTATAAATAGTTTCGATATCTTGAACTCAGTGAAATTTTTCTGGCAGAGGCCTAATAGCTTTAGATAAAATTTGAAATTCATTAACAAAAATTGTTAATTCTCAATGTTTAGTCAAAAACAAATCTCATTTTACTCAAATATAATCTCATACTTGGCAAAATTTTTCAGCTATTTTAAATGATGATTTTTCTTCTCCTCATAATTCAATAGAAGTTAAAATTTCTTTTCAAGTATTAAATACAACCTTATCTCTTGAAAAACATAATTGAATATCTCAAGTATTATCTCTTAATTTTGCAAATAATAATTTTCACATACCTCTACTAGATATAATTCTTCAAGCTGTTTGAAAAGTATTTTCACTTCAATTTTCCATCATATCTGATGCTTCTTTTATTGATTTTTCTTGAGATCTAATAAAATCAATATTTTGTTTTCATCTATAATTATTAGCATAACAAATAACTCAAGCATTTTTTAAATCTTCAATTTTTTTAATCCTATCTAAACTCTCTTTTGAATAGTCCATTACAATACTTAATTACTAAATAAATTTTATTTCTATTTATAACAATTTTTTATAAAAAAACAAGATAAAAACTATAAGTAATTATCTAATAAACATATTTAAATAAGTAAGTAATTAATTGTCAATCTATTATAGTTTAAATATATAAATAAATATGCTAAAATAATACAAAATAGTTAATAAATAAAATAAACAAATGAGAAAAATAATTTTCTTTATAATCTGATTTTACTACTCTATAAATAATACATTTGCTAGGGTTTTAACAACTAGTTGACAAAACACTACAACAAAAGAGCAAGCAAAAGAAGAAAATTGATCTATGACAGATTGAACTTTTTTAGATGTAACTGATTGATGACTTTTTTATGATTTAGCATGATTTGCTTTGTTAATTATTGCAACAATAGTGCTTCTTTTGTGTATAAGAAAGTTTTTATGACTACTTTTTGAACTATACTACGCTAAAAATCTTAGATATCTAAAAGTAACTTTGCCTAGAGCTGATTCAAAAATGGATAAAGAAAAAGAAACAAAAAAGGACTTCAAAGAAAAGATTTGAATAATGAGTATGTTCTATAAAGCTATTCATAAATTAAGTGAAGCATGATTACATGATACTCTTTTAAATGTAATTTTTTGACACTCTAAAATTTCTTTGGAATTAGTATATGATAAATGACAGGTATACTTTTATATAGTTACATTTAAAAATTATGTAAATCTTATTAGTCAACACTTAACTTCAAACTATAATGATGCTGAAATATTAGTCATAGATCCAAAAGATTGATATGTTAATATGAAAGAAAAGTGATATAAAATGAGAGCAGCATCTTTATGAAAGGAAAACGATGATGTATATCCAATAAAAATATTTAAATATCTTGAAGATGATCCAATAAACAACTTTACAAACGTTTTTTGATGATTAGCAAAAGATGATAAAGCTGTTTTTCAATTAATTATAAAACCTGAATCATCTAGATACAATAAAAAAGCACTAAAAGCAGCAAGGTTAGTAGCAAAATGAAAATACAAAAAATGAAAAAAATGATTATTTAGTTTTTTAAGTTTCTTACGGAACCCATTAGTGGCTTTAATAGAATGACCTGAAGATATGGTCTCTAATAATGCACCTGGAGCTTCAGAATGAGATGCATATAAAATATTTAACCAAGCAGAAACAGAAGCTCAAAAGACAATGTGAGAAACAGCTGCTCAACCAACATTTAAATCATCAATTAGAGTGCTAGTATCAAGTAAAGATAGACAAAGTAGTGAAGATTGAGTTCATGCTATAGTTGCAGCAGCTTCAATGTTTACAGATGAGTACAATAATGCTCTAGACAATCCTCAAATATTGGAAGATGCTTTCCCTTGGTTCTTTACTCCAGTTAGATATTTTGCATTTAAAAATAAATTAGTGTGATTTTTACAAAATATATCACGGTTTTCATCAGATGAAATATCAACACTATATCATTTACCAGATATTAATTACAATAGATCTTCAATAATTAGCTGGCTTGATTATAAAAAACTACCTACACCTCACAACTTAAAAACTCCTAGTGATGCTACAATACTGAAAGAAAAAATAGAAGTATGAGTAGATAAAGATTGAAAACCAAAATATGAAGAAGTAGAGAAACATAGACATTTATGATGATTTCCTGTCTACAAAGATTGAGTATTACTATGATGGAATGAATATAGAAACAAAAAAACTCCTATATATTTCAATAGAAAAGATAGAGGTAGACACCATTATGTAATTTGAAAATCATGAGGGTGAAAATCTGTTTTTGTTTGATATTTAGCAAGACAAGATGTCCGGAATGGTGATTGAGTATGTGTAATTGATCCACATGGAGATTTAGTAGAAGATGTATTATCTTTTACTCCTAAAGAAAGAGCAAAAGATGTAGTTGTCTTTGATCCAGCTGATGCAGATAGACCAATGTGATTAAATATGCTTGAGGTAATTTCAACTGATCCAGATCTAAGAAAAAGAGAAATGGACAGAGCTGCAATGGATGCAACTGAAATATTTATAAAAATATTTGGTGATGAAATATTTTGACCAAGAATACAACACTACTTTAGAAATGGTTGTTTGACATTAATGGAAGATGTCGAAGATGGATGAACTCTTATAGATGTACCAAGATTATTTGTTGATGATGCTTTTATGAAATACAAAGTATCAAAAGTAAAAAATCCTGTAGTTAAATCTTTTTGGGATCATGAATATGCAAATACATGAGAAAGAGAAAAACAAGAAATGATACCTTATTTCTCTTCTAAATTTTGACCATTTATTACTAATACAACTATAAGAAATATTATTTGACAACCTAAATCTGCTTTTAATATTAGACAGATAATGGACAATCAAAAAATACTACTTGTTAACCTATCTAAAGGTAAAATTTGAGCACTTAATGCACAATTACTTGGTCTTATATTTGTATCAAAAGTAAATATGGCAGCCATGTCTAGAGCTGATATGCCTGAATCTGAAAGAAAAGATTTTTACATGTATGTTGATGAGTTTCAAAACTTTGCAACAGAGACATTTTGAGAAATATTATCAGAAGCCAGAAAGTATCACCTAGCATTAATAATGGCACACCAATTTATTGCACAAATTTGATGAAGTTGATCTCAAAAATGAGATAAACCTAGTATTAAAGATGCTGTATTTGGTAATGCCTGAACAATTATGAGTTTCAAAGTTGGTGCTGATGATGCTGAATATATGGAAAAAGAATATGCTCCTTTACTATCTCAACAAGATATTATAAGTATTGCTAACTTTACAGCTTATTGTAAATTAAATATAGATAATGCCACAACTAGACCTTTTGATTTGAAAACTATTTGGGATAATAATTACAAAAATCAACAAATAGCTGATATTATAAAAGAATATTCTAGAAAAAAATATGGTAGAAAAAAGAAATATGTTGATATGGAAATAGAAGCTAGACTATGAATCGATCCAAATTAAAAGTAAACACTCTAAAAAGTGTTTACTTTTTTGTTAAATAGTAAAAAATATGTTAAAATAATATCAAATATTAAATAAATAATAATTTATGAAAAAAATATTAGTTTTAATGGCTATAATTCTTAGCTTTGCAAATATAGATATTGCCTTTTGAGTTAATGCTTTGCCTAATTCTAACAATATAGATATTTGACAATCAACAAGCTCAAATTCAACAAGTAATAACTTTTTAGATCAATTATGAAATAATTGAGATATAAAAGTATGAAATGAATGAGAAAAATCAATTGTAAGATTTCTGTATAATATAGCTAAAGATTTAAAAACAGTTATATATATAGTATCTTGAGTTTACTTCATGATAATAACTATAAAATTAATACTATCTAGTAATACAGAGGAAGAGGTATGAAATTTTAAAAAATGAATTATTTGGATAACTATCGGTATTATACTAATGCAAATAGTATTCTTCTTTGTAGAAATATTATATGCAAAAGAAGTTTGAGCACAACTAGCTTGAACCCTAGCAAAAAATATTATTGAACCAATAATAAAAATACTAGAAACTGCCGCTTCATTTTTCTTCTTATTAGTTGCTATATATGCATTTTATAGAATGGTGACTGCTAATTGAGATGAAGAAAAAGTAAAGTCATGAAAAATGAGTATAGTTTATGCTATTATATGATTCATAGTAATAAAATTATCAAAAGATATAGTATATGCTTCTTATTGAAAAGTTAATTGTAATGAAAGTAATGTATTAGGTTTATTTCAAATAAACTGAAATAATTGTGTAACTGATAATCAAATATCAGGTATAAGCCAAATAATTGTTCAAATTATTAACTGGGCTAACAGCTTCATATGAATTATTATAATTTTAATGATAATATATGCATGAGTTCAAGTTCTATTTTCATGAGGTGATGAAGAAAAACTTACTAAAGCCAAAAAGTCAATAGTATATATAGCTATATGAATAGCTATACTAGTATTAAATTACTTTATATTAACGTTCTTCTTAAGACCTGAAGTTTCAATAACTATATAAATAAAAAAACATGAATAAAATAAAAAAAATAATAATCTGACTGATCATATCATTTTTTTGATTTTGTAATATAAGTTATAGTGCAAATATTCAATGATTAGATTGAAATGCAATAAGTAATACATCAGATAATAATGTATCTGTTCAAATAACATGAACTGATTCAACTAGTATATCAAAAACAGTAGAAAATGTATGATTAAACTTATTAACAAAAGTAAAATATATATTTTCATGAGTATTGTTAATATTTTTGGTATATGCTTGAGCTCAAATGGTTATGTCAATGTGAACAGATGAAGATGCATTATCAAAATCAAAAAGAACAATATGGTACTCTATGATTTGATTAGTATTTATAAATATGCCTTGAACATTATATGAGGCACTAAAATGAGATAAAACTAGTGTTGCTTGATGAATATGAAGTTCTTGGGCAAATGAACTTAATTCTACAACTACTAATCTATTTATAAATCTTGATATATTCGCTGTAACACTAAATGATTATATAATAAAATTTTTACAAGTAATTTTAGTATCTGTTTCTGTATTAGTTATAATAATTGCTTGATTAAAAATTATTACATCTAGATGAAGAGAAGAACAAGTAACAGAATCAAAAAATAAAATATTATGGTCAATTGTATGACTTATCTTTATTTGATTTATAGAAGTATGGCAAAAATTTGCATATGGTTGAGAAATTAGTGATTGAAAAGATATATTTGAAACTATAGCTAACTTACTTTTATTCTTAGCATGACCAATAGTTATATTCTTCTTAACTATGGCAGGTTATTATTATATAACTGCTAATTGAGATGAAGATAAGGTAAAAAAATGAAAAAGTATAGTAGTAAATGTATTATTAGCTACTGCAATACTACTTATATCATACATATTTTTAAATGACTTAATTACACTATAATGAAAAAAAAGATATTAATAATAGCAATGCTATTAACAGCTATATTTTGATTAAATATAAATAATACATTTGCCAACTCATGAACAACAGATGATAAAGTAACAATAGTAATAGTTAGTGAAAAAGTTCCATGAGCAAATTGTAAAGGACTCGATAAAACATGAAACGAAACTACTGATAACAACAAAATAATCTCTTGGAAATGTGAAGTATGACAATGAGCAAGTACAATTGTGTGAATGCTATGAGATATAATAAGATATTTCACATATTTAGCATGATTAGTATGAGTATTATTTATAGTATATAATGGGATATTATATAGTATGTGATGAGCTGATCAATCATTAAAAGAAGAATCAAAGAAAAGAATTATATGAACACTTATATGATTAATACTATTATTTTTAAGTGGTCCTATACTACAACTAGTAGCACCATGGATATATAAATAATTCCAGAAAAATAAAAAAGCACTGTTAAATTAATAACAATGCTTTTTTTAGTTTTTAATTGGTTGCGGAGACAGGAATTGAACCTGTGATCTTCGGGTTATGAGCCCGACGAGATACCACTTCTCCACTCCGCGATAAAAAAAAATTGCAATAGGTTGTTTATAAGACGTATAAACAAATGGTACGGCTACGGGGAATCGAACCCCGGTTGCGTGGATGAAAACCACGAGTCCTAACCACTAGACGATAGCCGCATATCTCTATTGCGAGACTTATTATATTCAGAAAAAAAAATAGTCAAACTTTTTTTTGACTATTTTTTACTTTTTTTTCATTTTTATTTTGAAGTCATAACAGAAATCCCTTCCCAATCAGCTTCTGGAGGATTTTTAATATATATTTCACACATATCTAAATACGTTAAACTTGGTTTATCTCATAGATTTTTTAAGTTTTCAAAGTCTTTTTTTGCTCAAATAAAGTCTCTATCTAAATATTTTTTTACAGCATTTTCAAAAGATAAAACAATTTCTTTTTTAGAATTATCTAAATTTCACTTCAAAGATAAAAGTTCATAAATCTTTATAGGTTTATTTTTTCATTTAACTTTAATTTTATCTAAATATCTAAATTCAAAAAATTCTTTATTCTCTTGGTATATAACTTCACTAACACAAATATATGTTCAATAAAACTTATTTACTCATTCTAAACGAGAAGCTAAGTTAACATTATCACCTAGAGCAGTATATTCCATTTTTCTACCTGCAGATCAGATATTTCATACAATAGCCTCTCATATATGTAAACCAATTCTAACTTTTATCTCATTAAATCAACTTTTTGACCATTTCTTGTTTAATTCTCATAATCTTTCTTGTTGCTTTAAAGCAGAAAAACAAGCATGGTATCATCATTTATCATAATCAATAAAAGATCACCATAGTGCCATTATTGCATCTCATTCATACTTATCAATAAATCATTTTTCATCCATTATTATGTCTGACATGTTTGATAAATATTCTCTCAAAAAAGATACTAATTCTTCTGGCTTAAATTTTTCAGAAATAGTAGTAAATCATTCTATATCAGAAAAATAAATAGCAAGCTTTTTAATTTCTCAGTCTAAATTTATTTTTCATGAGTTAGATAATACTTCATCTGCAATAGCTTCTGACACATACTCAGAAAGCGCTTTATTTAACTTATTTTTGTTTTTATTCTCAATTAGGTACTTTACGGTATTAGATAATGTTAAAGACACTACAAGCGCGAAAAATAAGTGTGCTAAGTAATTTAATAAATATGGAGTAAATACAATTACTGCTAATGGAAATATTATTAAAAATATTAAAGTAATTGATAAGTTTGAAAATATTAAAACTAAACCTGAACGTGATAAGTTAAAATATACTGAAAGTATTATAAGTAAAAATATTAAACTAAACTCTATTGCATAATCTAATTCTATTAAAAAGCTTTTAGTTAAAACTGTGTTAATAGCATTAGCTAAAACAAAAACTCAATACTCTATACCATTATAAGTAATAAAAGTATCTTTTATTCATTTTGCAGTAGCTCATACTAAAACTATTTTTCATTCAAAAACTTTTGGATCAATTTTATTTTCTAAAACATCTAAAAAAGAATAATATTTAAAATTAGATAATTTTCCTGTAGATGGATCAGGTAATGGTATATAGTTAATTAATACTCATTTTGTATTAGTATTTTGAAATGGTATTTTTAAGTCAGGCCTTACATAAAAATAATCATCATTTGATTCATTGTAACTTAGATAATCTTGTTTAAATAGTTTAGAATAATAAGCTTTAAGTATTGATATAGAAAAATGATTATAGTCATTTAAATTTTTATCATAGTCATGGATTTTCATGCTTGGAAAAAAAGATGTAGCTATTTTAGTCCTTTTATCAATATTTGGAGCGTAAAATCAATGAGCAAAAACTCAACTGTAGAATTTTTCTAAAGGCATCTCTATAACTCATAGAATTTCTCATCAAAAATTTTTAGTTGTAGTAGCTGACCCTAAAACAATATTTCATGCTTCTTTTATAGTATCAGCAAATTTGTTATCTCATTCTAAATCACTAGGATTATTATTTGCAAACATGATATCGAATCATATAACCTCAGCTCATCATGAGTTTATATTTTTAATCAAATCAGAATAATAAGATCTAGAAAATGGAAATCATAATTTTTCAAAAGTTTTTTCATCTATTGTTACAACTACAATTTCATCACTAACCATTTTTGAAGATGAATAGTTCATCATATTAAGTATTGTATATGATTTTATTTTTTCGTTAACTATACTTAATGTTCATGATAAAGGTATTATTATAAATAAAATAATAATAGACAAAAATATAGTAAGAAAAATTCTAGAGTTAGATAATTTAGAAAAATTCATAATTAATTGAATAAGTTTTTAAATAAATTCATTATAGAACCACCAAAAGATTGTTTAAAATTATCTTTTACTTCATTTGCATTGTTAATTATTGATTCTGTATCGATATTAAGAGTATTAACAAGAGTTTCATAATTATTTTGCAAAGAATTTCTTAGTTCTGGACTTATATTATCATAATTTATGTTTTCAACATAATTTTTAATACTATCATTTACATTAATATTATTTTCATTTAGTTTTGATAATATATCATTTAAATACTCATAATTATTAGAATCAGTAACATCTTTTACATCATATACAAAACTTTGTGCTACTAAGTCTTTTTCAGTTCAATCAGATAACAAATATAGTTTTTCTTTTAAATCCATCTTAATTTCAAATAAAATACCGTCTTCTGAGCTAAATTTATTTAAATCTTGATATGTAGATAAAACATTATTATATAACTCTTCTTTTTTTGCAGGATCAATTTCTCATATTTCTACAGTTGCAAGTTCTGATATTTGAGTTAATTTTTCATTAATATTATTTTTTAATAACTTTATTAATTCACTATCTAGTTTTCTATTAACTTGTTCAAAAAGAGAATCTTTATAACTAGATATAAATTCTTCTAACTTTATAAAACTAAAATTCTTTATATCAAAAGGTTCTTTTTCATTTATAGAGTATGTTTTTCAAAAGCTATCGATTAATTCAACACTATGGTCAATTACATATAGATAATTATTATCTAAATCAACATTATAAACTGTTCATCTAACAGCTGCCTCCATATCCATAAAACTTTGCTTAAAATAAGAGTCTCATGGTATATAACTTAAAACATTAGACCAAGTTTTTCATGAAAATAAAGAAAAGGCAATATTTAATCTATCTTTTGATTGTGAAACAAATAATTCATTAACTTGTATTTCAGTATTTCATCATAATCTAGTAACACTTCAATCTCACCACTCAATAATAGCTAAAGAGTTTTCTTTAGTAGTTTTTATTACATCTCAAACGGATAATGATTCTTTATCTCATACTACTAGATTTGAATCATTTAAATATCATTCTCATTCAACTAATGATACATAAGAATTTCTATCTACTCCTGGCTTTAAAAATCAAGTATAAATAACCCCTATAACTATAGAAACTATTAATACAATAATAATAAATATAAATTTATTTTTTATTATTGATTTATTTTTATTTTCTTTTGAAGAAAAATCACTTTGTATTTTTTGCATTATAGATATTATAATAAAGTAAAATCTAAATTATAATATATAAAAATAACAAAATTCAAAATATATGAAAAAACAATACATATTTCTAGCATTAATTTTGATAATATTATACTCTCTATACTTGATATGAAGTTTTAAATACAAAGAATACAAAATTAACTCTCATATAGAATATATCAGTATGCTAAACGTAGAAATATCTGAAAAAATAGAAGAAGCTAACAATATAATAGAATATAAAAGCTCTAATGCATATAAAAATAAGATATTAAAAGAACAACAATGATTCAAAAATAAATGAGAATTAGTTACATATTTAACAAGTGAACAAGTATATAATACATATACTAGTGATATTAAAGATACAATAACAGAAATGGCTATAGAAGGTATAGAAAATGAAAACCAAGAAATAAAAGAAATGACAGTATATGAAAAATGGATTTATTTATTATTCAATAAAAGCTAAACAAAAAAAGACTAGATAATATATCTAGTCTTTTTTATAAGTCTGAAAAATCAGCTGGTAATTCATCAATTGTATCGATATTAGCTGGATATGTAGAAGTAGTTCAAAATATATTATTTCAAATCTCTTCTATTTTTTCAAAGATTCTTTTTGGTTCAGCGTATTTCTCAACATCTAAACCTAATAATCTTCATAATATAGGGAAAAGAAAAATTGTTAATATAGTAACAACTATACCAATAACAGCATATCTAATTGTATTAATAGCTGGTTTAATTTTATCATCTTTACCTCCTGAAAGTATAAGAAGAAGCCCTCACCATAAAATAAAAACAATAGAAAATATTCAAGCAACTAAAACAAATAGAGAGATTATTAATAATACAAAATCTCAAAATTCCATATTAGATGAAAATAAAGATCATCCAGTTTCTATTGCGTGTACAGTATCTACTATCATTTTTTACTAAGATTACTAATCTAAAACTTTTAAATTGACTCTTTTATCCATTTTTACTCAATACAATCTAAGAATAGATCTGATAGAGTTTATATTATTTCAAGCCTTTCAAATAATACTTCACATATCATTTTTGTCAACTGATAATGTTAAAAGTATACCTAGCTCATCTTCTGTTCTGTCTATTTTTATAGCTTCTTTATTATCTACTATGTTTTCAACTATAAATTGTAAGAAATTAACTTCATTCATATTAAAATTTTTATTAAAAAAATAATATCCCTCAACTTTGTTTAAAATTGAAGGATTAGATTATTATATAGAAACATTATTAGCTTTCATTAATTTTTCTACTCTTGGAGAAAATTGTACACCGTTAGATACATAAGATTTAACTTTATCTAAATCTTTAATTTTAAATTCTTTAGATATTGGATTATAAAAACCTAATACTTCTTTGTATCCGTGTTTAGCAGCAGCAGTGTGTTCAGTTAAAACTACTCTAAAAAATGGCATATTTCTTTTTCAAGCTCTAGATAATCTTATTTTTAACATAAATCAGGTATAAATTATAAATTAGTTTTTTATTTTTTTTAAATTGAGAGTTTAAAACCAAAAATAGATTTTTAGCTCAATAACTATCAATTTAGATTAGTTTATCATTTTGTTATAAGTTTTAGTATGGTGCCCAGGGCGGGAATCGAACCCGCACTTCCGAAGAAACGGGATTTTAAGTCCCGCGTGTCTACCAATTCCACCACCTGGGCAAATTTATAACACAATTGAGAAGTGTGCCTCACCTAAGTGAGGCATTTATTTTATATTAATCATTTTTTTCTAAGAGTTTTTAAACCTTTAGCTGAAACTTTAATTTTGTAAACAATTCCAGTTTGTGGATCTCTTATATTTTTATAAAAAAGATTTGGGTAAAATTTTCTTTTTGTAGCTCTCATAGAGTGAGATCTATTATTACCTACCGCAGTTCTTTTTCATGTTATTTCACATATTCTTGCCATAGTATCAATTTTTTATTTAAATAATTTGTTAATTAAGCTTTTATTTCAATACCTACACCATTAGGGATAGATAAATCTTGTAACATATCCATAGTTTGAGAACTTGGTTCTAAGATATCAATTAATCTTTTATGTCTTCTTATTTCAAATTGTTCTCTAGCGTCTTTATTAACAAAAGTTGATCTATTAACAGTAATTTTTTCAATTTTTGTTGGTAAAGGGATAGGTCCAACTACTTTAGCTCCAGAATCAGAAGCAATAGTAACTATTTTTTTCACAGCTTCATCTAATATTTTGTGTTCAAATGCTTTTACGCTAATTCTTATTTTATTTGCAGCTTTTTTTGCCATATACTTTTTAAATAATTAATAAACTTATATTTAATATATTCTAATTTCTAAGTATTAGACAGAGCTAATACTTAGTTTATCAGATTATATTAATTCAATTATGCAGCTATTTTAGCAACAACTCCTGAACCAACAGTTCTACCACCTTCTCTGATTGCAAATCTTAATCATTCAGTCATCGCAATTGGAGATTGTAATTTAACTGACATTTGGATGTTATCACCAGGCATAACCATTTCTACACCAGCTGGTAATTCAATATCACCAGTTACATCAGTAGTTCTGAAGTAGAATTGAGGTTTATATCCTTTAAAGAATGGAGTATGTCTACCACCTTCATCTTTAGTAAGAACATATACTTCAGCTTCAAATTCAGTATGAGGTTTAATTGATCCAGGTTTAGCTAATACTTGACCTCTTTCAACATCATCTCTTTGAGTACCTCTTAATAAGATACCTGCATTATCTCAAGCTTCTCCTTGATCTAATAATTTGTGGAACATTTCTACTCATGTAACAGTAGTTTTTTGAGTATCTCTGATACCTACGATTTCAACTTCTTCACCTACTTTAACAACACCAGTTTCAATTTTACCAGTAACTACAGTACCTCTACCTTTAATAGAGAATACATCTTCAATAGGCATTAAGAAATCTTTATCAGTTGGTCTTTCAGGAACTGGTACGAATTCTTCTAATTTTTCAAATAATTCTACTATAGTTTTAGCACCATATTCTTTATCCATATCAGCTGGATTTTCTAATGCTACTAAACCAGAACCTCTAACTATAGGTGTATCATCACCTGGGAAATCATATTTAGATAATAAATCTCTGATTTCCATTTCAACTAATTCTAACATTTCTTCATCGTCAACCATATCACATTTATTCATGAATACAACGATGTAAGGAACACCTACTTGTCTAGATAATAATATATGTTCTCTAGTTTGAGCCATAGGACCATCAGTAGCAGCACAGATTAAGATAGCAGCATCCATTTGTGCAGCACCAGTAATCATGTTTTTAACGTAGTCAGCATGCCCTGGACAATCAACGTGAGCGTAGTGTCTGTTAGCAGTTTCATATTCTACGTGAGAAGTATTAATTGTAATACCTCTTGCAGCTTCTTCAGGAGCGTTATCAATAGAAGCAAAATCTCTTATTTCAGCACCATTTAATGTACCTAATACAGTAGATATAGCAGCAGTAGTTGTAGTTTTACCGTGATCAACGTGACCAATAGTACCTACATTCATATGTGGTTTAGATCTATCAAAAGCCATAATATTGTTTTTTAATATAATAAAATAATTTTTTGTATTAAAACTTTAATAATTTATTTGGTAAAATCAAATTTTTATCTTTTAGTCTTTTTTACTTTTTTTTCAATTATGTTCAGAGCTCTTCTTAATTTTTTGTGAGCGTATCATGTTAATCTTGGCATATTATATTTTGTTAAGATTTATTTGATATTTGTTCAGTTTTGCTGTAACAACCTTAACAGCATTTAACAACCATTTTGTTTCTCATTCAAATTCGATTCTTTGTTGCAGTTTTTTATAATGAGCTACAGCCTTACCAACTTTACCTCATGTTTTAGGTCATTTTTTGTTAACTGCATAATTTAATCTTCTAGGTCTTTTATTTGCAGGCATAATTCTTTATTATGTAATATAAAGTTCAATTATAACTCAAAACCGAATCACCTTGCAGTAACTCGTAAAGCTTAATTGTAGTCATTTTAAAAAAAATGGTGGAGCCTAGGAGAGTCGAACTCCTGACCTCCTGCGTGCAAGGCAGGCGCTCTAGCCAACTGAGCTAAGGCCCCAAATTTTAAGCATCAAATTTTAAGCATATATATATTGTCAGTACAGAGGCGATTTTAATTTATATATCAAAACATCACTTTAAACTCTCTACTTGTTAAGCAACTTTGTGCTACATTAATGGCGGACACGACGGGGCTCGAACCCGCGACCTCTGCAGTGACAGTGCAGCGCTCTAGCCAACTGAGCTACGCATCCATTTGTTTAATGCTCCAGGATTATATAAAAAAAAATTTAAAGTGCAAATCTTTTTTTGACTTTTTTTTAAAAAAAGTTCTTTCTAGGCTTAGATATGCTAACAAAATAATAAAAAAAATCAAGTATTTTATAAAAAACACTTGATTTTATACTATCTAAGATACCTTTTTGAAGAAAAGAATCAACTAAGTCATCAAATAATAATAAATAATAATAACTCAAAAAATAAAACTCAAAAACTAAAATTAAAAGAATATATATGACCAAACAATCAATTAAGATAATTAAGCATTATACTAAATAATATAAAATTAAGTATAAATGATATTATAGAAAAAATAATTCACTGCATAACAAATGGTCAATATATAAATATATTTGAACCTCAAACCAATTGAGTTATATATATTTCATCTCTATAATAGAATTTAAAATTTGAAATAACACTATATATAATAACTGCAATAGAAAAAACAAATATAAATATAATAATATTTAATCATAGTTTTAATATATCTAAAACATTAGTTATATCTTCTATTTTTTGATATTGAGTTGAGTAATTTGCAAAATAATCTTCTTTTGTTTCATCATTTGCCAATAAAAACATTCTAGATTGTATCAAGTTATTAACCTTATCATAGTCCTCTAAGTTTATATTTGATAAAGCAATTGTATCTGGTAAAGGATTATTTCTTTCTAATATCTTTACTAAATTTGGTTCTTTTGATCTTATATCACTTAATATATCATCTTTTGTTTTATATTCTGAAACTATTAATGAATTTATTTCTCATATATCCCTAATAAGATCTGAAACTTCTAATGAGTTTCTAGAATATTCATCACTAAGATATAAAGATATAGTTAATTTAGAATTTATAGAATCAATAAGCCTATAACTAATATCATCTAATATAACTAATATATTTATAAAAAACATCAACAATGTCAAAACCATAACTGAAG
>ERZ1673962.907-NODE-907-length-16920-cov-4.529795_pt1 | contig 16920 bp, 14 predicted proteins | sample MGYA00580188_ERZ1673962 | MGnify/ENA primary metagenome ERZ1673962 (study PRJEB41334, sample SAMN05608104) | rock metagenome | biome: terrestrial subsurface; feature: shale formation; material: shale | place: USA: Pennsylvania ... | reverse complement strand
TGGCTTTGAGCTTTGACTCACTCCCCCGCTGTAATCTCAATACGGCGGGGTTTGGCTGTCTCAGCCCGCGGCAACAGAAGGTTAAGCACACCGTTGGCATAGGAAGCCGTTACTTTTTCCTGATCGATACCTTCGGGGATCCGGAATTGGCGATAGAAATTGGCGAGAGTGAATTCCCGATAGATATCCTCGGCTGGTTTCGCGGTCTTGATCCGTCCTTCAATGGTAAGAATACCCTGCTCCAGGTTGATTGTCATATCTTCCCGTGCCACACCGGGCATATCAATGAACATGCTCAGTCCGTCGACTCCTTCGAGAATATCGACCACCGGCACGGTATAACGTTCGGGAGCTCGCGTTTCTTCACGGCTGAGAGCTTCTTTTTTTCCTTTCTCGGTTACGGCGATGTTTTTATCGGTCATGGTGATACTCCTCACATGTGGAAAATTCATCGATTAAGCGGTTCGTACTGTGGTTCAGGCCACGTCGACGTTGATTTTTTTCGGACGGGCCGCAGCCGCTTTGGGCAGGGTGATGATCAACACCCCGTTTTTGCAGCTGGCCTTGACCAGGTCGGCATCGACATCGACCGGCAATTCCAGGGTACGCACGAACTTTCCGTTGTCACGCTCGCGGCGATGCCAGGTGCGGTCTTTATCATCGACTACGGCACGTTCCCCGCTCACGGTCAGTACATTTTCCTGTACCGTGATATCGAGTTTTTCGGGTTCGATGCCGGGTACCAGTACTTCGGCATAGAGTTTCTCCGCATCTCCGTACAGATTCATGGGAGGTTGACGCCGCAAGCTTCGACCGGCCTGGAAGGCCGGTCCGAAAAGCCCTCGCCCACCGAAGCCACGGAAAGCTTCATCGATTTCACGACGGAGATTTTCCATTTCTCTGTACATATTCCACATAGCCATACGATCCTCCTTAAAGATGGGTTGTGATGGATTCCGTTTTGTTGTTTTCACACCCTTCTTAATAACAACCATCGTGCCAACTTCAAGGAACAAAAAATATCACCATGATTTCGAACACTTACATTTAGATATAAAAATTTCAGCCCACTTGCGACGTCGCCAACATGTGTCGCAAGATTGATTTGCGACGTCGCAAACAGGGGAGTGCGACATTTCTCAATCATTCTTCCAGGTCCGCACGGGACAATCCCAGCTTGTCAAGGTAGCGATAAAGGGTCGCGCGATGCACGCCAAGCCTGCGGGCGGCATCAGCCAGATTGCCGCCGGCGTCTCGGTAGGCACGGCGAATCTCTTCCTCTGTGAGATTGGCTGGACGGGTCGAGCGCTCCCCCTCCTCACCGGCATAAAATTCGGCCTCAAATACGGGGCGAAAATCGGCCTCCGCCTTGGTCCTCTCCATGCGCTGCGCACCTTGCGGAAGAAGAACCGCTGACAAAGAGGACCTCCCTGCCCCATGACCATCCCTTACTTCCGCCAGAAAATCTTGACGCTCCCTGATCCATTCACCAAAGGCACGCGCCCCGATGACATCGGCCTGGGTCTCGATAAACACCCGCTCCAGAACGTTTCGCAATTCCCGGACGTTCCCCGGCCACATATAGGCCTGCAAAAGGCTTATAGCTTCCGGCGTAAGTCTGTAAATGCGGCGTCCGTATTTGCGCGCAAATATTTTCAGGAAATGCTCGACCAGATAGGGGATATCTTCAACCCGATCGCGGAGAGGCGGCAAGTGAATACGCAATACTGAAATGCGATGATAGAGATCGGCGCGAAACCGTCCCGTGCCGACCGCCTGCTCGAGGGGCACATTGGTCGCAGCCAAGATGCGCACATCGACTTTCTGCTCACGCTCCGCGCCAACCCGCTCAATCGCTCCCCCCTCCAGCACCCGCAGCAATTTGGACTGGGTATTCAGGGGCATATCACCCACTTCATCGAGAAACAGAGTCCCACCGTCCGCCCGCTCGAAACGTCCCCGATGGCTGCGCAATGCGCCGGTAAACGCCCCCTTTTCATGACCGAACAGTTCCGACTCGAGCAACTCTTCGGAAATCGCCGAACAGTTGACGGCTATGAAAGGAGCGTCCGAACGCAGGCCTTGATCGTGCAACGCCCGGGCCACCAACTCTTTGCCGGTTCCGGTTTCGCCCGTAATGACGACTGCGGCATCGGAGGGAGCATACATGGCGATCTTCCGAAAAACTTCCCGAATGGCTGGACTGTTGCCGACCATCCCCCGGAACGAAACCGGCTTCTCCTTACCCGCGACAGCGACTCGCCGGAAGACAACGGCCACCAGCCTGGCTTTAAAATCGTCATCAAGCCCCAAAGGCCTCACATCGACAGACCACAGACCATGCGGCGCGCCAAGTCGCAGCCTTATATCCAGCATCGCCCGCCCGACGGAGACAGCATCCTGTGCCAGCACTTCCAGAGACGGAACCGAGCCGCTAAATACGTGGTCGGCAAACCGTCCCACAGTCAGGGAAGCGTCCAGTCCGAGCATCTTGACCAGAGAATCGGACATGGCCTTCACCTGCCAACGATGACCGGGGCCTTCGGCAAGAATGAGATCCGGCGCAGGCACCGGCAATGCCCCTCGACTCCGGTCTTCGATCTCCTCTGTCATAGACACAACCTCCCTGGAAACAGCTACCGCCCGCCAACCCTCTTGACTGCAATGTAATCAGACGCCCGACTGTTCGCAAGCCGTTTTCCGGCCTCCACCACCCCGAACCCGGAAAAGAAAAAGCCGCCCGCATTTTGCGGACGGCTTTAGGATACGCTCATTCCCACAGTCGAAAAATCAACCGCAGGCCCTGCCACGCAGCGACTCGGATTCCATGCCCATGTCGCCGGCCGGATCCCGATGGCGGGGGTTTGCCGCAAATCCGAGATGGCGACGAGCGCGCGCCATGGCGATCAGCGGGAAATAATGCCGATACATATTGTAATTGATCATAAAACCGCGTGCCAGCTCACACCCCTGGTCGAGAGTGGAACCCGCCTCCTTGAGATTGGTTCGCTCGCCGACACCGTATCCGGGGAAACCGGTCCCGGTGTACTGCGGCTCATCCCATGACCCCGACTTCTGGTGCGTTAACAGGTAATCGAGTCCCCTGCGAATAGCCTCATCGTAGTCATGACCGCCCAAAGCCACCAGAGCCATCAACGCCCAACCGGTCTGAGAAGCTGTACTGACACCTCGGCCACGCTGGCTGTCGTCCATGTAAGAGGCGCAGCTTTCCCCCCATCCGCCATCGGCATTCTGATGATCGACCAACCAGTCTGCCGCACGCAACACGTAAGGAGCTCGCATATCTTCGCCGATGGCCGCCAAAGCCGGCAACACGGCACCGGTGCCATAGATATGATTGACCCCCCAGCGCCCGAACCAGCTTCCTTCGGGTTCCTGTTCACTGCGGATGTATTTAAGAGCCCTGGCCACAACCGGATCGTGCTTGTCCCGACCAAGGGCTGCGAGCGCCTCTACCACATGGGCGGTTACGTCTACACTGGGAGGGTCCAGGACCTCGCCGAAATCACAGAAAGGAATCTTGGTGACAATGACACTGTCATTGTCGCGATCGAAAGCCGCCCAGCCACCATTCTTGCATTGCAGACCGAGAAGCCACTCCTCGGCACGTTCAAGAGCGGCGTCGACCGCCGAGGTATCTTTGAGATGGCGCCGGGCCTCCGTCAGCACCACCAGAGCCAAAGCCGTATCGTCCACGTCGGGATATGCGGTATTGGCCCGCTCGAAAGCCCACCCGCCGGGACGCACACCACGCACCTTGACCTGCCAGTCTCCCCAGGAAGTAATCTGCTTGCCGAGAATCCAGTCGAGAGCGGGACCCATCATGGGCGTATCTTCAAAGGTACGACCGCTTTCGAACAGCGCCAGCAGGGAAAACAGCGTATCCCACACAGGAGATTCACTGCACTGCAGGTAAGTACCGCCGTTCTTTTCGTAGGCCCAGGGGGGATTAAAAGCGTCCAGGCCCTTGCTGACCACTGGATGATGGAGCCCGTAGCCTTCAACATTGAGGGCAATGAGCGAATAGATGAGCGGCGGTTGAATGCCACCCCATCCACCATCGTAATCCTGATGCCGGACGATCCATTCAAGGCACAGACGCACAGCCTTTTCGCGACCGAACTGCATCGGCAGGCGGTTGTATTTTTTCAGGAACCAGTCGACCACCATGAAAAACCGCTCGGCCAGACCTTTTTCGGCATCCGGAAGACTGTAATCCGCCGTTTCGCGTCCCTCGGGAAACAGCTCATCCAGACGGCTCTCGGGAGCAAGCGGTTTAACGGGCCGCCGTACAGACAGAATACTCAGAGGAACCAGGGTGGCGCGCGCCCAACAGGCAAAATCGTAAATGTTAAGCGGACACCATGATGGCAGATATATTATCTCGGGAGCCAGAGCGGGGGTTTCATCCCAGGGCCATTCACCGATGAGGGCCAGCCAGTAACGCGTAAAGACGCGCACCTGCCTGAGTCCGCCATGCTCGAATATCCAGCTGCGAGCCTTGACCAGGCGTTCATCGTCAGCGCCGAAACCGGCTGCACGCAACGCGGCATAGGCCTCTACCGTGGCGTTGATATCCCCCGCCGGAGCGTCGTAATATACTGCCCACGAACCGTCTTCACGCTGCTCGTTGAGTACAGCGCGCACCACATTTTCGTATTTGGGGTCGTCTTTGACTCCGAGCAAATGCATGGCCAGAAGCCACTCGGCTTCGATACACGAGTTGGACTCGAGCCTGCCGACCCAGAACCCTTCTTCATCCTGGTTATCGGCCAGCCATTCGATGGCGCGATTTATACCATCATCCAGCTCAATTGCGGTATTTGCTCCAGAGTTCAGCTGCCGAATGACGTTCAATGGATGAATGCCTCCTGTGTAGTACTTCACAACAAATCACCAAACGCTTGCAAACGCACGTGAATCCGATCGGAACGCTCAGCCATACCTAAAGACTGATAAACCTTGCGATTCACTTGCCGAATAACTAATGCAACCCATATACCAAACTGCAGCCGCCACCTCTGACAAACCGTCGCATAAGAGAAAAGCCTCTTTTTCTTCACTGCAAAAAAAAGAGGTGACGCCGGTAACAGGAAATGCTGCAGTTGTTTATCAAAGAAATTCAGGTAGGAAACACCGATGCATCGCCTTTCGGAAACGGTTGTTTCCTTCCCCCGCGAACAAAGGAAATCGGGAGAAAACCATACCGGACTCCCATCTGGTGCCTACTTGACAGGTTTTCGGCGAAATAAGCGGGAATCGTTCCCCGCACCCCGAATTATACCCGCTTGGATAGAATCGATCACCTGATCGATTCCTGTTATCTGGCTTTCACCCGCAATCGACACTTTCCCACTGTGGCGGCGCCAATCCGCGGACTTGCTCGTGCGGCGTACGGATCTACGCGTCCGCACCCCCCTTTGATTTCCTTGCCACAAAGAAAAACTCCACGGTTCCCATATGAAAACCGTCTCTCATGCCACGATCAGCAAAAATGGTTTCAACTGCCTTATCTTATCCGAAAATTCGTCACAAAAAGCAACCCCGGCAAAAATCACAAGCTCCGGCATGGTCGGGCACAATGACTTGCATGGGGTTTCCTGTCTTTGTAATCACACCCTGACAAGATTGAAATTCAATCTTTTACCAATATTACAATGATTACAAAAAGTCAACTTTTTCAATGTCACACCATTCTCATATAAGAGCGGTGATATCGCATTGCCGACAAAACCAGCCGATTATTCCCGAAAAACCGACATAAAGGCACATTTTACGCCTGATAAAATCTCCACGCAACCCTTTATTTTGTCTGCCAACTTCCCGCATCCGGCCGGTCAGAATTTCCGGAAGATCCTGCAGCTTCCTCGAGCGCCGGCTCACGGGCCGACGCCCCCCTGTAAAAACAAACAATTGTTGGAGTTACGAACTTAAGGTCTATAATGTAAACAGACAGGAAGCGTTGGTGTCTCATAGTTGAGTTCCGACACCTTAACCAACTGCCATAGAGAGGCAATGATGACTGATATGCTCGAAAAAGCCAAGCGCATCGCCCTGGCCGACCCCCACCTGTCCCAATTCGACATTCATATCGAAGGCAATGAACTGCACCTGTGCAAAGAAGGCGAATGTTTCGCTCGAATGATTACCGGCGATTCGCCAAACCAGTGGCGTATGGCCTATTTTCACAATCTGGAACGCTGGGAATATATCGATTTCACAGGAACCCTGGAGGAATGCCTGGCCTTTTTATCGGACAACCCGCATTACCTGTTCTGGAAAGGATAAAACACACGCCGACAGCACAGAGGTTGAAAGAAAAAACGGAGAAGAGAAAGGAAATCAGTTTTCCAACAAAAAAGTTTCGATTATCCGCAAAAAAGCCTCCGGCTGTTCAGCATGCACCCAATGCCCGGCGTTTTGGACCGTAGCCATTTTTCTATGGACGAACCGGGCAAACAATTTGCCCTGATGTGTCGAATCGAGATAGTCGGACAGCTCGCCCTTGACAAAAAGGGTAGGACAAAAAACGGGACCGTCGATCGGTAATGCCGAAAGCAGGTGCCGATAACTTGCAAAAAGTACGGGCAGATTGCAGCGCCAGGCCCAAACGCCATCGTCGCGACGGTAAAGGTTTTTCAGCAAAAAACCGCGCACTTCCGCTTCCGGAACATCTTTTCGCAACAACTTTTCAGCCTCGCTGCGACTGCGCAGCCGGGCCAGAGGGAGATTCAGCATTCCCCGGAAAACACCTTCATGACGCGGGCTGTAGGCACCAGGACCCATATCCTCAACGATCAAACGAGAGACGCGCTTTTGTTGCCGGGATGCAAACGACATGGCGGCCTTACCGCCCATGGAATGCCCAAGCAGATGTACCCGTCCCAGGCCCTGCCGATCGAGAAAAGCGCCAAGATCCTCAGCCATGGCAGCATAGTGAAACTCGTCGCTATGGGGCGACCGGCCGTGATTGCGCTGATCGAGCAACCAGACGCGAAATTTTCGAGCGAGAATTCTTGCAGGTCCACGCCAGTTGTCAAGTGATCCGAAAAGGCCATGAAGAATGACCAGGTCAGGCCCTTCTCCCAACACTTCATGGTGCAGATTTACAGGTGTAGACATCGGCTCTCCGGCGACTCAGGCAGTCGCAACCTGCAGAGGCAACCAATCCTCCAGCAAAGCTTCAAAATGATGCACAACGCGTGACTTGACCTGTTCTATCGCAACTTCCCGGCCGATGATACGCGACAGGGAAGTCATGGGACAACCAACGATGCCACAGGGGTGAATGCGCGAAAAACCGGCGAGATCCAGAGACACGTTCAGGGCAAAGCCGTGCATACTGATCCAGCGACGCGCTCCGGCGCCGATGGATGCCAGTTTGCCCTCCTCGGTCCAGACACCGGTTTTGCCTTCACGGCGCGTACCGGCTACGCCGAAATCGGCACTTGTCGAGATCATCACCTCCTCGAGAAAGCGAAGGTAATGACGCAGGTCCCTGCCGCGTCTGCCCAGGTTCAAAAGCGGGTAACCGACCAACTGTCCGGGCGCATGGTATGTAATATCGCCGCCTCGATTGATGCGGACGGTTTCGACACCGGGCTCCAGAACATTTTCAAGACTGCCCGTGCGACCGATAGTATATACCGGCGGATGCTCCACAAGCAGCAGGACCTCCGGCGATGAACCGGCGGCGATTTCTTGCACGAGACTTTCCTGCAATGCATAGGCTTCGGCATAAGCCATCAAACCTAGATCTCTTTTTTCCATAGACGATGCCTCCGACCTTCGGCAATGCTGACCGAAATCATTGAAAAACAGCTGGACGCAAGTGACATAAAGATATTTTATCATTCACCATGAATGAATGTCGGATTCTGATATGCCGGGTGGGGGTACGAATAAAATCCTCGTCCGCTCTTGACGCCGAGCCACCCTTTATCCAGGTATTCCCGCTTGAGAAAAGCCGCATTTTTAACGGTCTGCGGATCTTTGATGTGTTTTGCCCAATAGTCGGTGACATGCCAAACCGTATCGAGCCCGACCACGTCCAACATACCCAAAGGCCCTACGGACATTTTCATCACTGCCATCCAGGCACGATCTATATCCTCGACAGCGGCGACACCATTAGCAGCCAGAGCGATGGCAGCACTGTTCAAACCACTGTACATGGCGTTGAAAACGTAGCCGTAGTTTTCCTTTTGTAAAACCAGCGGGATCTGGTTGATCGATTTGGCAAAGTCGCGGACCAACGACACGACCTCCGGCGATGTGCCGGAATGAGGCATCACATCGGCCAGATTACCAACCCACACCGGTTGATGGAAGTGCAGTGCCAGAAAACGCTCCGGCCGGCCCGTGGACTTGGCGAATTGAGACGGCACCAGCAAAGAGGTGTTGGTGGTGAAAACCGTACGGCTGGGGCATAGCCGATGAAACTGCGCGAAGACTTCGCCCTTCAATGTCGGATCTTCTGGAACCGATTCGCTCAGCAGGTCCGCCTCGGCGGCAGCTTGTCCGGGATCGGAGGTCGATACGATGTGCTCGATCGCCTTTTCGGCTGCCTTTTGATTAATATGCCGCTCCGCCACCAGATAGTCCCCATAGGCACGAATGCGCTTTTTAGCAGCACGCAACGAATCGGGCGATATATCGAAAAGAGTGACCGCATAGCCATGTGCCGCGCATTGAAAAGCTATCTGCTGCCCCATGGTCCCGCTACCCACGACAAGCACCTTGCGAATATCTTTCAGCTTCATCAGCCTTCTCCTTTAAAAAGCGTCATCACTTCGGGGAAAACCTCCTTGAAACAAAGCAACAGGCAGCACTTGAATTCGCGACCAATCAATGAAGTTTCATTTCAAATGAAGCTGGTTTTTTCTCTGCCATCATCGACACTAAAAACCGATCTATCATTTTTTTCTGTCTGGGCGAATCATCGGATTGAATCCCGGGGCATATCTGCAATCTACTTTACCAGCCGCCTGATCTTGGCGTCCTGGTCCCGTTGAACGGTTCGATAGTATTGAACATCGGGTTTGCCAAACAACATCATATAAACGACATCATGGTTTTCAGGAACACCGACACTCCGCAGGAGGTAGGGGGCCAGATCGGCCATGGTCCATTTGGCGAGCCCGCACCAGGTTGTGCCGATACCAGCGCTGGCAGCCAGCAACTCGAAATAACTCAGTGCGATATAAACATCCGCTTCACGGGTCGGCACCCCTTCGGCCGCAGAGGCTATCAAAAGATGCGGTGCCCCCCGATATATGGGGTCGAGCCCCTGTTCCATCAGAGGAACCATTTGCTTGAGAACACACAGATTGTCCGGGATGGCGTCCTTTTTTGCCAACTCCTGCAATGCTTCCAGGGTTTCCCTGCGAATCGCGTCCATGGTTCGGGGGTCTTCGACCACGATGAACTCCACCCCCAAACTGTTGACACCTGTCGGCGCGTGAGCGGTAATTTTCAGCAATTCGTCAATGGTCTCGGTGGCGATAGGATCCGGCAAATAACGTCGAATGGAGCGGCGCCCCTTGATCAAAACCTCCGTCTGCTTTTTTTCGGGAAACCGCCCTGGCAAAGGCAGGCTATCGGCAGGATTTTTACCAAGAATACTCAAAGCGCCGGGTTTACATACCGCCATACAATGCTGACACTCGATACAGACCGCCTCTTTGTCAGCAGGCAGCACCGGATAGCCGTTTTCCATGGAGATCAAACCGAAAACACAGTCCTTGACACATTCGCCACATTGAATACACAGAGACCTGTCGACATGAAACTGTTTCATTGATACCTCCAGAGGGTTTGAGCGTTTATCCTTGTAGCATACCTTTCTCCTGCCGTTTTAAAAAAAATCCAAGTGGAAACGGACCCGAATCGTTTCCACTTGGTACAGGAGGATTGAAAAGGGAGGAGCATCGTTTAAAAAAAAATGCCGGAAGGCAGCTAGGAGGTCCACCTCCCGGCAATTAGGTCAGCCCTCGCAGGACTAGCCTAGAACTTTCGCCATGGAACCTCTCTTTGCTCCATGAATTATCGTGAATCGATTCCGACATCGTACTGCTGTGTCCGTTGCAGCCGGGTCGCATGCCGCCAACCCGGCTGCAACGGAAAGCTGTGCGCGCGAAGGGCGATCAGATCAGCAATGTACAGCCGCGCCGTCGACATCCAAAGCGGCTTCCTTGACCGCTTCGGACAGGGTCGGATGGCCGTGGAACATGGCACCGATATCGTGGGCGGTGCCGCCATAGCTCATGACCGCAACTGCTTCGGCAATCATGTCGGACGCCCGCGGTCCAAAGATGTGTACGCCCAGAACCTGTCCGCTATCGGCGTGTGCAAGAACCTTGACGAAGCCTTCCGTCTCCGCCATGGCGCGGGCCCGGCCGTTACCGACAAAATTGAATTTGCCGACTTTGACGGCGATGCCTTCTTCCTTGAGCTGCTGCTCGGTTTTACCGACGGAAGCCACCTCCGGCCAGGTGTAGCAGACACCGGGAATGGTACCGTAGTGAACCTCGGAATTTTTGCCGACCAGCCGCTCAACAAAAACCACAGCCTCTTCGGAAGCTTTATGGGCCAGCATCGGACCGGGGATCAGGTCGCCGATGGCGTAAATGCCGGGAACGGTGGTGGCATAGTTTTCATCGACCTTAACGCAGCCCCGCTCGTCCAGCTCGACACCGACGTCCTCGAGGCCGATACCGTCGGTGTTGGGCTTGCGGCCGATGGACATCAGAACCTTGTCGCAAACCACTTCCTTTACCTTGTCCTTTTTGGACAGCTTGACGGTGGCCTTACCGCCGGCTGCATCGATGCCGACGACGCTGGTGCCCATATTGAAGCTCATGCCCTGCTTTTTCAGCGAACGCTGCAGAGCCTTGGTAATGTCAGCATCGGTCTTGGGCAGCATTTCCGGCATCAGTTCAACCACCGTCACCTTGGCGCCGAGACGCAGCCATACCGAGCCAAGCTCCAGGCCGATGTAACCGGCACCGACGATCATCAGATGCTCGGGAACCTCGTTAAGGCACAAAGCTCCCCAGTTATCGATAATCACGTCGTTGTCGACGTTGATGCCGGGAACCTGAGCCACCTTGCCGCCGGTAGCCAGAAGAACGTTCTTGCCCTTGACCACGCCGGCATCCTTGCCGGTCACTTCGACCTGCTGCACACCTTCGCCTGCGGCACCCAGAAGTTTGCCTTCACCCTTGATCCAGGCAACTTTGTTCTTTTTGAAGAGGAATGCAATACCGCCGGTCAGATCGCTGACGACCCCTTCTTTGCGTTCCATCATTTTGGCGAGATTGAGTTTGGGGGCAGGGATTTCGATACCATGCATATCGAATTTATCCCGTGCCAGCGCAAAATGTTCGCTCGAATCGAGCAGCGCCTTGCTCGGAATACAGCCTTCATTGAGGCAGACCCCACCGAGAGTCGGGCGACTTTCAACCACAGCCACTTTCATACCGAGCTGAGCCGCGCGGATCGCGCCTACATAACCCCCGGGACCAGCTCCCAAAACGATAAGATCAAAAATTTCGTCAGCCATTTTATATTCTCCTCATGCGGCAAAACCTGATTTTGTCCGCAGTTTGTCTGTTGGTCAGATAGGCAATACTTTTTGTGCCTGCAGATCGGCATGATAGGAAGAGCGTACCAGCGGTCCTGAAGCAACCTGGGAAAAGCCCATCTTCAGACCGGCCACCTTAAACGCCTCAAATTGTTCCGGCGTGACATATCGCTGAACCGGCAGATGATGGCGGCTCGGGCGCAGATACTGCCCTATGGTCAACATTTCGCAACCGTGTGTCCGCAAATCCCGCATCACTTCAAGAATCTCATCATCCGTTTCTCCGAGGCCGACCATGAGGCCGGACTTGGTTGGGATACCGGGGTAACTTTCCTTAAACCGCTGCAACAGTCGTAACGATCCCTGATAATCGGCGCCGGGCCGTGACTCTGCATACAACCGCGGTACCGTTTCCAGATTATGATTAAAGACATCGGGCAGGCCGTTGCCGAGGTTATTCAGGGCGACATCGACATGTCCGCGAAAATCGGGCACCAGGATTTCCACCTTGACACTTTTACTCAACCGATGGATTTCTTCGGCGCAACGGGCGAAATGAGCAGCACCGCCGTCCCCGAGATCGTCCCTGGTAACCGATGTGATGACCACATACTGAAGGCGCATGGCGCGTATGGCGTCCGCCAGTTGCGCCGGCTCAGCGGCATTCAGCGCCGCAGGGCGGCCATGAGCTACATCACAGAAGGGGCATCGGCGGGTACAGATATCCCCCATGATCATGAAGGTCGCGGTACCACGATTGAAGCACTCCCCAAGGTTGGGACAATTCGCCTCCTCGCAAACCGTATGCAGGTGATGATCACGCAGAATCCCTGTCAGCCTGCCGACCTCGGGCGAAGCCGGCGCCTTGGCCCGGATCCAGGCAGGTTTGGACAGACTGCCTTGCCTGCCGGTTTCCGCCCGGGCGGTTTTTTCGGCGCCTCGTTTTTTTTGACCAACTTCCATAATCGTGCCCCATTTCTTTCCGGCGCCGCATCACCGGTTCCGCACCGCTACAAACCTGCAGCACCTGTCTTGCTGGAACGTTTCCTGTCATCCTTAAAAAAAAAGGGGGGGGGCCGCCTGCAGGCGTCCACTAGTCAGAATAGCAGGTTTTCAACCTTCCGACAGGCAACCGCCCCGAGGATGTTTATGACCGCCGGCACCCCTTTCGGGGCACCGGACTGGCCTATGTTGCAAATTACAGTTCTTCGGGATTTTCCAGAAGACGTTTCAATTCCACCAGGAACTGCGCGGAGTACAAACCATCCACTACCCGGTGATCGGCTACCAGGGTCACCTTCATCGTCGACACAGGGACCATGTTGCCGTCTTTCACTACGACTTCATCTTTGATGCCGCCGACCGCGAGAATTGCGGTCATACCCGGGGGGACCAGGGCCACGAACTGATCGACCCCGAGCATACCCAGATTGGAGATGGCGAAATTGCCGCCGGCCATCTCTGCCTGGCCGCAGGTACCGTCCTTGACCTTGTCGATCAAAGCACGGGAAGCGCTGGAGACTTCTTCCAGGCTGAGAGCCTGACAACCCTTGACCACCGGCATCATCAGACCATCGTCGAGGCCGACGGCCACGGCGATGTTCACCTCCGGGTTGAGGCCGTATTCCTTGTCACCCAGGGTAGCATTGACCATCGGATACTTCTCGATGGCCTTGGCGCAGGCTTTAACCACCATATCGTTCATGGATACGGCCTTGCCGGCCTCCTTGAGACCTGCCCGGAATTCCTTGGCCGCTCCCATCTCGACACCCATGGTGACCGGGAATTGAGGTACCGTCCAGGAGCTGGTCACCGTATTGGCGATCGCTGCACGCATGGGAGAGATAGCCTTGGTGGCTGGCTGAGCCGGTGCTTCCGCCGCCTCTTCTTCCTCATCGGCCGGGGCAGCTTCGCCGCCACGACTGGCAAGGTAAGCATCGATTTCAGCATCAGAGACCGAAGCCTCGGCAATAATACCGATCAAGGCCTTAACCGGATATTCCTCGTCCTCTTCGCCGATCTTGCGACGCAGCACACCTGCTACGGTACTTTCGACCGGTTGAGCGATTTTATCCGTTTCAACTTCCATGATCTCGGTGCCGACTTCGACTTCATCACCTTCATCGATGAGCCAGGAAGCAATGGTACCCTCTTCCATGGTCAGGCCCCATTTGGGCATGGTCAGCTCATAAATACCTGCGGGTGCGGCAGCGGTTTCTGCAGGAGCGTCATCGTCATCTTCCTCGGAATCCGCCGCACCCTCGCCGCCATAACTGGCGATAAACGCGTCGATTTCCTCGTCGGTGACGTCCTCTGCAGCGATTACCCCGATCAGAGCCTGCACAGGGTACTCTTCGTCTTCTTCACCGATCTTGCGACGCAAGATGCCTTCGACAGCACTTTCAACGGGCTGCGCGATCTTGTCGGTTTCGACTTCGAGAATTTCACTCCCGACTTCGACAGTGTCGCCCTCCTCCATCAGCCAGGAAGCAATAGTGCCTTCTTCCATGGTCAGGCCCCACTTGGGCATGGTGAGAGCTATGATTCTATTGTCACTCATGATACTTACTCCATGGTTTTCCGTACAGCCGCTTCGATCTTCTTGGCATCAGGCAGATAGGCGGCCTCGAGGTTGGCTGCAAAAGGGGTGGGAGTAAAAGGAGCCGTAACCATCTGCGGAGCTGCCTTCAGGGCGCCGAACACATTCTGGGACACGTGGCCACAGATATCGGAAGCCACACCGCAGAGATCGTAGCTCTCGTCCACCACGACCAGGCGACCGGTCTTCTCGACGCTGGAGTAGATGGTGTTCCAATCCATCGGCGAGATGGTACGGGGGTCGATGATGGTACACTCGATGCCGTCCTTGGCCAGCTTCTTGGCAGCTTTTTCGGCAAACTGGACCATACGGGCCAGAGCGACAATGGTGACGTCCTTGCCTTCCTGAACGACATTGGCTTCGCCCAGAGGAATGGTGTAGTGCTCTTCCGGAACGTCGCCCTTCATGGTGTAAAGAGCCTTGTGCTCGAAGAACACGCAAGGATCGTCGTCCTCGATGGAGGCGGCCAGCAGCCCCTTGGCATCATAGGGATTGGAGGGGATGATGCTCTTCAGGCCCGGCACATGGGCAAACATGGAATAGGGGCTCTGGGAATGCTGAGCCGCGGCGCTGAAACCGGCGCCGATCATGGTACGGATGGTGACCGGGGTAACGGCCTTGCCACCGAACATGTAGCGGAATTTGGCAGCCTGATTGTACAGCTGGTCAAAACAGACGCCCATGAAGTCGGAGAACATCAGTTCACCGACGGCACGCATGCCGCAAGCCGAGGCGCCGACAGCGGCACCGACATAAGCGGACTCGGAGATCGGGGTATCGATTACCCGATCGGGGAACAGCGGATAAAGCCCCTTGGTAACACCGAGGACACCGCCCCAGGAATCACGCTCCTGCTCGGTACCGGCCGAGCCGGCAACGTCGAGCCCCAGAATGATGACGGACTCGTCGCGCTCCATCTCCAAACGCATCGCTTCGTTGATTGCGTCCTTGAACATTATCTTCTTTCTAGCCATCGTCTTATTCCTTTCTATATCTTTTCGTCAAAAAGGACTCAGTAAGATACGTACACGTCGTTCATCAGCGCATCCAGGTCGGGCTGCGGTGCAGTCTCGGCTGCCTTGACAGCGGCGTCAACCTGGGCCAGAACTTCCTTGTCGACGGCCTCGATATCTGCAGCTTCCACCAGACCGGCAGAGGTCACCGCATCAGCAAAGCGCTTGAGGGGGCAATTGTTGGCACGGGCGTTCTTGACTTCATCCTTGGGACGGTAAGTCTGGGCGTCGCCTTCGAAGTGGCCGAAATAACGCATGGTTTTGCATTCGATAAAAGTCGGGCCGCCGCCCTTACGGGCACGCTCGATGGCTTCCCCGGCAGCTTCGTAGACGGCGAAGAAGTCGTTGCCGTCGACGGTTACCGCCGGCATACCGAAACCGCGGGCGCGGTCGGCGATGTTTTCCGAACCGACCTTGGCGGAATATTTGGGGGAAGTCGACTCGGCGTAGCCGTTGTTCTCGAGGACGAAAATCATCGGCAGATCCAAGGTGACGGCAAGGTTCATGGACTCGAAATTGGTGCCCTGGTTGGAAGCGCCGTCGCCGAAAAAGACCACGCCAACGCTGCCGTCTTTACGCAGTTTGGAAGCCAGAGAGGCACCGGCAATCAGCGGGGGACCGGCACCGACGATACCGTTGGCGCCCATCATGCCTTTGTCGAGGTCGGCGATATGCATGGAGCCGCCCTTACCGCCGCAGGTGCCGGTCTTCTTGCCGTAGATCTCGGCCATCATGCCCTCAAGCTCAACACCCTTGGCAATGCAGTGGCCGTGACCACGATGGGTACTGGCGATACGGTCTTTGTCGTTGAGGTGTTCACAGACACCGACGGCTACAGCTTCTTCACCCGAGTAAAGATGCACGAAGCCGGGGAGGGTCCCCTTCGCGAACTCAACATGGACGCGATCTTCAAACTCACGAATCTCCCGCATCTTGCGATAAGCCTTGAGAAGATCCTCTTTCGACAATTGTGTCTTCATTTGCTTCTCCCTTCTTCCTTTGGATCGTGCCATAAAACGATAGGGTAACGATTGACCGATCTTCACCTGACATGGCCATCCTTTACACGCCTCGTCCCCACCTGGAAGAGGCAAACCAACTAACCGGTGACCAGCAAACGGCAGGTGCCTGATTCGGTCGCGCTTGGTCTCACGGCCATGTGATAGAGCACAACAGGTGCCAAGGATCGGACCAGCCCAAAACAAACTGCGGAACCAACCCCTTTCGGCCTTGCAAAACATCGTTTTTCCGCACTTTTTCGGTTTTTACGATTTTTAAAAAAAAGACGTTGAGTACAGAAGAAATGGACTCTGCATAGATTTTTGAGAAATCACTTCAGGAAGTTTTGATAATTTTGAAACAAGTGTCTTACGGCAAGACAAACACCTGTCGCATAACCGCGGTTGAAAAGTTGGCCCCTTCTATAGTTTGATAAATGGCATCGATCTCCGAAAGACCGAAACAGAACCGAAAAGCTTTTACCGCAAGGGTTGCCGGGCGCGCAGATCGCTGCGACAACCTGCAACACAACACCCTGCGTTCTCTGCGGGCTCTGCGGTAAGACTTTTAAAGCTCTTGATTGATAAAGGAAGAGTGGGAAGGGAAATAATGCGGAAGGAAAGACCTTAACTGTCAGTGCGCCACCGATGAACAAGTTCACGAACGGCTGTCTTGCAGTCATCGGAATGCATCACGGCCGAGAT
>ERZ1673962.906-NODE-906-length-16924-cov-4.542356_pt1 | contig 16924 bp, 11 predicted proteins | sample MGYA00580188_ERZ1673962 | MGnify/ENA primary metagenome ERZ1673962 (study PRJEB41334, sample SAMN05608104) | rock metagenome | biome: terrestrial subsurface; feature: shale formation; material: shale | place: USA: Pennsylvania ... | reverse complement strand
AAAAGCTCCCTTGATCCGGTAAGACCCATAAAAAAACGTCCTTTCCTCTGCAGGAAAGGACGTTCTGAAAATTCAACAACAGATTGAGCCCCAGGAACAGACCAACCGCCTGATCTCAATCCCACTTTATGGCATCGACCGGGCAAACTTCGTCACAAGCTCCACAATCGGTGCAGGTCGGCTGATCGACAACATGCAACTCCCCTTTTTCACTGATGGCGTCGACCGGGCAAACATCCGCACAGGCTCCACAGTTGATGCAATCGTCGGTAATATAGTGCGTTCCCATACCATGACCTCCCTTGTCTGAGAAATTGGCGAACGTCAATTCCAACCATACCGCACGGAATCAATTTGTCCAGTTCTTCCAAACCGGCAATCCCCAAGAGCACAGCCTTTTACGCCCAGAGCCTCCGCCACATCCATGGCATCAATGCTATTATAGGTATTATACCTTTCATCAAACGAGGAAATCATGTTCAGCATCCTTGACAACAAACGTGTCGCCCCCAAGCTGCACCGCCTGACAATTGAGGCCCCGCGCATCGCCGAGCACCGGCAACCGGGCCAGTTTATCATCGTTCATGCCGATAGCGAGGCTGAGCGCATCCCGCTTACGATTGCCGATGCCGACAAACAGCGAGGCACCATTACCCTGTTCGTACAAGCGGTGGGCTATACGACCCGAAGACTCGTCGGCATGCCACCCGGCAGTCGGCTGCGAGATGTAGCAGGCCCCTTGGGACGACCGACACATATTGAAAAATGGGGCCGCGTGACCTGTGTCGGCGGCGGAGTCGGAACCGCCGTGCTTTATCCCATGGCCAAAGCCCTCGCAAATGCCGGAAATCGGGTTTCCGCCTTGCTTGGCGGACGCACGGCCTCCCTCATCATCCTTAAAAACGAACTGGCCGCTTTCTGTGACCGGGTCTCCATCTCCACCGAAGATGGCAGTCTTGGACAAAAAGGCTTCGTAACAACGATACTTGCCGCTCAATTGAAAGACAGGGAGTCAAGACCTCAGGCTGTATTCACCGCCGGCCCCGTCCCCATGATGAGGGCTGTTGTCGAGATGACCCGGCCCTATGCCATAAGGACCATCGTCAGCCTCAATCCGATCATGATCGACGGCACCGGCATGTGTGGCGGTTGCCGGGTCATGGTTGATGGAGAAATGAAATTCGCATGCGTGGACGGGCCTGAATTCGACGGTCACAAAGTCGATTTCGACCTGCTGGCAGATCGTTTGTCAACCTATCGGGAGGAAGAGTGCCGGATGTTCAAGAAGCTCGAAGACGCATAACATTTCGGCCCCTCGGAAAAGAATCAACCGCCTTGGCTATTTTGGATACAATCAGGTTCCGCTCGCTAAACCGGGATAAACCGAAACGAGATTATCCGAAAGGAATTCTATAAAATTATCGGCCGGCATCGGTCGAGCAAAATAATATCCTTGCATAACGTGACACTTACGGGAACTCAAAAAGCGCAACTGCGATTCTGTTTCCACACCTTCCGCCACGATATCCAGACCCAAGCCATGAGCCATGGCAATAATGGTTTCGACAATCGCAGCATCTCCGGGGTCCCGGCTTATATCCAGCACAAAGTCCTGAGCTATCTTGATACGATCGATGGGAAAGGTTTTGAGATAACTCAGGGACGAATATCCGGTGCCGAAATCGTCAATAGCTATGCCGACACCAAGATTCCGCAAGGCGCAAAGCGTCTCCACAGCCGCCTCGGCATCTGCCATGAGCAGACTCTCGGTCAGTTCCAGTTCAAGAAAATGGGGATCAAGTCCCGTATCCTTTAGAACCAGTGCCACCTGATCGAAAAAATCCGGTTGTTGAAATTGGCGGGCAGAGAGATTAACGGCAACCCGCATGGGAGGGTAGCCTGCCAGTTGCCAGGCCTTGTTCTGCGCACATGCCGTTTGCAAAACCCAATGGCCGATGGGAAGAATCAATCCGCTTTCTTCGGCAAGTGGAATGAATTGTCCGGGCGATATCAGGCCTTTTTCGGAATGCTGCCAGCGTAACAATGCCTCGGAACCCAGTACCTTCCCAGTCGCCTGCTCGATCTGCGGTTGAAAAACCAGGAAAAACTCGTCGCGCGCCAGGGCCTGCCTCAAATTGTGTTCGAGTTCGCTACGTTCCAGCACCCGCCGGTTCATCTCCTCGGTGAAGGTACAATAAATATTACGGCCCTGTTCCTTGGCGGCATACATTGCCATATCCGCATTTTTGAGCAGCTTGTCGCCATCGATGCCGTGCTGGGGATAAACAGCTCCGCCGATACTCGCCGTTACGAAAAAAAACCGATCATCGACCTCGCACGGCTCGGCCAAAGCCTGCAGAATATCTCCGGCAACCTTATCTGCCTCATCAACGGAGGCAAGCCCCGGCAACAGTACGATGAACTTATCCCCTTCCCAGCGAACAACGGTCGAGCCATCATGGACAAGATCAACCAAACGCTGACCTATCAGTTGCAACAGCCTGTCCCCGCAGGCATGTCCGCGGGTGTCGTTTATCGATTTAAGGTTATCCACACCGATAAAAAGCAGCGCCGCCATGTGTCCGGCCCGCTCGGCAGTGGCGAGAACTCGTCGAAAGCGGTCCTCAAACAAAGCCCTGTTGGGAAGCCCGGTCAATCGATCGTAATAAGCCAGTTGCCTGATTTCCCTTTCAACCTTTCGCTGACTGGAGATATCGCGCATGATGGACAGAACGAAACGTTCGCGCCCGCAATGGCCGACCGAAAGCTCCAATGCAATGGGAAATTCCTTGCCGGAGCGGTGAATTGCCAACAGCTCCAAACTGCGTCCGATGGCCTCTGAAGGCTCCCCCGTACTGAAAAAGCTTGCCACATCCAGGCGATGCTGCTTGCGATAGCCTTCCGGCATGAGCACGTCAAGACTGCCTCCGACCATTTCCTCACTACTCCAGCCGAATAATTTTTCCGCCGCAGGATTGAAAAGAGTCACCACCCCCCGCTGATTGATGGCAATCATCGCGTCATGCGTAGCGTCGACAACGGTTTTAAACTGCTCTTCCTTTTTATGCAAAAGCTTCTGCGTCCGGCGCCGTCCCCCGGCTCGCCGCCATAAAAGCCAGGCTATGACAGACTGAAGGAAAAAAAAGCCGGCCAAAATTACAAACAGGTAACGATGCCGCCACCAGGGTGCGTGTGGTTGACCAAGCATGGTGCTGCCGGATGGAAGATCGGAAGGAACCAGATCGAAACGTCCTAATTGTTTAAAATCGAACACGTAAGGGCTTGAAACGGACTTCAACAGATATTCTGAATCACCGACGCCTTCACCGAGGATCTGCTCCCGGGCCAGGAACCCGGCATGCAGCCCCTGCTCCCGCCCCCGATTTACGGCACCACCGAGCACTCCGGCGGTCAGATAAATGTCTTTCATAGCCAAAATTTTGAAACTCCCGACCGCGTCGAGGGATTCGAGGGCTTCATGGATGGATACCCGCCCTCCTTCGGCATCCCTAACGCCGCTCAAGGAGTTGACAACCCATAATTTAGGGTGTCGTCTGGACAGATAGGCCTTGAGCTCTTCCAACGAGGAACTGTTATAAAAATCGACCTTCAAATGGGGGAAAAATCTGGCGGCCTCTTTTTCGATATAAGCCTTCGTCCCATGCGCAGTGGTGGAATCGTCGCCTATGAAATACAAGGTTTTCAGCGTTGGCTCAAGGCGCAAAGCAAGTGCAATGGTCCCGGCAACATCCTTTACTTCGAAAATGCCATGAAACTTTCTGTGATCGAGACGAGAGTCGAGTTCGAGATTATTGAGACCGCTATATACGATGGGGCTTTCAGGAAAAAGACGCTGGGCGTATTGCTGCAGAAAAGAAATGGCATCATCGTCCGTCGCGTAAATCAGGTGGGGGGAAAAGCCCGTCGGTCCCGAGGCATATTTATCTCTCAGATACTTAAAAAAGAGTTCGTTGTAGGCGGGCCCGCTGCTTCTGTTTTCGGGATCGAGATACTCGACCCGAAAGTCGATATGCTGACCATAATCATTGCCGGCAAGCGCATCGAAAAATCCTGTCTGCTGATCCTGCGTCCAGGGAAATCCGGCATGATGGGAATGAAGCACCAGGACCCTCAAATCTCGCGCCCACCCGGAACAGGGCATTGACAGGCATAGCAGACATATAAAAAACAGAGCCTTACGGCAAATCATGCGACCACTCCCAGCACTTCATAAAAAAAGAGAACCAAACCGGAAATTCAAAGTCTGATCGAGGTGACAGTATAGTACATTATGAGATAAAACGCAGATTAATTCATGTTTTTTGCAATATTCAAGCCACCGTTACGGCTTCTGTCGCTTGATACAAAAAAGTGCCGCACCTCTAAGGATGCGGCACATAGGTTAAATCGGTGAACGAGCTGAAAACGCTCTCGGCGAATTGTCTGAAAAAAGACGGTTACCTTTTAGTAATCAGACGCCTTTACTACGGTCCGGACGACGCTCGGAAAGACGTTCCCCGGATTCCACAGGCACCATGGGCTCGCCGTTGCAAACCAGGTCGGCATCGCACTCGGTCCAGCAGACGTCCCCTTTACACACCTTGGTTACCGTCAGTTCCACATCATACTCACCGGCTTTACCGATCAAGACATCGCCATCCTGTACTCGCATTTTCCGTCCTCCTTTCTGTTAAGAGACACAGTCATTGTCGAACAGTTCTATTATATCTTCAACACCCTTAATGGCAAGTGACACAGCGAGGATAGCCTACTCTCCGCCGTTTTTAAGATACAGGCGGCTCCACCCATGATACAACAGCATGCCGGCCAGATAGCCGTAGGCCATATTGCTCCAGAGAGAGACCGCCACAGTGGCGGCCATGGGCCACAAGTGCCAGTTCCAAGCCATTTCCCTGGCGAACTTGGCCAACTCAATACCCACCAGCAGCATCATGGCACCGACAATCGCCAAAGGGAAGGACGAGAACAGGACCACGATCGAGCTTCCAAGCAACAACCCGAGTCCGATCTCCAGTACTCCCTCGATGACGTTGGCTCCACCGGTACGAGCCCCGAAATAGTATTGACCGGCCAGCCCGCCTGCGCCATGACACATAGGCATGCCGCCGAAAAACGGAACGATCAGATTGATGATGCCCATATTGAATGCCAGATTTTTTTCGCTGATCGACCGGTCCGGCCAATACTTACTTATCAGAACCGCAGTGGCAATCACGGCATTGGTCGCGGTCAACGGCAGTTGGGAAAAACCGGCCTGCAGCATGGCCTGCCAGGCTTCGGACAGGGAAATTGCCTGCAACTGCGGCAAGATGAAACCGGGCCCGGAAAAACCGGCGAACTGTCCCCTGACATACATGACAGCCATGCCCAGAAAGACCAGCACCACGGCCGCAGGCGCAAATCTGTTGTTGCGCAGCAATAAGACTATCGCAACCGACATGATTCCCAGCCCCCACCCTGCAGACATCATCTCCAGCGCCTTGATCGCCAACATGATTCCGAGAGCGACCTGGATTCCGCGAATCACCGCTTCCGGGGTGATGCGAGCGACGAGCCCCATCGCTCCGGTTGAAGCCATGATCAGCCAGGCAACTCCCATAGCGAAGGCCGAGGCGAACACCATTGAAGCCGGCCATTGTTCCGCAATAGCCACAACCGCCAGAACCTTCATCGGTTCAATGGGCATGGGCAGGCGATAAACCAGCCCCGTGACGATGTTGGCAAGCCCCATCATCACCAGCAGACCGGCAGGGTTTACTCCGCATACGACGATATAGCCGATGGCAAGGGGAAACAGGGTCCCGAAATCCCCCATGGCCCCCCCCAACTCGCGCATATTGAATTCGAAACTACCTAATTTCACTCGCCACTCGCTGATTAAAGACAACACACATGCAGTGTATAGATGAAAAAAAACGCCCCGCCAGAATGACCGGCAGGGCGTTTATATTACATTTAGCAAGGGTTATTCATAAAGGAAAAACAACTGCTGCCCCTTCACTTTGAAATCGGCAATGGCTTTCTGACCTTCGTTGGAAGTCAGGTAAGCGATAAAAGCCATGGCCAGATCGTAGTTGACATGCGGGTGCAGCTTGGGATTGACGGCGATAACGCCATAAGGATTGAACAGATTTTTGTCACCCTGGTAGGCGATGGGCAACTCGATCTTGTCCTGGTAGGCAATATAAGTGGCACGGTCGGTCAGGGTGTAGCCCTGGCGCTCGTTGGCCATCATAATAACCTCGCCCATCCCACGGCCGGCTTCAATATACCAGTCGTTTTTGGGCTCCACGCCGGCGGATTTCCACAGGAATTTCTCTTTGGTATGGGTGCCGGAATCGTCACCGCGCGACACAAAAGTGGCCTTGGCATCAGCAATCTTCTTCATGGCTTCGGCGGCGGACTTGGCATTTTTGAGACCGGCGGGGTCAGCAGCGGGGCCGATGATGACGAAATCGTTATACATAACGTCGCGGCGATTCACACCGTAACCCTCTGCAACGAATTTGTCCTCTTTACTGCGCGCATGTACCAGGGTCACATCCACATCACCATTTTCGGCATGTTTGAGCGCCTTGCCGGTACCAACCGCAATGACATCGACCTTGCAATCGTTTTTCTTCTCAAACGCAGGCAGAATGGCGCGGAGCAATCCTGAATTGTCTGTCGACGTAGTGGTCGAAAGCTTCAGATGTTCGACGGCCATGGCACCGGTGGCCAAAACCGCCAGCAACAGAAAACTCGTGCTCAGAATACGAAAAACTGACTTCATGTGGTTCCTCCTCGACTGAACGTTGCGTGACTCTTCCCTAAGATAAACAAGCCCCCCCACGGACAAAAACATTCCATGAAGGGACGATCACTGGACGATGTAACCTTACAGTGATAACGCCATGGAGTCAACGGCCTTTTTTGAGTAAACTACTTAAAATTCTCACAAAAAGAATCTCGAGGAATAGAGGAGATTGATAAACTATAACGGAGGGTCGCCAAGGGACAGCAAAGTCTATAGAAAGGATCGTACCGAATTATCGGCTTTCCCCGGGGAACAACATGCGCCCTGCAAGACTCACGTCATAGCCCTCCAGACGCGCTGCAAGATCATGAAAAGCCGGTTCATGCAAAATGGCAAGAAATTGCTGAATGGATTTGTCGAAAAAACTGTCTTTGGGAATCAGAAGATCGAACCGTTCCCAGCGCAGAGGCAGAAAATCAAGCCCGAGCAAGGCTGCCGCCGGGCGGATTCCCGGGCCGACATCGGCCCTTCCGGAAAGGATTTCGAGGCCGATATCGATATGATGGGACACTTCGTTTCCATATCCCTTGATGCGGGAAGACTTGATACCTGCCTCCTGCAGTTGCTGATCGAATATCATACGGGTGCTGGCGCCAAGAGGCCGGTTGACCACGGTCAGATCCTTTTCGGCAATATCGCAACAACTGCGGATACCGTGAGGGTTGCCTTTGGCGACGATCAGACCTTGTTCACGGCGGCAGAAGTTGACAACCGCCGGGAGCGCCTCGAGTTCGCTGGCGGCATAGGAAAAATTGTAATCCTTCGAATTATCTTCGGCCAGGTGGCTGGTGGCCATATGACACATACCGCGGCGCAGCGCCTTGAGCCCGCCGAGACTGCCGACAGCTCCGAACAGCACAACGTGTCCGGCATTGAGCTGCATAAACAGCGTCAAAGTCCGGTCAAGCAGGATATCGTCACTGCCGGCAATCATCAACAATCCGCTTTTGTGCGGCAACTCAGCACCGCCGGTGGGATAATTGATGGTCATGCTTTCGACCCACTGCTCCACCAAATGAGCCGGGAACAGCCATTTGCCTGTGATCTTGGTCGCAGGAAGCCCCTTCTCGGTAATCAACGTATAAACCATCTTTTCGTTGACGCTGAGACGTTGTGCGACTTCTTTGGTGGACAGAAGTTTTTCCATCAATCTATTACTCCCAAGCACTTCTTACTTTCATGACCGCCACCCAACGGTGATGGGCAAGTAAAAATACCATACTTACCCCCGGGACGAAAGTCTGCTTTCGCAGCATCAACGGATCAGATCCGCCCCAGCGCCAGGGCATCATCGCCCAACTGCCGATTAGCATCCTGCAGCATATCTTCCCCGGCGACAACGGATACGGCACTCTGTTGCCAGCCGTCAACCAGGTAGCGTTGCGCGACACGGGCAATTTGATCGGCGTCGACAGCAAGGATGCGCTGTCGAAAAGTCTGCCGCTTTTCAGGAGTGAGCCCTTGCAGGAGGTAATGGAACTCCCGCATTCCCTTTCCTCCGGGAGATAGAGGGCGATCGAGTTGGCTGAAAACTCCGAGAATGGCCTCTTTGATGTCCACGGCAGCAAATTGCCCCTGTGCCGCCCACCGAACCGCGTCACGGTAGACGTCGAGAGTGCGCATAAGATGCGGATCGCGATAAGAAAGCATGGCAAACAAACCACTTTGCGCATCGTAGGTGGCCATGCCCCCGTAAGCACCACCCTTTTCGCGAATCTCCCGATGCAGGAACCCTCCGCGCAACAGTTTGGCCAACACCATCAGAACGGCGCTGTCGGCATGCTCCAAAGGCACAGCTCGAAAAACCCGGGCCACGTAGGAAACCGGCACCGCAGCCACCCAACCCGAAGCTCTCATGTCGAAGGGAGTGGGGCGAGGCGACGGAGCGACATCCCCTCCGGCCGAAGGCAGCTCGGCGAGCAGCGACTCAACAACCGGTTGCATAATTTTGTAGACGTCATCTTCGGCGGTAACCGCACAACGTAAATTGTCCCGGCGGAAAATCAAACTTGCCAGGCGTTGGAGGCGCTGGGCGAAATCGGCAAGCTGTTCGGGACGCTTCGAGGCCAGACTTTTCACTTCCCGGATGAAATGCAGGCCGCCCCACTCCTCCCGTACGCGCCCCGCCACACTCAGAGAGCCGGCCGCAACGCGCGAAGCGTAGCTATGCCCAGCCCCCGGAACGGAATTTTCCAGAGAGGTTTTCAATTGCTGCAACACGGTATGCAGGCGTTTCAGATCGGAAAAATCCGGCGCGATGCAAAAGTCTTTGAAAATATCGAACATGCGCTGCAGATTGCGCTGCAGGGCCTTGCCGCGCAACTCCACGGCGAGTTGAAAAACATCGAGTTCTGCCGGACTTTCGAGGATGGCGGCACTGGCCTGCAGACCACCGGTGGCCGCCGAGACGCGCTCCGCCATCTCCAGATAGCTGTGTCCGGCGGCCCCCATTTTGGTCAGTAGCGAGCAGAACAGAGGCACGTCCTTGAGCAATTCGACGGGCAAATCGTCGATCCGCGGATTAGCCGTAAAATAACCGATCCCGTTGGTGGGCTGCGCAAACCAGCGGACCGGAACTCCTTCGCAGGTACAGACCTCACAAGCTACTTCCGGCTGCCGCGCGGGTATATCCGAAAGCTCCAGGGTGGGAAGACAGGACAGGTCTTCTTCAGCCTCCTGCGATTGCTGCAGTTCCAGTCCTGACCGAACCAGGTTATCCCGATCCTTTGCGGATAGCTGTTTTGCGATTTTGTCCAGGCGGGACTGCAACAGCTTTTCCTCGTGCTCTTTCTGCGTTGGATCGGGTTTAAGCAACAGCGTGACCCGGTGGGTGTTGGCGAGTAATTGACGTCGGATCAGGTTTTCAAAAAACGGCCCCTTCTCGAGCTCCTCGCGCAGCCGCACCAGGTCGCCTTCCAGACACAGGGGCGAAACGGGATCGTCCGCATGCATCCAGGAACCGAACATGCGCATCAGCAACAGCAACCCGTAGGGGTACTGATCGCCGCTCACCTCGCGGTGAGAAAACTCGAGCTGGTGTATGGCCGCTTCGATCTGCTTGCGGGAAAACCCCTTGTCAGCAATGTCCCGCAGGGTATTCAAAACCAGGGTTTCAATTCCCTCGACGGCTTCCGGATCGGTCCCTTGCAGACCGACGGCGAAATAGGTCTCACGATAATCGTCGTGATAGCCGGTGCCGGGCGCCAGGTTCTGCCCCAGCCCCGAATCGAGCAAGGCCTTATAAAGGGGCGCCGCCGGGTTGCCCAGCAGCAACTCTGACAGCAACGTCATGCCCAAACGCTCGAACTGGTCGGAAACCGGGCAGGTCAACCATGCCACCTGCACCATGGAGCGACGCGCGAGGGGTTCTCCGGCATCAACCGGAAAGGTTTCCACTACGTTGCGCGCCTGATCGAACCGCACTTCGTCCGGGATGCCGCTGTCCACCTGCAGCGGACCGAAATGACACAAGGCCTTATCCTCGATGGCTTTGAGATGATCTGCGAGGGGGAAATTGCCATAGGTGAAAAACCATGCATTGGCCGGATGATAATAGGTAGCGTGAAACGCTTTCAACTGCTCGTGGCTCAGATCGAGAATATCGGCGGGTTCGCCACCGGAATTGAACCCGTAGGTCACCGTCGGAAACAGGGCGCGGGTGAGGCGTCGATGCAACAGCGAAGAAGGATCGGCCATGGCTCCTTTCATTTCGTTGTAGACCACGCCTTTAAACTGCAGAGGCGAGTTGGCATCTCCCGGATCGGCGAACTCAAGACGGTGTCCCTCCTGACGGAAATCCCGCCCCCGCAGCAGCGGAAAAAACGCCGCATCGAGATAGATATTCATCAGATTGTAAAAATCGGTACCGTTCTGTGATGCGAAGGGGTAGCAGGTCCAGTCGCTGGCCGTCAAAGCATTCATGAAGGTGCTCAGACTGCGCTTGAGCATGGTGAAAAAGGGATCGCGAACCGGGAATCGGCGAGAGCCGCACAAAACAGTGTGCTCCAGAATATGGGCCACTCCCGTGGAGTCCTCGGGGGTCGTACGAAATCCGACCGAAAACACGTTGTTGTCATCGTCGCGATCCAGGTGAACCATGCGGGCGCCGGTACGCAGATGCCGCAACTGAACGAGAGTGGCATGCATTTCCGGCAACGGCGACACCGAAGTCACCTCGAATCCATGTTTACGGTCACCTACTTTGTACTGCCATTGTTCCATAAAGGCTTCTCCTTAACGAAAAACCGTGAAAAATTTGACGATTTGCCGCCCCGGCCATGAAAGTCCATTCTCGAGCCGCAGCATCCGAGAATGAGTCCCTGCATCGTCTCACCCCCAAATCCCGGGCGGCGAAACGTCAAAGCGCGGACCCGTGAAAATCGATGACGATGGCGGTGCAGTCGTCCTGCGGCGGATCGGGGGCGCCAAAATGCGCCTGCGCCCGAAACAATTCATCGAGGAAGTTGCCATGCCCTCCCCGGTGATGGCGCAGTAACCGCTTCAGCCCCGTCATGCCAAACGCCTGCCCCCTGGGATTGAAAGCCTCCACCAGGCCATCGGTATAGAGCAAAAAACGATCGTCATGCTGAAAGCGAAAACGCGCCGTTGCGATCTCAGGTTGTGCAAAATAACCGAGCGGCTGACCCGTGGCGTCGAGATGCAGGATTTTGTGGCCGCGCCGCACAAGGGGCGTGGACTGGCCGTTATTGACGTAACGCATCTCCAGTGTCGCCGGATCGATCACACCGTAAAACAGGGTAGTGGAAAAAAAGTGGTCCAGACGCCGGGAACGACGGGCAAAGGAAAACAGAAAATCGTTGACCCGCGAAGCCATTTTGGATGGATCACAGTTTTCCGCGGTACCATGATGAATAAATCCATAGAGCAGTGCCATGACGACCGATGCCTGCAATCCGTGGCCGGTGACATCCCCAAGGAAGACCACCTGACGACCGTCGGGCAGGGGGATAAAGTCGAAATAATCCCCTCCAAGGCCCCGCGCCATACGATTTTTGATGTCTATGCAACACCAGCTGCAGCGCGGCGATCCCTTGGGGAAAAGAAGCTGCTGAACCTCGCTGGCCAGGTCGATATCGGCTTTGCTGTGAGCGCTGGAAGTCATGGTAAAGGCCTTGCGAACCGGTCAATGATCATAATGATAAAAAATACCAGAAACAAATTGGCATCGGTTTTTCACCGCGAGGCGGAATCGAGGCTCAAACTCGTGGCCTTCGCCCGTCAGATGTCGGCATATTCATTTTAGCCTAGTTTTCATCGGCAAAAGGCTCTTTTCTCCAACCTCTGTGTCAAACTGCCCACTTGCCTGTCCGGCGCATAACAACTACGCCTCCGCACAAGTGATTGATTTTTGACCCTGGAAAAATTTCTCGTTTCACATATGAAAACCACACTGTGTCCATCCAGGATGTTCGGGATGGCCCCAGGCGTTACCTGCAAAGGTTCAGTCAGGCGCGGCAGAGCTGAAATCCTTGAGGTTGGCATCGAGCAGATGACGCGGTTGCACATTACCCAGCGCACCGATAAGACTGCTGCGCAGGTTAGGGATGTCTGCGGACAGCTGACTGACCAGTCGTTTCATCTTCTGACGGTTCTGATCGGTGCGAATCTCTTCGGGACAACCACAAGGAATCAATGGCAACGCATTGTTTCTGGAAAATGCGGCGATGTCGCTCTCTTCCACGTACACCATCGGCCGAATCACCGTATGACGACCGTTGTCGGCCAGCAGTTTGGGACTCATGGCGGCCAGGGTGCCGACATAAAATTGATTGAGAAGCAAGGTCTCGACGAAGTCGTCGAGATGGTGACCCAGAGCCAACTTATTGCAACCCAGTTCGGTAGCCACCGAATACAGAACGCCACGTCGCAAACGGGCGCAAAAGGCACAGAAAGAAGAACCGGGGCGCAGTTTTTCCCGAATGATGGCGGCACAATCGGTGCGCTCCATGCGACAGGCGAAGCCGTGTTCTTTAAGATGTGCCTCCATGATATCCGTACGATAACCCGGGAACCCGGGATCGATGTTGACGGCGATCAGTTCGTAACGGACCGGTGCCCGGCGCCGCAAACTGTCGAGGATATGCAACAGGGTCCAGGAATCCTTGCCCCCCGATACCGCCACGGCGATGCGATCCCCTTCTTCGATAAGGTTGAAATCACCGATGGCTTTCCCCGTGAGTTTTTTGATTTTGCGAAACAGACGATCTTCGACAATGGGCAAGGTCTTTTTCCTCCGGACATGAATGATAGGCTTTTTTACGGCATTTCGACTCTTAATGCAAGTCGCAGGACCTTCATTCTCCTGCCTGGCGGTGATTGGCATGCTCCGGACGCAGCCCCAGCATACGCCGCACATCCTCCAGCACCAGATACATGGCCGGAATCAGCAGCAGCGTAATGCCGGTGGCAAACATGATGCCGAAACCGAGGCTGATGGCCATGGGGATGAGGAACTTGGCCTGCATGCTGGTTTCCAGGATCATCGGCATCAAACCGAAAAAGGTGGTCAGAGAGGTAAGAAGAATCGGTCGGAAACGCCGCCGACCGGCTTCGAGAAGGGACTCGTGCAAGGTATCCCCGACCCGCCTGCGCACATTCACATAATCGATGAGCAGCAACGCATCGTTGACTACCACACCGGACAGGGCGACAATGCCGAACACGCTCATGATGCTCAGATCATACCCCATCAGCACATGCCCGAAAACGGCGCCGACGATGCCGAAGGGAATGGCCACCATGATCAGCAACGGCTGGCTGTAGGAACGGAACGGGATGGCCAGCAGGGCGAAAATACCGAACAGTGCGAGCAGATAACCCCGCCCCATGCTGCTCTTGACTTCATTGAGTTCGCGCGCCTCGCCTTCCATATCGTAACTGAGTCCGGGGTAGGCGTTCATCAGCGCCGCCAGAGCGGTTTCCCTCAGATGCTCACGGATTTCCTCGGCATTACCCTGCCGGCTGTCGACATCCGCCGAAACATTGATCACCCGCTTGCGATCAGCTCGATTGATACTGCTGAAACCGTATCCGCCGACGACCTCGGCGGCGCGACTCAGCGGGACTTCCCCGCCATCGGGAGTACGCACCCGCAGGTTCTCCAGATCGGCCAGATGCCGCCGGTCGTCTGCCGGGTAACGCACCATCACCCGCACCTCGTTGCGTCCACGTTGCAGGCGTAATGCCTCGGCCCCGTAAAACGCCGACCGCAACTGGCTACCGAGGCCGGCCTCGGTAATGCCCAGAGTGCGTGCCTCGGGCTTGAGACGAATTTTCAACTCGCGCTTGCCGCGCACGTAATTGCTGGCGATATCCTTAACGCCCGGGTACTCGTCCAGCAGCACCTTGACCTTTTCGGAAACCTGTTGCAGAACCTCAAAACTATCGTGGGCCAGTTGAATATCGATATTGGCCCCGAGCTTTACGAGGTCGGTGCTGAAAACCAACGACTCCACCCCCGGCACTTCGCCCACTTTGTCCCGCCAATCCGCCGCTACCTCAGCCGCGCCGATATCCCGCTGTTCTCCAGGGGTGAGGAACACGGCGATGGTCGACAGATGCGATCCGCCGGTGGTCGTTTCCCCTTCCGGACCGCCGCCGCTGAGACTGCTGCCGACCAGAGAAAACATGTTGCGCAGGATGCTCCCCCCCTCGGGCAGTTGCCGATCGAAAGCGTCAATGGTTTCGCGTCCCCGCTCAAGGATCAGCTCCGCCACCTTCCGGGTGCGCGCCACCGGCGTGCCCGGTGCCATTTCCAGATTGACGAGGATAATATCTCCCTCCACCTTGGGCATGAACCCGAACTTGATCATGCCGCCACCAATCAGCCCCAGGCACAGCATAAGCACCGCCAAAGCCGTGGCGACTGTGGCATAACGATAAAACAGAGCGAAACGCAACGTCCTGCCGTAGGGGCCGTCGATGAATCGCTGCAGTTGATGACCGAATTTTTTACGCATGCCCTCTATGGCGGTCAGCACCCGCCCCTGCACAGTGCGGGGCTGCCCAATGGCCAGATGGGCCGGCAGTACGAACAGCGATTCCACCAGCGACACCAGAAACAGCAAAATCACCACCGAAGGAATGGTCCAGATCAATTTACCCATGGTGCCGGAGATGAACAACAGGGGCGAAAAAGCCGCGACGGACGTCAGAATAGCGAAAACGATCGGCACCGACACTTCTACCGCCCCGTCCATCGCCGCCTGCAGATAAGGCTTGCCGCGCTGGCGGTGTTCGAAGACATTTTCACCGACGACGATAGCGTCGTCGACCAGGATGCCCAGGGCCATGATAAAGGCAAACAGGGAAATCATATTGATGGAGGCCCCTATCGCCGGCATCAGAAACAGCGCCCCCAAAAACGAAATAGGCACGCCGAGCATGACCCACAGGGCCAATCGCACCTCCAGAAACAAACCGAGAACAATCAGCACCAGCAAAAGTCCGAAGCAGGCGTTTTTGGTCAGCAGGTTCATGCGGCTCTGGAAAATTTCCGAGTCGTCGTTCCACATGGCCAGTTTTACCGAAGACGGCAGCTCCTGCCGCTTGCCCCGTACATAATTCCGGACGGTCTCGGAAATATCCGTCGGCTTCTGGTCCCCCACCCGAAAAACCTGCACCATGGCCGCCGGCAGGCCATCGAAAAGCAACTCCTCATCCGTCTCACGAAAGGTATCGCGCACCGCGGCGATGTCCCCGAGGCGGACTTCTGTACCGTCGGCAGCCGCCAGTATCGAGATGGGTTCGTATTCCGGTCCCGTGTAACGGCGTTCCTTGGTCCGCACCAGAATCTCGCCGCCGCGGGTTTTGATGGTCCCTCCCGGGATATCCCTTGATGCCTGCCGGATGCGTTGGGCCACCTGCTCGAGAGTCAGATTGTAACGTCGAAGATTGGTTTCGGGGATTTCCACCGAAATTTCATAGGGTCGCACGCCGGCCAGGTCGACCTGGGTGATGTTCGGCATCAGCAGCAGGTCGTTCTGGACCTGTTCGGCCAATTCACGCAGGCTGCGCTCCGAAAGGTCGCCATAGACCATCACCGAAACCACCTGACGACGATTGAGAAGTTTGGTAACGATGGGCTTTTCAGCCTGCTCCGGAAAGGAGATGATGCGATCGACCTCGGTCTTGATGTCCTGCAGCACCACATTGGCGTCGGCGCCGGTACGCAATTCGGCCGTCACCGTGCCGTATCCTTCGATGGCCTGAGAGCGCAGCCGCCGAATGCCGTCGACACCGGTGAGGTTATCCTCGATCTTGAGCAGAATGCCGTCTTCCACCTCTTCCGGCCCGGCGCCCGGATAAGCGACGGAAACCTGGACCTTGTCCAGAGCCACCTCGGGGAACACCTCCTGCTGAACCGCCAGGCCGATGATCAGCCCGCCGACCACGAAAACCAGCATCAGCAGGTTTGCGGCAACATGGTTTTCCGTCATCCAGCGGATGGCCTGCTTCATGGCTGTTCCTCCGCCGGGGCGATGCGCAGTTTGAGCCCTTCTGCGACACCGCTGAGCAAGGTCAGGACAATGCGCTCGCCATCCTCGATACCCGCAGAAACAAGCACTTGTTCACGTTCTCGGCGCGCAACTTTAACCCTGCGTATGTGCAACAGGTCGTCATCGCCGGCCACCCAGACGACATCCCCTTCATGCACCGCTTCGCGCGGCACCGGAACAATATCGTCGAGGATTCGCCCCTGAATGCGAATATCCACAAACAGGCCGGGGCTCAAGGGTGGCCTGTTGTCCGGAGCCGATCTTTTGAGGTAAAACGGATCATCCACAGATACGACCAACCGGGCCATGCGTCCTCGCGCATCGACTTCGCCGAGGGCCCGCACCACCCGCCCCTGCCAGACATGCTTGCGTCGCCCTCCATCCATGATGATTTGAGCCTGCGCCCCCGGCGTCTGCCCTTCGAAGCGCGGCACCTGCAACCAAACCAATTCCTCGAGAGGCAGCGGCACGATGATCTCCGCACGATCGGTGCCGAACACCTGCCCCACCGTCACGCCGGCCGTCAGGTATTGGCCTATATCGACCTGCTCCGAACGTACCAGACAGTTGAACGGGGCGCGCACCACGG
>ERZ1673962.905-NODE-905-length-16940-cov-47.754516_pt1 | contig 16940 bp, 13 predicted proteins | sample MGYA00580188_ERZ1673962 | MGnify/ENA primary metagenome ERZ1673962 (study PRJEB41334, sample SAMN05608104) | rock metagenome | biome: terrestrial subsurface; feature: shale formation; material: shale | place: USA: Pennsylvania ... | reverse complement strand
GGGCACCTCTAAAAACCAGGCTCACCTCCGGGTAAAATCGCCGTCCCGTTGACCACCCGGAGTCTGCTGATGTTGAGCCTGTTTGCCGACCAGGAACGTGAAGCCAAGCTGGACAGCCTGGGCGATCCATTGGCCCTGCTCGACAAGCATGTGGACTTTGCTGCCCTGGCTGCTGAAATCGATCGCTGGGCTCCCAGGCCCAGCCGGGCCAAGGGCGGTCGGCCACCGTATCCGACAGAGCTGATGACTCGCCTGCTGGTGCTCCAGCAGCTGTTCAACCTGTCCGATGAGCAAATGGAGTTCCAGCTGCTCGACCGCATGAGCTTCCAGCGCTTTGCCGGACTGAAACACTCCGGCCGGGTTCCAGATCGCAACACGATCTGGGTCTTTCGCGAGCGTCTGGTGCAAGCCAATGTCGAGCACCAGATCTTTGCCGAGGTGCAGCGCCAGTTGCAGGAGTACGGATTCCGAGCCCGCGAGGGACAGATCATCGATGCCAGCATTGTTCGCGCACCGACCCAGCACAACACGGCCGACGAACAGGCCGTGGTGAAGGAGAAGGCCGTACCGATCGAGTGGTCGCCGGCCAAGCGCCGGCAAAAGGATGCCGATGCGCGCTGGACGAAGAAGCACGGCAAGTCGTATTTCGGCTACAAGCTGTCGGTCAGCGTGGATCGTCGGTACAAGCTGATCCGCTGCGTGCGGGTGAGCGATGCCAGCGAGGCAGACACCCGGCATCTGGTGGATGTGCTCGACCGGAATAACAGCAGCCGGGACTTCTGGGCAGATCGCGGCTACCACGACGGGCCTCGGGAGCGCTGGCTCAAGATGATCGGCTGGCGGCCGCATATCCAGCGCAAGGGCCAGGCCGGCAAGCCCATCAGTGAGCGGGGCAAGGCACGGAACAAGCGCATAGCCAGCCCCCGCGCTCGAGTCGAGCATGTCTTCGCCAGCCTCGCCCAGATGGGCGGCAAGATGATCCGGAGCATTGGCCTGGCCCGTGCGGAGTTTGGCCTGATGGTCAAATCGGCGGTCTACAACCTCAAGCGGATGTCGAGTCTGCTGGAACTGGCCTGAGCCAGGCTACCGGTCGCGTATCGCGACCGGCCGAAGGATGTTCTGCGAGCACGTCCCCCGGCACTCGGATGCCAGGAGTTGTGCTCGTCACTGTCTGGCTCAGCTCAGATGTGTGTTTTTAGAGGTGCCCTACATTCTTTACCACCATTCAAACCTGCCAGTTGCTGTGATTGAAGCAAAGGACAACAAGCATTCCCTGGGCTCGGGTATGCAGCAGGCGCTGGGTTACGCCGAGGCGCTGGATGTGCCGTTCGTGTTTTCCAGTAATGGCGATGGCTTTCTGTTTCATGACCGCAGCGGCACGGGTGATCAGGTCGAAACGGAGCTGAACCTCGACCAGTTCCCGAGTCCTGCCGAGCTATGGCAACGCTATTGCCGCTGGAAGGGCCTCGAAGGTGATGCTCGACAAAAGGCCGAGGCGCCGTACTACGACGACGGCTCAGGGCGCATGCCGCGTTACTACCAGACCAACGCCATCAATCGCACCGTTGAGGCGGTCGCGCGAGGGCAGGATCGCATTCTGCTGGTCATGGCTACCGGCACCGGCAAGACCTACACCGCCTTTCAAATCATTTGGCGACTGTGGAAGTCGAAGCAGAAGAAACGCATCCTTTTTCTTGCCGACCGCAACATCCTGGTCGACCAGACCAAGAACAACGACTTCAAGCCCTTCGGCGCAGCGATGACCAAGATCGCCAAGCGGCAGATCGACACGTCCTACGAGATCTACCTGTCGCTGTATCAGGCCGTCACCGGTGCCGAAGAAGAGCAAAACGTCTACAAGCAATTCTCCCGAGACTTCTTCGATCTGATCGTGATCGACGAATGCCACCGCGGCAGCGCAGCGGAGGATTCGGCCTGGCGCGAGATTCTCGACTACTTCTCCGGCGCCACCCATATCGGCCTCACCGCCACGCCGAAGGAAACCAAAGAGGTTTCCAGCATCACCTACTTCGGTGAGCCGGTGTATAGCTACACCTTGAAACAAGGTATCGAAGACGGCTTTCTCGCACCGTACAAGGTAGTTCGCATCGACTTCGACAAGGACCTGCAAGGCTGGCGGCCGCCCAAGGGCATGCTCGACAAGAATGGCGAGCTGATCGAGGACCGCATCTACAACCTCAAGGACATGGATCGTACCCTCGTCATCGAGGCGCGCACCCAGCTGGTCGCGCAAAAGGTCACCGAGTTTCTCACGGCCACCGATCCGTTTCAAAAGACCATCGTCTTCTGCGACGACATCAACCATGCCGAGCGCATGCGGCAGGCGCTGGTCAACCTCAATCCCGAGCGCGTGGCCGAGAACCGCAAGTACGTCATGCGCATTACCGGGGATGATCAGGAAGGCAAGGCCGAGCTGGACAACTTCATCGATCCCGAGTCGCGTTACCCGGTCATCGCCACCACCAGCAAGCTGATGACAACCGGTGTCGATGCCCAAACGTGCAAGCTGGTAGTGCTCGATCAGCACATCAAGTCCATGACCGAGTTCAAGCAGATCATCGGCCGCGGCACCCGCATCAACGAGGACTTCGGCAAATACTGGTTCACCATCATGGACTTCAAGAAGGCCACCGAGCTGTTTGCCGATCCGGCCTTCGATGGCGATCCCGTTGTGATTTACGCCCCGTCAGCCGATGAGCCTCCAGTCCCGCCGGACGATCTGCTGGAAGGCGACGGTATCAGCGCAGGCAGCGAGGCCGAGGCCGGTGAGCTGGAGTTCACCGGCGACGAGGGCGGCAAAAAGCGCATCAAATACGTCATCGACAACCTGCCGATCTATGTAGTCGCCGAGCGCGTGCAGTACTACGGCCCGGACGGCCGGCTCATTACCGAGTCGTTGAACGACTACACCCGCACCTGCGTGAAAAAGCAGTTCGCTTCGCTGGACGACTTTCTCCGTCGCTGGAGTGATGCCGAGCAGAAGAGGGCGATCATTGACGAATTGGCTGCTCAGGGCGTGATGTGGGAAGCCCTGGCCGAAGAAGTGGAAAAGAAGCAGGGCAAGGAGCTCGATCCGTTCGACTTGATTTGCCACGTCGCTTTCGACCAGCCCGCGCTGTCGCGCCGCGAGCGAGCCGAGCAGGTCAAGAAGCGCAACTACTTCGCCAGATATTCCGGTGCGGCACGTCAGGTGCTGGAAGCACTGCTGGATAAGTACGCCGACACCGGCGTCGAGCATATCGAGGACATCAAGATCCTGCAGCTCGACCCGTTCAGCCAGGTTGGTGCGCCCATCGAGTTGGTAAAGGCCTTTGGGGGTAAACCAGGGTATCAACAGGCGATTCGGGCATTGGAGAATGAGCTCTATGCATCTTGATCGTCAGGTGATTTATTTCACACTTCAAAAGGCTGAGCATGGAGCTTGAGAACAAGGATCAATGGCGCTTGACCCCGGCGTTGGAGAGCAAGCCACCGGCTGCTCCCGTCCGGGAGATACGGCTCGTCGCTGTGGAAGAATATGTTCAGGCATTGCGCAGTCTGGCGCCCGAAATCACCGAGAAGCAGCGCAGCATGCTGATCGGTCATGCAAACGCACCAGACCATGCGCTCACCATGTCCGAGCTGGCGGCTCTGGTCGGGTTTCCCAGCTACAGCGCAGCAAATCTGCAGTACGGGCTCTTAGCGGGAAAGCTGGCAGATGCGCTCGGCATTTCCCAGCCAGAGTTCCTGGTTTATGTCATCGCCAGCTTCGACGAAGACCCGGATACCTCACACAGCCGTGCCCGCATGTACCCGGAGCTCGTTGCCGCACTTCACCGGCTAGGCTGGGTCGAGACCGAGCGCGGTATTCGGAGTGCTGTCACAGATGGCGTTAACACTCATGCCAGCCTGCCAACGAGCCACGCAGAGGCAGATGGGCTACTGACCATTGAACAGATCCTCTCGACACTGCAACGTCAGGGCTTTATTCGTCCAACGCAGTCGGGATTAAAAGTGGTTCGGCTGGAGCATCCTTTGCTGTCCACGCCGCTTTTCGTGAAGCAGAGCGCAAGTATCCATGCTCGAGCGCAGGCTCCGCTGGTCCTGCACCCGGATTACGAACAGAAACTACCTGACCTGTTGGCCATCGCCGGCGTTGAGCGTGGCAGTGCGCGCTACTATCACAACTCCAACCTGCGAGGCTTTCCCAAACGGCGTAACGGCGGGGCCAGCGACATTGCCTATGGCGTGGATCTTGGTTTCCGGCAGGTTGCCGCGCTGGAAGAACTGCTGGCGCACCTACTAGGCGTCGAGCCCCGCCCAGGAAGCGCAGTGGCCAGCGATCCCGATTACGTCTTGCAGAGCGATATCGATCTGCAGGATCTGGCGCTGACCGACACCGAACGCGAAGCTCTTATCAAAGTACGTATCGGCCAAAGCGGCTATCGCGATGAATTGCTTGGGTATTGGGGCGGCTGTGCCGTCACCGACTGCTGCGTGCCGACGCTGTTGCGCGCCTCACACATCAAACCCTGGCGCGCCGCCAGTGGGGCAGAGCGGCTCGACAAGTTCAACGGGCTCCTGCTGACACCAAACCTTGACCTGGCCTTCGACCAGGGCTTGATCAGCTTCGACGACCATGGGCAGATTCTCCTTGGCGAGGATCTGGACCCCGACAGCGCTCGAGCGCTCAATATCACCCCCGACCTTCGCCTACGCCAGATCGACCCGCGTCATCGTGGTTACCTGGCCTGGCATCGTGACAATCTGTTTAGGAAGTAAGCATGTCCATCAGCTCCACCATCAAATCCATCCAGGACATCATGCGCAAAGACGTTGGCGTCGACGGCGACGCCCAGCGCATCGGCCAGCTGGTCTGGCTGCTGTTCCTCAAGATCTTCGATGACCGCGAGCAGGAATGGGAGTTGATGGACGACAACTACCGCTCGCCCATTCCCGACAGCTGCCGCTGGCGCACCTGGGCTGCTGACCCGGAAGGTATGACCGGTGATGCGCTGAAAGACTTCATCGACAACAACCTGTTCCCCCAGCTACAGAACCTGCACGAGTACAGCAACACGCCTGCCGCCTTCGTGGTGCGCAGCGTGTTCGAAGACGCCTACAACTACATGAAGTCCGGCCAGCTGCTGCGCCAGGTGATCAACAAGATCCAGCAGGGCGTGGACTTCAACAAGGCGCAGGAACGCCACGAGTTCGGCAACCTCTACGAACAGCTGCTGCGTGACCTGCAGAACGCTGGCAACGCCGGTGAGTTCTATACCCCGCGGCCGGTCACCGAGTTCATGGTGCGCATGGTCGATCCCAAGCTCGACGAGAAGGTCATGGACCCTGCCTGCGGCACCGGCGGCTTTCTCACCTGCACCATCGAGCACAAGCGCAGCCGCTATGTAAAAACCGCAGAGGACGAGCGCACCCTGCAGGCAAGCATCTACGGTGTGGAGAAGAAGCCGCTGCCGCACCTGCTGGCCACCACCAACATGATCCTCCACGGCATCGAAGTGCCGAACCAGATCCGCCACGACAACACCCTGGCTCGCCCGCTGATCAGCTGGGGGCCGAAGGAGCGGGTCGACTGCGTCGTCGCCAACCCGCCGTTCGGTGGCATGGAAGAGGACGGTATCGAAACCAACTTCCCGGCTGCCTTCCGCACCCGTGAAACCGCCGACCTGTTTCTGGTGCTGATCATGCAGCTGCTCAAAGACGGTGGCCGCGCCGCCGTGGTGCTTCCTGACGGCTTCCTGTTTGGCGAAGGCATCAAAAGCCGCATCAAGGAAAAACTGCTGACCGAGTGCAACCTGCACACCATCGTTCGCCTGCCCAACGGCGTGTTCAACCCCTACACCGGCATCAAGACCAACCTGTTGTTCTTCACCAAAGGCACGCCGACTAAAGAGGTATGGTTCTACGAGCATCAGTACCCAGCCGGCGTTAAGAACTACTCCAAGACACGCCCCATGCGCAGCGAAGAGTTCGACGTGGAAGAGGCGTGGTGGGGCAGCGAGGCCGATGGCTTCGCCGCGCGGGTGGAGAATGAATTCGCCTGGAAGGTCAGCCTGGATGACCTGAAAGCCCGCAACTGGAACCTCGACTGCAAGAACCCCCATGTCGGCGAGCAGATCAGCCACGACCCGGACCAGCTGCTGCGTGACTACGCCCAGCTGCAAGGCGAAATCAGCCAGTCGCGCGACCAGCTCAAGGCCGTGCTGGCCGAGGCGCTGGAGCGGCCATGAGCGACGTCGCGATCTATGAAAGTGCCAGCGGCCAGATCGCCGTCACCGTCGAGCACGACAGCGTGTGGCTACGCCAGGAGCAGCTGGCCGAGCTGTTCGGCCGTGACCGCACTGTGATCGGCCGGCATATCCGCAACGTCTTTGCCGAGGGCGAGCTGGAGCGTGAAAGCAATGTGCAAAATCTGCACATTGCTGGCTCTGACAAGCCGGTGACCTTTTACAACCTCGACGTGATCATCTCTCTCGGCTACCGGGTGAAGTCCCGTGAAGGCACGCGCTTTCGCCAATGGGCCAATGAGGTACTCAAGCAACACCTGACACGCGGCTACAGTCTCAACCGCGAACGCTTCGAGGCCAACGCCCGCGAGCTGGAGGCAGCACTGGAACTGGTGCGCAAGGCCGCTCGCACGCCCGAACTGGGCGAAGCCGGCGGGCGTGGGCTGGTGGAAATTGTCAGCCGCTACACCCAGACCTTCCTCTGGCTGCAGCGCTACGATGAAGGCCTGCTCACCGAGCCCACCGGCAGCCCCGGCGGTCAGTTGCCCGATGCAATTCAGGCGCGCGAGCAGCTGGCCGAGCTCAAATCCCAACTGATGGCCCGTGGCGAAGCCAGCGACCTGTTCGCCCGCGAACGTGGTGATGGCTTGGCCGCGCTGCTCGGCAACCTCGATCAAAGCGTGTTCGGCGAACCGGCTTACCCGAGCCTGGAAAGCAAAGCGGCGCACCTGCTGTATTTCGTGGTCAAGAACCATCCCTTCGCCGACGGCAACAAACGCAGCGGCGCCTACCTCTTCGTCGACTTCCTGCACCGCAACGGCCGCCTGCTCGATGCTGAGGGCAATACCGTGATCAATGACACCGGTCTGGCGGCGCTGACCCTGCTGGTCGCCGAATCCGCCCCCGCACAGAAAGACACCCTGATCCGCCTGATCATGAACATGCTTGCCCCGGAAAATCGCCTATGACCGCTCTGCTGACCGACAACCTGCCGCTGCTGGCCGGCGCGCCCAATGGCATTAAAAAGCTGCGCGAGCTGGTTCTAGAATTGGCAGTACGCGGCAAGTTGGTGCCGCAAGATCCCAGTGATGAGCCGGCCAGTGAGTTGCTGAAGCGGATTGCCAAGGAGAAGGCACTCTCAGGAAACCTCAAAAAAACAAAGTTACTTCCCGACATTACAGAAGACGAACAGCCTTTCGCCGCTCCCAGCAGCTGGGTTCTTAGTCGGCTGGGATATGTCGGAGAATGGGCTGTTGGGTCAGGGTTCCCCACGCAAGAGCAGGGGCTAACAGATCAGCCCATTCCTTTTTGTAAAGTCAGTGACATGAATCTCTCAGGTAACGAGCGCTTCATTCTCACTGCAAACAACTCCATAGACGAAACCACTGCTTCGCGGCTTCGAGTTAATGTTCACCCTGCAGGAACAGTTGTTTTTCCAAAAATTGGCGGAGCTATTGCGACCAATAAACGGCGCTTGCTAGTCAAGCCAACGGCAATTGATAACAATTGCCTCGGCCTAACTCCAAACGGAACCTTATCGTCAGATTATTTGTTTCTCCTATTGTCTTCGATCGATTTGACTAGGTATCAAGCAGGGACTTCTGTGCCTGCGCTTAGTCAAGGTGTCTTAGCCGACATCATCGTGGGGGTTCCGCCACTCGCCGAACAACACCGCATCGTCGCTAAAGTCGATGAATTGATGGCCCTGTGCGACCGCCTGGAAGCACAGCAGGCCGACGCCGAGAGCGCCCATGCCCAACTGGTGCAGGCGCTGCTCGGCAGCCTGACTCAAGCCGCCGACGCCGAGGACTTCGCCACCAGCTGGCAGCGCCTGGCCGAACACTTCCACGCCCTGTTTACCACCGAATCCAGCATCGACGCCCTCAAGCAAACCCTGCTGCAACTGGCTGTGATGGGCAAGCTGGTACCGCAAGATCCCAGTGATGAGCCTGCCAGTGAGTTGCTAAAGCGCATTGCCGAGGAAAAGGGGGGGCTGGTGGCCGCAGGCAAGCTCAAGAAACAGAAACCGCTGACGGATGTTGACGAGGAGGAAAAGCCATTCGATTTGCCGAAAGGGTGGCAATGGGTAAGGCTTGGACAGGTAGCAGAAGCAAGTACTGGGCATGCATTTAAGAGTTCGGAATATAGAGCCTCAGGGACCTTTGTACTGCGAGTTACAAACATCAATCCAGATGGCACGCTTGACTTAACAGACGCAAAGTACATTGACCAAGTTGCGGCCAATTCTACCTATCAAAGCGTGCGTCTAGAGGCAGGCGAGATCTTGCTCGTTATGGTCGGCGGTAGCCTTGGAAAGATCGGGGTCGTCGATGCAAGCTGTTTGCCAGCGGTCCTAAATCAGAACATGTGGAAGATTTTTTGCCCACAACGCGTTAATCGCGACTACCTGATTTATGGCCTTCGACTCATCAATTCGACACAGCTGAAAATAACCAATTCGACACATGGACACTTGGCACAGGGTGAATATCTCTCAAAGCTATTCCCTCTTGCGCCTGAAAAAGAACAACACCGCATCGTCGCCAAAGTCGATCAGCTGATGGCTCTCTGCGACCAACTCAAAGCCCGCCTTACCCAAGCCCGCCAACTCAACGAGCAACTGGCCACCGCATTGGTCGAGCAGGCCGTGGCCTAAAAGAAGGAATGCAGGGATGCCTATTCGCACACAAGTCTGGACTGTTGGGACGCAACCCGTAGCGCTGAAAGCGGCGCGGTTGGTCAGCGAGCAGCTGTTGGAAAACATGATTGTCGCAGCGCCGGCACTGCTGTCGGAGGACTGGCTGCTGATTGGCCAGCAGGAAAGTACCGGCTATGGTGGCCGGATCGACCTGCTGGCGCTGGCGCCGGATGCTTCGCTAGTGCTGGTCGAACTCAAACGCGATCGCACCCCGCGCGAAGTGGTGGCGCAAGCGCTGGATTATGCCGCCTGGGTCGAGCGGCTGGAGGCGGACGATATTGCCGCCATCTATCAGCGCTTCAAGCCGCGAGGCGATCTGGCTGCTGATTTCCAGGCGCGTTTCGGGGCGGCACTGGATATCGAGTCGCTCAATCAAAGCCATCAGATCGTAATCGTCGCCGCAGAGCTGGATGCCAGCAGCGAGCGCATCGTCAGCTACCTCAGCGAGCGGGATATTGCGATCAATGTGCTGTGTTTCCAGGTGTTCCAGCTTGGCGAGCAGCAACTGATCAGCCGCGCCTGGCTACTCGACCCAGCCGAGACACCGCAACCCACCGCCGTCGCCAAGCCCGGCACGCCCAGCGAGCCCTGGAACGCCGAGTTCTACTGCTCCTTCGGCCACGGCCCCAGCCGCTCTTGGCCCGAGGCACGGCAGTTTGGCTTCATCTGCGGCAGTTCGGTGGGCTGGCGAACTCTTCGCTCGCCCAGCCGTCGGAAACTTCGATAGGTTTCGGGGGTGAGGTATGCCAATTTTCGACACGCGTGGCATCGGCGCCACGACGTTACTGAAGAAGACGTTCAAGGAATTCAGCAGCGATGACATGTCGACCTATGCGTCGGCACTGGCCTACCGCGCACTGTTTTCGCTGTTTCCCTTTCTGCTGTTTCTCCTGGCGCTGCTTGGCTTCTTGAACCTGTCGGATTTCTTCGACTGGATTCGCCAGCAGGCGGCCCTGGCGTTGCCACCGATGGCAATGGAGCAGGTCAACCCGGTGATCGACCAGTTGCAGCGGCAGCAGGGCGGCTTGTTGTCGTTCGGTATTCTGGCCGCGCTGTGGACGGCATCGGTTGGGTTCCGCTCGTTGATGAATGCGATGAACAGGGCCTACGACGTGCGCGAGGGGCGGCCGACCTGGAAGCTCATGCTGCTGTCGGTGCTCTATACCGTCGGCAGCGCAGTGCTGCTGCTGGCCTGCGCGATGCTGATGGTGCTCGGGCCGCAGGTGATGGGATGGCTGGCTGACCTGGTCGGCCTGCGCGACGTGGTGGTGGTGCTCTGGGCCTGGCTACGCTGGCCGGTGGTGATCTTTCTGATGATGCTGCTGGTCGCGGTGCTATACTACGTCACGCCGGACGTGGAGCAGAAGTTTCGCTTCATCACGCCCGGCTCGGTGCTCGCGGTAGTGGTCTGGGTCGCCGCGTCGCTTGCCTTCGGCATCTACGTGCAGAACTTCGCCGACTACAACGCAACCTACGGCAGCATCGGCGCCATCATCGTGCTGCTGCTGTATTTCTATATCTCCGCCGCCGTGCTGCTGCTGGGCGCCGAGCTGAATGCGGTGATCGAGCACCATTCGGTGGACGGCAAGGACAAGGGCGACAAGGAGATCGAGCCATGAGCCACGATGCGCTTGCAAATGAAACATTCGTAAGACCGGAACAGTCCTAAGCTCATTACAAAGTGCTTCAGACAAGGCGAGGGACGCTGGGCGGTCGAAGCGACCAGTCGTTTGCCCAGGGAAGGGCGTGAAGCGAAGACGGACGGAGACGGTCACCTTGCATATCGCTGATATGACCATGTTCTATGCGCCGGCCAGTGGCGGCGTGCGCACCTATCTCGAGGCCAAGCATCGTCGGTTGCAGCTCTATTCGGGCGTTCGCCACAGCATTCTCGTACCCGGTGGCGCCTATCGGCATAGCGGCGGCATCTATGAAGTGCCCGCGCCGCCCTTGCCATTCGGCAAGGGCTACCGCTTTCCGGTCCGCCGCGCGCCCTGGTGCAATCTGCTGCGCTCGCTGCATCCGGACCTGATCGAGGTCGGCGATCCCTACATGACCGCCTGGGCTGCGCTGGAGGCCGGACGACGCCTGGACGTTCCGGTGATCGGCTTCTATCACTCGGACCTGCCGCTGCTGGTGAGCAATCGCATCGGCAACTGGCTGGGCACCAACCTCAACGGCTATGTGACGCGTCTTTATGGCAGCTTCGATCGGGTCCTGGCCCCGAGCCAGGTGATGGCCGAAAAGCTGCTCGCGCTCGGCGTCGACAATGTGTTCGTGCAGCCGCTGGGCGTGGACCTGGAGACCTTTCGCCCGCAGCGGCGAGATCCGCAGCTGCGCCGTGAGCTCGGCCTGCCCGAGGACACCCGGTTGATGATCTTCGCCGGCCGTGGCTCGCGCGAAAAGAACCTGCCGATTCTGCTGGAGACGGCACGTCAGCTCGGCAAGCCCTATCACCTGTTGCTGGTGGGCTCGAGCATGCCGCACCGGGTACCGGACAACGTCACGGTGATCGATCGCTTCTGTCCGGCTGCGGAGGTGGCGCGCCTGATGGCCAGCAGCGATGTGCTGCTGCACGCGGGCAACCAGGAAACCTTCGGGTTGGTGGTGCTGGAGGCCATGGCCAGCGGCATCCCCGTCGTCGCGGCGCGTGCCGGCGCGTTGCCGGAACTCGTGCCGTTTCACGCCGGGCGCCTGTGCCGGCCGCTGGATGCCCGGGCCATGGCGCAGGCGGTGCAGGAGCTGTTCGAGGATCGCCCGACATTGCTTGGCGCCCAGGCGCGTCAGCATGTCGAGCTGCATCATGCCTGGGATGCCGTGGTGGCTGGGCTGCTTGCCCATTACCACGCGGTGCTGGGCACGGTCGAGCTGCCGGTGGCCGTCCATGGCTGAGCGCGCCGTGATGATGGTGTTGCACGACGTGGCACCTGAAACCTGGCCCGACTACCGTGGCTTCGTCGAAAGGGTCGACGCCCTGGGCAATGTGCCGATGACCTGGCTGGTGGTGCCGGATTTCCACGGTCGCAACGCGCTCGAACGTCACCCGCAGTTCTGCTCGATGCTCGAAGGGCGCCTGGCCCGGGGCGATGAGTTGGTGCTGCACGGCTGCTATCACGCCGATGACGGGCCCGCGCCGCGAACGCCACGGGAGTGGTTCATGCGCCGGGTCTACACCCACGAAGGCGAGTTCTATGCACTCGACAGCGGCGAGGCGCGCCGTCGACTGGCGCACGGCATCGGCTTGTTCGAGCGCCATGGGTGGCCGCTGCACGGGTTTGTCGCGCCGGCCTGGCTGATGAGCGAGGGTACCCGTGCCGCACTGCGCGAGACCGGGCTCAGCTATACCAGCGATCCGCAGCATTTCTACCAACTGCCCGACTTCACGCCGATTCGCGCGCCGGGTCTGGTCTGGAGCGCGCGCAGCAGCTGGCGTCGCGGCGTCTCCTGGGCCGTGTCGGAACGCCAGCTACAGGCCAGTCGGGCGGCGCCGCTGATACGGCTGGGGTTGCATCCGGTCGACATGCGCCACGCGTTTTCCCGGGACTATTGGCTGAAGGTGCTGGAGCGGCTGCTGCGCGAGGGCCGTGAGCCAATGACCAAGATCGACTGGCTGCGGCGACATCGGCCGGCGAGCGCCGCCGCATGAGCCGCGGCTGGTGGCTGCTTGGCGGCGCGCTTGTGGGCGCGGCGTTGATTCCTCTGCTGCTCGGCGGCACCGGCCTGTTCGAGCGATTGCTCCAGTTTTCCCCGCAACTGCTGTTCATGATGCTGGGTATGGTGTTGCTCGGTTGGTACCTCAATGCCTTTCGCCTGCGTCTGCTCGTCGGTCGGCGGCTGCTTGGCCAACGGCGCGCCTTCGGCATCGTGATGGCCACCGAGTTCGCGATTTGCGCTACGCCCGGTGGTGCCGGCGGGCCGATAACCCTGATGGCGCTGCTCATGCGCCAGGGCGTGACGCCTGCGAAGGGGACCGCGACCTATGCCGTGGAGCAGCTCAGCGATCTCCTGTTCTTCGCCTGTGCGCTGGTCGGTGTGCTGATCTATGCGATGACGCACGCGCTCAATGCGCAGATGGCCAGCCTGCTGGGCGTGAGTGCGGCCCTGCTGCTCGGTGTCATCGTATTGCTCGGACTGCTGGGGCGCTTCCATCGTCAGGTGTTTCGGATCAACGGCTGGATCGTGCGGCGCTTCGGCATGCAGGCGCAGCGCAGGCGTCACTGGGCGCGCAAGGTGTTGCGCTTTCGCAATGCGCTGCTGGAGTGCTTCAGCCTGCCGCGCCGCGTCCTGCTGGGGGTGTTCGGGCTCACCACGTTGCACTGGCTTCTGCGTTTCAGCGTGCTCTATCTGACACTGCACGGCCTGGGCAGCGATCTGGCGTGGGCCTGGACCTTTCTGGTGCAGATGCTCGCCTTGACCGCCGGCCAGCTGAGCCTGCTGCCCGGCGGCGCCGGCAGCGCCGAACTGGCGTCGGCGGCGTTGCTGACACCGTTGGTGGGCAAGTCCACCTCGGCCGCTGCGATCCTGATCTGGCGCTTCGTCACCTATTACTTCTACCTGATCGCCGGGGCGCCGGTGTTCATGCACCTGGCCGGTCGTCCGCTGTTCAACCGTCTGGTGCGTGCGCGCCAGTGCCAGGGCTGAACCATCGGCCGGAACGGGGAGTCCACTGGTTACATGGACCAATGGAGGAACGACGCATGAGCAGTACTGAAGACAAAATGAAAGGCAACGCCAACGAAGCCATGGGCAAGATCAAGCAGGGCGTTGGCGGCGCGATGGACAACGAACGTCTGCGCCGCGAAGGCGAGAATCAGGAGATCAAGGGTGACGCCCAGCAGGTCAAGGGCGATGCCAAGGATACGATCAAGAAGGGCGTCGACCGGGCCTGACCGGCGCGCAGAAAAAAGCCCGCATCGCGCGGGCTTTTTTTCGGCTGGAGATCAGCGCTCCAGGTACTGCAGCTTGTCCTTCACACCGTCCCACTCTTCGGCGTCGGCCAGCGCATCCTTCTTTTCGGTGATGTTCGGCCAGACTTCCGCGAGGTCCGCGTTCAGCTCGATGAATTCCTGCTGGTCCTCCGGCACCTCGTCTTCCGAGAAGATCGCCTGGGCAGGGCACTCCGGCTCGCAGAGTGCGCAGTCGATGCACTCATCCGGGTGAATGACCAGAAAGTTCGGGCCTTCGTAGAAGCAGTCCACCGGACAGACTTCCACGCAATCGGTGTATTTGCATTTGATGCAGTTGTCGGTGACGACGAAGGTCATGTCGTATCTCTCTCCTCAGGCGACGGCTGGGCTGGTCTATGCCAGGCTCCCGCTCGAAACAGGGACCGCCGCGGCTCAGGCAACCGGGCAAGCTCCGAAACAAAAGCGCGCGGGATTCTAGCAGCTCCCGCGCGGCGCAGTTATATCCGAGTCTTCCACGTATATAACAAATCGAGGGCCTGACGCGGGCTGATGGCGTCCGGGTCGAGCCGCCCGAGCTCGTCGATCACGGGGTGTGGCAGGGCCGCGAACAGATCGGCCTGTTGAGGTGCGACCGATTGTCCCGGCCCGCCCTGGGGAGCGTCATGCGGCAGGCTGGTGATCTCCAGGCGCGCCAGGTGCTCGCGTGCGCGGGCGATCACCGGCCCCGGAACGCCGGCTAGCTGTGCCACCGCCAGGCCGTAGCTCTGGCTCGCGGGGCCGGGCAGCACGTGATGCAGGAACACGATGCGCTCGTTGTGCTCGGTGGCAGACAGGTGAACGTTCGCCACCACCGGCTGGCTTTCCGGCAGTACGGTCAGCTCGAAGTAGTGCGTGGCAAACAGGGTGAAGGCGCGGAGCCCGGCCAGGTGTTCGGCCGCCGCCCAGGCCAGCGAGAGGCCATCGAAGGTGCTGGTGCCACGGCCTACCTCGTCCATCAGCACCAGGCTGCGGTCGGTGGCGTTGTGCAGGATGTTCGCCGTTTCGCTCATCTCGACCATGAAGGTCGAGCGCCCTCCGGCCAGATCGTCGGACGAACCGATGCGCGTGAAAATGCGATCGACCAGCGACAGCTCGCAGGCGGCTGCCGGAACGAAGCTGCCGATCTGTGCGAGCAGTACGATCAGCGCGGTCTGCCGCATATATGTGGATTTACCGCCCATATTCGGACCGGTGATGACGAGCATGCGCCGGCCATCGTCGAGCGCCAGGTCGTTGGCCACGAAGGGAGTTTCCAGCACCTGCTCGACCACCGGGTGGCGGCCCTGATCGATTTTCAGGCACGGTTCTTCGACGAAGCGCGGCCGATTCAGATCCAGCGTCAGCGCCCGCTCGGCCAGGTTGCTCAACACATCCAGTTCGGCCAGTGCGGCGGCGCTTTCCTGCAGCGGCGCAAGGACTTCGATCAGCTGTTCCAGCAGCGCTTCGTACAGTGCCTTTTCCCGCGCCAGCGCTCGGCTCTTGGCGGACAGGGCCTTGTCTTCGAACTCCTTGAGTTCCGGGGTGATGAATCGCTCGGCGCCCTTGAGCGTCTGTCGACGGATATAGTCGGCCGGCGCCGATTCGGCCTGCTTGCTGGGCAGCTCGATAAAGTACCCGTGCACGCGGTTGTAGCCCACCTTCAGGTTGGCCAGGCCGGTACGCTCGCGTTCGCGTACTTCGAGGTCCATCAGGTACTGCCCGGCGTTCTCGCTGATCGACAACAGCTCATCCAGCTCGGCGTCGTAGCCGGTTTTCAGCACGCCGCCGTCACGAATGACCGCCGGCGGGTTGTCGACGATTGCGCGGGCCAGGAGATCCGCCAGTTCCGGGTAGGTGCGGATGCTCGCGGCCAACGCGCTGAGATGCGGCGCGACCAGGTCCTGCATGGCCTGCTGCAGTTGCGGCAGCGCCGCCAGCGCATCGCGCAGGCGTGCCAGGTCGCGCGGGCGGGCGTTGCGCAGGCCGATGCGGGCGAGAATCCGCTCCAGGTCGCCGATGTCCTTGAGCTGCGGCTGGATCTGCTCGAACCGGTAGTGCTCGAGCAGGCAGGTGATTGAGTCCTGACGCGCTTCCAGCATGGCGCGGTCGCGCAGCGGGCGATGCAGCCAGCGGGTCAGCAGGCGCGAGCCCATGGCAGTCTGACAGCGGTCGACGACCGACTGCAGCGTGTTATCGCGGCCGCCGGAGAGGTTGATGTCCAGCTCGAGGTTGCGCCGGCTGGCTCCATCGAGGATCACCGTCTCGTCGAGCCGCTCATGACGCAGGCTGCGCAGGTGCGGCAGGGCCGTGCGCTGGGTCTCCTTGGCGTAGCTCAGCAGGCAGCCCGCGGCGCCGATCGCCAGAGTCAGCTTTTCGCAGCCGAAGCCTTTGAGGTCCTGAGTGCCGAACTGCTGGCAGAGGCTTTTGAATGCGGAGTCGCGGTCGAAATCCCAAGGCGCACGACGGCGGACGCCGCGTCGCTTTTCGACCGGCAAGCCCTGCGGCCAGTCGTCGGGAATCAGCAGTTCCGCGGGGCTCAGGCGCTCGAGCTCGGCGAGCAGGTTCTCCCAGCCGCCAAGCTCCTGCACGCTGAAGCGGCCGCTGGCGATGTCGAGTACCGACAGGCCAAACAGTCGCTCGTCGCCCAGCACCGCTGCCAGCAGGTTGTCCCGACGCTCGTCGAGCAGGGCTTCATCGCTCACCGTGCCCGGCGTGATGATGCGCACGACCTGGCGCTCCACCGGCCCCTTGCTGGTCGCCGGATCGCCGATCTGCTCGCAGATCACCACCGATTCGCCGAGCTTGACCAAGCGGGCCAGGTAGCCCTCGGCCGAATGAAAGGGTATGCCGGCCATCGGGATCGACTTGCCGGCCGACTGCCCGCGCGCCGTCAGGGTGATATCCAAGAGCTTGGCGGCTTTTTGCGCGTCCTCGTAGAACAGCTCGTAGAAGTCACCCATGCGGTAGAACATCAGCTGATCGGGATGCTCGCGCTTGAGCTTCCAGTACTGCTGCATCATGGGGGTATGGGCGGAGAGATCGGTGTTCGACTTGGTCATCGGTTGCTTC
>ERZ1673962.903-NODE-903-length-16950-cov-35.506422_pt1 | contig 16950 bp, 16 predicted proteins | sample MGYA00580188_ERZ1673962 | MGnify/ENA primary metagenome ERZ1673962 (study PRJEB41334, sample SAMN05608104) | rock metagenome | biome: terrestrial subsurface; feature: shale formation; material: shale | place: USA: Pennsylvania ... | reverse complement strand
GCTTGATGCTATCACAGGGCTACCGGTGCTGTGAGGGAGGTTTTTCGAGGTGCCCGGTTATCCTTTGCTGTAACCCCACAGTCACTGGCCTTACCCGGAAGCAGCTCCTTGATACGTTCCCACTGATCATCTCGAAGCACTGGACGACACATTCATTCACCCTCCACAGACTCGGGATACACTGACGATCAGTAGGATTTTACACTAATAGAGAACGCCCTCTAGAGCTCTTCTCGAAATCGCATCAAAAGGTAATCCTGCAAGCTTAAATCTAAGTCTTTTGATTCATTGGCACTTACCTGTACTACCCCATGATTCATTTGATATGCAACAAAATTGGCTTCCCCAATTTCTTCAATCACAACAGAATTTTCTGGCATACAAGAAACTTGGCTGATTGCTTTTTTTGTTGCAACAACAATATTTAAGTACGAAGAATCAGGCACTCCGAGCCCACATAACTCCATAGAGTGAAAAGATATTTTTCCAAATCTAAGAAGATAACTCTTGAATTCTTGATCAAATTCAATTCCCAAATCTTGTGATGCTCTTTGAATATCATGATCTGAAACCAATCCATCTTTTGTTAAAAAATCCTGGTGATGATCTTCAATGAAATTTGCAACTTTAAACACTTTATTCCCCTTGCTTTATTTGTTCAGCTCTTGCTTTCCAGTATTCGCGCTTTTCTTTCTGAAATTCTTGTCTATCTATTAATGATTCACTTGAATTATCATGCAAGATTGCACTATTTCCTCGCCCCCTATGCTCATCCTGAGTTAATTCTGCTAAAGGGCTATCAGGCTTTTGCCCAATATGATGCAATTCAATAGGTTTGCCATCTTTATCTAACGGAGGCCTCCCTTTTTCCATACGTTCTAAATTAGTTAGTCCGTCATCATCTAATTGCTCTAAATCAATATCATCTCTTATTAGGGCTGGTCTATCAGCAACTGTTGACTCTTCTAACCCTGAATCCAAATAAATTTTTAATTCCTCTATAGATCGAATTTCGCTGTTTATATCAGTAGAATAAGGACTTATTTCATCAATATTTGATTCGGGATTTAGATTCACCTCCTTGATCGTAGCAACCTGGTCCATCCTAAAATCTTGGTTTTTAGAAAAATCTGGCATCTTGTCTGACAAAGTTAGTGACACTTTCTCAGCAGTATCAATCAGTTTTGAAAAATTCATAAGATACCTTCTTTTTTTCGAGACAACCTTTCAATCTGTTCATCAAAAAAAGGCTTATTGTGTGGTGCTTCTACCGACAATGCAGTCAATACAAGTTGAAGTAATTGATTATGTTCTTCAGTTAGTAACGTTTTTTTACCAACCATTATTTTAAGCTCATCCGAGAGATAATCCACCCAAACTTCAATATTCTGTGTCATTGGAACACGATTCAATAAAGTAGATAGATCAATAGTCTCAATTAAAATCTTATGCAAAGAGGGGGATGTTATTTTCGTTTCAAATGATTTAGTCAACAAGTATTTTACTTTATCCTGAAATTCGACTTTTGATTTTTCGAATAACTTTATTTTTTGATTATAAATAAAAGGGTTAGATAAAACATCAAAGCGATCTAATAGACATAACACAGGCTCTAACCAGTTGTTTTGATAAATCGCAGCACATCCAGTTTCTAACCGTGCTAACTCTAAAATTTGTTCATCATTCAAATGTGCCGAGCGCCCAACCAAGAATCGATCATCGTAATCAGGAAGACGATGAATAATTTTTGTATTGGTGTTTCGGATTACCGCTTGGTCAAGAAGCCCTGGAGATTGATCGGCAATAATGAAACCTTGACCATAGGTGCGCATTTCTGCAATACCATTTACAATCATTTCAACCGCTTTACCTTGCAAATTAGTTGATTCAGCAGATTGTTCACTTGACGTGCGACGAAGTAAATTATGCGCTTCTTCCAACACAGTAACATGCTTTAATTTAGAATTAGTTCCTTGAGAATTTGCTACGCGGTACTGTTTCAATTTTAAGAACAACATCCCCATCAATAATGATTTTGTCTCGGAGGATCCAACTCTTGATAAATCAATAATACATGATTCATCGAATAATTTCTCTAGAGGCAACTCATCTTTCTGAAACATTGAGCTAAAATATCCATTAGTCAACGACTTAACGCGCGTGACTAATGCGCCAGAATAATTTCCTTTCATTTCATCTGAATAATCTGATTGATGAATGACTCTTGGCAAAATTCTTAATAAATCATGAAAGTCAGGGAATTTTTTTGAGCTATGCTCATATTCTGAATTGAGCAAATCCCAGCCATAATCTTCATAGCAAAGCTCGATTGACTCTTTCAAAATCGCAGGCATCGCTGCATACATCGGCCAAACGGCATTCAGTATTTCAATCAATTGATCAATGTGTTCAATAACATGAATATCATCAGGAAATGCAAATGGATTTAACTGTAACAATGGCGTTTTCTTAGGGTTAGTTCCAAAGACATTTACTCCTTCTCGCCCACCAAAAACCTCTTTATATTCACCTTTCGCCGGCTCTATCACTAAAAAAGGTATTTTATGATCGGTATAAAGGGATTCTAAAATTGAATAAACAGTATTCGACTTACCAGCCCCTGTGCTACCTGTTACAAAAGCATGAGAGCTCAATGAATCAACATCAATATTAACTTTTTGAGCCGTATTAACTTGTCCAAAGTTAAAGATTGAGCCAAGATGGATGGACTTCATACTGTTGGAACGAGTATTGACCGACCTTCCAAAAGCAACCGCATCCATCACCGGAGTCCCAGCCAATGATTTTTGTGGCAAAGACATTGCAACACTAAGTTCTTTAGTACTTACCAAAGATATAGGAGATAATATCTTGGTATGAAATCCTTCAGGTGCTTGCATGATAGGAGCTTTCAACTGAGACAAATAAGATTGAACCCCAATAAACCTTTGTTCATTTTTATAGCGATTCCAAACAGTTACATTATGCCGCTCAACACCTGATACGTCACCGCGAAGAATCCCTGAATATAAATCAGCACCCAGTCGAGCATGAGCCGTTGAAGAACTCATAAAGAAAGCCCCCCAAGTCCACATGCCAAAGCTTTTACACTCTTCAATTCTTTTTAACTGAGTGTCAATCGTTTGCAGCATTGACATTACTCGGCGATTTTTCTCAGTTATTTGAATATTTTTTCCGGTACCAGTTGTCTTAGTATCGGAATCTGTGGTGCTCTTATTTTTTGCTTCAGAATTCGAACTAGTTTTGGAGGTAGAATTTGTTTGGGTTTCTGATCTAGAGTTAGACTCCGAAAAGGATTCTGTTTCGGAACCACCAAACAAACCGCCTGCTAAGCCCGTTAAAGCACCTACTGCAGCACCTGCCGGTGCCCCCATGCCTCCTGATACAGAACCTGCAGCAATGGCACCTGCCGCTGCGCCCGACGCAGAACCAGCCAAGGCTTTCTTCAGGTCAAACTTAGATTCCGTTGTTGATTTGGAATTTGAGTTTGTTACAGTATTGCCTATAGCCGAACTTTGCGTATTCCCAACACTGTGGCTAATAGTTGTTGTCACACCTTCGGTTAATGAGCGTCCAACCGCATGACTTTCATTTTCAGAAACAGATAACTGTATTTGCTCAAAGGTTGACAGAGAAGTATAAATATCTTGATAAGCCCTCTCGACCTTTTCAAGATTTTCATTGGATACTGGGGAAGCTTGAATAATGGCAAAGTATTCTTTACCTTGCATTCCTTCAACGAGCTTATCGATGCCTTGAGAAAAACCATGATCGGCAGACTCTTTTAACGATGGAACACCAACAACACTTGCAACTGTATTAAATTGATCACCTTGGACTGCTGATAACAGCTTTCGAATATCTTCATCAAATAAGTTTTGTGACACGTCAATACCAGGAAAATTTCCTCTCATTGAGGTCTCAAATGTCTCAATGGCTTCAGCCCCTTTTAAGCCAGCCCCCCCCCATTGCTTAGCTATTGCAAAATAAATATCGGTGTGCGAAGGTTTCGCATCTAAAATCAAACTAACTGTACTTTCAAAACTATGCATTGACGCTAAGACACTGCTTAGCTTAGTTTGGATATTTTCTTCACGGTCGTAGACAATACGACTGATTCTGCGAATACGGATATTCTTTGTTGTATTTTCAAAATCTTGAGAAGCTGGCAGTATATCAAAATGCTCAAGATAATCTAAATATCGTTTAAAAACGACCGTATCCATCTCAAGCATAACATCGTGTTGAGAATCAACAACATTGTGTGTTGAAGTTTCTAATATATCAGACTTCACTGGTGCTGCTACAGAGCTACTTTTTGGCTTCAATTGAATCTGCATAGATAAATATCACTATTCTTTTTTATTATTGATGTAGACAATACCGACGCCAACCACTGCGCCGACGATTACACCGCCAAGAAAAGAAAAACCAACAGTCTTACCAACCAACCCGAAAGAGACTGCACCAAGTCCTGCACCTACAGCATATTTGGTAAAATCCAAACTTTCTGATTTAGAAGATCCAGCGGTCGTTTTCCCTTGTGATTTCGACTCGTTTAGGTTCACTTCGGTCTTTTTTTCTGAAAATTTTCCTTTATCTTTTTCATCTACTTGGAAATACGGATCTTGCTGTTCACGTAAATAACGCATAACAGAGATGAGTCGATCAAACTTTATCCTCGAGAAATTGTGATCTAACTCAATTCGCATGTTCTCCCACATTTCTCGATCCCACTTGGATTTATCTTCTGTAAACACTGAACCATTAATAGTAAGCTCATCAGAATCATCAAAGAATAAATCAATACCTACATCTTTTAATTTGGGTTCAGCGATGCGAACATATTCGGGATTCTTAAAATATTTAAGCTTTCTATCATAATTTACTTGCCTTAAAACTATCGAATGGATAGTCATTAAGTCTTTATTTTCTATAGCTTGTGACAATTCTTTATCAAACATATAAACCTCAATTAAAACGTTTTTAAATCCAAGACAGAATTTAGCTTTAATGAAAAATTTTCAAACCATTCTAAAAATAGCCGATTTTCTTCCAAGGCTAATTTCTTCTTTTCTTTGCTTTGCTCAGACGCTTGTAGAGACTTGATTAATTCTTCAAATTTTTCATCAATTTCATCCATTTGCTTAAGTATTATCTCTTTAGCATCTTCAAATATTGATTTTGAATATGAAGAATAATTATTGAAACTCTCTTTCTTAAAGTTTGTAATACTTATCTGATACTCGTTAAAGACTTCATTCATATCAACTTTGTCTTCATAGGTCGTTTCATAAACATCCCGTTTTTTCAGCCATAAAAAACCATGTCGCTCAGTACCTTTAAAAACTCGAGTCTTTTCTTCAAACGTATTTTCGTCTAGTAGTGCTTTAGAGTCCTTCATTTTCAATGATGCTTTTTGTAAATTTTTTATTGACATCATAGTATCTGTATCAGGCAACGAATCTAGCACGCCCTGAACATACAGATCATACTCTCGTCTTAAGGCTTCGATTTCTTTTAGCTGATTATTTTTTAAATCTTCTTCCAGCAAAGATTCAATATCAGCTGTTAGCATCTTGATATGCCTTTCAGCTTTACTAATTGCTAAATTCGCTTCTGAAGGCCTAAGATCTGAGCAGAATTCACTTTGAATCTCGTCTAAGAAAGAATTAATTTTTCGCTCAACATCTCTCTGCAATAATTTAGTCTCTTTTGAAACAGAAAACCCTTTACTTTTCAACCTATTTTTAAAGCTTTTTGCTTTTTCAATTAATACACCATCTTCTTGCAGTTTTTTCATTTGCAAGTTGATTTCAGCAATTTCAGATTCACTTTTTTCTAGGATATCCTGAGTGGATCTAATTACTGCATTTTGTTCTTCAACTCGATAAAAAATATCAACAGCATCTTTAATTCGGGCAGGGATCGCATGCTTGGTCAGATAGTTATCGAGTAATGCTTCTATAATTGGGATACCACTTAAAATCTCAGCGACTTTTTCATCGTTTTCATCAGCACGTAATTGATCCAGTTTTGCTTGCAGCTTTTTACTCGTTATAGAATCAAGGTCCACTCGAACATGCTCAAGCATGTTTAATTCATCTAATTCTGAAAAATCCTCTGATAAATTTCTGAGCGTCTTCTTCTGTGTTCTTGTTAGTACAGCATTATTAACATCCATACGAATCAATTTTGTTAATTCTGCTGAAACAGGTATAACTAATGGGTTTGAAATACCATTTTTTTGTAAATAGTCTTTTACGTTTTTGATAACAGATGAAACCGACTCTTTTTCGGTGTCAAACATATCGATTTTATTTGCTACAAAAATAAATCTATCCTGGGCCTCACGCCCCCCTTTTGCCATTTCTTCTTGAATCATATTCAAAAGCGTTAAATCATCATCAACACCTAACTGAGTCGAATTCAAGATATACAAAACCATTGATGGTTGTGAACTACTAATTGCTTTTGCCGTAGCTTTGCTGTGAGATGGATCGTTTGAATTATTTGGCCCTGGGGTATCGACAAATACCATTTGAATGCCTTGGCGCACTCGAATATCTGGAATATTACCTCGTACTTCAATTGTGCTTGTTAGTGGGTCTTCATTCCATTTCGATATAAGCTCTTCACTACTTTCTAACGTAATGGTCTGCCAGTCATCTGAAATATAGATTTCGCTAGAATCTTCAGATAGTTTGGATAAACGGCGTGCTTCAAAAATATCCATAGAATCATCATTGATGATTCGAGCAATGGTTGCGGTGCAAGCTTCATTTTTTGACGGTAATACTTCCCAACCGACCATTGAATTTATAACTGTCGATTTACCTGCTGACATGGTTGCCAACACCGTAACATCAAACTCTGATGACATAGCTTTATCAAAAGATTTGTGCATTTCAGGGCTTCTAAATACATCAAAAGGTCCAGCTTGAGCCTCTTCAAACAATTGCCTTATTTTTTCAACACGTTCTTCTGCTTTTGATTCATGCAAAATATATTTAGTTTTAAGAACTAAGCTTGGTTGTTGCGCCTGAAATACCTCCACTGCACTTTTGACATCTTCAGCATCGGAGTCAACCCCCTCAAAAATAAAATTAATATTTCTAGTATTCATTGCGTCAAAAAGCTCAACAGAAAATAGTCGATCAATCCACTGTGGGAGTCGCTTATTTACTGAAATCTTATATAAATCTGAACCAACGTCTTGAAGCTCTCCATTGACTTCAATATCTGACTTCACGGTAAAAGGGTTATAGGTAAGCTTGATTGTTGGCATTATTTATTCCTTTGATTAATTCTTAACTTTATTCTCTAGTAATTTTTCAAGGATCAAAATCCCAGAGTAATAGATAACTTTTTCTTCATCTGATGCAGCTTCAAGATCAAATGAAATAGAGTCAACTGATTTTGCATAGCGACCTATATCAGGGAAACCTTCGTCAACATGATCCAAATAATTTTCAAATGCCCTGTTTTCTTTTCGTGTCAATGGTAAATTATTAGATCTTTTTCTTGCTAATAGTGCTGCATGAGCAGAAACTGGTATTACTATTGGTGTATTAAAACCATGTTTTTCTACATAGTTACTTACTGAGGAAACTATTCCCTTCAGTGATTCACCATCTTCTTCATCAAATTGATCCGCTTTGTTCAAAACAAAAACAATGTCTTTATGGTTGTTTGATTGCCCAAAAGCTTCTTCAACCATAGATAGTAACTGGGCGTCATCATCAACACCGATTTGTGTAGCATTTAATAAATAGATAATTAATCCTGACTTTCCATCATTTAAAATCTGCTTGGTAAGTTCTCCATGACTTTTATCCTGAGAGTTATTCGGTCCAGGAGTATCAAATAGAACTAACTGTTTATCAAAATTCTCAATTGATGGAATATCACCACGTATGTGTATCATTCCTTTTTCAGAGGAGTTATTTAGTTCCATTAAATGCTCAGGAGTCACATCTATCCAGCCAGTTTTCTCAGATTCTAATTCTAATCGAGCAGTAAAGTTTTTTTGAACATCTAAATCTTCAATTTTAAAAACTCGAGATGTACATGCTTCATTGCTAGCAGGTAATAATTCATGTCCAATTAAAGCATTAATTAATGTGGACTTTCCAGAACTCATTGTTGCCAATACAATTACTTCAAAAGGTTTTAATTTACTCTCCTGAGTATTTATTTCACTTCTGATTTTACTCAAGAACTTAGCATATTTTGCCTTTTTATTCTTACTAGTTTTTCTTCTCTTGTTACGGTTGTTTTTTTTGGCATGTTTCATCAATAGCTATCCATTCATTATCTTTCAGATCCTAGTTACAAGTACCTGAATCCGTGATGTCTCACACTGGCTCTGCCTGCCGGGGAAAATCCATTAGCGCCCTTCTGGTATTCCATTACACACATCTTCTTCGAGTTACTTTTCTGCCCATGGCATGCTGTCTGTCTTCATCAATGGCTAGAATAGACCACTTTACTTCAAAGACAGAAGATGTGTGGAATGGAATGGCCTTAACCCCTCGCTTGAATTCAATATCGTGCCGAAACTTGCCATTGCGTGAGTGTTTAATAATCAGATCAGCTCGTTTCAATCCGTTAATTCGGTACCGTTCAGGCACTTCACAAACCTCAATGCCTGCATTAGCACGCACTTCCTAACGCCTCCCTTGCCTGCATGTGTATCGTCTCCCTCCAGCTCTTGGGCTCCAGCACATCAATCGCCGAGCCAAAACCCTGTATCCACCATTGGGTTTGCTGGTCATTGGGGACTTCAGCTTCCAGTCTGCACCAGCCGTCCTGGTCAGGATCAGTGCATAATGTCTGTACCTCACTCAATGGCGTTTCCGACAGCAGCCAGGCTACTTCGGGGCGGATGCGGGCTTTGAGCTTTACGCTCTGCTCATCCAACGGGTATCCGAAGGCGCCGGTTGAGATGTATTGGTCGACGCAAAAATCCGCTTTGGAACGGTACGGTTGTTCACTGGCTTTAATGCTGACAATGCGGTGCAGGGCAAACTGGCGCACATCGTCGTAGCCGTTCACGGTAGCCAGCAAGTAGGAGACGCTGTGACGCGCAACGATGCCCAGCGGGTGCAAGGTATAGGTTTTGTGTGCGTCCTTGGAACGGCTGCGGTATTCCACGTCCAGTGCGTAGTGGTTGAGCAGCGCGTCGGTCACCAATTGCCAGACATCATGTTCAATCGGGGCCGGAATCAGTGCCTTGCCGTTGGGAATGGCTTTGACGTAGTTGCTCCAGTGCGCCAGACGATTGCCGTTGAGGCCCTCCAGATATTTGCGTGCGTTTTCAAACTGCCCTGCCAGCTGGTCGATGGCAATCTGCGGCAGCAGGCCGCGCAGGTATTCTTCGGCCAGCACCAGCGTCAGCGCGGTGGCGGTATCCAGTGCCGGCAGGTTGCTTTTGAAGGCAGGGTCGAAAGACCAGCGGAAGGGGCGTGTGTCGCGATCACAGAGTAAGGGAAAATGCGCCGACAGCTTCTCCAGGTCACGCTGGAGGGTGCGCAGCTCGGTATTGAAGCCGCGCTCTTCCAATAAGGCCTGCAGGGTCGTGGTGGCACGGTAATGCGGTGCCCGGGGAATCAACTGCAGCAAAGCCAGATGACGGAACAGTGTATCTTGGCGGCCACTCATACCACCTCCTTGTGATGTCGTGTTTCTGATAGCCGACATTGTATCAAATCCTTGATTGCGTGAAAGTTTCATTTCATTTGCCTTTCAGCTGATAAAGCCGATGGGGCGTCCCTGATGACGGGTCTTGATGGCATGTTCCTGCTCCAGTCCGACCATCAGCGTTTCAGGTGTCAGCGGTTCGGCCAATACCTTGGTGCGACGCTCGACGGTGGCGAAGTCGCCGGGGGTCAGCTGAGGCAGGCGTTTCAACCGAGTCTCGTATCCTGCTACATTGACCGCAGCAAAGGGTTCCGACTGGTGCATCCCCAGCAGGCGGTTGAAGAAGGACCAAGACTGATCAAAGTCGAGATAGTTAAAGCGGATCTTGAAGTCGAACCGGCGCAATGCGGCGCTGTCGAAGTGATCCATAAAGTTTGTCGACATGATTAGAATGCCGCTGAACTCTTCCATCTGCACCAGCAGCTCGTTGACCTGGCTGACTTCCCACTGCTGTTGGGCTGCGCTGCGTGATCCCAGAAAGCTGTCAGCCTCGTCGATCATCAGAATGGCGTTTGTCTGTTTGGCTTCGGCAAAGGCGGCAGCCAACTGCTGCTCAGTCTGGCCCACATACGGGCCCAGCAGATCGGAGGCTTTGCGCATCAGCAGCGGCTTTTCCAGCACGCACTCCAGATAGCGACCCAGCTCGCTTTTACCGGTACCCGGCGGGCCGTAGAGGCAGATGCGGGCCTGACCACTGCGTTTGAGTCCTGAGACCAGTCGCTCCAGCGGAAAATCCGTGTTCGACAGCGCGGGGTTGAACGCGGATGAGGACGGGCGACGCTCCTTGTGTTCCCACTGATATCCCAGTGCTTGATACAGGCTGCTCAGCAACTGTTCCATAGTCTGCTCCACACGTTCGGGTTTGCGCAGGCGCAGCTGGCGCACCACTTTGGCGGCACGGGTCAGGTGCGCCGGCTGCAGTCCCTGTTTCTGGGCCAGCCTACGCATCCACTCTTCACGCACATTGAGGCCCTGGAGAGTGCGCTGCACCATGACAAGACGGGTTGCTTCGTTCAGCTCCGGCATGCAGATCAGCATGTCGAAGCGGCGCAGGTAGGCTTTGTCCATGCTGTTGATATCGTTACTGATCCAGAACACCGGGCGCGGGTTCTGCTCCAGCATGTTGTTGATCCAGGCCTTCTGACCGTTCTGTTCACGGTGAGTGAAGACGTCTTCAATCTCATCGAACAGGATGACCGACTGCGGACTGGCTCTAAGAATCTGTTGACTGATCAGATAAGCGGAGAACCGGTCATCCCCATCCATGGGTTCACCGTCATGACGGGCGTACTTAACCTCAAAAAGTTCCAGCGCGAGTGCATTTACCAGTGTGCGCACCAGCTCGGTCTTGCCGGTACCCGGCGGGCCGTAGAGCAGGATATTGGTACCCGTAAACCCTGAGCGCACTGCAGCTTTGAGGTAGCGTTTGAGCTGTGAATACTGGCTATCGATATGGATGAAATCGTCCGGCTGTAGCTCGGGCACAGCACCACGCTGGGTGAAGTAGCGCAGCAAAGACTCAGGGCCCTGGTGTTCGTACATCAGGACGTTGTCGATAGCATTAAGCAGCTCCAGTTCATCACCGCGCCCCTTGGGGTTGAGAAGACGGCAGCGCACCAGCACGCTTTCATTCGACAACGCTTGTGCAATCAACCGTCGCGGAAGTAGTACAGTAATGCTTATCAACGAGACCAACTGTTGATTGGGCGGTAGACCGTAATTGGAGGAAAACAGCTTGAGGGTATCGGCCAGCCCTTCGATTTGTTCCTGTATGCTCAGGAAGGCAAGTACCGCCTGCTCCACAGGTGTCAGTCCCAAAGCCTGTCCCAGTTTGATCAGATTGCGATCCAGCAGGTCGGGCTGGTGACGCTTTTGCTCCAACTCAGACAGGCGGGTCTTGAGCAGCTGTAACCCATCCTTCAGGGTGACCTCTTCGTCACTGTACGACTCCAACCCAATCAGGCGGAGAACGTCGGCGTCCTTGAACCCATCTTTGTTGATGAAGAAGCGGTATCCCTTAGCGTTGACCAGCAATCGCAGCGCCCAGAGCGCAGCACGGGCTTGATAGGTATCGCTGGTTGCCAGCGGTCCAGCATTGCGGCGTGAGCGTTTACGCAAAAAGGCGGGGATTCCCATGAACGACTCCTGTACATCTGATCGATGGGAACAGGATATGGGAGTCATGCGTCAGAAATGGTCGCTTTAGGGTGAAACGAACGCGAGCGGTATCCTCGGCCTGCTTTGATCAGACCCCAGCCGATGGCACATGAAACCATTCAATGCTGTCACAATCGCCATTCCAGCGCGCCGCGACCAGCTGGCCCTGTTTGGCGATGCTGTAGTCCAAACAGAAAGCACGCTGGTCACGGGTGTTCGCAGGATCAAAGTCACGCTGCCAGTAGTGGCCGAAAAATGCAGGCTTGCTGCTGTCCTGGTATTCAAACTCGCTCGCCTGCCGGTACTGTGCTGACAGGTCGTGTGCATCATGCAATTCCGGCTTGATCGCCAGTGATGCCGCTGGCCCCTTGTTCAGCTGCCACCAGCAAATGCGTGCTTCGCTGCGCACGATTCCATCCTTGTCTGCGAACCTCGCGCCCGCTGGCAGGGAGACTTCAGGCCCCTTCAGCAGGCATTCAACAGCGGCATACAGAGGATCACTTTTGACGGCATAGTGCTGATAGAACTGGTCGTTATGCAGGCGGTTGTTGTCATCCACCCAGGGGGCAAGCACCTCCATACTCGGGTCATGCCAGCAGGCGTGGATGGCCCGCAGTTCATCCAATTCCAGCCAAAGCGGCAGCTGCTTGAAGAAACCGATCACCTCTTCATGGCATTGGGAGCCGAATGGAAAGGCCTCCAGAAATACCTGGTGCTGGCGGGTATTCTTGTCGATATGCGGCCGCACATAGCCGCCACTCTCATTCAGGGTCGCGTAGCAGATGGCGTTGAATTCGTGATTGCCCATCAGCACGATGGCATCACCGGACTCCATCATGGCCCGGGCGATTTCCACCACCCGCTGCTGCTGCGGCCCTCGGTCGATCAGATCGCCGATCATGATCAGGGTACGATCGGGGTGTGCATACCCCTTTCCTTTGGGGCGATACCCCATCTGCTTGAGCAACTGCTCCAGTTCATGGGCGTGTCCGTGGATGTCACCGACCAGGTCATACAGCGCTGAACCCATATGCAACTCCTTGTTTTGCATAGATGGCAATTGTCTATTCATAGGAAAAGTTGAAGTTTACAAAGCGATAGTCACCGCTGTCGCGGCTGAAGGTAAACTGACTGCCCGCTTCCGGCAGTCCGCTGGCAATGGCAAGATCCCGCAGCTGGTCGTCGTTTAGACCGACAACATCCTCAGCGAGGAAAATCAGGCTCATGGCGGTTATACCATCCCACACCCAGACCTGTACCCGAGCGGGGCGTCCTTCAACTTCAATGGACTGATTGGCGATGATACGGGTATCGGGATCAATGGGAAGATTGGCAAACGAATCCATAGGCAACTCCTTGTCATCTGATTCAGACTCAATGATGACACGGCCAGGCGACAGGTTTAGTCGCTTAACTGGACGCTCAATTGCTGAGTCCTTTTGAGATGATCCGAAACCTGTTGCAAGTTATAGCCGAGAGGGCCTTCACCATCGCTACCTGTCATGTGACTGGCGTTTACACTTTGTAGAAACGGTAAACACCGGACCGCTGTTCATACAGCTGGTAGCCAAACTGGTTGGCAACTCTGACAGCAAAGCGCCGGTAAACCGAAGCCTTGGCTTTTTCATTGGCGCTGTAGACGAAAAAGTACGGCTGGTATCGGGCAATGACGGAGGCGATGAAGCTGCGCACTTCGCTCAGTATTTTAAGCACCTGATCTGTTTGAACATGTTCGCTGATGTACCAGATGGTATCCGGTGGCTCATCTCCGAAAGCGCGCTCAAAAGGCGTCTGGCTATACACCTTGCGCTGCGATTTGAGTGCATCAATGTGCAGCGTAATTTCCTGACTGGTTTCGTGGAAGCTCAGCACGTAGTGAATGCCACCGATGTCGAACTATTTTCTCATCTCCAACTTCCGTCCTCCGTCAGCTCACTGTAATCCCGGCACCCGTTCTGGTGATTCAGAATCATAACCAACAGACTCTCGGGCAATTAGGGATGATTCCTGAGCTTCTCAAAGGGATATTCTGAATCATCCAAGCGTCATTGTCGGTCGCTTTACAGCATGACAATACGATTTGGCACTCAGTAGCCTTCTGCCGCTTGGTTAGTTCAGTCTCAATTCGACCACTTTGGTCAGTATGAAATGTTCAGGCTGCTCGTCCCGCACGCAGACATACCCGCTGACTTCCTCAGGGTACAACGACAAGGGGGGCTGCCAGATCTTGGTGAATGAGTAGATAGCATCCTGCTCATTCAGAGACTGTTTGAACTTGACCCAGACAGGGTTTAAATGACCAAAAGGCAGGTCGGGAACCGAATGCAGAGGGTCCATGACCATTTCCCGTTGTTCTATCTCCTGAATCGTTAGCTGTTCGAGCACGTCTTCGGCTGTCACGGTGAATTGCTCTTCACCGTCATCATCAAGCCGACGTTCAAATCGCCTTTTGTCACGGATGTGCATGACGATCAGTACCGGCCATGCCGTAACAATAATGAGTATGGCCAAAAATGGCACGAGGATATCTTCAAGGAATGAGAACGGCTGCCCCTCTTTCGCTTTATCCAATGCAGCGGTGATGGTGTCATTCAGCTCGTTCTTCGAAGGCCTCAGTTTGTGCATAATCCAGACGGATAGGCCATAGATCACACCGACAGCCAGATAGCCGTAGAGGTAATTCATTCCTGTTTTCCCCCTGCATCACCTTGCTGAAACACCGTCATGGCTGCCGGTGAATAGCCTTCAGTTGCCCCTTCGGGTGCAGTGCCATTATGTATAACTTGCTTGCTGACGACGACGCCACGATCAAGCGTCAAAGTCAGATCCTGCTCATACTGACTACCGAAACCTGCATGGACGTACTCCAGCAGCTTTCCTCTTGGAATTCTGATCGTACCACTGTACCAATGCGCAAAGGCACGCTCAGGGTAATCTGGAAACAGGTCTTTCTGAGTGATGGTCCGGCCGCCAAGTCCATTTCCTTGCAAGCCAACCAGATACAGGCGGTCGTCGATGATCTCCCAACTCCCTCGGTACCCCCGCCACAGTGCCGAGCATGTCGCCTGGAACTCAGGCTTTTCACCGCCCAGTTCGAAATACTGACCCAAGGGTGTTGCCATCATTGGCACCTGCTCGCCTTCCAGCAGCAGGCCTTCACTGATTTGAGCCGTCATGGAATCTCCTTTTCTCGTTGGTCTCTCCGACTGGATCGGCACCCAGAGGGATGACACATCAGCCCGATGCGGGGTGCCGCTTTCAGCCATCCTTCGAAGCAAACAGAATAACCGTTTTTTGGTAATATGGCGTTTTTACAGCCGCCCTCTGCAAGAAGGGTGATCTGTTGCCCGCCTTCAGCATAGACACCTTCAACAGGTGGAGTTCTGGCTGGCACGTTGTTTTTGCCAACAATACCAGGGAACGAACACATGGCAATGAAAGGCCGAATCAAAAAATGGAACGCCGACAAGGGCTTTGGTTTTATTCAGCCACTGGAGGGTGGTGATGATCTGTTTTTCCATGTCAGCGCCATGCGCGACCGCAGTCTGCTGCCTCAGATTAACCAGCTGGTTACCTATGAGCCTGGTACCGATAAGGACAACCGTCCCCGTGCCGACTCTGTTGTTTTAGCCGGCACCAGTGTGCGGCGGCAGCGAAACAATCAACACTCCAGTAGCCATGTAGTCATACCGGTGCTCGCGCTGTTTGTTGTCCTGGGAGTGGCGGCGATGATCGGCCTGTTACCCTGGCAGCTGCCGCTACTCATGGGGGCACTGAGCATTTGGACGTTTATCGTCTACGCCATGGACAAGTCGGCAGCGAAGGCCGATCGGCGCCGCACCCCTGAATCGACTCTGCATATGCTGGCGCTGCTGGGTGGCTGGCCGGGAGCGTTATGTGCGCAGAATTTACTCCGTCACAAATCGGTGAAAACGGCTTTCCGAACTACCTTCTGGTGGACGGTGACTCTTAATCTGGGGCTGATGGGGTTTCTGGTCAGTGAGCCTGGGCGTCAGCTGTGGCAGCCGCTGCTGAGGTGGTGAATAGCGTCAACCTGCGACCAGCCAAGTTCAAATCCCAGCTGTACAGCTGCTAGCTGTCACTCACCTTTCAGGAGGCGTGTGCGGAAGATCCTCTGACTGCAGCCACCGGAATTTTCACAACAAGATGGCACAGGCTGAAGATGTAATGGTTGGCGACTCCGAAACTGTTCCGAAACATGTCTCTACTGTCTAATTAGTACCTGTCAAAATCTGTCAGAAAATCGCATACTCAGAACTTCTTACGAGTATATTAGGAGATTGCGATGCAGATTAAAGCTGCCATTACCCGCCAGCAACATGCTGCTTTTGAGCTGGAAAATGTCGAGCTGGCATCACCTAAGGCCAGCGAAGTTCTTGTTCGCATCGTCGCCACCGGTGTCTGTCACACTGATGCCGTTGCACGTGACCTTGGCATTTCTCCCTATCCGCTTGTACTGGGACACGAAGGCGCCGGCATTGTTGAAAGCGTGGGCGAACAGGTTAGCGACCTGGTACCGGGTGACCATGTTGTGCTGTCGTTCGCCCATTGCGGCAGTTGCGGTAACTGCCTGACTGGCCACCCGACTGTTTGTGACACTTTCAATGACTTAAACTTCGGCGGCAGCGCTGATGATGGCAGTCACCGCCTGAGTCAGGATGGTCAGGCACTGGGTACTTTCTTTGGGCAATCTTCATTTGCAACCCATGCCGTAGTGCATCAACGCAATGCAGTCAAAGTCGACCCTGAAGTCGATCTGGCCCTACTGGGCCCACTGGGATGTGGCATTCAGACCGGTGCCGGTACTGTACTCAATCGCCTGAAGCCTGAGTTTGGCAGCAGTCTGGTTGTCTACGGCTGTGGTGCCGTCGGCCTTAGCGCTGTAATGGCAGCGAAAATTGCCGGTTGTCAGCACATTATTGCAGTGGATGTGCATGAAAGTCGCCTTGCACTGGCGAAAGAGCTGGGGGCGACGGCTGTGCTCAATGGCCGCGAAGTTGATACGGTAGCCGAAGTGCGCGCACTGACAGACGGCGGCAGCCACTACGC
>ERZ1673962.902-NODE-902-length-16963-cov-8.895671_pt1 | contig 16963 bp, 17 predicted proteins | sample MGYA00580188_ERZ1673962 | MGnify/ENA primary metagenome ERZ1673962 (study PRJEB41334, sample SAMN05608104) | rock metagenome | biome: terrestrial subsurface; feature: shale formation; material: shale | place: USA: Pennsylvania ... | reverse complement strand
AAAAAAGTATCATTACTCTTAAAATAAGCCATTTAAACACTCACCTTAACAAAACCATTAATTTCTAATAATAATCACTTTAAAAGCTATATATGCTTAAAATAACACATATTTTAAAAGGGATTAACTATGTTAAAAGAAAAAGCATTAGGTTTTATAAAAAAGCAGATACTAGATTTAAATGATTTTTCTTATGAAGTAGAAGAAGATGAGCAATTTATACATGTTATTTTTACAGAAGCTTTAGGAAAAGAAATAGAAAAAGAGTTTACATTTAAACTAGTAAATGATATATTATATATGCACTCAATTTCATATGGGTGGAAGCCTGTAGAAAAAGGTGTAGCAAATAAATATTTTTGGATAGATTTATTAACAAAGGATTAAAATGAATGAAATATTAGAACAGTTATTAAATAGAAAATCAATAAGAAACTTTACAGGTGAAAGTGTAAAAGATGAGGATTTAAAACTTATTTTTGAAGCAGCACAAAGAGCACCAACATCAGTAAATGGACAACAAGTTTCTATTGTATACACAAAAGATAAAGAAAAATTAAAACAAATTAGTGAGTTATGTGCAGGTCAAGAGCATATTAAAAATTGTGAAGTGTTTGTTATGTTTGTGATTGATTATAATAGAACAGCTTATGCTCTTGAAACAATAAATCAAAAACAAATGATACAAGAGTCAGCTGAGGGAATTATTGTAGGTTCAGTTGATGCAGGTATTATGCTAAGTACTTTACAAACAGCTGCTAGATCATTGGGATATGGAACAACTGCTATTGGAGCTGTTAGATTATCAGTTGAAAAATTTATAGAAATACTAGACTTACCAAAAAATACATATCCACTTGTAGGTTCTACTATTGGTGTACCTACAAAAGAAGCATTACAAGCACCTTTAAAACCTAGAATACCTTTTGATTCATTTGTATTTGAAGATAAATATGATGATAAAAAAGCAAAAGATGGTGTTGAAGCTTATGAAACTATTTTAAGTGATTTTAGAAAAGCAAATGGTATGAATTATAAAACATCATATAAAGAAGAGATGGCAAGATTTTATACAAAAAGTTATACTAGAGATATTAAAAACAACTTTGAAAAACAAGGTTTTATATTTAAAGATAATAAGTAGCAAAGGCTACTTATTATGCAATTAATAGTTTTTTTAAATCATCTTTTGCATTAGTTGTAAGTGTAAGATTAAAAGTTTGGCTTAAAAAGTTAAATATATCTTCATTTACAAATTGTGGAGGTTTTGGTCCTAAATAGATATTTTTTACTCCTAAAGAAAAAAGTGCAAGTAAAATAATAACTGCTTTTTGTTCCATCCAAGATAGCACAATTGATACAGGAAGATCATTAATTGGTGTATCTAAAGCTTGGCTTAGTGCTTTTGCAATCTCAACAGCACCATTACTATCATTGCATTGTCCTAAGTCTAAATATCTTGGAATACCTGTTCCTTCAATCTCTCCAAAATCAATATCATTAAATCTAAACTTACCACAGCTTGAAGTTAAAATAACTGTATCTTTTGGAAGAGTTTGAGCTAATTCTCTATAGTATTCTCCACCTTTTCCTGGTGCATCACATCCTGCAACAACAAAAAATTGTTTAATTTTTCCACCTTTTATTGCATCTAAAATTTGTGGTGCTAATGTTAATATAGTTTTATAATGATGTCCTGTTACAAGTGTTGTATCTTCGTTTAAATCAACTCCATTTGCATCTTCACACTCTAAAGTTCTTTTTATAAGTTCATCAAAGTTATCATCTTCAATTTGTGTAGCTCCCTCAACTCCAACTATTTTATAAGTAAATAGTCTATCAAGGTATGTACAGTTTTTCTTTGGAGGCACAATACAGTTTGTATTAACTACAAAAGTTCCAGTAAATTTTTCCATAAGTTTTGCTTGATCAAACCAAGCTTTACCTACATTTCCTTTTAAATGTGGATACTTTCTAAGCTCTGGGTAACCATGTGCTGGTAACATTTCAGAGTGAGTGTATATATTTATACCTTTATCTTTTGTAGCTATTAGAAGTTTTTCTAGCATTTCAAGATTATGTCCACTAACAAGTATAGCTTTACCTTCAACTTTGTTTTGTGTAACTTTTACAGGAGTTGGAATACCAAACTTTGAAGTATGAGAGTTTGAAAGTCTATCCATAACTTTAACTCCAGCACTACCTACTTTCATTAATTGATTTATATGATCATCAAAATTGAAATTTACATTTGTTAATGTAAAATATAAAGTTTCACTCATAACATCATCAATCTCTTTTGTTAAGCTTGAATCTAATTCATTTAAATGTTCTCTATAAGCACTAAGCCCTTTTAATCCAAATATCATAATATCTTGAAGTCTTGATAAGTTTTCATCTTTTCCACATGTTCCAACACTAGCACCACTACTACCACATCCATCTTTTTGACTCATTTCACATTGATAACAAAACATACTCATTAAATAATCCTTAATATTTTTTGTTAATTATAAGGATTTTAATAAGTTCTTTCATTGATTAATATCAATATTAAAATTAACAGGCCTCTTGTTCTTTCAAGTTTGCTATATATTTTTCTATTGAAATAGCAACTCTTTTTGATAAAGCAACAGCTTCTACAACTGTTCTAGCACCTGTTACTACATCTCCTGATGCAAATACACCCTCTCTTGTAGTCTCTCCATTTTCATTTGTAACTACTAAGCCATCTTCTCCTACATTAATCCCTTTTGTATTAGAAACAATTAAATCTCTTGGTTGTTGACTAATTGATACTAAAATAGAATCAGCTTCTTCAAAGCCTTCAATATTTGGATTTTCTTCATCTGTGCTTAGATATTTTATACCCTTTGAAGTAAATTCAAGTGGTAACTTATAAAGATTGAATTTCACTCCATCAATTTTGGCATATTCAACTTCTAATTTTTCTGCACTCATTTGCTCAAAACCTTTTCTATACATAATAGAAACTTCTCTTGAACCATTTCTAATTGCAGTTCTTGCTACATCCATGGCTACATTTCCTGCACCAACAATTACAACTTTTTTACCAAGATTGTATGCTTTTGGACTTTTTAAATAATCAATTGCAAAGTGTACATTTCCTAATGTTTCACCTTTTAAACCTAACTTTTTGGGTGTCCAAACACCTGTTCCTATAAATACTGCTTTATATCCATCTCTAAATAGTTCATCAATTGTAATATTTTTTCCAATTAATGTATTTGGTCTAATTTTAACGCCTATCTTTTTTAGTTTTAATAGTAACTCATCAAGTATTGATTTATCAAGTCTAAAATCAGGTATTCCATATCTTAAAACACCTCCAATTTTATCATGACCTTCATACATTGTGATTTCATAACCTTTTAACGCAAGAATCATTGCAAGACTTATTCCTGCTGGTCCACTTCCAATAATAGCAATATTATGCCCATTTGATTTAGGTTTTTCAAACTCTTTATAGTTCATATAGTATGTTGAAATATAGTTTTCTATTCCTCCAACATTTACAGGTGTGTATTTTTTATTTAGTACGCAGTGTCCCTCACAATGCTTTTCATGGGGACAAACTAATGAACAAATAATTGATAAAGGATTGTTTTCAAATACTTTTTCTCCTGCAATTTTAATATCTCCTGTTAAAAATAGTCTAATCATCTCAGCAATAGGAGTATTTACAGGACATCCTTTTTGACATTTTGGTTTTTTACAGTCCAAACATGTTTGCGCAGAATTGATAATATGTTGCATTATTTACCTTTTAAATTAAAATTAGTTTAAAAATTTTATATAAATTGAATGATAAGTATATGATAAATTTGAAAAAAAATAGATAAATTTTTTATTTTTGCCATTACAAAAAATCTACTAAACCTGTAATTTTAAATAATATAATAAAGTAATTTATTAATTTTAGCCATATTTTTATCTCTTCTTATAATTTTTAAGATATAATAATTAAATTTTCAATAAAGAGTAAGTTAGATGCAAGTAGGTAAAAAGATTTTTTTATTATCCCTGTTGTTACTATTATTAATAGTTTCTTGTGTATATAAACATGCCAATGAGTTTATGAATAGTACAGCTTCTGTTGTTGAAGATAAAGTAGTTCAATTACAAGAAAATAATAATAGTGATGTCGTAGAAGTTGAGTTAGAACCAATTGATTTACAATTAAATGAAGCTCATGAGTCAGTAACAGAAAAAATAATTAAAATTGAAGAAGAGATTAAAGAACCTGAACCAATCATCTTAATAAGAGTTGATGAGGGCTATAGAAGATCAAATGGTGAACTTTCTTACAAAGACTTATCTAAAAAATCAAAAGCAATTCAAGATGAATTATATTCGATTATGAGAGATGAATCTTTTGAGTTTTCAAAAGAAGGTATTGATTATTTAAGTAAAAATGATGAGCTTTTAAATAAAATCTATAAAATTATGAAAAATAATGATAACTTGAGTTTTGAAATAGCTGGCCATGTAAGTATTAGACCAGGAGATGATAAGTATAATAAATATATTTCAGTAATGAGAGCTGCAAATATAAAGAAAAAGCTTATATCAATGGGTATAAAAAATACAAGGATGAAAGGAAGAGGATATGGAGATAAAATACCTTTAATTCAAGACGAAATCAAGATTTTCAATAGAATAGAATTTAATATCATAGGAGAATAATTGTGATAGAAATAGCTTCGAAAATAGTATTATGTTTAGTATTAGCAACAATTATTGGATTTTTAATAGGTTATATACTAGGTAGAGCTACAAGAAAACAAGAGTATGCACCAATGCCACAAAAACCTACTAAAAATGTAGGAAATGTTTATAATAAACCAGTTATATTTAGTTGTCCAAGACCAGCTGGTAAAGATGATTTAAAACAAATAGAAGGAATTGATTCATTAGTTGAAGCACAATTAAATCATCTTGGAATTTTTCATTTTGACCAAATTGCAAATTGGAGTGATAAAAATTGTGATTGGATAGAAAACTATTTAGAAATAGAAGGAAAAATAAAAGAAGAAAACTGGGTAGGTCAAGCAAAAGGTTTTACAAAACCTCTTGTATAGTTTTTATACTTTTTTTGTAATCATATTGGAATCAAGTATTGTTATAATTTAACTACATAAAATATAAAAGGAGTTAGATTATGATTACGGAATATTCTTTATTATATATGGCAACAGCTAGTTTTCACTTAGCAGGATTATCAACGATTTTTTTATTACAAAGATATAGAATCTTATAAACAAAAGTTTATGACTTTTGTTTAATAAGTTCTATTACGCATTTTTCAATCATGCTATAAACTTTGTCAAAGCCCTCAAATCCCTCAAAGAAGAAAGGGTCAGGTACATCTTGCCCATCAAAACCAAAATCACCTAATTTAACCGCATCCTTACAACCTAGTTTTTCCAAATCTTGCATATTTCTTTCATCTAAGCCAACTACTAAATCATAAGTTTGAAAATCTTCTAAGTTTACTTGTCTTGCTATTTGTCTTGATATATCTATACCATTTTGTTTTGCAATATTAATAGAGTGTTCACAAGGACTCTCTCCTATATGCCAGCTTCCTGTTCCAGCACTGTCAACTTTAATATCTAATTGATTATCTTTTATGTATTTTTGAGCAATACCTTGTGCAATAGGAGATCTACAAATATTCCCTAAGCATACAAAAATAATTGATTTAATTTTACTCATAATCTATTCCTACATCTAAAAATTTTCTTATTTTTCTTATTTGTTTTTTATCAAATACACTTTGTAGTAACTCTTTTGAGTCATCAAGTAAAACTTCTCCAAATGGATTTATAATACTACTTGATTTACAACAGTTTTCATCTGCACTATTTGAAGCTATAACAAAACATTGGTTTGAAATTGCAAGTGCTTTTACTAAAGTCTCAAAGTGTTCTTTTCTACCTTTTCCCCACATAGCAGGTACAAGTATTATATCTGCACCTTTTAATCTATTCCAATATTTTGTAAATCTAAGTTCAAAACAAATTAAAGTTGCAAGTTTAAGTTGCCCTATTTTGAAAAATTCTATTTTTTTATCATTTTTGGGTTTAGAAAAGTATTTTTGCTCATTTCCAAGTTTAAAAAGTCTATATTTATCTTGGGTATGAACAATTTGTTTTTGATAAAACATATAAAATCTATTGTAGTAGTTACCATCTTTAAAAATGGTTAGTGTAAGAGCTATAGCTTTATGTTTTGATAGTTTTTTTAATCTTTTTATAGCTTTTTTTGAAAATTCTGCAGCTTTTTGTATATTATCATAAGAGTAACCAGATAGTGCAAGTTCAGGTGCAAGAATTAAAGAGTCATTCTCGCATGAACTTATTAAGCTTTCTAAATGTTTAAGATTTTGTTTGAAATCTTTTGTATAATTAGTTTGAAGAGTTACTAAGTTCATCTTTTGCCAATAAAATTAGTTTATTAACTTCTTCTTCATACTCTTTTGCAGTTTGTTCATTTGTTGATTCAAATCTAGTAACTAATACAGGCGTAGTATTTGAAGCTCTAACCAATCCCCAACCATGTCTAAAGTTTATTCTAACTCCATCAACATCAATTATATCAACTATTTTAGGAAAATTCTTTGGTGGATTTTTTAGAAGCTCTTTTATTTTGTCTATTAATAAAAACTTTTCATCTTCTGTTGTTTTTATTTTAATCTCTTCTGTTGAGTATGTTTTTGGAAGTTTTTCTATTTGTTTATCAATATCCATTCCATTATGAATTAACTCTAAGATTCTAAATGTAGCATAAACTGCATCATCAAAACCATAAAATCTATCATTAAAGAAAATATGACCTGAAACTTCAGCTGCTAAGTGTGCATTTACTTCTTTTAGCTTTACTTTTAAATTACTATGTCCTGTTTTATACATAATAGCTTTTCCAGTTTCATTTATAATATCATACATAACTTGAGTACATTTAACCTCTCCAACTACAATTGGATCTTTCATGGTTTTTGCAAAAAGAAGTGCTAAAATATCGCCTTTTACATTATATTTTTTAGTTAAAAATGCAATTCTATCTGCATCTCCATCATATGCAAATCCATATAAAGCTTCATCTTTTAAAAGCTCTTTTAAATCTTTTAGATTTTTTTCTTCACTTGGGTCTGGATGATGATTTGGAAATGTACCATCAGGATTGCAGTATAAACCTTTGTAATTTAGTTCTAATTTATCTAAAATCTCACATAAAACAGTATTTGCAACACCATTACCACAATCAATCGCAAAAGGAATATCAAAACCTTTTAAAAATGAGAACTCTTTTAGCATAAAATCTATATACATAGCTTTTGCATTGATTTTTTCAAACTGTTTATTATCTTCTATTTTTATATTTTGATTTTTAATAATTTCATCACCCAATGCATATATATCATCTGCAAAAAATGGAGTATTGTTTACTGAAATTTTAAAACCATTATATTCGCTTGGATTGTGACTTCCTGTAATCATTACAGAAGCATTTGGTTTTATGCCATTAAATGTTTGGTAAGATGCAAAATAGTTAACTCCTGTTGCTACCATTCCCATGCCAAGAACTTTTACTCCTGCTTTATTAAATCCACTTGTAAGGTATTCAAACAGTCTTGGAGAGTGTGTTCTTGCATCATATCCAACAACAACATATGGAGTTTTAACTGTTTTTTTGATAATTTCTAAACCTAAATAATATCCAATTAATTTAACACTTTGTTCATTTAGTTCTTCATCAACTATTCCTCTAATATCATACTCTCTAAAAATAGACTTTTTAATCATAAAGACCCTTACTGCAATTTTTTTATTATTATATCGTTTGAAGCTTTAAGAGTACTAACTTTAATTTTGATATAATTTTTTTTCAAGGAGAAAGATATGATTGAGTTAAGTAATTTATATATGTTTATAATTGCCTCATTTTTATTATGTATTGCCCCAGGACCTGATAATATTTATGTATTAACCCAAGGTATGACAAAATCAAAAAAAGCAGCAATTATTACAACACTAGGACTTTGTACAGGGCTTATTATTCATACAAGTGCAGCAGCTTTTGGTATCTCTATGATTTTTAAGACTTCACAAATAGCTTTTGATATTGTAAAGTATTTAGGCGTAGCATATTTGCTTTATATTGCATATCAAGTATATAAACATAGAAATGAACCATTAAATCTTGATACAAAAGCTTCAAAAAAAGATTTGAAAGCTTTATATTTTAAAGGCTTTTTAATGAATATTTTAAATCCAAAAGTATCAATATTTTTCTTAGCATTTTTACCTCAATTTGTAAGTGTTCAAAATGGAAATATACCTTTACAAATGATAATTTTAGGTTTAATTTTTATGGCTTTAACTATTATTGTTTTCTCTTTAATTGGAGTTGCAGGGAATCTTTTAAGTGAAAAACTTTTAAATAATCCAAAAATAGTAAAATATATGAATATCTTAACCTCCTTTGTATTAATAAGTTTAGGTGTAAAACTAGCACTTTCTCAAAGATAGTGACACTTAAGTGATAGCTATCTATCAACATTATTATGGTAAAATAAAAATATGAAAATATTATTTTTAATTATGACCTCTTTTTTATTGCTAAACTGTAAAGAGTTAATTTTACCTATAAAATCAGATATAAAATATGATTTACAAAAAGCACTTTTAGGTAAAAAGCTATTTTTTGATAAAAGATTAAGTAAAGATAATACAATTTCATGTGCTTCATGTCATGATGTTGATAATGGCGGAGATGATAATAGAGATTTTTCTATTGGAGTTGACAATAAAAAAGGTAACATAAACTCTCCTACAGTTTTTAATTCACGATATAATCTTGCACAATTTTGGGATGGAAGAGCAAAAGATTTAAAAGAGCAAGTAAGTGGACCAATACACAATCCAGTAGAGATGGGCTCATCTTTAGAAGAGATAATAAAAAAACTAGAAAATGATAAATATTATAAAAAACAGTTTGCATTAGTATATAAAAATGGTTTTACAAAGGATAATTTAGTTGATGCAATTTCTGAGTTTGAAAGTGCTTTAGTAACTCCTGATTCAAGATTTGATTTATATTTAAAAGGTGATAAATCTGCTTTAAGTGAAGATGAGATTGAGGGGTATAGACTATTTAAAAAAAATGGTTGCATTTCATGTCATAATGGAATAAACATTGGTGGTAATTTATTTCAAAAAATGGGTATTTTAAAAGAGTATAAATCAAAAGTAGGAAACTTAGGAAGATATGAAGTTACTAAAGATGTTGAAGATAAAAGTTATTTTAAAGTTCCAACACTAAGAAATATAAATAAAACATCTCCATATTTTCATGATGCTTCTGCAAAAAATTTGCACGATGCAGTTTCAATAATGATGGAGTATCAATTAGGCATGAAAGCAAATAAACAAGAGATAGAAAAAATAGTAAAATTTCTAAAAACATTAGATGGGAAAAGACCCAAAATATTGGATAAGAAATGAAAAAAGTTTTAATTATTATATTTGTATTCATATCTCTTATTTTTTCACTTGTTTATACAACTGATCATTCAAACAAGAAAATAGAAGATTTTTTTAAAATGCAAAAAAATATCTCTTATTTGATTTCTACAAATAAAAATTTTGATATTTTTATGTCAAGTAGCATCTCTTATAATAATTTTGATGTTATTCAAAAAGATATATTTAAAATAAAAGATATATTATCTCAAATAAAAAAAAGTAACTATTTTGATAAAGAATTAATAGCTTTTAAAAGTGATTTTTTACAAATTGATGATTTATTTAAAAAAAAGATAAAAACTATTGAGAAACTAAAATCTACTAGTGCTGTTTTAAATAACTCATATAGATATATACAAACAATTTATGAAAAGCTTGATAATAAAGTTTTTAATACTATTTATACAAGAATTATAGGCTTAGAGTTTAATAGTGAAATTGATATTAAAAAACTTCAAAATCAAGTAAATAGTTTTAAAGTTAAAGACAATACTGAAAAAATATTTCTTGTTCATGCAAAAAATATTTTGCAATATTTTGAAAAATTTCAAAAACAAAAACAAGATATAGAGGTTTTAAGTTTAAACAAAAAATTAGATGAGTTTGAGAAAAACTTCAATGACTACTCAAATGTATTCATAAAAGATATAAAAACTGTTTTATGGAGTATTATTATACTTTTATCAAGTAGTTTAGTACTGTTTTTATTTTATTATACAAAAATAGCTTATCAAAAAATTCAATTAAATAGATTTAAACAAGCAGTTGAAAATAGTGATAATATTATTATGACAACTGATTATCATCAAAAAATAAAATATGTAAATGAAAACTTCATTAGACATACTGGATATACCTATAAAGATGTTATTGGTAAAAGAGCTTCTATTTTAAAATCAGGACTTAATAGTAAGAAATTTTATAAAGATTTAAATAAAACTATTTATAGTGGTAAAAGATGGTATGGTGAGTTTGTAAATAAAATAAAAGATGGTAAATTAAGTTATGAAAAAACCTCTATTTCTCCTATTTTTGATGAAAAAGGTAAAATTATTGAGTTTTTAGCTATTAAACTTGATGTTACAAAAGAAAAAAATATAGAAAAAGAGCTTAAAGAAAAAGAACACTTATTATCACAACAATCAAAAATGATAGCACTTCATGAAATGCTTGATAGCATTGCTCATCAATGGAGACAGCCCCTTTCTACTATATCAACAGCAGCAAGTGGAATGAGATTGAATAAAGAGTTTGATTCTTTAGATGATAAAACTTTTTATGAACTGATTGATTCAATAGTTGATAATACATTGTATTTATCAAAAACAATAGATAGTTTTAAAACATTTTTTAAGACAAACCATGAAAATACACTTTTTAATATAAAAAATACTGTTAATAAAGTACTTGATTTGATTGGATATAAATTCAATGAAAATAAAGTAGAGTTTATTTCAAATATCAAAGAGTTAAATATTGAAGGTTTAGAGCATGAACTTATTCAATCTTTAGTAAATCTTTTTAATAATTCTCAAGATGCAATTGCTAAAAATCTTAATAAAGATGATGAAAAATTTATCTTTTTAGATGTTTATGATGATAATGAAAATGTAGTAATAAAAATAAAAGATAATGCTAAAGGTATTGATGAAAAAATTATTGATAAAATTTTTGAACCATATTTTACTACAAAACATAAAAGTCAAGGAACAGGTATTGGTTTATATATGACTTATGAAATAATTTCAAAACATTTCTATGGTACAATAGAAGTTAATAATAGCACTTATATGTATAAAGATAAAGAGTACACAGGTGCTTTATTTACAATAACAATACCAAGTAAAAAAGATGATAGAAACAAATAATCTAAAAGTTTTATATGTAGAAGATGATGAACTAGCAAGAGAAAATGGAGTTGAACTTTTACAAAACCATTTTGATACTATTTATGAAGCAAGTGATGGGCTTGAAGCACTAAGTTTATACAAAAAATATAATCCTGATATAATAATAACAGATATCCAAATGCCAAAGATTGATGGCTTAGAATTAATTAGTCGTATTAGAAAAGAAGATAAAAAAACGCAAGCTATTATTACAAGTGCATATAGTACAAAAGAGTATTTATTAAAAGCTGTCGAGCTTCATTTAATAAAGTACTTAATAAAACCAATAAAGCATGCTGAACTTTTACAATCTTTACAAGATTGTATTGATACTTTAAAAAGTAACAATTCAAATATTATACAAATTTGCGATAATATTAGTTTTGATACTTTTAATAAAACTTTGACAAAAGATAAAGAGCTTGTAAAATTAAGAGCAAAAGAGATACTACTTTTAGAGCTATTAATAAAAAATCAGAATAGATATGTGACTTATCAAGAAATAGAAAATTATGTTTGGGCAGATGATGTTATGAGTAAAGATGCTTTAAAAACTTTAGTAAGAAGATTAAAAGCCCATTTTTGTTGCAATAGCATTTCAAATCTTTCAGGGGTTGGCTACAAAATTGATGTTTGATATAAATATAGTTTTAGCATATGGAGTAACTTTTGGAATACTTTTGATGAGTATTTTATTTACTGCAATTAGATATGTTTATTTAAAAGAGCTATTTTATTTAGCATATTGTTTAATGCAGATTTTTTCCCTTGCATATATAGTTATATATAGTCAATTTTTTGAAATTCCACCAATTTTTAAAGAGATATCACTAGGTTTTGCAACAATCTTTGCAATAATCTTTGCATTTGCTTTTTTTAAAGTTGAATTTATTCCAATATTTAAAAGCATAAAAGAACTAATGATTTTTACTGCTTTTTTGATTTTTGTTTTAGCAACAGTTTTTTATCATTATATGTTATTTGAGTATTTGCCTTATTCTGTTGTCTATTTTTTACTATTTTTATCGGTAATATTTAATATAAAAGATGGTGTAAAACCTACACTAATTTATGTTGTAGGTTGGTCTTTTGTATGTTTGTTTTTATATATTATTCAGTTTAAAACTCTTTATGTAAGAAGTGGTTATGTTGATTTAGTTCTTGTTGCATTTGCTATTGAAGCAATTTTATTTACTTTTAGTCTAGCAAATAAGCAAAAAGAGTTAAAAAATCAAAATATAAACTATGAAAATATGTTATTACATCAAAGCAGATTAGCAAAATCAGGAGCTATGATAGGTAATATTGCTCATCAATGGAGACAACCTTTAAATAACTTGTCATATATTTTTATGAATATAAAAACAAGATTTGAAAATGGTAAACTAAAACAAGACTATTTTGATAAAAAGTTTATGCAAGCAAATGAACAATTACAGTTTATGTCAAAAACAATTGATGATTTTAAAGATTTTTATACACCATCAAAGAATAAAGAGGATTTTTTAGTAAAAGAGTCTATAAATAAAGCTTTGACTATTTTAAATGCAAGTTTAAAACAGCAAAGAGTAGATTTAACTCTTACTTTTCATACAAGTGAAGTATCAAAAATCTATGGTATTTCAAATGAATTCTCTCAAGTTATATTAACCTTGATAAAAAATAGTATTGAGGCTTTATCAAACCAAGAGTATCCCAAAATTGATATTAATGTCTACTCAAATCACTCAAGCTTAATAGTTAAAGTAAGAGATAATGGAGCAGGTATTTCTAAAAAAGAGCTACCTAAACTTTTTAAACCTTATTTTACTACAAAAGAAGATGGCTTTGGTATTGGACTTTATTTAGTTAAGACTATTATAGAAGATAGTTTTAAAGGAACTATTGAAGCTAAGCCTTTAGAAAAAGGCTTAGAGTTTATAATAACTATTGAGAAAAGCTTTTAAAAGTTATATTTTAATTGAAAGAAGTAGTTTCTTTCAGGTGCTGGTCTATAAGTTGTTTTACCATTTCTTGTTGATTGATATTCGTTATACTCTTTATTTAAAAGGTTATTAACTCCTGTTACAAAACTAAGTTGTGAGTTAAACTCATAATTTAACGATAAGTTTGCAATACTATATGATGGAACTTTTACTTTTTCTTTATCATAACTACTTCCAAAATATTGATAATCAAGATAAGTACTTAGTTTTGAGTTTATATAATAATTCATAGAAAAGACAAATTTATTTTTTGATACATATGGAATATCATCTCCTTTATCCTCACCTTTTGTAATTTCGGCATTGATAAAACTATATGATTGATTAAATGTTAAGTTATTTGTTGGATATTGTTCTAAAAATAACTCTACTCCATATCTTTTTGTTTCATCTATATTCTCCCAATTAAAACTTCTATCACTATGCATATTTCTCATAATCTCATTATTTGAAATTGAATAAAAGTTTGTAAGTGTAATATAACTGCCAAATATAAAATCTCTTATTCCTATTTCATATGTATCATAATCTTCAGATTTTATATTATTTACTTCATACTCTAAAGGAGTAACTGATGTTTTATCATATCTTTTATAAGGAGTTGGAGAGATAAAACCCTTTTCATATTTAAAATAGATATTTCCATCATCACTATATTTTGAGTTTAGGACAAACTCATAAGCATCATTGTTTGCTTTTGTATTTCCATTAATTGTATTTTCAGTATTTTGCATAGTATAACTTGCATACTCTTTTCTATATCCAATCATACTATTAACATACTCATTGAAGTTATATTTACCAATAAGAAATAAAGAGTTTGTCTCTTTTTGTACTTTTGTAATATTCTCTTCACCCCTTTGGGCTTTCATCTTTTCATAATCATACCCAGATACAAGATATCCTTTTTCAAAAGGAACTTTAAACTTAAATTTTAATCCTTTATTTTTATCAATTCTATCTTTCATTGTAAGTTTTTGATAAAAACTTAATGTCTCTAAAGAGAAGTTTTTTTGAGCTAAAGTATATTTTAAATCATATTTTCGTTTTCTACTAATATACTCAGAATATTGAGTTATTTCAGAATCATGTATTCCTAAAGGTGCTTGTTTTCTATCTTCTTTTAATTGCTCTTTTGTTAATTGATTTTTTGCAACTACTAATTCACTTTTTGCATAACTAGCATTTAGTATAAGCTCTTGATTATCAGAAATATCAAATTTTAAAGATGCATTTGCAGATAGTTTGTCATCTTTTGTTCCATTTGTATATCCTTTTTTATTTAGCTTTTGAAAGCTAGTATCTAAAAATATATTTTCACTAATACTTTTTGATAAATTTGCTTGATACTCTTTATGCTTGTATGAAGCATATTTTGCAGTTAAATAGCCATGGAACTCTTTATTTTTACTAGCTTTAGTTGTAATTATATTTACAACCCCTCCTCTTGTACCAGAACCATATAAAACTGAACCTCCACCAGGAATTATCTCTATTCTTTCTATATTATTTATATCAACTGTATCAAGAGATGCTCCAACATGTGTTTGATCTAGTGAGTTTATACTAACACCATCTACTAATATTAACACAGAGCTTGAAGCTTTATCTCCTTGTCCTCTAATATCAATTTGATCTCCATGAACACTTTTTGATGATATTGATACCCCAGGTGATCTTTTTAGGATATCTTTAATATTTGAAAAACCTTTATTTTGTATATCTTCTTTTGTAATAATTGATATATTTTTTACTGTATCTACGATTTTTTCTTCAAATCCTGCTGAACTTATAACTACATCATCAAGCCTTGTTGTTGAGTTTGCATTTAATACTGATATTGCTACAAAGCTTAAATAAAAGCATTTTTTTATCATTTTCTTCCTTTTTTAAATAATAGTAATCCTGTAATGCTAAACATCAATAATGATGCACTAGCTATTAAAAATATGATTTTAAAAAACAATCCAAAAAATTCTCCACTATGAATAGGTAACATACTAGCAATAACTTTTTCTCCAACTCTTTTATCTTCATATTTTTTGTGATTTAATATTTTGTTTTTTTCTATACTTATTGTAACTGTATTAAATGCCTTATGATGGGCTGACTCTTTTTTTAGATAGCTTACTAAAAAGTCATCACTCTTTCTTAATTTTCTTATAGTTAAAACTTCATAATCTTTAATATTTTTATTAAATAGATCTAAAACAATCATAGTTTTATTTAAATCAAGAGAGTTATATACTCTTTTTTTATTACCTGTTTTATGAGCAAATTTTGGAATTTGAACATCTGCTAGTTTGTATAGTGCATTTTTGTACCACTCATATGACCAAAAAAGACCACTTAAACTCATGATTAAAAATACCAATAAAAAGTATATACCAAATACAGTATGTAGCTTGTAATATAATCTTTTTCCCTTTGCCAAAAAGTTTATTCTCATTGCTGATTTAATATTATACTTTAATGGTTTGTAGTATAAATATAATCCTGATAAACTAAGTATTATCAATATAATTGTTGAAATAGCAACAATATTTTTACCTATAATTCCAATCATTAAATCTTTATGTAAGTATCTATTTACTAAAAAAAATGTTCTTGCATTTAAACTTGTAGTAATTTCACCTGTATATGGATTTATATAATATAAAACCTTTTTTTTGCTTGTGGTACCTTCTTTGGGAGGTGTTACTAAAACAAAAGCTTTTTTTGGATCTGAATAGACTCTTATTGCTAAAACTTTTAAATTATGTTCTTTTTGTATTTTCTCAATTAAAAGTTTTTTATCAATTGGTGTTTTGTTTTTATAATTGATATTGTAAACTTTTGGATTTAAAAATTCAGTTATATCTTTTTCAAAAGATAAAAATGCACCTGTAATTCCAATTATAGATAAAAATAGCACACTTACTATTCCAAGCATAGAGTGAATTTTTTTCCACGTTTTTTTCATATTTCTCCTTTGTTATTGGAAGTGTAACAAAGAAGTGTGAAGCAAGTATGAAATTGATAATTATTATTTATACCAATTTAGTAAGAAAGATATTTCATATTTATCTAATCTGCTTGCTTTAATACAGATATTAAAATCATTGCAAAGTTTTTTTACTAAATTTAAACCAATTCCAAAGCCCTCATTACTACTATTAATCTTATAATATCTTTCAAATAATTGCTCTAAGTTTAAAGGTAGTTTATTGTTTGTATGGTTTGTGATTTTAAAGTAATTATCTTTTAATTCAATTTTAATTGTGCTATTATTTTTTGAGTGCTTGATTGCATTTGATATTAAATTATCTATAATTTTAATTAGTTTTGTTTTATCAATACTTATTTTACTTTTACTTATGCTTTTGATTAATGTAAGACTATTATTTTCCAACAATGGTGTAAAAAATGTTATTCTTTGTTCTAAAAGCTTATCAAATTCAACTAGTTCTATTTTATGTTTTGAATTAAAATGAATATCTGTTAAATCTTCATATATACTATTTAATGAGTTTGTTGCAGTTTTTATATTATTTACTCT
>ERZ1673962.901-NODE-901-length-16978-cov-7.640903_pt1 | contig 16978 bp, 17 predicted proteins | sample MGYA00580188_ERZ1673962 | MGnify/ENA primary metagenome ERZ1673962 (study PRJEB41334, sample SAMN05608104) | rock metagenome | biome: terrestrial subsurface; feature: shale formation; material: shale | place: USA: Pennsylvania ... | reverse complement strand
GCTAAAATTTCAGCCTCATTTTTTAAATTAGCTGATTCATACTCTAAAATCAAAGATTCTCTTACACTTTTTTGTAAATTCTCAGTAATTTTTTGGCGTAATGAGTTGATTCCTAAAAGTAGTTCTTTTAGTTTTCCTCCTCTAAAAAGTGAAATATCTACTTCATTTAAGTAGTTTTGATTTTCATACTCTTCTAGTCTTAGTATAACTTCAAAAATACTCTTATCAATTTTGTAATTCATCGCATTTATCGTTTCACAAAGATAAGATATTTTTGCATCACTTGATTTTGAAATGATAATATCATCAGTAAAACCATCTGATATTTTTTCACATGATAAAATTATTTCTCCATAAACCTTTAAATCTTCTAGCTTTTTTTCTCTAACTTTTTTTGATATTCTTAAGATTTTTTCTTCTATTTTTTTAAACTTTTTTTTCTCTATTTTTTCTAGATTATCTAAACTATTCTTATCATTTGTAATATATTCTTCAAATTCATTTAAAAATGAACTTATTTTATCTAGATCTTTTTTTGTACTAAACATCACTATTTCTCTTCTTGTTTTAGTTTTTTATAAAGTTTTATTGCATTTTGTACTTCATCTTGTGTAGGTTTTAATCTTACTGAAATATATCTTTTTCCTTCAGCTTTTTGAACAGGATAAACAGTAGCATTTACCCAATAATAATCATCATTTTTGCATCTGTTTTTAACTATTCCATTCCAAGTTTTACCACTTTGTACATGTTCCCATAGATCTTTAAATGCAGACTTTGGCATATCACTATGCCTTAAGATATTGTGAGGTTGTCCTATAAGTTCATCTTTTGTAAAACCAGCAATTTTACAAAAATCATTATTAGCGTAAGTAATATTCCCTTTAGTATCTGTTTCAGATACTATCATAGTATTTTTTGATAATTTCTTCTCAATATTCAATATAATTCTTCCCATATTATAATTTATTTGGAATTATATTGAATTTTATTATAATAAACTATAAATTTTTATAGTAGTTTTATAAAAAAAAATTTCTATAAGGTTTATTAACTATCTATCAAGTAAAGAATCAGCTTTTGATTTTAGCTCTTTTTTATGCAAAAACTCTTCTTCTCTTTTAGTAAATTTAGTTTTATCTTTTATAGTATTATTTTCTTTTTTATCTTTTTGCTTTTTTAGTTGCGGGTTATCAGTATCTTTTCTTTTAAATAAGGTTAAAATCAAATAAATAGAAATAAGTATATTTGAAAATATTATAAGCCATTTTATAACTAAAGCTAGTTCTAAATACTCTAACTTCTCTTTTAAAGTTAGATACTCAACTATATCTGTATATATAGAGTTTGCAAATACAGCAATAATTAAAAGTGCTGATATTATCATCACTCTTTTTCTAAATTTATATAAATAATACCAAAAAATTGCAGATTTTACTTGTCTAAACATTTACAATCTTTTATATCAAAAAGTCTAATCCTAGTATTGCAAGTGCTGCTACTAGTGACTTTGTTTTTAAATCATCTTTTAATTTTCTTTCTTCATCTGAAATTATTATTTCTAATTCTTCATCTGTATAATCATCAAAACTTTTATTTCTTTCTGCTAGTCTTGCTTTTGTACTTAAAATTGCTTTTTCTCTTATCTTCTTTTTTATTCCCTCTTTTAACTCTTTACTTTTAACAGATGGATAGTCAAATGCTTTTGTTATATTTTCAGAAGTTACATTATAAAGTTTTGAAGAGTTTTGTTTTAATCTTTCTTTTATTTTCATTTTATATCTTTTTATTTTGATTATAACATATTAAAATCAAAAAAACTTTTATAGCTCAGAAGCTGTTTTAATAATATCAATACCAAATTTATCTCTTAGATTTTGTACTTTGTTTGTAAGTTCTTTCTTCTTTAAATCACTTTCGTACTCAAAAAGGTTATATGTAAACTTTTTATTATCTGCAAAATTTGATACAGTTATATTAAGTTGTATTACTCCATGTCTTGGGTGTTTATCACTTTTTATAAAAAGCTCTTTTACTTTCAATTTAAAATCACTTTCATTAAAAATAGTATTTACATTTACATAATCTTTTGATTTTATTCCATACTCATATTTTATAAAAATAGAGTATGTCAATGGATTTACATTCTCTTTTTTTACTAAAAAACAAAGATATCTACAAAGTATCATGGCTCTTCTAATTAGTTCAACCCTTTCATATATCACATCAAAACTTCTTCCTATTCCTATTGATTTTTTATCCCTTGTTGTACTAAGTTTTCTATCATTTATGCCACAAACTCTATTATATAGTTGAATTCCTGGCTTTTTCCAAGAATAAAATAGCTCTTTTTTATCTTTTATATCTCCTAATGTTCTTATTCCATAGCCTCTTAGCTTTTGAGAATAGCCTTTACCAATTCCTGGAAACTCTTCTATTGGAATATCTTTTATAAAATTTGGAATGTGTTCTTTTTTTATATGTTTTATTCCATCTGGTTTTGCATATTCTGTTATTAGTTTTGAAAGATATTTTGAATGAGCTATTCCTATTGATATTGGTAAACCTAAATCATTTTTAATTTTTTGTTTTAAATAGTTTGCAAAATCAAAAACTTCATCTTCATTTATATAACCCGTAACATCACCAAAAAACTCATCAATACTAAACTGTTCAACTAAAGGAATCTCTTTTTTCAATAATGCACTTAGTTTTTGTGACAAATCATGATATAAAGGATAATTAGGTGGTATCATAAGAAGATGTGGGCAAAGTTTTAAAGCTTCATTTACACTCATGGCAGTTTTCACTCCATAAGCTCTTGCTTCGTACGATGATGTTGTTATAATGCCTCTTATTCTTCCATTTTCGTCTTTATAATACTCTTTAAATGTTTTTGTATTTTCATCTGTAAAAATAGATCCTACAAAAGCACCAGAATTATTACTAATAGTTCTTTTTTGATTTTTAGTATCAAATATACTTAAGTTACTTCTTCCTCCAACAGCAACTGGAATATTTTCTAAACTTTTATCAATAATTCTATGAGCAGATACAAAAAAGCAATCTAAATCTAGGTGTATAAACATGTTTTTATTTTATCACATAAAAAATTTATAAGCCAAAAATATTTCATTTTGTGATATTATTTGAAAAATTATAAAAGGATAAATCATAGAAAAGTGTAGAAACTGCAAAAGAGAAGTTGAAGCTAAAAAAAGACAATGCCCTTACTGCGGGATTTTAAACCCAACAGTAAATTTAAAAGATATATTTAAAGCTTTAGCTATTGTTTTAATTATTATGAGTATTGTAACTTTTTTTATGAATTAATTTTTAACTCTTCTTAATAAAAGTCCGCCTGTATAACCTATTGCAAGTCCTATTAAGTGAGCATACCAAGCAATTGGAAGTCCTATTAATAGTGGTGCAACAGAGATTAATAAAACCCAAGTAACAATACCTTTTCTTTGATATGTATCCACAAGAGCAACATATCCTAAAAGTGCACAAATAGCACCAGAAGCTCCAACTAAATTTACATGATTGTCTAAAAATAGTATATATAAAAAACTCACCAAAGATGTAAGTAAGCCAAATACAAAATAGGCTATAAAAAAGACTGTTTTACCTTTGTGCCTTTCTACGGCATTACCAAATTGATAAAGCACAAACATATTCATACCCAAATGACCAATGCCACCGTGTGCAAACATAGTTGTCAATGGTTGCCACCAAAATCCCTCAATAATCATGTATCTATTTAATCCTAAGACTAAACTTCCATAATTTATGTTTATTTGAATAATATACATCAATACCGTAATTGCAATTATTATATTTGTAAGAGTTAAATTTTTATTTTGCATTTGTTTTAAATGTCCTTATTGCACAATCTGTGATTTTTCTCAATTGTATTTTATCAAAATAAACTAAATTGGTAAATACTCCAAATATCTCTTTTCCATTTATTCTAATAGAGATATTTATTGCACCAAAATCTTTCTTATCTCTTTCATTTTCTATAAGTTCATATTTAATAGTGAGATATTTTACAGGATTTTTTAAAGGTGCCATTTGTATTGCATCTACAAAATAGCTATCTTGTTCTGCTAAACTTATATACTCTTTTATGTAAGATTTTGAATTAAGTGCTTCAATATATCCACCACTTAATTTATAATACCCTTTTTCTAAAGCTTTTAGTGAGTTTTGTAAGATTTTTTTATTTTTTATTCTTAAAGTAGAGTTTGTATTAAGACATGCAAGTTTAACAATTTTTTCTTTTTGTTCTTTCTCTTGCATATCTCCAAAATATTTTGAATAAAGAGTAATTACAATTGAAACTATTACAATAGTTCCAAAAGTAAAAAAATTATTAATAATTTGACTTGGATTAGCCCCTCTTCTCATATTTTTATATTAAAGTTTCTTTTAATACATCATCTATTGTATCAACTGCTTTAATCTCCATAGACTTTTTAACTTCTGATGGGATATCATCTAAATCTCTTTGGAAATTTTTTCTAGGAATTAATACTTTTTTCATTTTTGCTTTATGAGCTGCGATTAATTTCTCTTTTAATCCACCAATAGGAAGGACTTTTCCAGTTAATGTAAGCTCTCCTGTCATTGCAATATCTGATTTTACTGCTTTATCTGTTAAGATTGAAGCTATTGTTGTAGCCATTGTAATACCAGCACTTGGTCCATCTTTTGGAGTAGCACCTTCTGGAATATGTAAGTGAATATCATATCTTTTATAAATTTCACTAACATCAACACTTATATTATCTTCTTTCTCTTTTGCTGTTTTTGGTATAGCTTTTTCATCAACTTTTAGTTTTCTTTCGTCAATTAGAAGTTTTACAACAGAATAAGAGATTCTTGAAGACTCTTTCATAACATCGCCCATATTTCCAGTTACTGAAAGTATTCCTTTTCCTCTTAACTTAACAGCTTCTGTTTTTAAAACATCTCCACCAACAGCTGTCCATGCAAGTCCATTTGCAACACCTATTTGATTTTTTTTCTCTGCTTGGTCAATCTCAAAAATCGGATTATCTAAATAATGTTTTAGGTTTTGAGTATTTATTGAAACTTTTGAAGTATCGTTTTCTGATACTATTTTCTTAACTGCTTTTCTAAATAGTTTTGAAAATACTCTTCTTAAATTTCTAACTCCAGCCTCTCTTGTATACTCAGAAATAATCTTCTCAATTGTTGGCTTACTCATAGAAATTTCACTTTTTTTAAGTCCATGTTTTTCTAATTCTTGAGGAATTAAATAATCTTTTGCAATATGATATTTCTCATTTGGAGTATAAGAGCTAATTTCAATAAACTCCATTCTATCTTTTAATGCAGGTGGTATTCTTCTTAAATCATTTGCTGTTGCAACAAAAATTACTTGTGATAAATCAATAGGAAAATTCAAATATAAGTCTCTAAACTCATGGTTTTGTTCAGGGTCTAATACTTCTAACATCACAGCAGTTGGATCACCTCTATGATTTGCTCCAAGTTTATCAATTTCATCAAGTACAACAACTGGATTCATTTTTTTTGCATCAACTAAACTTTTTACAAGTCTACCTGGCATTGCTCCTACATATGTTCTTCTATGTCCTCTTAACTCATTTACATCTTCCATACCACCTAATGCAACTCTTTCAAGTGGTCTATGAAGTGCTTTTGAAATTGAGTTTGCAAGTGAAGTTTTACCAACACCTGGAGGTCCCACAAAACATAAAACTGTTCCTTTAGATTTTAAAGTCTCAATATTTCTTAATTCTAATAACTCTTTTACTGCAAAATACTCAGCAATTCTCTCTTTTGCTTTATCAAGTGAGTAGTGATCTTTGTTTAATTGTTCTTCAACATTTGAAACAGAGATCCTTGCATCTGCATACTCACCAAATGGTATTTCTAAAACTTGTTCTATATAAGTTTGTAAAAGTGAAGCATCAGGTGAATCTTGATGCATTCTACTTAATTTTTCAATCTGTTTTTTTGTCTCTTTATAACCCTCTTTTGGCATAGAGTCTTTGATTTTTTTCAACTTCTTTTTATAAGCTTTTATCTCATTGTCTTTTTGATTATCAGCACCTAATTCTTTTTGAATAGCTTTTATTTGCTCTTTCAAAAAGTAATCTTTATGTGTTTTTTCAATTTTTGAGTTTACTTTTTGAGTTATCTCTTTTTGAATTTTTAAAGCTTCTATCTCTTTTTTGATTGTTTCAATTATCTCTAAAAGTCTTTTTTCTATATCAGTTTCAGAAAAAAGCTTATAAGCATCATCTTTTTTAATTCTTAATACAGATGAAATCAAATCAGCAATTCTAACAGCATCATCATTCTCTTCAATTGTCTTAATTAAATCAACTGGGAATTTTGAGTTAACTCTAGAAAGTTTTTTTACTTGATCTCTTAATACTTCAATAATAGAATCAATTGATTCTTGCGAGTACTCTTTTGTTTCATGTAAATCGACTTTAGCAACTGTATTTTTCTCTTCACTATAATTTAAGATTTTACCTTTTGCTAATCCTTGGAAAAGTACTTTTGTCTTACCATCTGGTAAAGATACTTTTCTCATGATATTACCAATCACACCAACATCATAAAAATGTCCCTCTTTTCTACTATTTTCATGACCTGGCTTGCTAACTGTTACCATAACCAATTTATCATTGTTTATAGCCTCTTCAACTGCTGCAATATTCTCTTTATCATCTAAAAATAATGGTGCAATCATAAAAGGATATAAAAATATATCTTCTTCTATTATTAGTGGTAATTCTTGTGGAAATGAATCATAATTCTCTAATTCCATCAAACTTCTCCTTAATATAATACTTTATTGTATTTATTCAAATATTGCTCTATAAAAAGGTACATCAACCTCTTTTATATCTTCTGTTTTAGTCCAAGTTTTTTCAGCTTTTTCTTTATATACTTTTGCAGCTTTAGGCTTATCTAATCTTTTATATAAATCTGCAATTGCTATATCTAATTGTGCTTTTGCCATATGAACTCTTGCATTTATAGTATCAATTAATGGCATATATTTTGATTGCGGATATTTTTGCTTAAAAACTTTTATATCTTCAATAGTATCATCTAATAACTGTTGATCTCTTAATTGATAAGAAAAACCTAAAAAGTTTGCTTTAATTTTAAGAAACCTAACATAATCAATATCTTTACTTATAGTAAATCTTTTGATATATTCATCTAAATAAAAATTAGCCAAGGCATACTGCTCTTCTTGCATATGCGCATTTGCTAAAATAATCAAAGAAGTTGGTAGAAGTGGTGAGTTTCTATGCTCACTTTCTAATGATGTAAATGTATCATCTGCAGCTTCCAAATCATAATCTGCTATTTGCTTTGTCATTTTATTATACCAATAAAGAGCTGGTCTATCATACTCTTGTATTCTATCACTTTTAGAAGAACAAGAGGCTAGTATGAAGCCTGCAGAACAAATTAATAACACATTTTTTAACTTCAAGTTTCTAATCATTTTAATAATCCTTTTCATAAAAGTAGTATTTTATCTAATACTTGCTTATATGAAATAAAAAATATTATTAATTATTTGATATACTATGTAAAATCAAAGAAAAAGGCAGATTATGAAACTAACATTAATAGGTAATGGTATTATGGCTCAGTCACTAGCTAAAGGCTTAGTTAAAAACTATGAAGTGGAAGTTATAGGAAGAGATATTTCAAAATTAAAAAAAATGCAAGAGAAAATTCCTCAAATTGAAATAAAAGTAATAGATGACCAAGAAGATATAACAAATAAGAATATTATTTTTTGTGTAAAACCTTATGCTTTACAAAGTGTTTCTGTAAGATTAACAGGAACTGCAAATACACTTTATTCAATTTTAGCAGGTACTAAACTTGAAACTTTAAAAAAACAAATACATGCAAAATTTTACATAAGAACAATGCCAAATATTGCAGCTTCAATGTCTATGTCAATGACAACTATTACAGGTGATAAAGAAGCAAAAATAGCAGCACTTGAAATTTTTGATGCTATTGGAAAAACTGTTTGGGTAAATACAGAAGCTCAACTTGATATAGCAACAGCAGTTGCAGGAAGTGGACCTGCTTTACTTGCAATTATTGCAGAAGCAATTTCTGATGGTGCTGTTAAGGCTGGGTTAGAAAGACATATTACAAATGAGCTTGTTCATGGTCTTTTTGCTGGTACTTCTGCACTTTTAGCAAAAACTCACCCAGCAATTATTAAAGATTCAGTTATGAGTCCAGGTGGGACAACAGCAGCAGGTGTTGCTATGCTTGAAGAGGGAAAAGTAAGAGATGCTATGATAAAAGCAATAGAAGCTTCACATGCAAAAGCAACAGAACTTAGTAAAAAATAAAAAAGCTTTTACTTTATTTGAGACTTTAATTAGTCTTACTATTTTAGCTATTGTAATAAGCTTAGTATATAAACTAAGCTTTTATAATAGTTATAAAAAAAAGTTTGAAAAGCTTGAAAATATACAAAATTTGTTTATTTTAAAAAATTATTCAAATGATTTTTCAAAAAAAGATGAAACCCTAAGAATAATTCAAAATAAAACAGTCAAAAGTATCAATGTAAAAAAAATACTTTACAACAAAGACAATATAAGTGTATACAAATATGAATTGCAAAAATAAACATGCATTTATAACTTTAGAACTACTTTTAGTAATAGTTATTGCTTCGATTGCATTAATTAGTAGTTTTAAAATAATCACAAATATTTATCAAAATGCTAAAACTTCACAAAACATTAGCATTTCTCAATTAGACTTGTTAAGCTCAAGAATTATTTTAGAGAAAAATCCAAGCTATATAAATAATTTATCATTAAAAAATAACAATCTTTATATTGAAAACTCTCTATTTTTAGAGAATATTTCAAATTTTAAAATACAAAATAAAGAAAATTTTAGAATTATTAGTTTCATATATAATAATATTTATGAAATCAAGTGGGTAATAAAAATATGAAAAACTCTTTTACCCTACTTTTTACTATTTTAATAGTAACAATTTTAAGTTTAATTAGTATCAAAATATTTGAAACAAAATCTGTTAATAGTACAAATCTTACAAATAAATATGTATATATCCAAGCTTTGAATCATCTTGAATTTTTAGAAGAGTATATTAATTCACTTGAAGATGTAAAAAATATAGATGAGATAAAAATAGATAATAAAGAGTTTTATATTAAGGCTATATTTAAAAAAGTAGCTTTAAAGCATAAAATCTCTTTAGAAGTAAAAGCAAAAAATTTCAATGTAAGAGTTCAAAAGACTCTTACAAAATAGTATCTAAAACTTTTAAAGCAAGATTTAAAGCTTTAGTTCTATGGGAAAATGATTTTTTCACCTCATAGGGAAGTTCTCCTAAAGTTTTATCATAATGATTTGGAATAAACATTGGATCATATCCAAATCCACCCTCACCTAATTGTCTATTTATAACATTTCCATGCATCCACCCATGAACTGTATAAACTTCACTTTTATAAACAATTGCTATACAAGCTGTATAAAAAGCTTCTGTTTTTTCTAAACTTTTCTCATTTAATTTTGAAATTAATTTTTCATTATTTTCTTTATCACTTGCATTGTCTCTTGCATATCTTGCTGAATAAATGCCTGGTTCATTATTTATTGCAGGAACTGTAATTCCACTATCATCTGAAATTACAATGGCATTTTCATCTTTTAATAAATCATATATTGATTGTGCTTTTTTTATAGCATTTCCTTTGAAACTATCTTTATCTTCAACAATTTCAATATCTCCTAATAACTCTTTGTAAGTTACTATTTCATGTGAGGGAAGAAGTGTTTTAAACTCTTTTATTTTACCTTGATTTGCACTTGCTAAAACAATTTTCATATAATTCCTTAAACTCTTTTTTTTATTATATTAAAAGATTAAAAAATCTCTGCTTTATGAGAAAACTTAAACGCTTTTTACAAAATTATCTTTTAACATCTTATTAACTTTATTAATATATAATCTTCGCCTATTTAAAAAATTCAGGATTATATAATATGATTAAATCAATAATTCCTCTAAGTTCCATTATAGCTTTAAGATTTTTAGGACTATTTTTAGTATTGCCAGTATTATCAGCTTATGCAATGAACTTAAAAGGGGCAACAACAGAGATTGTAGGTATCGTAGTTGGTGGTTATGCCTTAACACAAATGCTTTTTCAAGTGCCATTTGGAGTTATGAGTGATAAATTAGGAAGAAAAGGCACAATTGTAACAGGTCTTTTACTTTTCGCAGTTGGTTCATACTTTTGTGCTATTTCAGAAGATATTTATACTTTAATGTTTGGTAGGTTATTGCAAGGTGCAGGTGCGATTGGTGCTGTTGTTACTGCTATGATTAGTGATATTGTAAAAGAAGAGCAAAGACCAAAAGCCATGGCTGTAATGGGTGGTTTTATTGCAATAAGTTTTGCCATATCAATGCTTGCAGGACCTACAATTAGTGCCGTTGCAGGTGTTCAAACTCTATTTTATATTACTATGGCTTTAGCTTTAGGTTCAATAATAATTTTATTTAAAGCAGTTCCAAACCCTCCTCATATTACCCATACATATAATGCAAAAGCAAATTTAGCAGATACATTAGCAAATGCAAATATTTTAAAAATGCATCTTACAAACTTTTTACAAAAAGGTTTGATGACATTTGCATTTATGATAATTCCAATGGTTTTAATAAAAAACTTTCAATGGGATTTTGCAGAGTTATGGAAAGTCTATCTTCCTGCAATGATAGTAGGTATTTTATCTATGGCACCTGCTGCAATTCTTGCAGAAAAAAAAGGTAAATATAAAGAAGTTCTTATGATAGGTATTGCATTTTTTGGAGTATCATATATGATAATTGGTACATCAACTAGTTCAATTGGTTTTATAATTGGAGTTGTAATTTTCTTCTCTGGTTTTAATATGCATGAACCTATAATGCAATCACTTGCATCAAAATTTGCAAAAGTTCATCAAAGAGGCTTAGTTCTTGGAGTATTTAACTCATTTGGTTACTTGGGAACTTTTGTTGGTGGTCTTTTAGGAGGTATATTTTTTGAAGATGTATCTTTAAGTACTTTAGTTATTGTTATTGCTGTTATTTGTGTTATTTGGATAATATTAATAGCTACAATGCCAAATCCATCAAAGAAAAAAATGTCTTATTTAAATTTAGATGAATTTAAAAGAGAAAATACAAGTAATCTTCACAATAAAAATATTGATGAGTGGTATATCAATGAAACTGAGAATATTATAGTTGTAAAATATGATAGTAATTTAATAGATGAAGATGGTGTTAAGAGTTTATTAAAATAATTTCTTCTATACTATAACTATCATAGTTATAATTTCAAATAGAGGTAAGAAAATGAAAAGGACAATTGTTGCAGTAGTAATAATCTTTTTTTCTCTTACCTCTTTTTCTACTGCAACCATTCCTAAAAACTTCTCCCAAGAAAAATTCAATGAATTTACTAAAAAATATGGAAAAAAAGCTTCAAAAAGGCTCCTTTTATGGGATGATTTAATTGAGTCTGCAAAAGATAAAAAGCTTTTATATAAACTTAAAATGGTAAATGATTTTTTTAATAAAATACCATACAAACTTGACTCTGTTCATTGGGGGAAAAATGATTATTGGGCAAGTCCATTTGAGTTTTTAGGAACGGGTGCAGGTGATTGTGAAGATTATGCTATTGCTAAGTATTTTACATTAAGACAACTTGGAATAGAAGATGAAAAACTAAGAATAGTTTATGTAAAACTACTTAGAAAAAACTCTAAATATGAGCAAGCACATATGGTACTTACTTATTATCATAAACCAAATGCAACTCCAATTGTACTTGATAATATAAACAAAAGATTGAAGTTAGCCACTAAAAGAGCAGATTTAAAACCTGTTTATAGTTTTAATGCAGGCGGATTATATAGAGCAAAAAACAAAGGAAAAACTTCTGAGAAAATTGGAAGCAATAATCTAAAATCTTGGAAAGATTTAATGAGTAGATTTTAAAGGAAAAAACATGTCATTATCAAAACAGTTATATATCATAATAGCATTTATCTTTTTGATTATTTTTACAGGTAATTTTATTATAAGTGTAAAAAATGCAAAAGAGTATCTTGAAACAGAAGCTAGTACAAAAGCACAAGATACTGCAACTGCACTTGGAATGAGTCTAAAAGGACTTATGAAAGATAAAAATGATGCAGAAATAAAATCAATAATAAATGCTATTGCAAATAGAGGTTTTTATAAAGAGATAAGACTTGAAGATACACTTTTTACTATTAAAAAAGCACAACTTATAAAAAATGCAAACGATAAAAGCATTGATAATAGTTGGGAAATAGAAAATATAAAAGTAGATAAAAACCGTGGAAATATAGAAACTAATAGCGATGATTTAGATTTAATGCAAGAGCTTGAAGCTTTAGAGAATAATCAAGAGCTTCATCTTAAAAAAAGTAAGCCTACTCAATATAAGTTTATTCCAAATGGAGATTTAAAGCAAAAAAACATAAAAATTTACTTTACAGCTTTAAAAGACAAAAAAAGCATTAATACTTTTTCAACAATTGTTATTGACAATACAATCGTAAAAGTAACAAGAGATGAGAAGTTTGAATATGTTCCACAATGGTTCGTAAATGCAATTTCAATAAACTTAAAAGAGATGGAGAGTCAAATAAGTAATGGTTGGAAAACTACTGCAACTATTTATGTAAGTGCAAATGCAGGAGATGCTTATGCAAAACTGTACGAACAAGCAAAAAGTGGAGTTTTATACTCAATAATAGCATTTATAATATCAATGCTATTACTTTTTGTATTTGTTCAATATCTTTTAAAACCACTTAAAAATATAGAAAAACTTGCAAGAAGTATTGCAATAGGAAATTTTAAAACTATTGATAAACTTCCGTGGACTACTGAAATTAGAAATGTTGCAATTTCAATGAATGAAATGTCAACAAAAATAGAATCAGTAATTACAAAATTAAATAAAAACTTAGAGAATCTAACTCAAAAGTTATCAAAAGATGAACTTACAGGATTAAATTTAAAACAAACATTTGAAACAGATATGAAAAAAATGTTTATATCTAAATCAAATGGTTATATTTTTACTATAAAAATTGATGATTTAGGAGAGTTTGCAAAACAGCATACAAATGAAGAAGTAAATAAATTTATCAAAAAATTTGCTTCAATTTTAAAAGAGTGTAAAGCTTGTGAAAATATAAATATTAGTGCTTATAGATTTTATGGTTCTGAGTTTGCATTAATTACAGATGGAATAAACTATGAACAAGCTCAAGAGTTAACAGCTACAATAAAAAGAGAGTTTGAAAACCTTGCAAGTGAAATTGGCAAAGACGAAATCGCACATATTGGAGCAACACCTTTTAATCCTATTGGAACGACAGATCAAATGCTTCATGCTGCAAATGAAGCTTATGAAAAAGCAAAATTAATAGGTCCAAATGAAGCTTTTATTAGAGATAGTGATGATTTAGTAAGAGATATGAAAGCATGGAGAACTTTAATCTTTGATATTATAGAAAATCAAAGATTTGAAATAAGCTATATAGGTGATGCAAAAGTTCTAAATGGCGAAGATGAAAACAAACTTGTAATGCAAGAAGCCTTTACAAAAGCATATGATTTAGATAATAAAGATATTCCTATTGGTACTTTTGTATCTATAGCAGAACAGTATGAAAAAATAGTAGATTTTGATAAAGCGGTTATTTCAAAAGTTATTAGTGATATTAAACTAGAAAATATTAAGCACTCAATTTCGATTAACTTATCACTTGATTCAATTGATGATTTAAACTTTATTCTTTGGCTTAGACAAACACTTTACAAACACAAAGATATATCTCATCAACTTGTATTTTCTCTTACAGCTTATGCAGTTACTAAAGATATTGAGAAGTTCAAAGATTTTGTTACTGTAATACATGAATTAGAGGCAAAAGTAATTATAAAAAGATTTGAATCAAAATTTATTGCATTAGATGATATTAAAAATCTTGATTTAGATTATATAAGACTTGCAAGAGAATATAGTAACAATGTAAAAAATGATCCTTCAAAACAAAGTTTTATAGAAGCAATGGTTGAATTAACACATCTTTTAAATATAAAACTATTTGCAGAGAATATTAAAGATGATGAAGATTTACAAAAAGTAAAAGAATTAAATGTCTATGCAGCAAGTAGATAGTATCTAAAAATTGTCCAAAAAATTAAGAAATTATTTTTGGACAATTGATACATTTTGTAGCATACTCTTCTTCATCAACTTCACATAAAGTACAAGGGTTAGAGGCTTTAATTTCTCTTTTTATTTTGCACTTAGGATTTAAATTTGCAAAGAAAGAGACATTTTGTGCAGAATCATTAACTAATGCATTTATTATCTTTTCTGAACTATTATAGTTCTTTGCAACACATCTTCTAACGCTTGTATAAATACTTTGAGCTAAAAGTTTTAATATATTCTCTTTGTTGCTTACTTTGGCTAAACGAATCAACTCTATCTCATTCATTTGTGAAACTTGTAGTGATGTCATAATAAACTCCTTAAATTATATAATTAAATTATAGTTTATAAAAAGAACAATTTAGCAACATTTCATGTATAAAAAATAGTCTATTTTTTTCATTTTATGAAATTAAAAACATGCTTTAATTTGTAACTTTTTTTTTATTCATTTTCATATAAAAAAAGAATAAAAATGACATAATCAAGCCATTTTAATTAAACATTAATTCTTTATTAATAAATATGAATTATAATACAGCTTTTAATAAAGGTAATTAATGTTTGAAAAATTTTTAAGATTTTTTGTAGAAAATGCAAGAATGAACTACACATTGTTTTTTTTAATTTTTGCAATTGGAATCTACTCTTATACTAAAACACCAAAAGAAATATTCCCAAATTTTGATTTAGATATGATATCTATAAATGGTTCTTATAGTGGAGCTAGTGTTGATATACTTGATAAAATGGCAGTAACTGAGATTGAAGATAATCTAAAAAATATCACAGGAATTAAAGAGATAACAACCGTAATTAGTCCTAGTAGATTTACAATTGTTTTAGAGTTAATCAAAGGTCAAAATAGATATAACATTGCAGATAAAGTAAAAGATACTATTACTTTGACAAAATCAAATCTGCCCTCAGATATGGACGAGCCCAGTGTTAATGTAGTTGAAAGATACAAAAAACTTATTGATGTTACATTAACTTCAAAAAAGTATTCAACTGATGAGTTAAAACCTTTTGCAACACAACTTAAAAGTAAGATTTTAGGAGTTGATGGAGTTGGAGATGTATCAATATATGGAGATTCAGATAAGTATTTTGAAGTACTTTTAGATGATAGAAAAATTGAGGCATTGAATTTAAACAAAAACGATGTATTTAGTGTCATTTCAAACTTATCTTATATTTTCCCAATAGGTAAAATTGAAGGAAGTAAAAAACACTTTTATCTTTCAACTTATAATGGAGCTAAAAATGCAATAGATTTTGAAAATAGCTTAATAAAAATATCGAATAAAACTTTATATTTAAAAGATATAGCAACAGTAAAAAAAAGATATGAAGACTCTTCAACTCTTTTTTCTTTTAATGGAGAAAATGCACTATCTTTAGCAGTTGAGCAATCAGAAACATCAGATGCACTTAAAGTTTCTCGTAATATGAAAGAGCTATTAAAAAAGATAAATAAAGAAAATAGTGATATACATATTACTATTGCAGATGATAATAGTGAAAGAATTCAAGATAGACTTAATATTGTTATTTCAAATATTTTACTTGGAATTATATTAATTACAATACTTGTTGCTTTATTAATTAACTTTAGAATGTCTGCAATTATTGCTATTGGTATTCCAACATCATTTGTTATAGCTGCTATTTATATGTATGTTTTTGGATATACAATAAATATGATATCACTAGTTGGTGTACTTATTGCAATTGGTATTGTAGTTGATGATGCGATTGTTGTAAGTGAAAATATACAACAACACATTGAAGAGGGTTATGAACCTAAAGAAGCAGCTATACTTGGTGCAAAAGAGATGGTAAAACCTGTTACTATTGCATCAATGACAACTCTTTTTTCATTTTTACCTATTTTAATGATTAGTGGAACTATGGGTGAAGTAATGAAACTAATTCCTATTGCATTAAGTGCATTACTTGTTGCTTCATTAATTGAATCATTTATCTTTCTTCCAATTCATGCATCCCATACATTAAAAAGTGGTTCAAAAGTTACTTCATGGGAAAAAGCAAATAAAATATATAGTGAAATAATCCACTTTTTTATGAGATGGAAAAAGAGTTTTTTAATTCTTTTTATAATACTAGTACCAGTTGCTACATTTATGGCTATTAAATCTTCAAAATTTCAAATGTTTCCAAACTTTGATGCAACTGATGTAAAAATATCAATAAAAGCAAATGAAAATACAAAGCTTGAAGATGCATATAAAATAGTTCAAAGTATTGAAGCAGATTTAATAAAAGAAGAAAAAAGATTTTTTATTAGAAGTATTGATTCTGTTGCTGGTTTCAGAAGAGATACAGGAAATAATACAGAAAGATTTCCTTATGTAATGTATATGACGGTTGAGTTAAAAAAATTAAAGCAAATGAACTTTTTAGACAAATATGTAACTCCTTATTTAAGTTTTTATTATGATAAAGAAGGAAGAGAAAGAACTGAAAAGTCAAAAGTTATTGCAAAAAAATTAAAAAAATTTTTAGAAGAGAAAAAATATAAAGAGAAATTTAATTTAAATGAATTAGTTATTTTAGAAAAAAAAGTAGGTCCTGTTAAATCAGATATAAAAATT
>ERZ1673962.900-NODE-900-length-16986-cov-3.306420_pt1 | contig 16986 bp, 16 predicted proteins | sample MGYA00580188_ERZ1673962 | MGnify/ENA primary metagenome ERZ1673962 (study PRJEB41334, sample SAMN05608104) | rock metagenome | biome: terrestrial subsurface; feature: shale formation; material: shale | place: USA: Pennsylvania ... | reverse complement strand
CACATACTCGTCATTTTAAGGGAATGTTTAGCCCGCCCGTTAATGATGGGCTGACCACAAGCAAGGCTCATAATCAACGAGCGAGCGTTACGACTAGCGCCTTTAAGCCGGAGCGGGCCGGCGGCAAAGACGGGGACGGACATCCATGCGTTTTAATCTATCGTTCTTGCAGAAACTTCCGAACATACCGGACGGCACGTCTGCCTCCGCTCTGTCCCCGCTGGACGCCCTCAAGGACAAGATGCCGACGCTGACGATCGCGCAGAAAATCCCTGCGATCATCGTCTCCGCCGCCTTTCTGCTGGCGCTCGGCATCGGCGTTTCGAGTTACCTGGAAGCCGCCCGCAACGCAGAGGAGTCGACCCAGGCCCGTCTTGAATCCATTCTTCTCGACCGCAAAGTCGCCGTCACCCGCTATCTCGGCGGGATCGAGCAGGATATCCGCTTCCTGGCCGCAACGCCGATGGTGCGTGAAGCCATTTCCCAATTCACCCGCGCCTGGACCTTTATGGGCGAGGATGCCCGCGACATCTCGCGCGCCGTTTACACATCGCGCGAGTCCGACGGCGAGGGCGAGCGCACCTTCTATGCCCGTACCCACCGCTCCTATCATGCCTCCTTCCGCGACTTTGCGGAGAAGCGCGGCTATAGCGATGTGATGCTGTTCGACACGAACGGCACCATGATCTATTCGGTCGACAAAGCAGGCGATTTCGGCGCGCAAATGATCGGGCTCGACAGCGAATTCCGTAATACGGACATCGCCACCGTCGTCGACATTGCGCTCGGGGCCATCGACGATTCGGAAATCGCCTTCATGGATTTCGCCGCCTATAAAGCGATTGACGGGGAACCTGCCTCTTTCGTCGCCGCGCCGGTCTTTTCCAGCCGCGACGAGAAAATCGGCGTCCTTGCCTTCCGCATCCCGACCGACGTGCTCGATCAGATTCTGGGCGAGGAAACGGGGCTCGGCGAGACCGGCGAAGTCTTGCTCATCGGCGAAGACTATCTCATGCGCAACAATTCGCGCCTGACGGAAGAGGCAACGCGCCTGCGCCGGGAAATGACGGGCGAGGCCATCGATGCCGCCATTATCGACGATGAGCCGTTCAACGGCGTGCAGGAAAGCCATCTCGGCTATGACGCCGTAACCATTGCAACGCCCGTCTCCTACAGCTATGCGCGCTGGGCGCTTTTGGTGCAGACCTCGCTCGACGAGATCAACGCGCCCGTCGCCGCCATGCGCAATGTTATGGCCGGTGTCGCCGCCATCATGCTGGTGCTGGTCGCCGGGGCCGGCTTCTTCGTCTCACGCGGCATCACCAAGCGCCTCTCGAAACTCACCTCCGCCATGGGGGATTTGGCCAAGGGCGAAACGCAGATCGACCTGAACGGCCTCGACCAGGCCGATGAGATCGGTGATATGACGGGTGCCGTTCAGATTTTCCGCGACAACGCCATCGAGCGCATGAAGCTTGAAGAACGCCAGAAGCAGGAACAGCAGGAAAAGGAAAACCGCGCCCGCGCCATCGAGAAAATGATCGGCGATTTCGACAAAGCCATGGGCGATATGCTGGGCGCGGTAGCCGCTGCTGCCACGGAAATGGAAAACACCGCCAACACCATGTCGGAAGTCGCAGACGTTACCACGCAGAAAGCTTCTGCCGTGACCAGTGCTTCCCAGCGGGCATCCTCGAATGTGCAAATGGTGACCGAAGCGGCAAAAGAGCTTTCCGCCTCCATCGACCAAATCCGCGGCCAGGTAAACGAATCGAACACGGTGGGCGAGGAAGCGACGGAAGCCACGAACACCGCCAATGCCAAGATCGAGGGCCTGTCGGAAGCCGCCCGCCAAATCGGCGAAGTCGTCACGCTCATCCAGGACATCGCCGCGCAGACGAACCTGCTGGCGCTCAACGCCGCGATCGAGGCGGCCCGCGCAGGCGAAGCCGGTAAAGGCTTTGCCGTCGTCGCCGCCGAGGTGAAGGAGCTTGCGACCCAGACCGCCAGCGCCACTGAGCAGATCAGTCAGCAGATCACCGGCATTCAGAACTCCACCGATGAAGCGGTCGGCGCCATCCGCCGTGTGACGGAAACGAACAGCAAACGGAACGAAATCTCCCATGTGATTTCAGATTCCGTCACCAGCCAGCAGGACGCCACGGCACGTATTATGGACAGCGTCGAGGAAGCCGCAAACTCCTCCAACGACGTGAGCACGAATATCGAAGATGTGACCTCGGCTGCGCATGAGTCCTCCGGCGCCGCCTCTCAGGTCCTCTCCGCAGCGGGCGAGCTTGCAGGCCAAGCGGACAAGCTGAAAAAGACCGTGGACAGTTTTCTGCGCGATGTGCGCGCGGCCTGATCTTTCAGGAACGGGAAAACGGGAAAGACATGGCGGGCCTCAAAACCCGCCATGTTCTTTTAAGTAAGCCAGTTCCTCCGGACTGCTTTCCCGGCCGAGCAAGGCATTGCGGTGCGGGAAACGGCCGAACCGGGCGATCACGTCCCGGTGCGCAATCGCGAAAGCAAGATTGTTCTCGATCCCCAAATCTTCAAAAAGCTTCACGCTTTCTTCCTGCACACTTAAGTCTTCGGCATGCATGAAGGGCATGTAGATCCATACGCGGTCTTCCGCGCTCAGTTTCCGGTCATGCCCCTTGGCGATGGTATCGCGGGCAAGGCGGAGCGCTTTTTCATCGGCCTCGAAGGCGCGCGGCTCGTCCCGGTAGATATTGCGGGAGAACTGATCGAGCAGAATGATGAGCGCAAGCGCCCCTTCCGGCTCTTCCGCCCAATCGTCATAAGCCCCGCTCAAGGCTTCGCCCCGCGCGGCGGTGAACCGGCGGATGATCTCGGCATCGAAGGCATCGTCCTTCGCAAACCAGCGCTCGGGTCCCGCTTCACGCCAGAACTCAAGGACTTCCGCCGGACTGACCGCGCCCATCCGCTGCTCCCTTAACCGATTTCGATTACGTCCGGAGGACAAGGGTCCTGATAGAGCTTTTCCGCCAGTTCCGCGCGGCGCGAAAGCGTCGCCTGCTGGTTGACGTAGCCCTTATCCGTAATCTCATGCCCATCGATGGACGGCGGCTCGAGCATCAGATGGATGCGCCGCACACGGGTGGAAGAGCCGCCGCCCGCCTTGTTATGGGCACCGACTTTTTCCCGCAGATAGTCCGCCACCGCCGGCGCGGAGACGATCTCCTGCGGGCTTGCGTCCGGCCCGAGCCCGGCGATACGCCGCGCCGCTTCGATATTCGGCCAGGCGAGCACCGCGATATAAGGCTTGTCGAGCCCGGCGATCACCGCATCCTGAATGAGCGGCGAGGTCGCCGCCACAAGATCGGCGCGCAGCGTGCCGGTCGACACCCATGTGCCGGAGGAAAGTTTGAAATCTTCCGTCACGCGGCCATCGAAAACGAGGCCGAGTTCCGGGCGGGCTTCATCGAGGAATTTCGCCGCATCGCCCAGCTTATAAAAGCCCTCTTCGTCGAAAGCCTCGGCGGTTTTCTTTTCATCGCGCAAATAGCCCGGCGTCACCATCGGCCCTTTGACGCGAACTTCCATCTTCGTGCCGTTGGGCACGAGTTTGAGCTGCATGCCGGGCAGCGGCAGGCCGATCAGCCCTACCCGCTCGGTGATCCAATGCACGACGGTGATGCCCTGCGTTTCCGTTGCGCCATACATGGTCGTGAGCGGTATGCGCTCACCCGTCTCTTCGATGGCAAGCGCCTGCATGCGGTCGTAAAGATCGCTCGACAATGTCGCTCCGCCATAGCCCATATATTCGAGGTTCCGGAAAAAGCTTTTGCGCAGCTCCGCGTCCTGCTCCATAGCATCAGCCAGCATGGCAAAGGCAACGGGCGCGGAGCCGAAAACGCGCGGGCTCACTTCCCGCAGGTTCCGGATCGTTTCCTCGAACATGCCCGGCACCGGCTTGCCATTATCGAGATAGACCGTGCCGCCACTATTGAGATTGTTATTGAAGGAAATGTTGCCTGCCGAAATATGATTCCAGGGCATCCATTCGAGGCTGACCGGCACATCGTCCGGATCGGGATCTTCCGTGCGGATTGCTTCTTGCGCGGCCAGCTGCGCCATGAGCATGCGCTGGGTCTGGATCACACCTTTGGGCATGCCCGTCGAGCCGGAGGTGAACAGATATTTCGCCACCGTGTCATGGGTAATGCCGTCCATGCGCGCGCGCAGTTCCGCCGAGACCGGCGTGGCGCAGAGCGTCTCATAGGTCAGCGGCGACAGATCCGCCGGCGCCCCGTCCATCGTCACGACGGTGACACCCGACAGATCGAGCGCCTTCAGCGCTTTTTCATATAGCGCGCCGGAATCGGCAAAGATCATTTTCGGCTTGGTCAGTGAGAAGACGTGCTTCAGCTTGGAATGATCCGAGCTCATCAGCGAATAAGGCACGCTGATGGGCGCGACCGGCACCTGCGCTTTCATGGCGCCCAGCATCATCATCGCATGTTCGATAGAATTGCTGGAAAGGATCATGAGCGGCGTGTCCTGGCCCATGCCTTTGCCGATCAATGCCGAAGCGATGCGGTCGGCCAGCTCGTTCGCCTGCCCGTATGTGACATGCCGCCAGGGCCCTTCGGCCGTGCGCTGGCAAATGAAGGGGCGATCGGCATGCGCGTCCGCGCGCTCTTCGAGAATATGCGGCACGGCATGCTTGAACTCGCCGAGCGGATAGGCGGATTCGATGATGACGCTGCCATCCACTTTCCGCGTGATGTTCAGTTTCGGCGGCTTCTGCTTCAGCTCCTTAAAGGGCGGCAGCGGCGCGGCTTCGGCCAGGCTCATAATGTTCCTCCAGTTGCAATGGCGTAGCGGGAAGCGCTCCTGCCTTTGGCAGGGCCTTCTTGTTCTTATTGGAATATCGCCGGCGGAGGCTTTGCCCCTGCCTTAATTTCAACCCGGCGAAAAACGGGCCTCAGTTCACCTGACGCTCGCGCCCTTCCCAGTAAGGCGCGCGCAGCTCCCGCCGCAGGATCTTGCCCGAGGGATTGCGCGGCAGCGCCTCGATGAAATCGATGGATTTGGGCACTTTGTAGCTCGCAATCTGCGTCTTCGCCCAGGCGATAATGTCTTCCGGCTTGGCTTCCTGGCCGGGCTCGAGCACGACAATGGCTTTCACCGCCTCGCCCCATTTATCGTCGGGCACGCCAACGACGGCGGCATCGGCAATTGCCGGATGGCCGAACAGCGCGTTTTCGACTTCGGCGGGATAAATATTTTCCCCGCCCGAGACGATCATGTCCTTCACCCGGTCATGGATGAAGACGAAGCCTTCTTCGTCGAAATAGCCGGCATCGCCCGTGCGGAACCAGCCATCAGCATCGATTGCCTCTTTTGTGGCATCGGGCCGATTCCAATATCCCTTCATGATCGAGCCGCCGCGGATCATGATCTCGCCGACATCGCCCGTCTTCACTTCCTTGCCATCGGCGCCGACGATCTTCACCTCAAGGCCCTTATTGGGCTTGCCGCAGGAGCGCAGCTTGCCTTTGGCCGGATCGTGATCTTCAGGCGCCAAGTTCGTGCCCGCGCCGCCCGTTTCCGTCAGCCCATAAAGCTGCACGAACTCGCAGCCGAACCGCTCCTGCGCCTTCTTCAGCACTTCTTCGGGAATGGGCGAGGCGCCGTAGAGCACTTGGCGCACGCTCGACACATCCACATCGCCGATGTTGGGCTGCTGGAGCAGGAAAAGAATGACCGCCGGCACCATGAAAGCAATGTTGATCTTGTAGGTCTCGATCAGACGCAGAATCTCCTGCGGATCGACATCCTTCAAAATCACGTTCGTGCAGCCATGGGCATTGCCCAGCAGACCGACATTGACGCCGGCTACGTGGAAAAGCGGCATGCAGACGAGATTGATCTCACCTTCATGCCAATTCGCCCAGCCCGCTTCCACGCCCTGGCGCAGAATGGAAATATAATTGGCATCCGTCAGCTGCACGCCTTTCGGATGGCCGGTCGTGCCGCTCGTATAAAGCTGAATGACATCGTCATCGGGCGCGATGGGCAGCATGGGGTCTTTATTCTCGAACCGGTCGCGCCAATCCGCAAAGGCTTCCCATTCCGGATGCCCGCCATCGAGCGCAATTACCTTGCGCACGCTCGGGCAGTCTTTCAGCACCTTTTCGACGACGGGATAAAAGTCGTCGCTGACGAACAGAATTTCCGTCTTGGAATCGTTGAGCACATAAGTGACTTCCGGCGGCGCCAGACGCCAGTTAACGCCGACCACCACGGCTTTCGCCCTGAAGGCGCCGTGCAGCATCTCGAAATAGACATCCGAGCTTTTGCCCATGAAGCCGATCCGCGCATCCGGCTTGCAGCCTTCCGCGATCAGCCCCTGCGCCACTTTGCTCGCGCGCGCGTCGAGCTCTTTGAAGCTCGTTTCCTTGCCACCGAAAATATGCGCAATATCGTCCGGCCGTGCCTTGGCTTGCGCGCGGCTGATATCGGCAACATTCTTGATTGCCCCAAAGTCGATCATCGTTGCCCTCCCCGGCATATGGGTGCGGCCCGGCGGCCGGCTTATCGCCGCCGCTCCCGGCTCTTTTCTTACCGGTGAGTTTAGCGGGGCGCGCCGCGCTGACAACAGGCACATGGCGGATTTTCACCGGCGAGCCTCCGCACGCTTTATGGTAAAGGCAAAACCCGGATCACATTTGCTTGGCCTTAAGGAGACCGCCATGGCGCGCCTGCCCTATCCCGACCCCGCTTCCCTTACGGAAAAAGACCGCACGCTGCTCGCCAGCCTGCCGCCGCTCAATATTTTCCGGATGCTGGCCGGCGCTGGGCCGATTTTCGCGCCTTTCATGAATTTGCTCGATGCCTATCTCAATGAAGGGCTTTTGGACGGTGAATTGCGGGAACTGGTGATTCTGCGCGCCGGGCACAAATGCGGCTCGGCTTATGAACTGCACCAGCACGAGCGCGTCTCCCGGCTTATGGGCATGAGCGCCGAGCGCATTGCCGCGGCCAGCCATCCGCTGCCGCAGGAGGTGTACTCCGACGCCGAAAACGCGGCCCTGGCACTTACCGACGAACTTGTCAGTAACGTCAAAGCCTCCAAAGAGGCCCTGGATGCGGCCCGCCAGCACTTAAGCGATGCCCAGGTTCAGGAACTGCTCATCGTCATCGGGATTTACTTGCTCGTCTGCCGCTATCTCGAAACACTGGAAATCGATCTGGAAGATGAAGAGATTGCGGTTACCGGGCTCGATGAAATCAAGGCCGGGGTCGGCACGCTCAATGCCAAAAAGGGTGAGCTGCAGTCAAAAGAATAAGGGGAGGATCATCATGACATCGCTTGGGCTCGGCAAATTCGCCTATACGAAAGGCCTGCACGATCTGGGCAATGGCGCCTATGCCTGGCTGCAGCCCGATGGCGGCTGGGGCTGGTCGAATGCCGGGCTCATTGTCGATGGAGATGAAAGCCTGCTGGTCGACACGCTGTTCGATGTGCCCCATACCCGCGCCATGCTGGAGGCGATGCGCGGCGCGGAACCGAAAGCCGCCGCCGCGATCAAGACGCTGGTCAACACCCACCACAATGGCGACCATTGCTACGGCAATGAATGCTGCGAGGGGGCCGAGATCATCGCCCATAAACTTGCCGCCGAAGCCATGCGCCACGAACCGCCCTCCATGCTGGCCGGCTTTCTCGATATGGCGCCCGAGCTTGGCGAGCTGGGCGATTATCTGACGAAATGTTTCGGCGCCTTCGATTTCAAGAATGTGCGCCAAGTGCTCCCCACCCTTACCTTCGAAAAGGAAATGACGCGGCAAGTGGGCGCGAAGACCGTCAAGCTCATGCATGTCGGCCCCGCCCACACGCCCGGCGACGTCCTTGCCTTCGTGCCCGAAGACAAGACGGTTTTCACCGGCGACATTCTTTTCATCGAAGGCCATCCCATCATGTGGGAAGGGCCGGTTGGCAACTGGATCGATGCCTGCGACAAGATCATGGCCATGGATGTGGAAACCGTCGTGCCGGGCCACGGCCCCATTACCGACAAGCGCGGCGTCGCGGCCTTGCGCGAATATCTCGTCTATATCCAAAAGGAAGCGCGCAAACGCTACGATGCGGGCCTCAGCGCCTTTGAAGCGGCCAAGGATATCGATATGTCAGACTATGACAGCTGGGGCGACGGCGAGCGCATCGCGGTGAATGTGGCAACGCTTTACCGGGAATTTTCCGGCAGCGATGAAACGCCGGATGCCGCAACGTTATTCGGCCAAATGGCGGAGCTCTCGAAACGCAAAAGCTGAACAACTCGCCAAGCCGTGAAGAGGGCTTCATGGACGAAGCCTCTTCCCCGCCCCATACTCTTTTCCATCGGCATTCAAGACATGGGGAGAGACATGGCCAAGCTGACGCTTTACGAGCACCCGCTATCTCCTTATGCGCAGAAAAACAAAATGGCACTGCGCGAAAAAGAAATCGACTTCGCGTGCGTAACGCCCGACGCGATCGGTACGGGCGGCGCGGCCGCCTTTCTGGAAATCAATCCGCGCGCGGAAGTCCCGGCCCTCGTGACCGAAGACGGGATGGCGATTTTCGATTCCACCATCATCTTCGACTATATCGAAGAACGCTGGCCTTCCCCGCCTCTGCAGCCGCAAGACCCCGCCGCCCGCGCCCGGGCGCGCATGATCGAAGACGTCATGGACACACAATATGAGGCGGTCAATTGGGGGCTTGGCGAAATCCATTTCTTCAAACGCGCCGAAGGCAAGCTCGCCGAGACCTTGACCGAGAATGCCCGCCGCCAGACGGAAGGTTTTTTGCCTATCTGGAAAATGAGCTCGGCGGAAATGCCCAAAAAGGGGAGAACTGGCTCACGGGGCCGATGTTCGGGCGGGCGGATATGGCGGCGCTGCCGCTTGTCGCCGCGTCCATGAGCTTCGGCTTCCATCCCCAAAAGGGCAGCGCGCTCGACGCCTGGGTGAACCGGGCCATGCAGCGCCCTTCCGCCGCGCAAACGGTCGAAGAAGCGCTCGCCTCGCGCGTGGGCATGGACCATGTCGCCAACGCAGTAAAACAGGGCCTTTTCAAGCGGCAATACCGGGATCACCGGCTCGAATGGATGATCAAGTCGGGCGGCATGGAAGTCGTCACGCGCGGCATCGAAACCGGCACCATCCGCTTTGCCAATGATTTTTCCAATGATGGTCAAGGAGCGCGCTGATGAGCGGCAAGGAAAACGAGATCCTCTTTCACCAATATGACGTCTCGCCCTTTTCAGAGAAAGTGCGCACCGTTTTCGGCATCAAACAGCTTACCTGGCACGCCGTCGAAGAACCCGTGATCATGCCGAAGCCTGAGCTCACCGCGCTGACCGGCGGCTACCGCAAGATCCCGGTCATGCAGATCGGCGCGGATATTTATTGCGACACGCAGATCATCATCCGCGAGCTGGAACGGCGTTACCCCGAGCCGCCGCTTTTTACCGGCGCCGATAAAGGGCTCGCCTGGGCCGTTTCCATGTGGGCGGACCGGGTGCTCTTTCAAAATACCGTTGCGGTGATTTTCGGCAATGTCGGCCAGGCGATCGATGAGAGCTTCATCAAGGACCGCGAAGCGCTGACGGGCCGGCCTTTCGATGTGAACGCGATGAAGGCCGCAGCCCCCCTGATGAGCGAGCAGCTGCGCGCCGGGCTCGGCTGGCTGGAGGATCAATTGGACGATGGGCGCAAATTTCTGATGGGCGCGGCGCCCGGCCTTGCTGATGCCGCCTGCCATTACAACCTCGCCTTCATGCGCTGGCTTTATCCGGACGGGCTGAAAGTGCTGGACGCATTGCCCCGCACCGCCGCCTGGGAAGAGCGGGTGCGCGCCATCGGTCATGGCGACAGGCAGGAGATGGGCCGCGCGGAAGCGCTGGCCATTGCCAAGGCCGCCACAAGCACGGCGAAAGAAAAAGCCGATCCCCATGAACCCAATGGCCTCAAACCCGGCGACAAAGTCAGCGTCATGGCGGATGATTACGGGCGCGACCCCATAACCGGCGTGCTCGTCGCCTCGGATGCGCAGTCCGTTGCGATCAAGCGCGAAGCGCCGGAAGTCGGTGAAGTGGTGGTGCATTTTCCGCGGGCAGGCTTTTTCATCGTCAAAGCCTGAGGCAACGTATCGGAGAGCGGGCCGGCTTCAGTGCAGCTCGCCCGCCCCTTGCCTGCGGTGATTGGCAAGCGCAAGACCTGCAGCCAAGACACCCGTTGCCAGAAACAGCACATTGGAGAGATAAAGCATCAAAACCCGCCGCTCCGGCATCTTGCCGGGCGGGCGCGCGGCAAAAGCGCGGGAGCTAAGCACTGTCGGCGTTTGCGGCTCGGCAAGCGTTGCGGAAGAACCGGTGCTGGCGGTAAAGCGCGCGCCTTCTTCCGCCTCGCCCGCAAAAGCAAGCTGGGCAAGGGCGGGAGCTTCCCGGATCCAGGTACGGCTCATGGAAACGGCAAGCTCCACGTGCCCTTGCGCTTCCATCTGCCGGATGGCAAGGCTGGCTGCCTGCCCCAAAACAAGCTGGCCGAAAGCCTCATCCCGGCGCTCATGGGAAAGTTCGGCAAGCCGGCCTGCCGGATCGGCGGAGGTAACGATCGTGCGGGCAAGCGCCCCGGCGGAGCGCTCGGCGAAAGCGGGCGCGGAGGCGATCAGCACATGCTCGCGCGCCTTGGCCGCCGTCTGAATGGCCGAAGCCATGGTGCCGATAAGATTGGCGCCGAGCGCGAGGCCCGAAAGGACCGCAATCCCCCAAAGCACAGTGCGCCGGTCTATGGAAATACGCGCTGCCTTCACTAAAGCCCCCAAAGCAAAAGCCGCCCGCCCCGGTCTGGGACGGACGGCGTTTACCTTAATGGGCAGTTCCTAACACTTCCTAAAAAGGCAGGAATTTCAAATCGTTAACAAAAAGAACAGCGTTAACGGGCGCACATGCCCCCATCGATCACCAGTTCCGTCCCCGTCACATAGCGCGACTCGTCGCTGGCCAGAAAGACGATCCCGGCCGCGATGTCCGCCGGCACACCGGCATAACCCACGGGCGCTGCCAATTGGCCGAGCGCCTCTGCATCAATGGTATTTTCCCCTTCCTGCATTGCCATGGAAGAGGGCATGCCGCCTTGCGGGATCTTTGCCCAGATGGCGGTGTCGATGATGCCCGGATGGATGGAATTGACGCGGATATTGTTCTTCGCCTCCGCGCATTCGAGCGCCACCGCCTTGGTGAAGAGCCGCACGCCGCCTTTCGTGGCGCAGTACCCGGCAAGGCCCGGCGCGCCCTTGAACCCGGCAACGGAGGAAATATTGATGATCGCCCCGCCGCCAGCTTCGGCAATCGCCGGAATGGCGTATTTCGTGCCGAGGAACACCCCGTCCATATTGATCGCGATCTGGCGCTTCCAATCATCCAGCGACATTTCCGTCACCGGCCCGCCAATACCGATCCCGGCATTGTTGACGAGGATATGCAGCTTGCCTTCCTTGGCGGCAATGTCGGCATAGACCTCCTGCCAGCGCGGTTCGGAAACCACGTCCTGGTTGAGATAGCGCGCCTTGCCGCCCGCCTTTTGAATGCGCTCGACGGTCTCGGCGCCGCCTTCATCGTCGATATCGGTAATGATGACCTGCGCGCCCTCGGCGGCCAGCGCTTCGGCGGCGCCCCGGCCGATCCCGCTCGATGCGCCGGTGACCAGCGCGATTTTGCCCTCTAAGCGTCCCATCGGATTCTCCCTGTTTTATGCACCGGCTTTCGCCCGCCGGCTTATCGCTTTGTTTGACTCGCCTAATGGCCAAAACTAGACTGCGGTCTAGTTAATAGCTCGGACCGGTTTCCGCAAGGGAAGATAACCGAACGGGACCATAAGGAGAGACAGTTTGGACGCGAGCGCCGATATCGACAAGCCGGCTTCCTCCCGCCGCACGCGCAAGAAAGAACGCACACGGCGGGAGATTTATGAAGCGGCCATGGGTCTCTTCAACGAGAAAGATTATGACGATGTCACGATCGGCGATATTTGCGAGCGTGCCGATGTCGCCAAGGCGACGTTCTTTCTGCATTTCCCGAACAAGGCCGCGCTCCTTTCCGAGTTCAACGAAAAACTGACGAGCGGCATTCGAGAGCAGCTCGAGGGCTTCAAAGGCAGCGCCACGGACAAATTCTGTTTCGTGATTTCCGAGCTTGCGGGCGAATGGCAGCGCAATGCGCCGGTCATGCGCAAGATGACGCGCGAATTCGTCGATGCCCTGCCGACGCTGGAAGCGGGCAAGGCGGCGAATGAAAGCTTGCTGACGCTGACCATGGAACTCATCCGTGAAGCGCAAAAAGCAGGGGAGTTCCGCAAGATCGCCCCGCCCCACCGCCTTGCCGCCGCCTTTGTCGCCGCCTCTTCCGCGCTGACCATCGAGTGGACGGAGATACCCGGCGTCGACACCAGCGAAACGCACAAAGAATTGCTCGACGTCCTTTTAAACGGCCTGAGACAAAAGCCGGAGTGACGTGACAAAAACGAGAACGCAACTCGAGGAAATCAACAGGAAGGCTAAAGGAGAAAAACATGGCCGGAACCAAAATGCGCTTCGGCGCTTTCATCGCGCCCTTTCACCCGCTCGGCGAAAATCCGACCCTCGCCATCGAGCGGGATATCGAGCTCGTGCAGTGGATGGACAAGCTGGGATATGACGAAGCCTGGATCGGCGAGCACCATTCCGCCGGCTATGAGCTGATCGCGAGCCCGGAACTTTTCATCGCAACGCTGGCCGAACGCACGAAGAACATCCGCCTCGGCACGGGCGTCTCCTCGCTGCCCTATCACCAGCCCCTGATGCTGGCCGACCGCATCAACCAGCTCGACCACATCACCCGAGGCCGCGTCATGTTCGGCGTCGGGCCGGGCGCCTTGCCCTCCGATGCCTTCATGATGGGCATCGAGGTCGCCAAGCAGCGCGACATGATGGACGAAGCGCTCGACGTCATCGTTCCGCTTCTGAAAGGCGAAACCGTGACGGCGAAAACCGACTGGTTCACGCTCAACGAAGCGCGCCTGCAGATGACGCCTTACTCGCGCCCGCATGTGGATATCGCCGTGGCCAGCCAGGTCTCGCCGACCGGCGCCACTGCCGCCGGCCGCCACGGCGTCGGCCTTCTGTCCATCGGCGCGACCAATGCCGGCGGCTTCAACGCGCTCGCCTCCAACTGGGCGATCTGCGAGGAAAAAGCCAAGGACAACGGCAAGAGCGTCGACCGCGCCAACTGGCGTCTCGTCGGTCCCGTGCACATCGCCGAGACGGCCGAAAAGGCGCGCGAGAATGTGCGCTTCGGCCTTGAAAAGTGGCTCTATTATTTCCGTGAAGTCGCCGCTCTGCCGCTCGCGCCCAATGATGGCTCGGACCCGGTGGACGCGCTGATCAATTCGGGCATGGCCGTGATCGGCACGCCGGAAGACGCCATTGCGCAGATCGAGCGGCTCCAAGAGCAATCGGGCGGCTTCGGCGCTTTCCTGCAGATGGCGCATAATTGGGCCGATTTCGAGCAGACGAAACGCTCCTATGAGCTTTTCGCCCGCTATGTGATGCCGAAATTCCAGGGCCTCAACGAGAACCGCGAAGCCTCGCTCGACTGGGCGCGGAGCAACCGCGAAACCTTCATGGGCCAGGCCATGGCCGCTGTCGGCACGCGCGTTGCCAAACATATCGAGGAAAAAGGCACGGACAATATCCGCCCGGAAATCCTCGAAGCCATGGGCATCAAGAAAGACAAAGGAGCCGCCGAATAACCCGGCGCCTCATGAATAAAAAAGCGAAGGGCGGCCCGGTAAACCGGAGCCGCCCTTCTTGTTGCCTCACACCATTCTTTTACAGGCGAAAATCGCCGGAGCAAATCTTTTCGTAGAGCGCTTTGTCCAAAGGCACGAAAACTTTTGCAATCGGGTCATTGAAGAAAATCGGCTCGTCGATGACTTCCGGGTCGAAACCTTCCTTCACGAGATCGACCTTGCGGTGCTTGAACGTGCCGGTGATTTCCATTTCCGGCTGCACCCTGAGGAAAAGCGGCTGGGCATATTCGGGTAATTGCGAGGAGATATGCTTGTGCAGGCCCGCCATATCGAGGTCCTTGCCGACGATGGAGGCCATCCCTGCACGCCCGTCGGCGCCCGGCACATGCACGCCGTAAACATTCGCCTCTTCGATGCCGGGGAAAACCGAGAGCACTTCGGCCACTTCCGAAGTCGCCACATTCTCGCCTTTCCAGCGGAACGTGTCGCCGATCCGGTCAATGAAGTAGAAATAGCCGCGCGCATCCTGCTTCAGCAGGTCGCCGGAACGGAACCAGGCATCGCCTTCGCGGAAGACATTGCGCAGGATTTTCTTTTCCGTTTCTTCCTTCTTGGCATAACCTTCGAAGCGGGCCGAGGGTTTCGTCGGGTCGTTCAGAATTTCACCCAAGGCTTCGCCCACTTCGCCGGGTTTGCAGCGGATGCAGAACCCATCCTCACCGCGGATGGGCTGTTCGTTCTCGATATCGAAGCGCACGAGCTCGACATTGAATTTCGATTTCGCCCAGCCGGGAATGCGCCCGACCGCTCCCACCGTGCCGTCGAAATTCATCAGCGCGACATTGCCTTCCGTCGCCCCGTAGAACTCCACGATATTGGGAATCTTGAAGCGCTTCTGGAAGTTCGGCCAGATTTCCGGGCGCAACCCATTGCCGATCGCAACGCGCAGCTTGTGCTTGCGCTCCTTTGGATGCGGATCGGTATTGATGAGATAGCGGCAAAGCTCGCCGATATATTGGAAGAGCGTCGCCTTATATTTGTGCACGTCGTCCCAGAACTCGCGCGCCGAAAACTTGCGCCGGATGATCACCGCGCCGCCGACCGTCAGCGTCGTACCGACCGCGCAAACCCCGCCCGCGGAATGATAAAGCGGCAGGCAAACATACATGCGGTCTTTCTCCGTCGCAGCCGTCGCAGCCGAGAAAGACCCCATCATGCCGAGGAGACGCACATGGGGAATGCGCGCGGCCTTCGGGTTGCCCGTCGTCCCGCTCGTATAAATGAAAAGCGCCCCATCCTCGATGGTCAGGTCCTTGCGCACTTCGAGCGCGGGATCGGACGTGGGCTGCTGGGCCAGCACATCGTCGAGATTGTCGACCCCCTGCACCGTACCGCCCGTCGCCCAGGCTTTCATGGGCCGCTCGAGCTGGCCGGCAACCGAGCCCAGCGCCTCGGCGCATTCCGCGCCCAGGACAAGGTGGCTTGCACCGGAAATATTCAGGCAATGGGCAAGCGGGCCGCCCGTCAGGTTCGTGTTGATCAGCGCGGCCTGGCCGCCTGCCTTGATGATCCCAAGCCAGGCAACGAGATATTCGGGCCGGTTTTCCATGAGCAGCGCCACGACATCGCCCTTGCTCAGCCCCTGCGCGCGCACCCAATGGGCGTAGCGGTTCGCTTCCTCGTTGAACTGCTTATAGGTAAGGGCGCGGTCCTCGAAATAGATCGCCACATTGTTCGGCTTGTCGCGGGCCAGATCCTCGATAATGTCGGCAAAGGTACGGTCGGGATTGTCGTAAACGGTATTCAGCCGTTTGAGCGTGCGCAGCGCCGAGCGCACATAGGTAATCTCTTTTCCGATACGGCCAAAAACCCCCATTACGTCCTCCAGATTTGTGTTTTCCCTTGCAAGTTCTTTATGCGCTGCCCCCGGAAAATGGGTCAAGGAAAACCGGCTGAAAAGGGGCCGAAAACCGCCGCGCAGCGCTGACAAATGCGCACAAACGCGTCATGATCCGCCCGCCGCGCCCCACAAGCCCATGGACCTGGAAAAGATGCCGAGCGACAGCCCCGCCTCCCCTTCTCAAGAAATGCCGCCTGCGGACGTTTTTCTGGATGCGCGGGGCCTCAATTGCCCGCTGCCCGTGCTGAAAGCCCGCAAAAAACTTCTGGGTATGCGCACAGGTCAAATCCTGGAAGTGGCGGCAACGGACCCGGTGGCGGCAATCGACATGCCGCATTTTTGCGCCGAAAGCGGGCATGACTTTCTAGGTAAGCGCCAGGACGGCCCCGTCACCTATTTCCGCATTGCGCGGGGCGCCGTTCGGCAGACGGAAGATGAAGGCAAAGAGGAAAAGGCTTAGCCCTTGAGCGCTGCCTGCTGCTCTTTGCCGAAACCGACCAGCACCTCAGCCCCCCGCTCGAAGACCGGCCGCTTGATCAAAGCCGGGTGCGCGGCCATCAACGCAATGGCGCTTTTCTCGTCGACGCCCGCTTTTTCAGCTTCCGAAAGCCCGCGCCAGGTCGTGCCCCGCCGGTTGAGCAGCACCTCCCAGCCCGCTTTCTTCGCCCAGCCGGCAATCTGCGCCTCGCTCACCCCGTCCGCGCGCACATCGTGAAAGTCTGCCTCCAGCCCTTCGTCCTTCAGCCATTTCAGCGCTTTTTTGCAGGTATCGCAGTTTTTAAGGCCGTAAACACGCATGGAAGGCTCCCGAAAGGCTGGAAAAGGGCGAAACACCGCCCCCGAATCGCGGAAAATATAGCAGAAGCCCTGCCCTCTTTCTTTGCTGGGCCTGGCTGCTATCATCACATTCAGGGGATATACCCTAGGAAGGGTGTCCCCTCATGGACCCGAGCAGAACGAAAAGGATTGCAGCTTGAGCACCGAGCAACAGACGGTCGCCGAAAAACCGTCTGCCAAACGCATTCGCCGCACCGCCGAAGAAGCCCAGCGCCTGATCCTCGATGCCGCTGAAAAGCGCCTCGCCGAACAGGGGCCGGAAGGCATCCGCCTCCAGGACATTGCCCGCGATGTCGGCATTTCCCATCCGGCCATTCTCCACCATTTCGAAAGCCGGGACGGGCTGGTGCGCGCGCTTATTTCACGGGCCACCGCCCAGCTGCGCGACAAGCTCTTCTCCACCATTCCCGATATCACGGGCGAGGAACAAGACACTCATAGCC
>ERZ1673962.898-NODE-898-length-17015-cov-3.996875_pt1 | contig 17015 bp, 18 predicted proteins | sample MGYA00580188_ERZ1673962 | MGnify/ENA primary metagenome ERZ1673962 (study PRJEB41334, sample SAMN05608104) | rock metagenome | biome: terrestrial subsurface; feature: shale formation; material: shale | place: USA: Pennsylvania ... | reverse complement strand
AGCCCGGCAATCGCCGGCATCGAGGTCAAGCGCAAGGGCGACGTGCGTCGCGCCAAGCTCTACTATCTGCGCAATCTCACCGGCAAGGCCGCTCGCATCCGCGAGAAGGTCTGAGCCGTTCCGGCCGTCCGGACCAGGGCGGCCAGCGTCCGGCACTGGAGGTTCGGCCCATGTCCGACACCTTCTTCTGGCACGATTACGAAACCTGGGGTGCCGATCCGCGCCGCGATCGTCCCTGTCAGTTTGCCGGAGTCCGCACCGACGCCGATCTCAACGAGGTCGGCGATCCGCTTGTTCTCTTCTGTCGTCCGACGGACGATCTGCTCCCGCATCCGGATGCCTGTCTCGTCACGGGTCTCACGCCTCAGCGCGTCGCGCGCGAGGGGGTGGTCGAGGCCGAGTTCGCGCGCGCCATCCATGCTGAGCTGAGCCGGCCCGGAACCTGTGGCGTCGGCTACAACAGCCTGCGCTTCGACGACGAAGTCACGCGGCATCTGTTCTACCGTAACTTTTTCGATCCCTATGCACGTGAATGGCGCTCCGGCAACTCGCGCTGGGATCTGATCGACGTGCTGCGGCTGGCCCATGCGCTGCGTCCCGAGGGGATCGAATGGCCGCGCAACGACGAGGGTACGACCTCGTTCCGGCTGGAGCAGCTGACCGCTGCCAACGGCATCGACCATGGTCAGGCTCATGACGCGCTCGCCGACGTGCGCGCGACCATCGCGCTGGCGCGCCGGCTGCGTGACGTCCAACCCCGACTATTCAGTTATGCGCTGACGCTGCGCGACAAGCGCCGGGTGCGCGCTCTGCTCGATGAACGCCGTCCCTTGCTGCATGTCTCGGCGCGCTTCCCGGCGGCGCTCGGCTGCATCGCGCCGATCTGTCCGGTTGCGGCCCATCCGACCAACAGCAATGGCGTGATCTGCCTCGATCTGCGCGCGGACCCGTCCCAACTGCTGGAGCTGTCGGTGGAGGAGATCCGTCGTCGGCTCTTCACGCCGAGCGAAGATCTGCCGGCGGGTGTCGAGCGCGTGCCGCTCAAGACTGTGCATGTCAATCACGTTCCCATGCTCGCGCCGCTGGCAACTCTGACGCCGGAGCATGCCGAGCGCTGGAGCATCGATCCGGCGCGCGTTGTGCGTCATGCCCAGTGGATCGCGGCTTCGTCCATCGAGATCGAGCCGCGCGTGCGCGCCGTGCATGAGCGTCCGCTCCCGGTCGAGACCGACCCCGAACGAATGCTCTATTCGGGTGGTTTCCTCTCGGACGCCGACCGCCGCGCCTGCGATCAGGTCGTGCGCTCGAACCCCGCCGAACTGGCGACAGCGCCGCCGCGTTTCAGCGATCCGCGTCTCGGCACGCTGCTGTTCCGCTATCGCGCCCGCAACTGGCCCGAGACCCTGAACCCTGAGGAGCGCGAGGACTGGGACGCCTATCGCTTCATGCGCCTCACCGACCCCGACGGCGGGGCCAGTCTCCAGATCGAGGGGTATGAGGCGCGGCTCGCCGAACTGGCCGGGGTCCACGATGACGATCCTGCCAGACTGGCGATCCTCGACGCCTTGGGAGACTGGGCCGAGCAGGTACTCGACGCCGGTTGATCCGGCCGACTGAAGGGCGCGGTCTTCTAGTCCAGCGCCTCGGTGATCGCTCGACACAGATCCTCGCGCGAGAAGGGTTTGGGCAAGGTGGCGCGCACGCCCATCAGCTTGGCCGACTCCAGATTGAATTCCAGACTGATCGAGCGGCGCCCGCCCGAGACGGCGATGATGGGAATCCTCGATTCGCGTTGCGCCAGCTCCATGATGAGTTCGATACCGTCTTTTTCAGGCATCAGGATATCTGTGATCACGAGATCGGGCCGACTGCGCTCGATCGCCGCCAACGCCTCGTTACCATTGGTCGCCGTGCTCACCTGATAGCCTTCGCGCTGGACCATCTCGGTGAGCATGGCCCGAAAGAGTTCGTCGTCGTCGACGATCAGTACCTTGGTCATGTCGATCTCTCGCTGTGATTCGTGCCACTGTCCGGGGCGGTGTCCGCCCCCAGGATCAGTCGTGGCAACTCGATGACGAACCGGCTGCCCCGGCCCGGCGCGCTCTCGATCCGGATCTGTCCGCCGAGTTTGCCGACCAGTCCATGGATGACCGACAGCCCCAGACCGCTGCCCTTGCCGGGCGCCTTGGTGGTGAAGAAGGGGTCGAAGACCCGTTCGCGGACCTCAGGCGTCATACCCTCGCCATCGTCGCTTACGCTCAGACGGACGAGATCCGGACGCTCGGCCGCCCCGCCCTCTGGACGCTCGACCCATTCGATCTCGATCTCGATGTGCCCCTGCGCCTGACCGATGGCATCGGCGGCGTTGATGCAGAGATTCATGACGATCTGCTGGATCTGGCTTGGCTCGGCCAGCACCCAGGCTTCATCGACAGCCGGGGTGAACCCGACCCGCACCCCCGCAGGCAGCGAGGCCCGCAGCAGGGCCAGGGTCTCGCGGACCAGCGCCACAACCTCGACCGGAACGGGCGAGTCGGCCAGATCGCGCGCAAAGGTCAGCATGCGCGCGATGAGATCGCGTGCGCGAAAACTCGCCTGCTGAATGTAGGCCAGATGGCGCCGCCCGGCCGACTCCGGGGCCAGTTCGTCTTCCAGCAATTCGCTGAATCCGAGAATGGCCCCCAGGATGTTGTTGAAATCGTGCGCGATCCCGGCGGCGAGTGTGCCGACGGCCTCCAGCCGGCGTGACTGCTCCAGACGGGCGTTGACCAGGGCCGAGGCGCGGCGTTCGAGCTGCTCGCGAAAGGCGAGACTGTAGGCCATGGTCGCCTCCATCAGCGGCGCGGTGATGCGCGCGGCGATCTGGCTCAATGGCAGGTCCGGATTGGCGCGCGACAGGTGCATCAGGGCTTCGTGATGGAGTTCACCCACCTCTTCGAGCGGAATCTCCAGGGCGATCAGGTCGCGTCCGAGGTCTGAGGCTTCGGTCAGCGCCATCTCCAGCGCCAGCGCATCCCGGGCGAAGACCGCCCGTTGCAGCACCTCGGCATAGAGCCGTGCGATGTCGCTGGTGGAGGATGGGGTGGAGGCCGTCGACTCAAGCATGACGATAGAGCAGCAGACCGGCGTCGTCGTGATCGCCGGCCCAGTCGTTGAGCAGACGTTCGGCGAGCGCGTCCGAAGGCCGGACGTCGCCCAGGGCTTCGGCCAGCCCCGCGTTCTCGGGCAGGCCGTCGGAGAACAGCAGCAACCAGTCGCCCGGTGCGATCGGCCAGCGCTCCGGGCGCAGTCCGTCGAAACCGGCGCCGACGATCCCGCGCGCGCTGCCGAGACGCTTGGTGCCGGATGCCTGGATCAGCAGCGTACGGATGTTGCCGACCGCGGCCTGTACGATCACCGACTCGGCGGGCAGGATGTCCACCACGGACAGGGCCACACCACGGGTGTCGATCAAGGCCCGGTCGCAGCGGGCAAAGAGTTCGGTCAGGTGCGTCGCCTCGTCCGTGGCCAGTTGACGCATGGCGGTGGCGGCGGCGACATGGGCCTCGGCGCCGTGGCCGAGTCCATCGGCCAGGGCCAGACGCCAGCGGTCGGGGCGTGTCCACCAGCCGAGCTGATCACCGCTGAAGGTTTCGCCCGGCATGGGGCGCAGGGCCTGACCAATCTGCGCACGAATACCGTCCAGTGGGGCGAGCTCTGGCACAGTCTGCGTCAACGCCATTTGACCGCCCTGACCCGCGTGCCGCCGCTTGGGCGCGATTCCAGACTGAACTCGTCCATCAGACGCTTCACGCCCGGCAGTCCGCAGCCGAGACCCTTGCCGGTACTGTAACCCTCGGTCAGCGCCAGTTCCGGGTCAGGGATTCCCGGTCCCTCGTCTTCGGCCAGAAGCTCCAGCCCGATCTGATCGGCACCGGAACGGTCAGCGAACGGACTGGCGCACAGCAGTCCGCCGCCGGCGTGGGTCAGCAGATTGTTGGCGAGTTCCGAGGCCGCCGTAGCGACATGGTAGGCCGAGCTGCGCGAGAAGCCCAGCCGCTCGGCCAGCAGACGCGCCTGACGGCTGGCGGCCATGACATCCGGTTCGGAGCCGATGAGCACGCGCACGCCCTCGGCGGCCAATTCCCCGACGACGGCGCTCATCGCGGTTTGACCAGCGCGATGGTCACGCGGGTCGATCCGGGCATGGATTCGATCTGGAACTCATCGGTCAGCCGGCGCGTCCCCGGCAGTCCGGCGCCGAGTCCGCCGCTGGTGCTGTAGCCGTCGGTCAGGGCCAGATCCAGATTGGGGATGCCCGGCCCCTGATCCTCGATCAGCACCCGGATGCGACGATGGCGTTCATCCGAGATGTCCTCGATGAGACAGGTGCCCTCGCCGGCATACTGGATGACGTTGCGCGCCAGCTCCGAGACGGCCGTGGCCAGCCGGGTCTGATCGGCCTTGCCGAATCCGAGCCGCTCGCAGAGCTCGCGCGCGGCATGGCGCGCCGTGACGATGTCGAGCGTGGAGCGGATCGGCAGACATTCGGGATCGAGCGGCTCAGACATCCTCGTCCCCGACGAAGCGGGTGTCGCCACGCTTGGCGATCCGCCCCTTGAGCACCTCCAGCGCCTGACCGAGGTTGAAGGCGCAGTCGGCGCCGAGCAGCCCGCGACCCATCTCGATCAGCGTCAGGGCGACGAACGGCTGGATGCCGCAGATGACGACCTCGGCGCCGAGCAGTCGCACCATGTTGGCCGTGTCGTTGATGACGCGCGCCATGTAGGAGTCGACCACGTCGAGCGCCGTGATGTCGATGGCCACACCCAGCGCCTCGATCGCGGCCACGCGCTCGACCAGATCGGACTGGAACTGCATGGCGTCATTGTCGGTGAGATCGACCTGGATCGAGACCAGGAGGATGCGATCGAGTTGCAGGATAGGGATTCTCATGATGGGCGTGCCTCGTCGATCGGGGCGATGCGGCGGTCGATCAGCAACAGGGCCTCGGCGAGGCCGGCGCGCAGGGTGGCGCGGCTGATGACATCGGCGAAGCGGATACCGAGCTTGGTCAGCGTCTGGGCGCCCTCGGGGCTGATGCCGGTCATCACGACCCGGCTGCCGAGCAGGCGCGCCGCGTCGATGGTCTTCATCAGATGCTGGGCCACGCTGGTGTCGAGCACGGGCACGCCGGTCAGATCCAGGATGGTGACGCGCGCCTCGTGCAGGGCGATGGCCTCCAGCAGACGCTCGGTGATCTGGCGCGCGCGCTGGGTATCGATGACGCCCACCAGCGGCAGCAGCAGGATCTGACTCCAGACTCGGAGCACGGGCGTGGAGAGTTCGAGCAGCGACAGACTCTGCTCGGCGATGAGCCGTTCGCGGATGTCGACGAAGGACTTGAAGGCGAACAGCGACAGACCGTCGAACACCCGATCCAGCCACAGCAGATCCTCGATCACCGGCGTTTGCGGATTCGTGTCGATCAGGGCGCGCGCCACGAGCTGTTTGAGCGCGAGCAGGGCGCCGATGGTGTCGGACGGATTGGCGAGCTGCCGGGCCTGTTCGGTGATGAGTCGGTTCAGGTGTCGCGCCAGATCGGTCTCCGGATCGACTCTGAAGTCGCTCTCGGGCGCGCCGCTGGTCAGCATGTTGAGGAGTGCGTCGAAGAGTACCTCGCGCTGGACATCGAGACTCGGAGGATGGGGGTGATGGCGGTCGAAGGTGGCAGTCAGATGCTGCAACCAGGACGCGAGAAGTTCGCCACGCCGGTCGCGTTGGAGGCGTTGGAAGGCTGTATTCATCAGGAAGCTGTATTCCTTGCCGAAGCGATCGGATCGCCCGGCCACGTTGCGCGGTTCACCGCATGTATGACTGCCATGTTAGACCATTGTGCCGGAGTGCGTATTTGGCATCCGACTCCGATCGCCGGTGCGCCCCGGCGATCAGAACAGCTCGATGCTGGGCGGTCCGGCACTGGTCGAGGTGCCCGAACCGATCGCCGGGCGCGCGTGCCGTGACTCGTTCTCCAGATAGTCGACGTGCAGCTGACTCAGCGCGTCGGCCAGTTGCATCAGACTGTCGGAGGGGACGCCCGCCGCAACCAGCAGGTCGGCGCGCTGGCGCATGGTTGCCTGGAGCCGGGAGAGACGCTGACCGACCACGTCCTGATATTGCAGAATTCCCAACATGTCGGCGATCTGCTCGGCCAGACTGGTGTTGTGCTGGGTGACGACCGAGAACAGCGTCTTGTAGAACTGGCGCATGTCCTCGTAGTTGTCGCGCAGACGATGCACGGAGGCGACCACATGGGTGGCCTGTTCGAGCTGCTGGTCCGAATCGTTGAGGAAATTGAGCTGCATGCTGCGTTCGGCCGCGCCCAGCGCCTGGTTGAGTCCGGCCTCGATGGTGTTGGCCGCGACGGTGGCACGGCTGGCCAGGGCGCGTACCTCGCTGGCAACCACCGCGAAGCCGCGCCCGGCCTCACCGGCGCGCGCGGCCTCGATGGCGGCATTGAGCGCCAGCAGGTTGGTCTGCTTGCTGATGTCCTTGATCGAGGTGGCCAACCCCTCCAACTGGCCGATGTCCTGGACGATCGCCTGGATGGCGGCCATGTCGTTGCGGATCTTGGCCGGCAGCTCCTGGACGAAGCGCGCAATCTCACTGATATCGTCGACGCCATGGGTAATGTCCTGTTCCATGGCGTTGGCGTCCATATTGGAATGACGCAGATAGTTGAGCAGCGTGTTTGCCGAATCGTTCAGATGGGTCGCGCGCTCGATGACGTCGAGCGCCGAGGTCTCGCTGTCGTGGATGGCCTCGCTGATGCGTTCATCGAATGCCTGGTCGAGTGTGGCCGTCTGCAGGAGTGCGGCGGCGCCGGCCTGATGCATCTGCTCGTTGTACTGCAACGTCGCGTCGAAACCGTCGAGCGCCTGGCTCATGGCTCCCGTGGTCCGGAAATTGAGCCGGAACACGAACCAGCCGACCAGGAAGTTGGTGATCAGCAGGGTTCCGCCGACCAGCAGGGCTTCCAGGAGTCTCTCGTCGATGCCGTGTTGCGCCGCCTCGAAGGCGATCCAGTCGTGCGTCTGATAGACCGGGAGCGAGAGCACCAGGGTGCCGATGAGGGTCAGCGCCGCCATGATCCGGCGCAGTGCGCGCGACTGGGTCAGGGTCGCCTCGACCAGTGAATGACGCGGTTTGACGAAGGGCATCGAGACGCGATCCTCAGGCGCCCGGCAGCACTTGCTTGATGACCTTGATCAGATCGCTGCCGCCCACCGGCTTGACCAGCCAGCCGGTGGCGCCGAGCTTCTTGGCCTCGTCGCGCTTGGCCTGCTGGCTCTCGGTGGTCAGCGCCAGGATGGGCGTGAAACGCAGTCCGGGGAGGGCGCGCGCATTGCGGATGAAGTCCATCCCGCCCATGTTGGGCATGTTGATGTCGGTGATGATGAGATCGGGCTTGACGCCGGACTTGAGCTTGGTGAGCGCCTGCACGCCGTCGCCGGCCGTCTCGACCTTGAACCCGGCCATTTCCAGGCTGGCCTTGAGGCTCATCACCATCGTGGCCGAATCATCGACCACCAGAATCGTCTTGGACATGGATCTTGTCTTCCTGGATCAAAGCCGCCCGCAGCCAGTCGGCGAGGGCGTCGCGACTCGGCCAGGCGGCGATCTTGGGTTGGGCCGCCATCAGCACCTGGAGATTGGCGGCGTGTAAATGGGTGCAGTCGGTCAGGTCGAGCCGGCCGCGCGGATGCTGGATCAGCCAGTCGAGCAGACGCTCGGCGTCCTCGACGCTGAGCAGTTCCCGCGCCACCAGCGTATTGTCGCTGACTTCGATCGGCATCGGATGGTCCTCCGGTCAGAGCAATTCACGTGGATTGAGGATCAGCAGCACCGAGCCGTCCCCGAGCAGGGCTGAGCCGGAATAGCCGGTGAGGTCGCCGAGAAAGCCGGCCAGCGGCTTGAGGATGATGTCGATCGTCTCGCGGCAGTCATCGACGATGATACCCAAGTATTCCTTTTCGATCCGCACTACGAGCACCGCCAGTTCGTCGTCGTCGTTGGCGCGTTGTGGCGCATCGAGCGCCAGCAGGTCGTTGAGCGTCACCAGCGGCACCAGCCGTCCGCGCAGCACGGTGGTCAGACGCTTCTTGATGACGCGGATGTCGCGCCGCGCCACCCGTACCGTCTCGGCCACGGCGTCCATGGGCACGCCGAAGCGCTGTCCGGCCGACTCGATGATCATGACGTTGGTGACGGCCATCGACAACGGCAGCGACAACCTCAGCCGCGTGCCCTCGCCGACGCGACTGCGCAGGTCGATCGAACCATGGACGCGCGCGATAGCGTTGCGCACCACGTCCATGCCCACGCCGCGCCCGGACAGGTCGCTGATCTGTTCGGCGGTCGAGAAGCCGGCGGCGAAGACCAGATTGACGGCTTCCTGATCGTTGAGCCGTTCGAGCGCCGCCTCGTCGATGATCCCTTTCTCATACGCCTTGCGCCGGATCACATCGGGGTCGATGCCGCGACCGTCGTCACTGATCTCGATCAGGACGCGGTCGGATTCCTGGCGCGCGCTGATGGTCAGGCGGCCCTCGGGCGGCTTGCCGGCGGCACGTCGTTCGGCGGGCGACTCCAGGCCATGATCGAGACTGTTGCGCACGATATGGATGAGCGGATCGGCGAGCGCCTCGATGATGTTCTTGTCGGCCTCGGTCGACTCGCCCTCCATGATCAGATGGACTTCCTTGCCGAGCTTGTGCGCCGTGTCGCGCACCAGACGCGGGAAGCGCTGGAAGACGAAGGACACCGGCAGCATCCGCACCTGCATGATGGCGTCCTGCATCTCCTCGGCGATGCGGTTGATGACGCCGTACTGGGTCTTGATCTCGCGCGAGAGTTCGCGCACGCCGTACAGATCCTCGGCGCGCGCAGCCAGATAGGGCAGGGCGTTCTTGGCCACTACCATCTCGCCGATCAGGTTCATGAGCCGGTCGATCTTGGCCTGATCGACCTTGAGCGTGCGCAGGTTGGCGAGCTGGTCCTCGGCGCGGCGGCCGAACTTGAGCGGTTCGTCGGATGCAGTCGCTGCGGCCTGTGACGTGCCGGCCGGCACGGGCGCCACGATCGCCTCGCGCACCGGTCTGGCGCTCGCTTCGGTCTCGGCGGGCCTGGAATCGGGCCAGGTCTGATGATCGAGCCAGCGCAGCAGATAGGTGCCCGAGTCGGTGGCGAGCGCCGCTTCCAGGGCTTTCTCCAGTCCGCTCGTCGCCGGATCGCGGCCCAGGCTGGTCAGGATCGCCGCCAGGGTTGCGCCCACGGCGCGCAGACGTCCGCCGAGCCAGGCCGGGCTGTCGCCCAGGGTGAGGATCTCGCGCTGGGCGTCCAGGGCCAGACGGATGGATTCGAGCGCTTCGGGGCTGAGATCGGCCCAGGGCGGCGGCTCGGACTCGGTGGGATCGGTTTCGGTCGATGCGCCAGCGGTACCGGCCTCCAGCATCGCCGCCGACAGCGGCTGGATCTCGATCTGATCCGGAACATAGCGGAAATGCTCGGCGAGCGGCGCGGCGTCCGTGCTCAGGATCAGCTCGAAGTCCAGCACGCAGCGATAGGCGTCGAGTTCGGCCAGCGGCGGCCAGTCCTCGCGCGCGCTGACCCGTCGCCAGATCGGTTCGGGAAGCTGGGTGAGCTGGAAGAAGGGATCTTCGCCCTTGAAGAAGCACTCTTCCTCGGGACGATAGCGCAGCCGGCACAGCGATTCGCCGGAGGCGAGACGTTTGCTGAGATCGTCGCGCACGGAGTCGGGCAGTTCATCCGGCAGACCGCCCGTTTCGGAAGCGGAACCTGAAGCCGCCTCGCTCGAAGTCGCCTCCGGCTGATCGTCTGCGGCCAATGTCTGGACGCTCTCGGCCATCAAACCACGCAATGCCTGACCAAGCCGCACGGCATCCCGAGCATGACCGCTGGTACTCGGCGGCTGACCGTCCTCGCTCGCCTCGGCGATCTCGTCGATCAGGAGCGAGACGAAGTCCATCGCCTCCAGCAGGTGATCGGCCAGCTCGCGGCTGAATGCGACCCGCCCGTCGCGTACCGCGTCCATCAGATCCTCGGCCGCATGCAGCACGCGCGTCATCTCGGGGATGTCGAACAGCCCCGAGTTGCCCTTGAGCGTGTGCACCAGTCGGAACAGCTCGTCCATCAGCGCGCCCTGTTCGGACCCGGACGCGCGCTCGAGTTCGAGCAGCTTGGCGCCGATGGCCTCGAGGAAGTCGCGTCCCTCGGTCAGGAATTGGTTCAGCAAGGCACTCATGACGGATGTCTCTCGCCGAGCAGTGTCCGAACGTGCGCGAGCAGTTGTGCCGGTTTGGCCGGCTTGATCAGATAGAGATTGGCCCCGCAGGCATAGGCGAGACGCTGATCGTTGTCCTCGGCCTCGGTCGAGACCATGATCGCTGGCGCCTGCGGGATGTCCTTGGCGCGCAGCTCGCGCAGAAAACCATAGCCGTCGAGCTTGGGCATGTTGATGTCGACCAGATAGAGGTCGAACGGTCCCTCGGCGAGGCGCTCCAGCGCCTCCAGTCCATTGACCGCCTCGCTGACCTCAAAGCCGGCCGACTCCAGGATGCCACGGTGATAGAGTCGCACCGTGGCCGCGTCATCGATGACCAGGATCCGTTTCATCGCGCCTCCCAGGGTTTCTGATAGACGATGGCCTCGGGGAACTTGCGCACCCGGAACAGCGACGAGATCCGGCTCATGGATTCCGAATGTCCGAGACAGATGAATCCGCCCGGATTGAGCGCGTCATAGAAGGATTCGGCGGTGCGCTTGCGCGAGAGATCGTCGAAATAGATCAATAGATTGCGGCAGAAGATGACATCGAAATGACGATGCAGCCGCATGTCGGCCGGGTCCGTGACATTGGCACGGGTGAACTGCACCGCCTCGCGCAGGCTGTCGTCGATCTGATAAAAGTCACCGACCCGCTGGAAATATTTCTTCAGCAGGTTCGCCGGCAGATTGTGCACGGATCGCGGGCTGTAGCGTCCACGCCGCGCCTGAGCCAGGATGTCGGTGTCGATGTCGGAGGAGATGATCTCGACATCGAGTTCATTGATGTGCGGCCAGCGTTCGAGCAGATAGATGGCGATGCCATAGGCCTCCTCGCCCGAGGACGAGGGCACCGACCAGATGCGCAGCGGCTTGGAATCCGTCGCGCGCCGCGCCACCAGATCCTCCAGCATCGAGTTGACCAGACACTCGAACTGATATTCCTCGCGAAAGAAGTAGGTCTCGTTGACCGTCATCGCGTTGATGAGCGACTGGAGCTCCTCGCCCGAGGCCTGGAAGCGCAGCATGGTGAAATAGGCGCGGAAGGTCTCGCTGCCGGTGGACTCCATGCGGTCGAGCAGGCGCTTGTCGACGAAATAGCGTTTGCTGTCCTCGAACAGGATGCCGGTCTTGCGATAGAAGAATTCGCGGAATTTCTGGAAGTCCTCGTCGCTGATCTGGCGCGGCTCGGTCATGGTGGCGTCAGCCCGCGCTGATCCGTTTGAGCGCCAGATCGGCGGCGAATTGGATGTAGGGCTCGTCGGCGAAGCGCTGCTTGAGCGCAAGCAGGGCCGGTTTGGCGCGTTCCGATCCGACCTCGCCGAGCAGATCGACCGCCGTGGCGCAGACGTTGACATGGGCATCCTGGGTGATGACGCGGATCAGCCAGTCCTCGACCTGAGGATGGCGCAGGGACTCGAGCACATCGACGGCGAAGATGCGTACATCGGGATCCAGGTCTTCGAGCAAGCGTCCCATCCAGGGCGCGACCTCGTCGGGCAGTTGCTTCATGGCTTCGATGGCCGCGTTGCGCAGCATGGCATCCTCACTGCGCAGACACTCGGTCAACCCCGCGACCGCGATCTCGTCGCCGATCAGGGTGAGACTGGTCAGGATCACAGCGGTCACGCTCGGCTCGGTCTCGACGCTCAGCCGCTCGACCAGCGCGCGCGAGGACTCGGGATACTGCGCCAGATCGCGCGCCGCCCAGCGCCGGGCCAGCGGATCGTCGTCGGCGAGCGCGGTCAGCAGGCCCGGCAGGTCGCGCGGCAGACGGCGCTCGTCCTGGCTGGCGGTCGGGGCGTCGTGTGATTTCTTCAGTCCCATGCGGTCATGACTCCTGACTAGGAACGCTCGACCCAGATCTGGATCTGATCGGCGATACGCTCGGCCGGCAGCACCAGATTGGCCCCGCCGCGCTCGATCAGCTCCGCCGGCATCCCGAAGACCACGGCGGTTTCTTCAGACTCGGCAATGGTGCGCGCGCCGCGTTTTTTCAATTCGGCGAAGGCATCGGCCCCATCGTGCCCCATGCCGGTGAGCATCACGGCGATGACATTGGCCGGATCGCAGTGCTCCAGGGCCGAGCGCCCGAGCAGCTCGACCGATGGGTGCCAGAGAAAATCCGGATTCTCGGGCCGGGGCAGGGCGGTCAGCTTGCCGACACGCCGCGCCAGCACCATGTCCGCGCCGCCCTTGCCGATATAGATGTGACCCGGCTCCACCGGCGTGGGCCGACTGACCTCGGAGACCTCCAGCGCGCACAATCCATTCATGCGCTCGGCGAAGGGCTTGGTGAAGCTCGGCGGCATGTGCTGAGCGACCAGCACCGGCCAGGGAAACTCGGCCGGCAGCAGCGGCAGGATGTCCTCCAAGGTTCGCGGTCCGCCGGTCGAGACCCCGATCAGCACCACGCCATCGCCGCGCGTACCGGCGCGGCGGATGGTCGGACGCCTTGGTTCGACCTGGATTCTGGGGCGGCTCGGCGATACGCCGCTGCGAATGCGCGCCGCCAGCCCGCGTGCGGTCTTGAGCCGTGCCCGCGCGGCCGCGCGCACCTTGGCGATGACCTCGGCCTCGATCTCGACCATCGACAGCGAGATGGTGCCGCCCGGCTTGGGGATATAGTCGACCGCGCCGAGATTGAGCGCCTCCAGCGTGGCCATGGCTCCCTTCTCGGTGAGCGAGGAGACCATGACCACGGGCACCGGACGCTGGGCCATCAGCAGCGAGAGCGCGGTCAGACCGTCCATCTCGGGCATGTTGATGTCGAGCGTGATGACATCCGGCTCAAAGTCCAGATTCTCCTCGACCGCTTCGCGTCCGTTGCGCGCGAGACGGATCTCGAAGTCGCCCTCGGCCTGGAAGATGGCGTTGAGCTGGCGGCGCATCAGCGCCGAGTCGTCGACGATCAGCAGTTTGATCAAGGCGAATCAATCCTCGGTGAGCGCGGCCAGTTCCTCGCGCTGTTCGTCGGCGATCAGGCGCGACGGGTCGATCAGCTGGATCATGCGCTTGTGCTGCTCAAGGTTGGCCACGCGCGCGATCAGACGCGCCTGTTCCAGCGACAGTCGCGGCGAGCGTTCGATCGACGCCTTGGGGATCTTGAGCACCTCGGCCACCGAGTCGACGATGAAGCCGGTACGCACCCCGTCGAGCAGGAACACCATGATGCGCTGACGGTCGTTGCGCGCGACCGTGGCCATGCCGAGCCGCCGGCGCTGGTCGATGACCGGCAGCACCGAGCCGCGCAGATTGATCACGCCCTCGACGAATTCCGGCGCCTTGGGCACATGCGTCAGCTCCTCGGGCACGCGCACGATCTCCTGCACGCTCTCGATCGGCACGCCGAACTCTTCCTTGTCGAGCCGGAACACCACCACCTGTTCCTCGTCGTCGTTGTCCTCGTCGCTCGCGTCGGTGTCGTCGTCGAGCTGGTCGTCCTCGCGCAATTGGTCCACGTTGGTCAGGGCCTCCCGGATGGTCGAATGACGGAACAGGTTGTCGGTCGAGATGATGGAGACCAGCCGGTGTCCGTCCTCCAGCCGGCAGATCTCGGCGATATCCGACAGGTCGCCGTGACGCGCCAGCAGCTTGGGCATGGCGTCGACGGCGGACTTGGGCACCCGCAGCACCTCGTTGACGCTGTCGACCACCAGCCCGACGGCCATGTCGCCGAGCCGGATGACCAGAATGCGACTGCGTTCGTCGGCCGCGCGCGCCTCCAGGTCGAATAGCCGGCGCAGCGAGACCAGCGGCAGCAGCCGGTTGCGCAGCGTCATCACGCCCAGCACATGGGCCTCGGAGCGCGGCACCCGCACCACCTGCTCGGGGAACTGCACGATCTCCTGCACATTTTCGATCGGGATGGCGTATTCCTGCTCGGCGACCTCAAAGCTGACCAGTTGCAGCTCGTCGCTGCCGGCCTCGTCGTCGTCGTGCTCGCCCTCGGACTCCAGGGCATCGAGTGTCCCGGCGGCACTGGAGCGCGCCAGATGGGCGATGGCGGCGAACTCGTTGCTGATGAGACGCTCGAAGTCGAGCACCATCACCATCGCAAAACCGCCGACCTCCTTGAGCAGCCCGGCCAGCAGTTCAGTCTTGACCGTGGTGGTCAGCGAGCCGACGTCCTCGATGCGTCCCGGCTCGACGCCGACCACGCTGCTGACCCGATCGACGACGAAACCGAGCGGCTGGCCCAGGTCGATGACCAGGGCGCGCGTGGCGTCGTCGTCTTCGCGCTCGGGGAAGCCGAACAGCCGGCGCAGACTGATGATCGGCAGCACCTTGCCGCGCAGATTGGCCAGTCCCTCCAGCGTGGCGGGCGCCAGCGGCACCCGCACCACATCCGGCACGCGGATGATCTCCTGCACCGGGGCCATGTCGACGGCGAAGACTTCGCTGCCGCAGATGAATATCACGAATTGACGGATGTCGCCCTCGCGCCCGGCGAGAGCGTCGTCCGCACCGGCCTCACCCGCAGACACCGCGACGGCGGGGGCGTTGGGTTCGACGTCCAGTGGCTCGACCTGTTCGTTGGTCATGGTGTTCTCCCGCTCGCTGGCGTTCGGACTCAGGCGCTCTGCAACTCATCGGCGAGCGAGGCGATCTCCTCGATGGCGGCGGCCAGCTCCTCGGCGCCCTGCGCCTGCTGCTTGGCGGCGGAGGCTGCTTCGGTGGAAGCCTTCTCGGCCTCCTGAGCCGCCGCCGAGATCTGATCGACGCCGGTCTTGACCTGGGCGACGGCCGAGGCGATTTCGCCGGCGGCGGCCAGGATCTCGGCGGTGCCCTTGTCGACCACACCGATGTCGGCCTCGATGGTGTCCAGACCGGCGGTAATGGCCTTGGCCTTCTCGGCCTCGCTGGTGGCCGAAGACATGATCTCTTCCAGATCGCGACCGACTATGCCGATCTGATCCTGCACGGCCTTCACCAGATCCTTGATGCGGTCGGCATTCTCGGCCGAGTCGTGCGCGAGATTGCGGATGTCGGTGGCCACGACCACGAAACCCTTGCCGAACTCGCCGGCGCGCGCCGCTTCGATCGAGCCGTTGACGGCGAGCATGTTGGTCTGGATCGAGACCGTGGTGATGGCATCGACGATCTTGTCGATACGCCGCGAGACCAGTTCCAGATCCTTGATCTGCCTGAGGCTGGAACGCGAAGCCGTGACCGAGTCGGCAACGCCTTCGATGAGCGATTCGACGCTCTGCTTGTTGGTGCCGAGCAGCGCGCTGATGGCCTTGACCTTTTCGCCGGCGTTCTGAGCGCGCTGTAGCGCCACTTCCAGTCCCTTCTCGATCTGGGCGATGGCGGCGGCGGATTCCTCGGTGGCCGAGGCCTGGACCTGGGCGCTTTTACGAATCTGCTCGACGGCGGACATGACCTGGGCGCCGGAGCGGTTGATCTCCTGCACCGCCGAGGACAGTTCTTCAGCGGCCGAGGCGACTTCCTCGGCGCTCTTGGCGATGTCGGTCGAGTTCTTGAGTTCCTCGGCCAGCTCGGACAGATTCTGCGCCGCCTGTTCGCACTCGGCCAGCGCCTGGGTCTGCTCGGCGACGGTCTTGGCGGTTTCCTCGGATGCGGCCGACTGCTCCTCGGCGGCGGCGGCGATCTCCTCGGTACCCTTGAGCGCCTGGAGCGCGGCGGCGCTCGACTGCTGGGCGCCGGCGGCGACATCCTGGATGCCGCGCGTGATCTCGATCACGTCGACCCGGATCTGTTCGAGCTGGGTATTGATGGTCTTGCCGTTCTCGACCTCGCTCTTGACCTTCTCGGCCGAGTCGTTGATACCGTCGGAGATGGTCTTGACCTCGGTCTGGATCTGGCCGACCAGATCCTGGATCTGTTTGGCGCTCTTCTCAGAGGTCTCGGCCAGGGTGCGCACCTCGTCGGCGACCACCGCGAAGCCCTTGCCGTGCTTGCCGGCGCGCGCGGCCTCAATGGCCGCGTTGAGCGCGAGCAGGTTGGTCTGGTCGGCAATGCGGGCGACGGCCTTGACGATGTCGCCGATGTTGGCGGCCTGCTGTTCGAGTTCGGCGACCATCTTCACTGAATCGGTCTGACGCTGGGCGGCGATCCCGACATTGCCGATGAGCCCGGCGACGTCATCGCTGACCCGGAGGATGAGCGCCTGCGAGGCCTCGACCTTGACCTGCGAATTCCTGGCGCTCTCGAGCTGACGCCCGAGCGCGGCATTGACCTGCTTGAAGGCGGCGAGCGACTCCTGTGCGGCGCCTGAGGCTTCCTCGGCGCCGGTGGCGATCTGATCGGCGGAGCGCTTGAGTTCTTCGGCGGCCGAGGCGGCCTCGTTGATGCCCGAGGCCAGTTGCGCCGTGGCCGAGGCGACGCGCTCAGCGGCCTGCTGCTGCTTGGCGAGCGTGCGCGCGCGCTTGCGCTGGGCCTCGGCCTCGCGTGCGGTGGCGGCACTGGTGCGCGCCTCGCTGGTTGCGGCGGCGGAAGAACTGGAGGTCTTTTTCACGAGTGCCATGGCAATGTCCTTCGGTGGAGGTCGAGTGGATGGCCCTTGATATGAACGAAGCCTCGCGTGGGGCAGGCAAGGCCAGCAATCCGGCTGATCAGGATCTTAACGTCTGTGGACCCAAGGATTCACTGATGCAGATCAGGGTTCCGTGCGGTTCGCTTTGGGGTCCGCTGAATCTTGAACCCTGCAGGCGTTTTTTCAAGAAGCC
>ERZ1673962.897-NODE-897-length-17023-cov-34.911893_pt1 | contig 17023 bp, 7 predicted proteins | sample MGYA00580188_ERZ1673962 | MGnify/ENA primary metagenome ERZ1673962 (study PRJEB41334, sample SAMN05608104) | rock metagenome | biome: terrestrial subsurface; feature: shale formation; material: shale | place: USA: Pennsylvania ... | reverse complement strand
AGTTCCAAAAGTATCAACTAATTTCAGGATTGGATGATCATCTAGTATTACGCGTTACTTGCTGACCATCTCACCGCGTTTAGAAGTCGCTGTGGCTGCTTCACTGCCATGTTGCTTCACCAGCTGCGCCATGGCCTGGTCTTCCGAGCTGATTTCGGCATCCTCGCCGTCGGTATTTGACATCTTGTGCATCAGGCGCTCCGCGAGACGCCACAGGGTGGCGGCTTCACTGATCATCATCACCGGAATGCTGATCCCCAGACGCGCCTCGACTGCCGTCATCAGCTCCACCCCCATCAGTGAATCGAAGCCCATATCATAGACGCTCTTATTGACGTCAATGGCCGTATCATCGATCAGTAGAATCTTGCTCAGCTCGCCTTTGAGTATCTCAACGATGGCCGTCTGAAGCGCCTCACCTGTAAGCCCTGCCAGTATCGCGGCGATATCATCTTGCTGTGCCTGACTGGAGTCATCCTCACCGGCGCGACGCGCGATTTCCTCAAAGCGGGGTGTAGCGGCGGTTGGTAGGAAGCGTGCAAGCGCGCCCCAGTCCAGTTCTAGCACGCCCAGTGAGCGACCTGGCAGGCCGAGTGCTTGGGCCTGTTGATCCGCGCTGATCATCTCGCCGAGACAGGCCAGGGCATGGTCTGCCATCAGCGCATCGCCACCGAGGCGATTCTTGAGTGCTTCGCGCGTCTTCTCGTTGCGTGCCAGGAAGCCGGCATCCTCGATCGCGCCCCAGCGTGCGCAGGTGGCGGGCAGGCCACGTGCACGACGGTGGGCGGCAAGCCCCTCCAGCCAGTGGTTGGCCGCCACGTAGACGCTCTGTCCCGGGTTGCCGAACAGGGTGGTAGCCGAGGAGTAGAGCACGAAGAAGTCAAGCGCATGCTCGGCACTCAGGTGATCCAGCAGGCGTGCACCTTCCAGCTTCGGCGTCATCACACGCTGGATACCCTCGGCATCGAGATGGCGAATCAGTGCATCATCGATTACCGCGGCGGCATGAATGATGCCCTTGAGCGGTGCGATGCCATCGGCGTCAGCGGACTTGCCGAAGCGTGCGAACACCTTTGATAACGCGGCCTCATCGGCGACATCGCAGGCCAGCGCATGCACGTTCACGCCCTGGGCCTCGAGACGCGCGACACCTTGCTGTGCTTCTTCACTGGCCGCGCCGGAACGCCCGAGCAGGACCAGTTCACGCGCGCCCATCGCGGCCAGCCATTCGGCGCTGCGCAGGCCAAAGCCGCCCAGACCGCCGGTGACCAGATAGCTGCCCGCCGGGTCGAATGTCAGTGTCTTTCCCTTGGCCGCTTGCGCGTCGTGTTGATGGGACACTGCACTGGCTGTCTGTTCAGCGGCGTGTTCGGCAACGCGTTGAGTGACGACGACCTTGCCGATCTGGCGAGCCTGCTGCATGTAGCGGAAGGCCTCGACCACCTGGCTGGCATCGAAGGTGGTGTAGGGCAGCGGCGCCAGGGTGCCGTCCTCGAACAGTGCCATCATCTCGCGGAACAGACGCGTGGTCAGTCCCGGACATTCCTTCATCAGCTGATCGGAATCGATGCCGAAGTAGCTCAAGTTGTTGCGGAACGGGCGCAGCCCCATCGGGGTGTTCTCGTAGAAGTCGCGCTTGCCCAGCTCACAGAAGCGGCCAAACGGCTTGAGCACCCGCAGGTTCTGGGCGATGGCTTCACCGGCCAGCGAGTTGAGCACCACATCGACACCACGGGCATCCACGGATGGATCACGCTGCTGGCGTGCGGCGAGGTCGGCCAGGATATCCTCGGCGAAGCCATGGCTGCGCGAGTCATAGACGTTATCGATGCCCATCAGCGCGAGAAAGTCACGCTTGGCCGGCGAGCCAACGGTGGCGAACACCTCGGCGCCCAGCCATTCGGCGATCTGCAGTGCCGCGATACCCACGCCGCCGGCGGCGCCGTGAATCAGTACCTTCTCGCCTTCCTCCAGCCGCGCCAGATGCTTGAGGGCGTAGTAGACGGTAAAGAAGGTGGTCGGGATGGTCGCCGCCGCTTCCAGGCTGACGCCGTGAGGCACATGGGCCAGCGCCGTGTCGGCAATCACCAGTCGGTCGGAGAAGCTGGCCGGGCCGAAGCCGACCACGCGATCGCCGACCTTAAATTCGGCATTGGCGCCGGCCTGAGTGACGATGCCGGAGAACTCGAGCCCCAGGCTCGGGCCGGAGAAGCCGTGTTCGATGGCTTCATCCGACAGTAGGCCGAGGGTGTACATGACATCGCGGAAGTTGAGACCGGTCGCCTCGACCCGCACTTCGACTTCACCGGCTGCCACGGCGGGCAGAATCCGTGGCTGCCACTCCAGATTGCGCAATTGACCGGGCTGGCTGAAGCCGAGACTGACGCCGTGGCGCTGAGTGCCTGGAGCTGTAGAGGCTGATGCCTGAGTGCCTGAGGCCTGCGGGCCTGAGATCTGCGAGAGGGAGCTTTCGCTACCAGCGGCCTGCTGAGGCGCCGCTACCTGACGCAGGCGTGTCGCGAAGCGTGCGCCATTGGCATTCAGGACCACTTCCTGTTCGTGGTCCGGCGCTTCGAATTCCTGCACCAGAGCGCCCATCAAGGCCAGCGTGTTGACGGTGTCGTGCCCAAGCGCCGGCGTATCCAGCAGGCGTATGGCCAGCGACTGGCTCTCGTTGGCTAGACTGCGCGCAAAGCCCCAGCTGGCTGCATCCGCCGGAGGAGTCGCTGCGGGGGCGCCTTCTGTCTGCCACAGCGTCGCCACGTCATGTGTCAGCACCCACAGGGTCGATGCGAGGCGGCTGTCGTCCTGCTCCTGGGCGCTGTCAAAGGCCTGGGCGATCTGCGCCAGCAGCTGTTGTCGTCCGCACTGGAGGGCGTTGGTGTGATCCGCGTCGCTCTGCTCACCCTTTGCGACAGCGCCAGGCAACGCGATCAGGTGATCAACGTCGCCGAGCTGCTCGATCAATGCGGACCCGTCCGCTGGCAGAGTCGCTGACAGGCGCTGATGGTTGACCTGATGGCCGCGCGCGGCCAGCGAGTCGCTCAAGCGCGTGAGTAGTGCCTGATCTGCCGGTGCCTGCGGGCTATCCAGCAGCGCGATGGAGAGCGTAGCGGCCTGGCTTTCTGAGGCTAAGCTTGCCACTGATTCACTCTCGACTGATTCATCTGCCGCCGTCTGGCCTTCAGCGGTTTTCGCAAGAGCTGCAAGCGGTGTCTTGGCAGCAAGCGACGCGGACAGCCACCAGGCACCTGATGTTTCAGTACCCAAGTGATCGCTGGTCAGGTTATCGCTGGCAGGCGCTGGTGACTCGATGTCGAGGCCCAGCTGGGTCAAGAGACGCTGCCATTGGGCGATGCCCGGATGACTGCGCAGCTGCTCACCATCATCAAGGGCCAGAATCGGCCCGGCCCAGGCCGCCGGTTCACAGCCACACAGCAGCAGCTGCGCTCCGGGCGCCAGACGGGCGATCAGCGCTGTCAGCAGCTCGCGTGCCTGTGACGGTGCTTCGAAGTCCAGATGCACGATGGCGAGCTGCGCCTTGTGGGTCGTAACAGTGTCCTGGAAGGCCTCGCCCGTGATCACGTCGATCAGCGGCAAGTCATCCTGCAGGCGGTTGGCTTCACTGAGGGCACCGGCTCTGGCGGCCACGAAGCGGTAATCCAGCGCTGCGAAGTGCCCGTTGCGTGCATCCGCCTCGCGCAGTGTCGCGAGACGCTGGCCCAGCCAGGGGCCGCCGGCCCCCAGTTCCAGCACAGCGAGGCGCTGGCCGGCCGGTAGGGCGGCAAGCGCGCTGCTGATGCGTTGATCGAGCTGTGTGCTCAACCACTGCCAGCCGGCATTGCCGACCGCCGTCTTGAGCAGCGTCGGGATCAGCGGCTGGCGCAGATGTTCCAATGCCGCACTGGCGTCCGTCGAGAGCAGCGCCTCGTGTCCTGCCACCGCTTCATCAGCGGTGCCGTCCAACTGAGTCCCTTCTGACTGAGCCCCTTCTGACCGAGCACCGCCCAACGAACGCTCTTCTGACTGAGCACCGTCCAACGGCATGCCGCGATTGAGCCATTCATCCAGATGCAGGTGCAGGCGACCGGCGGCATGCGTCAACGGGAACTGGCCCGGGTAGTCGCGTACCAGCAGCTGCCAGATGTCATTGGCGGCGGGCAGGTCCAGCGAGTTGATCTGCCAGTCGCCGCTATCGAGTGCTTCCGTCAGGCCTTGTGACTCGGCCCAGTCGAGCAGGGCACGGCTGAACAGCGGACAACGGCGCTGCCAGCGCGACAGTGCCTCGTGATCCAGATGGGCCAGCTCCGGGTCGCCCGGCGCGGCGTGACGCAGCAGGGTCTCGTGGACGCTGGCGAGCATCAGGCTGTCGAGCAGCGGCTCCAGCTCATCGCGGAAGCATTGGCTGTCGGCCAACAGTGCCTGTGCACTGGCGGCCGCGTCGCTCTCACCAACATTCGCCTCACCATCCTCACCACCATCGGCAGCCTCTGACGCCTGCATGGCGTCATTCACCAGGCCTGCGAGATCCAACGCCGGTGCGGACGGCTGAGTGAGCGGGTGCGGTGCGGCAGTCAGTTCGATATCCAGATAATCCAGATGCGCCGTGCCGTCACGCCCCAGGCGTACGGCGCGGAAGCGGGCCTCTTCGGCAACCGCCACGGCGCGGCCTTCGGCGTCGAACAGCTCGAAGTCGGCACACAGGGAGTGCGGGCCACGCGAGCGCAGCACGACACGCGCGGTGACGATCTGCGAGGCGCGTACCTGCTCACGCACCTGCAGGCGTCCGACGCGCACCGGCACGAAGGCCATGCCATTGCTGGCCGCCATCTGGCCCTTGAGTACGCCCAGCAGCGGAATGAACAGCTGGAAGGCGCTGTCGAGCACGCCGGGGTGCAGGTGGAAGTCGGCGTCCTGGCTGGCCATTTCCTCGGTCAGCGAGAAACGGGCCAGCACCTGCGGACGCGCAGTGCCCGGTGCATGATGGTCGGCGCCCGCATCGACCCAGATCTGCTCGGCGGCGCGGAAGTGCGGGCCATAATGCAGGCCGAGTTGCGCGGCAGCCGCCACGTGCTCATCGCGGCCGAAATCGGCGGCGCGAGTGGGCATGATCGGGGCGGCTCGCTCCAGCAGGCGTCCACGCGTGGCGGTGAAGGCGCGCGCCACGGCGTGCAGATTCCACTTGTCGGCATCTTCCGCGCGTGTCTCACGACTTTCCAGACGCATGGCGCCATTGGCGCTGTCCAGCGACAGGCGGGTCAGGCGCAGCGTGCTGTCATCGAGCAGCAGCGGGGCGCGAATCTCGAAGTCTTCCAGATCCAGCACGTCGGGCAGGCTGTCCGCATCGGCGCTGGCGGCCTGCCATTCGTGGGCGGCGGCCAGGCATTGCTCCAGATAGCCGGCCCCCGGGAAGACGGCACTCTCGCCGACCTGGTGATCGGCCAGCCACGCGACCTTCTGGGTGTCGAGCTGGGCTTCCCAGGTCAGGCGTTGCTGGGCGAGACGATAGCCGAGCAGCGGATGCACGTAATGACGATCCAGCAGACGCTGGCTTTCGCTGGTGGTCTGGATCCAGCACGGGGTGCGTTGCCACGGGTAGCTTGGCAGCTCGATGAACTGACCGGCGACCGGGAACAGGCGGGTGATGTCGACGGCGCCGGAAAGCAGCACGCGACCGCGCAGATGCTCCAGGGCATCTACCCCGGCATGGCGGCGGTCGAGACTGGCGAGCACCTGGCCGGCGGGCGCCTCGTCACTGCGCGCCTTGAGGATGTCGTTCAGGTAGCTGCGCAGGATCGGGTGCGCGCCGATCTCGACCAGCAGGCGATGGCGGCCGAGGCCAGCGTTCTCTTCCGCCTCGGAGTGCCAGTTGACCAGTGAGGTGACGGCGGCCTCGAACATGACCGGCTGCCGGATGTTCTCCCACCAGTAGCGTGCATCCAGCTGCTCGCCGGCAATGACGCTGCCGGTGACGGTGGAGATGAACGGGGTATGGGTGGCGCGGGGCGTCAGGCCGTCGAGGGATTCGAGCAGGCCAGGCTTGATCGGGTCCATCGCCGGGCTGTGGAAGGCGTAATCCAGTCCCAGTACTCGCGCGAAGGTGCCCTGGGCGGAGAGCTCCTTGCTCAGCGCTTCCAGCAGCTCACGCTCGCCGGCCAGGGTGGTGCCGCGCGGGCCATTGATGCCAGCCAGTGACAGCGACGCCCATTGCGGCTGCTCCAGCCATTCGCGCATCTCGCACTCGCCGAGACCGACGGCCATCATCGCGCCGGTGCCCCGGGTGCGCCCTTGGTGATAGCTGCGCTGGAAGATGACGCGGGTAGCCTGTTCGAGCGTCAGGGCGCCACTGGCCCAAGCAGCAGCGACTTCGCCGACACTATGACCGGTGACGGCAGCGGGGCGGATACCGCGTTCGATCAGCCATTCGGTGACCGCGACCTGCAGCGCGAACAGAGTCGGCTGGGCGATCTCGGTGGCGTCCAGGCGGTTCTCGCCTTTCTCGCTCAGGCTGCCGTCCAGCTCCTTGAGCAGCTCGAAGCCATTGAAGTCGCGGAAGGCGGCGTCGAGGCGCTCCAGGCAGGCGCGCACCCTGGCGGATTCTTCCAGCAGGGCACGGCCCATGCCGGCCCACTGGCAGCCATTGCCGGAGTACACGAACACCGGGCCGCGCTCTTGCTGCGCGCTGCTGAGGGCGTTTGCGCCATGGCGCGGCGATGCACCATTGTCGCTGGCGCTCGGCAATGCCGGCAGACGGTCTGCCAGGGTGATGCGCGGATGGTCACCGAGATCCCCCTCGCTACCGAGGGTGTCGAGGTCCTCAAGCAAGGTGGTGAAGGTGTCTGCGCTGAGTAGGGCGCCATGCACATGGTGCTCGCGGCGGGCGGCCAGCTGCCAGGCGAGATCGTAGAGGCTGGGTGCCATGTCGTGGGCGTCGAGCTCACGCAGGTGCTCTGCCAGCTCCCGCGCGGATTGCTTGAGCGCCTGCGGCGAACGGGCACTCAGGCGCAGCGGCGGCGTCTGTTCACCTGCAGTGTGAGGTTGCGCTACCGACTGTTCGGGGGCGCTTTCCAGCAGCACATGGGCATTGGCGCCGCCGAAGCCGAAGGAGTTGACGCCGACGACCAGGCGGCCGTCTGCCTTGAGCTTGCGCGGCTGGGTGACGATATCCAAATTCCACTCGTCAGTGCGAATCTTCGGATTCAGGCGCTGGATCTTGATCGTCGCGGGCACTTCACGGTGCGCGATCACGCCCAGAGCCTTGGCCAGGCCTGCCACGCCAGAGGCGGTTTCCAGGTGGCCCATGTTGCTCTTGATCGAGCCGATCGGCAGCGGGCTGGAGCGCTTCTGGCCGATGGCGGCACCGATGGCGCGGGTTTCCAGCGGGTCACCGACCGCGGTGCCGGTACCGTGGGCCTCGAGATAGTCGATCTCGTCCGGCGTCACACCGGCCAGTTCACAGGCGCGCTCCATCAGCTGGATCTGTGCCGCTGGATTGGGCACGGTCAGGCCGGACTTGTAGCCGTCGGTATTGACTACGGAAGAGGCCACCACGGCGAGAATACGGTCGCCATCGGCGATGGCCTGGTCGAGATCCTTGAGCAGGAAGACACCGCCGCCTTCGGAGCGCGCATAGCCGTCGCCGGCTTCATCGAATACCTGACAGCGGCCGGTCTTCGACAGCATCGTGGCCTTGGAGAAGATCAGGAAGCCGTAGGGATGCAGGTGCAGGCTGATGCCGCCGGTCAGCGCCATGTCGGTCTCGCCGCTTCTGATCGACTGACAGGCCTGGTGGAAGGCGACCAGCGAGGAGGAGCAGGCGGTATCCAGTGACAGGCTCGGGCCATGCAGGTCGAAGGCATACGACAGGCGGTTGGAGGCCACGCTGGAGGTATTGCCGGTCGCGGTATTCGGGCCGATGGCACCGAAGTCATCCGCCATGCGGTAGGAGTAGTCGAGGCTCGCCACGCCCATGAAGACACCACAGCGAGAGCCGCGCATCTTCTCGGCAGGGATGCCGGCGTGCTCGATGGCTTCCCAGCTCATCTCCAGCAGCATGCGTTGCTGAGGGTCCATGCTGGCGGCTTCACGCGGACTGATACCGAAGAAGGCCGGGTCAAAGCCCGAGATATCACCCAATGAGCCTGCGGCGAAGCTATAGCTCATGCCCGGGGCTTTCTTGTCCGGGTGAGTGAGAGACTCCTTGCTCCAGCGGTCGTCGGCGACTTCGGTCACCATGTCCTTGCCGGCCAGGAGGTCGTCCCACAGGGTGGCCTGAGTGGTGCCGGGGAAACGGCTGGCTGCGCCGATGATGGCAACGCGTCGGGTCATGACAAGCTCCTGAACTTCTGAGTCACGGCACTGTGGCGAGCATGTTTCGCGGTCGCCTTCAGCAGCGCACTTCCTAATGTATCGATATTGATGACGCGCGGGTCGCCCTTGCGGCATTGCTCGTCAGTCTTGAAGGGCCCTTCACAATCGAGAGCCCAATCCATCAGCTCCGGGTCCTTGTCGCGCACGGCCGCCATGGTCTGGCGGGCGGTGTCGTCGGACTCCGGCAGGGCGCTGGACCAGATGAAACTATCGGTCACGCCATTGGGCTCGCCCAGGGTCGTATAGACCTCGGGCATGATCGGCACATGGTCTCCATAGAAACACAGCAGCCCGCCGCGCGGCAGTCGCGCCAGCGCGGAGGTGAGCTGATCGATCATCGCATCGGCATTCACCAGATGACGCAGATAGATGCCAAGCTCCTGACAGTTCTCCGGCAGGTCTCCGTCATACCACTCCGGCAGACTTGCGCTGTCGAAGGCTTCCAGGTGCAGCGGGCCATGATTCTCCATGGTGATCACCTGGATGAACAACGGCGTGTCGCCGGCTTCCAGCAGGCAGTCTTCGACCTTGGCGGCCACGGCGGCATCGCTGATGTACTGGCCGCTCCTGTCGGCTTCGCTGAAGTGGGCGATGTCGAGGAATTCATCGAAACCGAGCTGTTTCAGCACCTGATTGCGCAGATAGAAGGTGCCGGGATAGGGATGGATGCACAGCGTGCGGTAGCCCATTGCCTTGTAGCTGGCGGCCAGATTGGGCACGGTGCGACGCGCCAGCTGGTGGTAGGGGTTGAACTGATGCACGCCGAGCTCTTCGGCGGTCAGGCCCGTCAGGAAGGCGGTCTCGGTGCGCACGGTATTGGCGCCCCACGCCGGCACGGCCAGACGACCGCACGGCAGCCCCTGGGCCAGGGCGGTGAAGTGGCAGCGGTCCAGGTTCGGCAGCAGGTCGTCACGTACCCGAGGGTAGACGCGGCGGGCATCGAAGAAGGATTCGCTTTGCACACTGACGACATGGGGCAGTGCCTTGGACGCATCTTCATCATCGAGTTCGCGCAAGGCGGCGTCGAGCTCGCGCTGTGCCTCCTCCAACGGATTGCGCAGTGGCGTCAGCGGGCGACGCGCCAGCCGCGCATAGGCCAGCAGGTAGGCCACCATGCCCAGCTCGCTCAGGTCGAACTCGGGGACCAGCATCACCTTGCTGGCCAGACGGCTGCCCAGGGCGTAGGTCAAGACGCTCGCGCCGATCAGTAGGCTGATCAATGGCACCAGCCATAGAGCGGCGTTGCCTGAGTCGGCGGCGGAGAAGCCCAGCGCGGGCTCGAGCCAGAGCCCCAGGCCGATCGCCAGCGCCCCGGCCGTGGTCGCGGCGATGGTCAGCCCGATGCCGAAGAAGGGGATGTACAGTCGCGGGTGCTTGATGGCGTCGGTGAAGTACTCGAAGTCCTGGCTGAGAAAGGGTTCGCGCAGCGACACGTACTTGGTGTGGCTGACCTGCAGCACCACCAGCCACAGCGCATTGACGACGATCAGCGAGAACCAGGGCCGCTGGGTGATCAAGGTGCACAGTGACCAGCTGGCGCACCAGTACCCGACATGTGCCAGCCTGGCGCTGACGGGGCGGCGCCAGAATGCGGCTGGCGGTGACGTCATCTGTTTCAGCAGCAGATGCTCAAGCCCCAGCGTCAGCCCGAAGCCGACCAGCAGTGGCCCGGCCATGAAAGACACAAACGCAATGACAAACTCCATGTAATGCCGACCTCGTTAGCCTCTGCCGTCGCAGGGGCTGTGTAGTGTCCGGTCGAGTACTCGACCCTGATCAAGATCCATGGCGGCCAGGGGAGTGACAAGTCGGCCCCTCGCCGCAGTATTTTCAGGCGCTCTGGTGTCCAGATCCTGATCGTTCCTGCGTGTTCAACTGTCGCTATGGCGTTCCCGCCACTGTCTTACTTATCGATCCTGCACGATGTACTCCAGTGGCAGGTACTGGGGTATTACGCTAACTCATTGTCATGACAATGGAAAAACGCTGAGTCATCGCCTGCTGCGCATGGCGGGTAGGCTCACGGCTCAGGCCATAGGTTCACGAAGACGCAAGCCCCGATCAATGAGTGTAATTGAACCACCCGAGCAGGCGCTGTGAGATTCCGGCGGGCAGGACACTCAACCACCAGCACCCGAAGTTGAGCGGGAAGGGGAAGCTGATACGCGCCCGGTTACGCGCTGCCCCCTTGAGGATGCGGCGTGCGGCCTTCTCGGGGGGCATCTCGAAGGGCTTGGGCCCTGGCATGGCCTCACACATCGGCGAGGTGACATAGCCGGGCATGACGACGGTGACGCCCACGCCATGGGGTTTGAGCCAGCTGCGCAGGCCTTCGCCATATGCCTTGACCGCCGCCTTGCTGCCGCTGTAGCTGGGCGTCAATGCCAGTCCATGCCACGCCGCCAGGGAGCTGAGCAGTACCAGCTGGCCACAGCCGCGCTGTTTCATCGCCATGGCCAGATGGTGAGCCATGCCCAGCGTGCCGATCACGTTGGTCTGCAGCAGGCGGCGTGAATCCTCCCAGCGCTCTCCGTTGCCCTGGGGGCCGATATCGGTGTTCATGCCGGCATTGGCGATGGCGATGTCCGGCACGCCGCGCGCGCAGACTTCATCCAGCCAGGTGAACAGGGTCTCTTCATCACACAGGTTGAGTAGCGTGCATTCCACCTCGGCGCCCAGCTTGCGGCAGTCGTTGGCGATCGCATCGAGCTTGCGCTGCTTGCGGCCGGTGAGAATCAGCGTGGTGCCCGTCTCGGCGTAGGCGCGTGCCAGGGCGCCGCCGATCTCGCCCGTGGCACCGGTGATCAGGACGCGCCGCAGGCGGCTGGCATCCTGGGCAGCTTTCGCACTGGCGTCGCTCTCTGCAGGTCGGCTATCCGCTCGGTGAGTGCCAGCGTCGCTGGGATCTGGCTGCTGGGGGGGCATGGCCGTCATCTTTGGTCTCCTTGAATCCCGACACCGAAGGTCGGCAGTTCCCTTGCGTTTCTCGTTATGGTCGGGTAAGAGAGGCTGCCATCATTGGCGTGTCTCACCGTTGTTGCGTGGTCCAGCAGTCTTTTCGCATGTTCAGCAGCGGCTCAACATGTTCTCCAGCGGCGAGCGTTCGGCACACAGTATCTTGGAGGCGCCCAACACGGCCAGTTGCATGCCCGGCTTGCAGTAGAAGCCGCCATTGAGCTGCACGGTATGAATCACCGTATTGCGGAAATGTTGGAAGAGCGTGGTGTCGGGGCGCTGGCCCTGGGTCCAGAAATCATGCAGCGAACCCTGGAAGGTCAGGCCCGGCAAGTTGAAGATCGGGTCGCCCATGCAGAAGGTCGGGCAGCGATACTGCAGCGCCACGTTGCCGGTCGTGCTGTTGACCGTGATCATGCCCTTGGCCTGCTGCAGCAGCTTCTCCAGATTGCCGCTCTCCAGGTAGACGATACGCCCGATCAGGTCGTAGCGGCGCTCCAATGAGCGAATCAGCCCCGGGTAATCCACCAGCCCCATGTCGAGTGGGTGGTTCTTGATCACCAGGCGTGCACCACGTGGCGCATTCAGGGCGAAGCTCTTCATCACCCGCTGGATGACTTCCTGCATGTTGGCGAAGCGCGAGTGGTGGCGTATCTGAGCATCGGTATTCAGCTGCAGCGGCAGCATGTAGTAGGGCGCGCCACTGCCCATCAGCTGATCGATACGCTTGGCGTCACGCCGCTTGTACCAGCGCATCAAGGGCAGTCGTGTCGCATAGCCCGCGTATTCCTGCACGGCGTGAATGCTGTGCGGGCGGTAGCGCGGGAACAGCAGCGGATTGGCCGCGCCCGCCAGGTGATAGGTGATGTCGTGGCGCGCACGCTCACTGAAAGGCGCCTTGAAACGCTGCGGCGTGGGGGCATCTTCGAGGTGTTTGCCTGCCTCAAGGAACCAGTCAGGGTCGCGTGGCAGCAGGGAGTGGCCATTGACACCTTCGCGCTCCAGCGTCACCCAATAGGGACGGAAGTAGCCTTCTTCGAACACGTGGGTACGGATGCCGAGATATTCCGCCTTGAGCACGGCATCACGATGTACCGGGCGTCGGTCGCCGAACAGCACCTGATCGGTGACGTGATGCTTGCGCCAGAGTTCGGCGATCCAGTCGCCGAGGTCCTCGAGCTTGCCGCGATAGGCATACGCCTTGTCGTGGCGCCAGTAGAAGCTGTCGCCGCTGTTGAAGTTGACCTTGATGACCTCATGGCCATCCTGCTTGAGCTTTTTCGCCAGATGCAGGAAGAAGGGCGAGCACACCCCCTGGAGCAACATGAAGACGCGCCGGCGGCCGCCGCCCGGTCGGATGTGAGCAGAGGGTGCCTGCCCCGGAGTGTGCAATTCAGCACCACGCGAGGCATCAGGCTGAACTGGCGGGCGTGTCAGGACGGCATCATCCGACATCTTGAGCTGGCGCAGCTTTTCGATCGCGCTAGCCACGGAAGTTGCCGGTGAGATGCCTTGTTCCCCAAGGCTCTCTTGCGCGCGAGCGTCCGCGGGCATGAGGGCGGAAGCTGAAGTGGTGAGAGTCAATGCCAGACGTCCATGTAGCATGATTCAATGCTTCCCGATGAATAAGGCGCGATACACTCGATAAAGACGCGTTTTCCAAGGTAATGCAGGCTTCAAGGTACCTCTGCGAAGCTTGTCACGTTGTTGTTCCAGGATCGTAACGACTGTCTCGGCATTGCATAAGTGACCGTGCTCAGGGGCCACATACACGGGATACTCGATCAGAGCGCCAGTCACCAGGGCATCCACACTCAAGTGCCGAGTTCGTCTTGGACACTCGACAAGGTCATGAGTCAGTCCCCAGCCAGCATAGAAGGGCAGGCCATGGGTCGTGACGGGCACACCTCGTATCAGGGCTTCGAAGCCCGCTAGCGAGCAGAGCGTGTGTACATGATCCACTTGCTCAAATAACCGACTGATATTGCCGGTGGTCAATTCGAGATCGTACGTCCCGCCTTCAGTCGCCACCTCGCCACTACGCCCCCCTGTGACAACGTCGGGATGCGGCTTATAGATCACGTAGCTTTCAGGGTGCAATTTTCGCGCCGCCTCAAGCAGAGCCTGATTGGTGCGTATCCCGGGGCACGCATGACGTATCGAGGCATCTGACTCCACCTGGCCGACGACCAATATCACGTCACGGTCCTTGGCCACTGCGCGAAGGTCCGGCAATGCATCACCTTCCGAATTGTACTTGCTCAGTCCCAACGTGATCAGGCGCTCGCGTAATTGGCGTGCGCGGCCTAACTCGGCATCGGTGAAATCATGATGCATCAACCACTGCTCCAGTGTGCTTGAGCGACTGGCGTCAAAATGCATGCCGAGCGGGTCGAGGATCAGCGAAAGTGGCCGCGTGAGATCCACCCCCAGGCCGACTGAACGCAAGAAACCGTCCTCGATTCGCCACAGAGCGCCCCCTTGTGCAATGACGGAGGCTTCCAACTCTGCTGTGGTTCGGCTCGCCCAGCTCAGCACGCGGGTAGGGTGTGGGGCCTGTTGTTCGCGCTGCGACATCGCTTGCGGATCATGCGCGATGGTGACACCAGCTGTCTTTTGCAGCTTCTGCAGTGCGATTGCGTCGTTTTTGACGAAGTCGCAGTTCGCGAATGGCCCCAGGAAGTCGGGCAGGAAATTACGCTTCCAGCGCGAGTACCCCGGCGCTATCCAATGTCCTGCCAGCCTGGCAGCCATTCGCTTCTGGTCTGCAAGCAGCTGGATGATCTCTTCGAGTGTCGCGACCTGCTGGGTATAGGGATTGGCATAGCGGCTGTATTCGAGATAGGTCGCGGCAAACACCTGCTCAAGCGTGCGTGACTGCCCTCGGCGCGGACATTGCTGCCGATCATCCGTCAGGCCCCACCCGGCATAGAACGGCATGCCGTGACAGGTCACCAGCAGGCCTGCCATCAGGGCCTCGAACCCAAGCTGGCTGGTTACGACATGGACGCCATCGACCTGTTCGAACAGGCACCAGGGGTTGATGTCGTCGCTCAGCAGCGTGCAGCCAAGCTTGCGTGCCTCCTCCAGCAGGTAGCCGCGCTTCTTGCCGGCGATCACATCCGGATGCACCTTGACCCACACTTCGGCTCCCTCGATGGCACAGGCCTCCCTCAGCATGGCAAGGAAAGTCTCCGGGCTGGCCATGCCGCCCATGACAGACGCATCCTCGGCGGTCTGATCCACGATGAGAAGTCGCTGCATGCCAGGCTTTCGGGCAGGGAGCTTGCGCTCCGGTGCATGGTTGTACTTGCTCAAGCGATGCATGCGCAGGCTGTCGATGGCCGCGCGTGCCCGGGCCAGCAACGCCTCTCCCTGACGTGTCGGCGCTTCATTGATCAATTGCTCGAGATCGCTCGGTTGGCGCGCATCGTAATAGATGCCCTGATGATCGACCACCATCGCCATGCCAGGGTAACCGGCGCTTGCCAGGGTCAGGGAGCGCAGGAAACCATCCTCCAATGCGACGTAGGGCAATCCATGTTCAAGCGCATATTGGCGCGCGCGCTTCGCAGTAGGTTTATGTCCCCAACCGACGACACGCATGATGCTTGTCGAGGATTTCTGGCCCGCGAATTCTGGCGCAGTATTTATTCTTTTCGATGCCCCGAGTTCTGGCAAAGAATCAGCCTCGCTCGCTGCTGGATGTTGTTCTTTTACTACATTTTTTCCGCCCAGTGTACCTGTTGGGGCACGCCGCCTGGCAGCGAAGGATAAATTCTTGAAGGTGAGCGAGTCGTAACTTTTCTGACATGAAAGGGGGGTACGCCATCTTGTCAGTGGCAGCAACTCGGGAATGAAGCAAGCAAGAAGTGGTTGGCGAAAAATACCTGAAGAAAAACAGAGCGATGCCCCAGAGGTCGGGTTATTCGTGACATCGGCTGATCCGTGCCGAGCGTGAGAGGCGCAGGGCAGAGCACGCATGAGAATCTCCCATCCTTGGTTCATTGCAGCCTTCAGCATGCAGGGTGTCCGTTTCAGATAAGAAAAGTGACTGCTTACTCATGATGCTCAGCACGCCTGGTGAGACTGTCGTGTAAGAGCGTTGACTCAGAGTCCGAAAATAGGGAAAGTACGCAAAGTGAAGAATGAATTCAATCAAGACTTTGCTCGTAGTATTGGTAGCAGGCAAATTATTAACCTGTGTTTTATCTTGCTTGTCAGCTTTTTCACTGCACGCTTCAGCAGCAATGGATTTACTGCTAAAGTGCCACGCACTGCGATGCATTTTCATTAGTGCTTGAGCTTCATATGAATGTGAAGCGCAGAGTTTGAACAGTAGAAGCGGCAGGAAGCCAAGGGAACGCTAGTATATGGAAATCGCGCAGCACATGAATGCTTTTGTCACCCTGGTGGTGACGGTAGGAGTGTTGGCAAGGCTTGTCTGGAATCGTTGGCCGGCGGAGTGGCTGATGATGGCCACTGCAGTGTCGTTGTTTTGGCTGGGCATCAATGCGTTTGCACCCTTCGGGCACGCTATGGCCATGGCTATCCTCCTGCTTGCTATTCAGCTTCTTCCTCTATATCGACACCTGCTGACTGCTTACATAGCCTATGGGTGTTGCCTTCCTCTTCAAAGGCGCTTAAAAGAAAGCCACTTGGCTTGGCTCCTTTTAAAGCAAGGTGCTCGGCGTGGGTTGTTAGCGCCTCGCCGTGCTATCTGCCGATTCTTCAACAGAAGTGGGACAGGGATGCGTCATCGAAGTGCCCCAACGGCGTGTCAACCTCAAGTCAAGTTCAGTGCAGAGCTGGAAGGCTTGCGCAACATCAGAAACTTCAGACTCTGGGCGTACATGCAAGACCAGTTCCTCAGGTGGGATTCTCCGCATGAATCGGTTGCTGCTTGCAATCCACGCTTATCTTGAGGCGTACGAACCTTCTTGCCGCACAGCGAACCGTGTGGAACCCGGTTCTACTAGCGTATGCGGCCCTTTGCAGCATCAGGACACTTTCATGAACCAGAAATTTTCTCGCCAGGCTTCAGTCCGTATCGTTCGCTTGGCCTGTGCAGCAGGACTTGCCTTGGCTATTTCGGGATGCGCGACCTCCTATCCGGAATCCACCGGTGCCGGCAGCACCAACTTGGCCAATCTGACCGGCGCTGCGTCGCTGCCGGCAGATGTCTCGTCATTTCTCGACAGCGCCGCCCCTGGCAGCGTGATTGCCTTGCCGACCAGCCCCTGGGGCAGCAATGTCGAGGTAGTCGCCCATGAGCGCTACTTCGCGGCCAGCGGACGTATCTGTCGTGAGCTTACGGTCTCCAATTCGCGTGATCTGCCCAGCAAGGAGCTGGCGTGCCGTACCAGCAATGACGGCAAGGCCGGTGAAGGCACCTGGGTGACCCAGCGTTTGGTGACCGGCCTGCTGGAAGAGGCTCGCTGAGGAGTTTCTCAATAACTTCTCAGCAACTTCTCGGTACTTTCTCGCTGAAAGGCCCATAACGGGTTAAGCGTGTACCGAATTTGCAGGGAGGCAGGCTGGTGTGGTCGGCACTGTTATTCCTGACCGACGCTGCACTATTTTTTGCACGATTTTCTTTGCACTACGAGGGGCCTAGCCCGATGACGATTTCCAGATTCTTGCTCCGGGCCGGGTGCCTGGTGGCGGTAGCGTGCCTGAACGCCAGCCCTGCCATGGC
>ERZ1673962.893-NODE-893-length-17093-cov-13.431917_pt1 | contig 17093 bp, 14 predicted proteins | sample MGYA00580188_ERZ1673962 | MGnify/ENA primary metagenome ERZ1673962 (study PRJEB41334, sample SAMN05608104) | rock metagenome | biome: terrestrial subsurface; feature: shale formation; material: shale | place: USA: Pennsylvania ... | reverse complement strand
ACGCCGGCCAGTCGGTGTTCCACATCCACCTGCACCTGCTGGCCGGACGTTCTTTCGGCTGGCCGCCGTTTACGGATACGCCGAAGCAGGTCTGATTCGGCTGGGTAACCCGGGATTGGCCGCATCGCGGCGAATCCCGGACTAAAAGTTTAGCCCCCAACAACCCTCTCGGCCTCTTCAATGGAGGTATGGCGCACGTCTTCGCCTTCCACCATGAAGATCACGTTCTCGGCAATGTTGCAGGCGTGGTCCCCCACCCGTTCCAGGGCACGCAGCACCCACATGACGGACATGCAAAGGGAAATGTTGCGGGTGTCTTCCATCATGAACGTTAGCAATGTGCGGGCCGCGGCCTGGTATTCCTCGTCCACGCGCTTGTCTTCCTTCATGATCCGCAGCGCCTGTTCGGAATCCAGCCGGGTGAAGGCGTCCAGAGCATCGTGCAGCATGGACTGAACGTGGCCGGCGATGTGCCGTACTTCCACGTAACCACGGGGAGCCTGGCCCTCTTCGGACAGTTTGATGGCCAGCTTGGCGATTTTCTTGGCTTCGTCGCCGACACGTTCCAGGTCCGCCACCATTTTGATCACGGAGATCACCAGGCGCAGGTCCCGGGCCGTGGGCTGGCGGCGGGCAATGATCAGGGTGGCCTCTTCATCCAGGGCCACTTCCTGCTTGTCCACCTCCTTGTCTTTCAGGCGAACCTGCTCGGCCAAGTCGCCATCGCTGTCAATCAGCGCCTTGACCGCTCGCTCCACCTGGGATTCAACGGCGCCGCCCATTTCCAGGAACTGGGTTTTCAGCTCCATCAGTTCGTCATTGAACTTGTGGGAGATGTGATCTCCGTATACGTCGTCTTTTCTATCTGGCATGTCTTTCTCCAATAACCGGACCGGGCTTAGCCAAAGCGGCCGGTGATGTAGGATTCGGTCAACTCGTGCTCCGGTGAGGTGAAGACCTTGTTGGTGTCGTTCACCTCCACCAGGTGACCCAGGTGGAAATAGGCGGTGCGGTGAGACACACGGGCCGCCTGCTGCATGGAGTGGGTAACGATCACGATGGTGTAGCTCTCGGACAACTCGGCAATCAGCTCCTCCACCTTGGCGGTGGCGATCGGGTCCAGCGCCGAACAGGGTTCGTCCATCAGCACCACTTCCGGGCTCACAGCAATGGCCCGGGCAATGCACAAACGCTGCTGCTGACCACCGGACATACCCGTGGCCGTGGCATCCAGCCGGTCTTTCACTTCCTCCCACAGGCCGGCCTTGCGCAGGCTGCTCTCAACAATGTCGTCCAGGTCCGACTTGCGATTGGCCAGGCCGTGAATGCGCGGGCCATAGGCCACGTTGTCGTATATGGACTTCGGGAACGGGTTGGGTTTCTGGAACACCATGCCCACCCGGGCCCGAAGCTCGACAACATCGCGCTTGGGGTCATACAGGTCCTGATCGTCCAGCTGCAGCGAGCCTTTGACCCGACAGATATCGATGCTGTCGTTCATGCGGTTCAGGCAGCGCAGGAAGGTGGATTTGCCACAGCCTGAAGGGCCGATAAAGGCGATGACTTCGTTGCGGGCAATGTCCAGGCTGATGTTCTTGATGGCGCGGTCCTCGCCATAGAACACTTCCACGTCACGCAGCTTGAATTTGGGATCGTCGGCATAAGGTGCTCCGACGGTGGCGCCCTCTTCGATGACGGTCTCAGCCGGACGGCTTTCGCCCGCTGGCAGTTCTGCTTCATCCGACTTATCCATTTCCTGGGCAACCGCTGTATTAAGCGTACTCATAAAACCTCTCCTTACCACCGGCGCTCAAGTCGTTTACGGAGCCAGATGGCCAATGCATTCATACCAATCAGAAATGCCAGCAGTACCATAATGGCGGCTGACGCACGTTCAATAAAGGCAAGCTCGGGGCTACCGGCCCACAGGAACACCTGTACCGGCAGAACCGTGGCGGAATCAAAGAATCCTTCCGGCACGTCCACAATAAAGGCCACCATGCCAATCAGCAGCAACGGCGCGGTTTCACCCAGCGCCTGCGCCATGCCAATGATGGAGCCGGTCAGCATACCCGGCATGGCCAACGGCAATACATGGTGCAGCACCACCTGCATTTTCGAGGCGCCGATGCCTTCAGCGGCTTCCCGGATGGAAGGCGGCACACTCTTGATCGCCGCCCGGCTGGAGATAATGATGGTGGGCAGGGTCATCAGGGTCAGCACCAGACCGCCCACCACCGGCACCGAGCGCGGCATGCCAAACAAGTTGATGAACACCGCCAGGCCCAGCAGGCCGAAGATAATGGAAGGTACCGCAGCCAGGTTGTTGATGTTCACTTCGATGAAATCGGTCAGCTTATTCTGCGGGGCGAACTCTTCCAGGTAGATCGCGGCCGCCACCCCAATCGGGAAGGACAATGCCAGTGTCACGATCATGGTCAGCAGGGAACCGATGATTGCCCCAAGGATACCCGCCTTGGACGGATCCCGGGAATCGCCGTTCTTGAAAAAGGTGTCGTTAAAGGACGTCTCGACAATGCCTTTTTCAACCAACTGGTCCACCCAGCGTTGCTGCTGCTGAGACAGCTTGATGGAATAGGCATCATCACCGGCGTGCTTCACATAGACATCCACATCGGTGTGCGCCAGGAAGCTCATCGAGCGGGTGGTGTTCAGCCACTCGGGGTTCTCTTTGAGGGCGTCCCGCAGGGTCACTGAAGCGTAGGGGTTGATCAGATCCGCCACGGCATCACGATCACTCTCCGTCGCGGATGGGATTTCCTTCAGCAACGCCTGCACCAGCGGCTCGACAAAATCCGCCATCTTCAGTTGTCGCTCATCGGTGGCATCGTCCAGGTACATCATCTCGCCATCCAGCTCGACTTGAAGGTCCAGGGTGGTCTTCATGAAACCGGTGGCACCCTTGCCGACGATGTCTGCAAACAGCACCACCAACGCCGACAAGGCAATGGCGATGGCTGCAATGCCGTAAGCCCGGAAACGGCGTTCCTTACGGTAACGGCGTTTCAGCGATTTGCGGACTAACTCCGCCTGTGAAAGTTGATCAGTCATACTGTTCCCGATATTTCCGGACAATTTTCAGGGCAATCACGTTCAGCAGCAGGGTGGCCAGGAACAACATGGCACCCAACGCAAAGGCCGCCAGGGTCTTGGCACTGTCAAACTCCTGGTCGCCAGTCAGCAGCGTGACAATCTGCACGGTAACCGTAGTCACGGTTTCCAGCGGGTTGGCGGTGAGATTAGCAGCCAGGCCAGCCGCCATCACCACGATCATGGTCTCGCCAATAGCGCGGGACACCGCCAGCAGAACCCCACCCATGATGCCCGGCAGCGCGGCCGGGAAAATGACCTTCTTCATGGTCTCGGACTGGGTGGCCCCCAGGGCCAGCGAGCCATCCCGAAGCGTCTGGGGCACGGCATTGATAACGTCGTCGGACAGCGATGACACAAACGGAATGATCATGATACCCATCACACCACCGGCGGCCAGCGCACTCTGGGAAGACGCGTCGATGCCCACCGAGGCGGCCAGGTCACTGATGAACGGCGCCACGGTCAGTGCCGCGAAAAAGCCGTAAACCACCGTGGGGATACCCGCCAGCATTTCGAGCATTGGCTTGACGATGCTCCGAACCCGCTTGTTGGCGTACTCGGAAAGGTAAATCGCCGAGAGCAGCCCCACCGGCACCGCCACCAGCATGGCAATGAACGAGATCAACAGGGTGCCGGTAAACAACGGAATCATGCCGAAGGCGCCTTCTGCCGCCACCTGGTCGGCACGCAAGGCGGTCTGCGGGCTCCACTGGGATCCAAAAATGAAATCAATGAAGGAAATTTTCTGGAAGAACCGGAAGGTCTCAAACGCCACTGAAAAAATGATGCCAACGGTAGTGAGAATCGCCAGCGCGGCACAGGAAAAGAAAATCCACTTGAGGATGCTTTCCACCTGCGCACGCGCATTCAGTCTCGGCCGAATGCGCAACCAGCCCAGGAAGCCCGCCAACACCGCCACCGCGATCACCAGAGCAGTCATGTACAAGCGACTCTGGCTTCTTAACTCTTGCAACCGCTCAGCCGCCTGGGCAATCGGAGCATCCACAAACCCCGGGGGCAAGGCACCACTGGCCACATTGCTGATCTTGCTCAGCAGCAGGCTCGCGGCACCTTCGGAGTCCGGGATCATATCCACCGGCAGCGACCCGATGACCAGCATCTGGATAACCTTGCCCTGGAATGCGGCCCACAGCGCCAGAACCAGCAAAGCCGGTATTCCACACCACAGGGCCGCCCGGGCACCGTAGTAAAAGGGCAAAGACTTGAGATGACGAATCCCTCCCAGCGGCATCGCCAATGAGCGGGAACGGGCGTAGCCCAGCCCATAGGCGATCACCACCAGGGCGAGGGTCAGTATGAGGAGATTGGCAGGTTGCATGAATTATCCTGTCTGGCACTTCAATTGAGCGGCAAGTTTACGGTGTTCCGACCCGGGTTCAAACCGGCCACTTTTGTCCAACGCGTTTAACCACAAAAGGGTGCGAGCCCTCAGACTCGCACCCTTCACAGTCAGCTTTTCCTTAAGCTGCTGATTTTCTTAGAGCAGTTCGCTCTTCTGCAGGTTCGGCATGTTGGCGGCCTTGTCCTGCAGATCCATCAGGGCTTCACGCGGCGGAACAATCAGGCCGACGCTCTTCAGGTAGCCGTTGCGACCCATGGCAGCCGGACTGACGAATTCTTCAATGTAGCCCTTAATACCCGGGATAACACCGATGTGAGCTTTCTTCACATAGAAGAACAGTGAACGGGCAACCGGATACTCATCAGCAGCAATCGCTTCGACAGTCGGAACCACGCCGTTCAGGGTAGCAGCCTGCAGCCGGTCAGAGTTTTCTTCCAGGAAGCTGTAGCCGAACACACCATACAGGGAGTCGTCGTCGATCAGCTTCTGAACGATCAGGTTATCGTTCTCACCGGCTTCGATGAAGGCGCCGTCTTCACGAACGCTCTGGCACACGGCTTCCATGTCGTCTTCGCTCATGTCGGCAACGGCCGGCAGGTCTTCACAGCCACCCTGCAGGGCCAGTTCGTTGAAGGAGTCACGGGTGCCGGAAGTCGGCGGCGGACCCATTACACGAATGGCAACGTTCGGCAGGCTGGAGTCGATGTCGCTCCACTTCTCGTACGGGTTCTCGATCAGCTCTTTCTCGTTGTCCGGGTTCGGAACTTTCTTGCCCAGGGCCAGGAACAGAGTTTCCAGGGTGATGTCCAGGTTTTGTGCTTCCTGGGAGCTGGCAATCACGATGCCGTCAGAGCCAATACGGAACTCGGTGATGTCTGTCACGCCGTTCTTCTGGCACAGGTCATACTCGGACGTTTTCATGCGACGGGATGCGTTGGTGATGTCCGGGTGCTGGGTACCGATACCCTGGCAGAACAGCTTCATGCCGCCACCGGAGCCTGTGGACTCCAGCTTCGGAGTGCTGTACTCGGTTTTGGTACCGAAACGCTCAGCCACAACAGTCGCGAACGGGTATACCGTGGAGGAACCCACAATGCTGATGGTGTCACGCGCCATAGCCGGGGTGGATACGGCGGCGATGGTGCCGGCCAGGGCTACAGACGTCAGCGCAGTTTTCAGTTTCATCACGTCAAGTCTCCGTTATTTGGTTTAGACGTTGGGTCGGATCTGCTTTACCGATGAGTGCATCCTAGGGGGACTGTGTGACAGCTTTGTTACAACCGAAAACAACCCGTTTTTTTCTTTAAGCGGCTCAGACCACTCTCTGGTAAACGCCCTCCACTCCGTCCTTAGCCATCACCCACTGCCAGAGCTGGATATCCCGTGCCCGGAAGGCCCCGGCGCAGGAGAGCAGGTAATACCGCCACATGCGATAGAACCGCTCGCCCAGTTCTTCCCGGAAACGGGGCCAGGCTTTCTCAAAGTTGGCGTGCCAGGCCATCAGGGTCTTGTCGTAATCTGCTCCGAAATTGTGCAGATCCTCCACCACAAACAGTTCATCGACGGCGTCGCCAATCTGGCCGATGGAAGGCAGCTCGCCGTTCGGGAAAATGTATTTGTCGATAAACGGATCGGGGAAGGAATTGCGCTGGTTCTTGCCGATGGTGTGTAGCAGGAACAGGCCGCCGGGGTTCAGGCAGCGGTAGACCACTTCCATGAACGTGCGATAGTTCTTCGGCCCCACATGTTCAAACATGCCAACACTGGCTATGCGGTCAAATTTTTCATCAATCTCCCGGTAATCCATTAGCCGGAAATCCAGGTTCAGGTGCGGATAATGGGTTTTCGCCCATTGGGTCTGCTCTTTGGAAATAGTCAGCCCCACCGCTTCCACACCGTAATGCTCTGCAGCATAAGCCATCAGGCTGCCCCAGCCACAGCCGATATCCAGCAGGCGCATACCCGGTTCCAGTTGCAGCTTGCGGCAGATCAGGTCCAGCTTCGCCTCCTGGGCATCCTCCAGGTTGTCAGCATCTTTCCAGTAACCGCAGGTGTAGGTCATGCGGGAATCAAGCATGGCCCCATAGAATTCGTTGCCCAGGTCGTAATGAGCTTCCCCTACTTCCCACGCGCGCCGGGCCGTTTGCCGGTTCAGCAGCTTTGCTCTCACTATGTGGGGGAAAATCTTGGCGGGTTTGATGTAATGGGGCAGACGGGCGACCAACAGCTTGCAGAAGAACTGGTCCAGCGCCTCCGCTTCCCAGGCGCCATCCATGTAAGCTTCGCCAAACCCCAGGTTGCCACGGGCCAGGGCGGCCTCGGGCACGCCTTCGGCCAGGAACTGGATATCCCAGGGCCGGGAACCCCCAATCTGGATGTCGGCTTGGGCCAGGAGGTCGGCCGCAAACTGGTGGGTCTTCTTCTCGGGGTCAAAAAACTTTGTACTTTCGGCCATCGTCTCGTTCATCATTCGCCATCTCCATTAACAGATGATAGTCGTCGATGAGCTCGGCAAGAGGCGGCGTCATGCCGCCTCCGATGCACGCAAGACAGGCCAGTGAATTACCGGAGAATAACCAGCGGTTTTTTGGCGGTTTCCAGCATCTTCGTGGTTGTACTGCCCACCAGGAACCGACGAATGCGGGAGTGACCGTAAGCCCCCATGATCAGCAGATCAATGTCATGCTCAGCCTGGTATTCGTGCAGAGTCTTTTCCACGTCCGCGCCCTGACGAATGGCTTGTGTCACCTCCAATTTCTGCGCGGCCAGGACATCCCGCGCCCGCGCCATCTGCCCACGTTTTTCATCGGTGTCCTGCCCCACCATCACCAGGTGGAACGGCATACCCTGGAAAACCGGCGTGCCCGCCAGGAGCTCGATACTCCGGAACGCCGTTTCACTGCCATCAAAAGCAAGCATAGCACTCCGTGGCTCAGTGTACTCATCCGGCACCAGCAACACCGGACGGTGTACGCTACGGATCACCGTTTCCAGCTGGCTGCCCACGTGTTTCGCACCTTCCCGGTTGCTGCCTTCACCGTGCAGCCCAAGGACAAACAAACGGGCCTCGGGCTCCAGAGAAACCAGGGAGCCGGCCAGTTCGTCATGGCGTTGGCGCTGATTGACGCGGTCCACGCCATCGGCCCGAACACGCTGCTCGGCTTCATCCAGCATCAGGTGGCCCTGCTTGAGGGCCAGCTTGCTCCGCTGTTGGTCCAGTTCCACCAGCTCATTCAGCAAATGCTCCCGGGCGCCCAGGCCAATGTTGCCACTCATGTCTGTACGGGCCGGGTATTTTTCCTCGTCCAGCACGTGCAGCAATAATAAAGGGTCCCCCATGCGCCTACTGGCCCAGGCTGCATAGTCACAGACGCTCAGCGCCGCCTGGGAACCATCGATGCAGGCCACCACCTGCAGGGGGCTGTTTTCTCGGTTGTTATCCGTCATTGATGCAACTCCCTCAGTGGCCGCCCATGAGACCATCGGCGGCGTCCGGTTTGTCATGCACGCCGAAGCGATCGACGATCGTGGCGCTGGCTTCGTTCAGACCCAGTACGTCTACGTCTGCGCCCTCACGACGGAACTTGATCACCGCCTTGTCTAGGGCGCCAACGGCAGTGATGTCCCAGAAATGAGCGCGGCTCAGGTCAATCACCACGTTATCGACCGCCTCTTTGAAGTCAAACGATTCCACGAACTTCTCCGAGGAGCTGAAGAAAACCTGGCCCACCACTTTGTAGGTACGGGTGTCGGTGTCTTTGTCATACTCCGAGGTAACCGCCATGTATTTGCCCACTTTGTTGGCAAAGAACAAGGACGCCAGCAGCACACCGGCCAGTACACCGAAGGCCAGGTTATGGGTAGCCACCACCACAACAACGGTTACCACCATCACGATATTGGTGGAAAGCGGGTGCTCTTTCAGATTCTTGATCGAGCCCCAGCTGAAGGTACCGATGGAGACCATGATCATCACCGCCACCAGCGCGGCCATGGGGATCTGTACCAGCCATTTATCCAGCACCAGCACCATGATCAGAAGGAACACACCCGCTGATAGGGTGGAAAGCCGGGTACGGCCACCGGATTTGATGTTGATGATGGACTGGCCGATCATCGCGCAACCGGCCATACCGCCCAGAAGGCCGGAGCCGATATTGGCGATGCCCTGCCCCTTGCACTCGCGGTTGCGGTCACTGGTGGTATCGGTCAGGTCATCCACGATGGTGGCGGTCATCATGGATTCCAGCAACCCCACCACGGCCAGCGCCACGGAATACGGCAGAATGATCATCAGGGTTTCCAGGTTCAGCGGCACGTCCGGCCACAAGAAGATCGGCAGGGTGTCCGGCAACTCGCCCATGTCGCCCACGGTTCGGATATCCAGGCCGACCGCCATGGCCACGCCGGTCAGCACGATGATGCACACCAGTGGCGAAGGCAGCACTTTGCCCACCACCGGCACGTAGGGGAACAGGTAAATAATGCCCAGACCGGCGGCGGTCATGGCATACACATGCCAGGTCACGTCGGTCAGTTCCGGCAGCTGGGCCATGAAGATCAGAATCGCCAGCGCGTTGACGAAGCCGGTCACCACCGAGCGGGAAACAAAACGCATCAGCGCACCGAGTTTCAGGTAGCCGGCAACAATCTGCAGCACACCGGTCAGCAAGGTCGCGGCCAGCAGGTATTCCAGGCCATGCTCCTTGACCAGGGTGACCATCAAGAGCGCCATGGCACCGGTGGCAGCGGAAATCATGCCCGGGCGGCCGCCGACAAAAGCAATCACCACGGCGATACAGAAGGAGGCGTACAGCCCCACTTTCGGGTCGACACCGGCGATAATGGAAAAAGCGATGGCCTCCGGAATCAGAGCCAGGGCAACAACAATACCAGCGAGCAAGTCACCGCGAATATTGGAAAACCAGTTGGTTTGAAGACTTTTCAGCATATTCAGTCAATCCGATTGAATGTCACAAAAAACGGCGAGATACAGATCGAAACCGATCGGCATCATAGTTTCTTATTGGGTTGTTACAGGAACAGGTACTGCGACCAGGCCGGCATCAAAAACGAACGTATTGGCGGACACGCACGGGCGATCGGCCAGAGGTGATTCGCTGACACCTTTGAAGAGGGGGATTAGCTTGAACGCTAGGGCGGAAGGATCGTCACAGTCTGGTTTCAGTTTGGTTAATGTATATCAGGTTTCGCTCAAAAGAGGGCGCGGAGTCTAACAGAGCCACCCATTAAAAGTAAGTTATTTGGGTAAAAACCCTTAGAGCTGTAAACAGTTTTCGATCAACGGCTGTCGGTTTGAATCAACGTGTTGAAAAGCGCGCGGTAGTGGCCGGCCAGCGCCGAGGCGCGCCATGCGTCCGGCGGAACCGGCCGGGGGTATTCTGCCTGCAGCCGTTCAAGGCAATCCACAGCGGCGAGGGCTTCTTGCTCCGGGTTCTGCTCATGACTGGCATAGCGTTGGGCCTGGGGCACATACTCCCGATAGGCCAGGCGGTCTGGTGCCAAGGCAACACAACCGGAGGCCATGGCCTCGAGCATGGAAAGGCCCTGGAAATCATGCAGTGCGGTGGACAGCGCAATGTCGGCTTCATTCAACAAGCGGTCGTAATCGGCCCTCTGCTCCAGAAAACCCCAGTGCTGCAGGCGGTGGCCAAACTGTTCGCGAATCCGGTCAAACGCCGGCGGGTACTGGCGAAACCGCTCGCCCACCACGCTCAGCCGGTACTCAAGGCCCCGGCGTTCCAGCTCGTGCAGCAGCGCCAGCAGCCGTTCCGGGCCCTTGTCGTATTCCCAGCGATGATTCCACAGCAGGTGCGGGCACCGGCTGCCAGGTGTGGTGGCCCGGCCGGTGAACAGGTGATCCTCAATGGGTACGGGAATCACCCGGGATTTGGCGCGCAAACCGGCCACCAGACCATCCGGGACGCCGTCCGGCATCTTGTCGAGGAACTGCCAGGTACCGTCCAGAAAGCTATCCCGGTTCCAGGCGCTGTTGAACACAAGGCTGTCGGCGGCAATGGCGCTGTATAGATTCACCACTTGTGGCTCTGCACTGGAGTTTTGCTTAGCTGACACTGGGAAGGCGAACTGGTTTTCATGTACGTACAGCACGCAGGGAGTGGCGGCCAAGCGGGGATGGAAGCCTTTGAGGCTCGCCAGGTCCACCATGGAGGTGGCGATCACCAGATCCCAATGCTGCTGAAAACAGGGTTCGTTCAACCAGGACACTGGGTTGCCCCGAATGCGCCAGCGAAAAAACCGGGGCGCCAGGGCCAGGGTGTGCCAGCTGTAATCCGCAAGGAGGCCGGTAAGCTGCTCGCGCCAGCGCCTGTGGCTGGCGGCATCGTAGCCGGAGAGCAGCAATATCCGGGGGCCATGCGCCATTCGAAAAGCTGAGTCTGTCATGAAGTAATTTTCTCAAGCAGCTTCCAGCCCACGGTACTCGCGGGTAGTATGAAAGGTGATATCCGGCCACTTTTCCTTGGCGAGCTCGAGTACCTGGCGAGTCGGTGTCAGGAAGGTCAAGGAGCCTGAAGCATCCCGGGCCAGGCGGCGATGATTGGCTTGCTCGAATTGTCTCAGCATCTGGTCGGCATCCGCCGTTACCCAGAGCGCTTTGTGGATATTCACCGGCTCGAATTCGGCATGCACACCAAACTCGGACTCCAACCGCTGTGCCACGGTTTCAAATTGCAGAACGCCAACCGCGCCCAACATGACCTCGCCACCGTCCAGGCGCTCAAAAACCTGAATAGTGCCCTCTTCACCCAGTTCTTTCAGCGCTCGTTTCAGCTGCTTGCTTTTTAGCGGGTCTTTCAGGCGGGGAATTCGGAAGAGCTCAGGGGAAAAGTAGGGAATTCCACCCAATTCCAGATTCTCGCCCTCCGTGAGCACGTCGCCGATTTTCAAACGACCATGGTTCTGGATGCCAATGATATCCCCGGCAAAACCGGTCTGTAGCCGGCTTCGATCCTTGGCCATGAAGGTAATCGCCTGCGAACACCGGAACTTTTTACCGGACTGGACGTGTTTCATTCGGATGCCATCGAAATACTGCCCGGAGCAGATACGAACAAAAGCAATCCGGTCGCGGTGCTGAGGATCCATGTTGGCCTGGATCTTAAAGACGATGCCACTGAACTTGTCTTCCTGAGGGTGCACCATGCGCGAGTCCGCCGCGCGGGGTCGGGGCGCTGGCGCCCAGTTTACCAGGGCACGCAGAATGTCCTGAACGCCATAGTTATTGATGGCGGAGCCAAAGAACACCGGTGACAGCTCCCCGGCCCGAAAACGCTCCAGGTCAAAAGGCGCCGCCGCGCCGTTTACCAGCTCGATTTCGTCCAGAAAGGCTTCATGCTCGATGGGATATTCCGCTTTCAGGGCATCATTATCCGCTCCCTTGAAGATCTCACTATTGCTATGCACGTGATCCTGTCCGGGGTCGAAGCGCACCAGTTGGTCATCGGGGATGTTGTAGACCCCGGCAAACCCTTTACCCATGCCCAGCGGCCAGGTGATCGGGGAACACTCAACACCAAGCACATCTTCTATTTCGTCAACCACTTCCAGGGGTGAGCGCACTTCCCGATCCATCTTGTTGATGAACGTGATCACTGGCGTATTGCGGGAACGGCACACTTCCAGCAGCTTGATAGTCTGGGATTCCACACCCTTGGCCGCATCAATTACCATAAGTGCGGCATCCACCGCCGTAAGCACACGATAGGTATCTTCGGAGAAATCCTGGTGGCCGGGGGTATCCAGCAGGTTAATCACACAGCCGTCATACTCAAACTGCATGGCGGCGCTGGTTACTGAAATACCCCGCTGCTTTTCCACTTCCATCCAGTCGGAAGTAGCATGCTTGCCACTTTTGCGGCCTTTAACGGTACCGGCGGACTGTATAGCGCCACCGAACATCAGTAATTTTTCTGTCAGTGTGGTTTTGCCGGCGTCCGGGTGAGAAATGATGGCGAACGACCGGCGGCGCTGGACTTCCGACTGAATATCGCCCGAACTCTGAACAGCCGGATTGGCCTCTAATTTTGCACTCATGAAACGCAATTTCCCTGAAACGGTGAACTAGATTGGTGCGAGAAGATGGTGTGCAGGGCTAGGGCGGACACTGGCCCGGGAGGGTTGAACACAGCGGAAGATGGAAGGGCTTTAATGGCATGCGAAGATGCTAACAAACAGGCTCGGGTCGGTCAAAAACTCACCAAATGGCAAAAAAGGAGCCTGCCCGCTAAAAACACAAAGAGGTACACGTAAACAGGTAGAGCCGAAACAATTGAAAAATTCTCCGACCTACTCCACTCAATCTCACGCCAATTGCGATGCACCGGAGTGCCTTGAAAGCTAACGTCAAATCTTGCAACTTGCCCTGGTGACGACGCTACTTTGAAGCGAACTACAACAACTCTTGAGGATGGGTAGAGTGTGAAGAAGCGCTACATAATATTGATTCCATTGACTTCCATCGCGCTGTTAATGACATTTTGGGCGCCAATATGGATCGACCGATCTTTCAGGGAGGCGTCCAGCGCCGCGCCGATGTTTTTTGACAAATGCCGCAAGGCCTGGGCTCACCGCGGTTTTGTAGGCAAAGGTCGGGAGAACACTGTTGGCAGCGTACGACGGGCCATTGAACGCGGGGCCACCGGGGTTGAGGTCGATATCCTTTATGACGTCGAAACGGGTCGTTTCATGGTTTCCCATAACCGACCCTATCAGCAAACGGACGGCAACATCCTCACACTGGACCAACTCTTTAGTAGAATTGAAGCAGACACTTATTATTGGCTGGATGCCAAGGACCTCAGCGATCTATGGCCCTGGCAAGCCAAAGGCGCCGTGAAGCGCCTGACAATGATTCTAGAAAAACACGGACTGAAAGAACGGGCACTGGTGGAATCACGCAGCCCATTTTATCTGGCTTGGCTAGCGGACCATGGCATTCATACCAGCTACATGGTCAGCCCCAATGAAGCCGATTATTCGGCACCGATCTTCTGGGGCAATATCTATTTCATGAAGCTTGCCTATACGCTTGGCCCCTTCAGCGCCCTGTCGATGAACGATGATCGTTACACACGCTCGGTCGAGCAAGCCTTTGGGAGTGAAGTTCCCATCCTGGTGAGTACGGTCAACAATCGCTCGGACTTTGAGTATTTTGCTGAGAATCCGCGCATCAAGATTGTACTAAGCGATCGAAACTTCTACAGCTTTAACAATTGCAAATCGCCTCGCGAGACCCAGGCTCCATCAGTTCAGCTGTGAGGCGTTCAGACCAGTATGGGCCTTCATAGTGCTGACCGTTGGGCACTCCCGATCTCATTCTGAGACCCGGCCAAGGACCGGCTTTCCACTTTGCAGGGCGTTAGCGCAGTCACTTTACTTAGCAGCTGCTTATTGCAGAACACCAGCCCCTTGGGCCGCTCCACAATCGTGGTAAACAAATTGTCGGCATAGAGCTTTTCACTATGCAGAAAGTGTAAACCGGGTTGCTCGTTGGGATTGATCAAACGGTAGTTCATTAGCGACAGTAGCCATTTACCCAATTCGTAATGGCTCAGGTAATCTGTATCTGGTAGCTGATAGGGTTCATCGGCTGCGGAATCCCGCCAACCTCCGATAATCATGGGGACATCCGCCACACGTTTGGTTAAACGGTTGTGTCCCCAGCGCCCATCTTCCCCCAACATCTGGCCATGATCGGAGGTGACAATCCAGACGCTGTCACCCGGCAAACTTGCCTTCAGTGTCTTGTTGAGATCCCGGATGAGGGCGTCCAGATAAATCAATGCGTTGTCATACGCGTTGGAACGTTTCTGGTCACTACTCAGTGAGTCACCTCTGCTGGGCCAGGTTCGATAAACCGGATTTTCCGACTGGTCATAGGCGTCTTTATAGGGCGTGTGTACACTGCGCAACGGAATCACAATGAAATTGCGCGTTTCCCACTGTCTGCTCCGAAGCCAGTCCAGTACCACCCGATCGCCTTGGGCCGCATAGCCAACTGGATCATCTTCTTTGGTCAGAGAGACATCTATATAGCGGCTCCCGACCCCGTTCAGCATCTTCGACTCGTGAGTGGACAGCCAGAATGTTTTATAGCCGGCTTCACTGGCGCGCCGGAAAAGGTTCCCCACACCCCGCTCCAGCTCACTCACATTGCCCGGCTCATTAACCACGTTGAAAAACAGAGGCAATGAAGACCCCGTTGCCACCGAACTTGCAATGCCCTTGAGAAATTGGGCTTCGTTCTTACGGCGTAAGGTTTTCAGATATGGTGTGGTGTTCCGGGTATAGCCATAAGCGCTCATTCGTTCGGAACGCGTGGAGTCTGGAATGACGATGATAATATTCTCTGGCCTGTCGCTCTGACCCTCGCTCTCCATACGGTAAGGCACATAGTCCGGGCGTTTGACGGTGGACTCATCCCCAGCCATGCGGGTGAAATAGTAGCTGAACACATTAATTGAGTTATGTAACGAGCTCCGCGTCGGCCCCGGCATGAAGGCAATCATATCGCGCCGAGCGGCGCGTTCCGGCTTGCTTCCGATAATCAGTACCACAATGAGTAACGCAATCCAGGAGCGAGGTGTGCACCACCGGGGCACTCCCCAATTAAAGATCAGGAAGAGCGAGGCATAGGGAATCCCCCAAGCTAAAAGCACCGGCCACTGTTCAGCAAACGCAACATTGACCGTAGTGCTGATCTCCCACCATTCTTCCACCAGCTTGCTCAAATCAAATGGGGTGATAGGCGAACCGATAAAGGCAATGTGGCTGAGCTGCAAGAGCTGCATGGTAGCGAAGAGCAGCAATACAATATTAATAAACCAGCGCCGTCCACTAAGCCACAAGCATAGATTCACAACCCAGAGTACGAGGACATACTCCGCTTCCAGCTCTGCCTGATTATTCTGGGTATACAGTTTCTGCAGGAAGTCATCCGAAAGCATGACGAGCGTGGTAATAACGGACAGGATGAGTGTTTTACCAATACCGCTGGAAAATAGGGACAGGAAGCTTCCGAACACACTACGGATTGATGGAGACAACAGAGGAATCACCTTTAATCAAACACTTTAGGTACCTGACGGATCAGGCCGACTTATTTCTCCTTGGGTGCCACAGCGAATAAACTCCATCTATTCTGACATGACCATTCATGTCAACAAGCAGGCGCGGACGGTAACAAGTCCAACGACAACGTTCAAACTGGCCAGCGAGCACTCACTTATGAGCCGCACATGAGCACCCCAGGCCGGCAAGCGCCCGACAGCCACCGACACAAAGAGGTACGCAGATGAGCCCGGAAGAACTGGAAAAATTTCGCCAGCTACTACTGACACTACGAGAAGAACTGATCTCGACCAGTGAGGCCCGGGATGAGGCCAGCGGGACCGTGCACTTGGATCAACAAAGCGTTGGTCGCCTTTCAAGAATGGATGCCCTGCAGAGCCAGGCCCTGGCCAAAGCGGGCAAAGAGCGGGCGGAACGACAACTTCGGCTGATAGAAGCGGCTTTGGTGCGAATCGACAAGGATGAATTTGGCGAATGCCTTGAGTGCGGTGAGCCCATCAACCCAAAGCGCCTGGAGATCGACCCGACGACGCTTTACTGCATTGAGTGTGCCAGATAATCAAACACTTTTTATCTGCGCATCCCGCGCCCAAGCGACCACAGCCCCAATACCGGCCCAGGCACCAACAATAGCGCCACCCAGACGCCCCAGCTGTCCCAAAGGGCACTGGTCAGCCAGATGGCCGGCAGGGTCAGGCCATAACCAACCGCGTTCATGACCGCCAGCGATGACCCAATGGACTCCCGGGGCGCCGCCTCCGCCGCCAGGGCAGAGAATTGGGGCGAGTCGGCAACCACCATCACGCCCCAAAGCAGCAGGAGCATCAACAGCAGCCAGGACGGCAGGTCCGCCAGCAAGGGGTAGCCCAGGCACAGCAGACCGGAAATCGACAGCGCCCGTATCGCCACCCAGGCACTTCCCCGGGTACGGCTGAGCTGACCGCCGCCGATACAGCCCAGCGCGCCGATAGCAATCACGGCAAAAGCCAGCCAGGGCAGCAGCCCGGCGGACCAGCCGGCACGGTCGAGCTCCCGGGCCACTAACAGTGGCGTCAGGGTCCAGAACGCGTACAGCTCCCACATGTGGCCGAAATAGCCACCCGCCACGGACCGGAACCGGGCATTACCCAGGGCGGCCAGCCCCCGGCTCAGGGGAATGCGGCCGGAGGTCCTGGGCAGGTGCGGGCCATCGCCCAGCAAAAACACCAGGGCACCGCCGACCAGGGCTAGCATCGACGAGCCCAGCAGTGGCCATTCCCAGGGCAGGCCCAGGGTCGCGCCGCGCATCAGGTGCGGCAGGGCCGTGCCCAGCGTCAACATGCCAATCAACCAGGCCAGCGCCGCACCGGCGTATTTCGGCGTCCAGGCGATCACCATTTTCATGCCCAGGGGATAGATACCGGCAAGACACAAGCCCGTGGCGAACCGCAGGGCGAACCCTAGGGCGGACTGCTCCACCGCCATCACAAAGCCGGCATTGACGAGGGCTCCGGCCACACTGGCC
>ERZ1673962.892-NODE-892-length-17097-cov-3.573818_pt1 | contig 17097 bp, 21 predicted proteins | sample MGYA00580188_ERZ1673962 | MGnify/ENA primary metagenome ERZ1673962 (study PRJEB41334, sample SAMN05608104) | rock metagenome | biome: terrestrial subsurface; feature: shale formation; material: shale | place: USA: Pennsylvania ... | reverse complement strand
GAAGCATTTGAAGCAGAACTAGAGTATCAAAGCAATACAGGTATAAAAGAAGACTATTTTATTAGTAAAAATATTAATGAAGACTATATTTATACCTATGATGATGCATTAGTTAATGATGGTCAGATAATTATCAAAACAAAAGATGAAGAGTTTATAGTTAATTTCTATACAAAAGAACTAGAAGAAAAAGCCTTAGAGAGAATGAGAAAAGATATTGACTATGAAGAAATACATAAATTTTTAATTAAAAAACCAAGGAGTGTAAGATGATAACAAGAGAAGAGTTAAATAAAAAAATACAAGAACTAGAAAAAACTGTTGAAGCATTAAAAAGTCATTTATTTGATCTGTCAACCCTATATCATACTAATCATAAAAAATTCTAAGCAGCAGTTTCAGTTTGTAACATCATATTCTCGAACTCTACTGGGGACAAATTTTTATTTGAACTATGCATTCTTTGTCGATTATAATAAACTTCTATGTATTCAAAAATAGATTGATTTGCTTTTGCTTTTGTTTCGTATAATTCGTGATAAACTAGCTCCGTTTTGAGTGTATGAAAGAAACTTTCTGCCACTGCATTATCCCAGCAATTTCCTTTTCTCGACATACTTTGAATGATTCCATTTTCTTGTACTAAATCTCTGTGAGAATAAGAAGCGTACTGACTTCCTCTATCTGTATGCCAGATAAGTCCTTTGGGTGGGTTTCTATTTGTTATTGCCATATTTAGTGCATCATTTACAAGAGATACTTTCATTGTATCATCCATTGACCAACCTACTATTTTACGAGAATATAAATCTATTACTGTGGCTAAATATAACCATCCTTCAGATGTAGGAATATAGGTAATATCACCTACATATTTCTCATCAGGATTACTCGCATAAAAATCTCTATTTAAAAGATTTGGAGCAATTGGTAAATTATGATTTGAATTGGTTGTATTGATTTTATATCGCTTTTTAGTCTTTGCTTGCAATCCTAAATATCTCATAATAGCACCTATTCGTCTTCGTGATACAATGATTCCATATCTTTGTAATAGTCTCTCTTTTATGCGTCTAGTTCCGTAATTTTGCCGACCTTGTACAAATATTATTTCTATTAGTTCAGTCAGTTTCTCATCAACTTTTACTACTGGACAACCAGACTTAATCCAATGATAATAGCTTGATTTATCCACTTGTAAAATCCTACACATTGCACTTATCTCGAAATTCATTTTATTCTCTTTTATCCACGCGTATTTTATAGAATTTCTTTTGCGAAATACGCTGTTGCCTTTTTTAATATGTCTCTTTTTTGCTTTAAAAGTTTATTCTCTGCTCTTAACCTTTTGACTTCATCATTTTGTGTTTCTTTTACTGTTGAAGTGTTTGTGATGGAAGATTTTCCAAGGGGTGGAATTGGTATGTTATTTGCTTTTTTATATGCTCTAACCCAATTGTATATTGTTTTTGGATTCACATCCAAATCTTTTGCTATTTGCAAAATCGATTTCTCACTATTAAGTGCTAATTGAATTGTTGAATCTCTAAATTCTCTTGTGTACTGACTATTTCTCATTCTTCTTTACCTTTATTCATATTGATATTTTACCTTAGAATCTTTTAATGTTCTAAGTATGAATAAGTGTAACCGGATCAAACCAAGATTAAGAAGGGTTATTTATCGAAAAGATACGCTTAATGGATTGTCAGGAATTAATTATCATAAAGATGATTACAGTATGGAATACTATAGTGCTAATGTATTGAATCCAGATATTAAAATGTCTAAAGGTATTGTTGTTAGAAGAATAGAGTTTAGTAAAAAAGATTTTTGCATAGATATGATTTTAAACTCTTTAAATGAGTACTTTATAAAAAATAAGGAGTTTACAGTACTTCCTTTTATATTGAAATATTTAAAAGAGTTTATTAAAAATTAATACTGGTATGGTTTAAGGGGAGGCTTACAAGTCCTATGTTTAAATAAATGAATTAGTTTATCAAACTACATTTAATTGTACGTTGATTTTTCTTTACAATCTCAGATTCAAAGCTTCCAATTCTATCTCTTGGAAGGGAGTGTTAGAAATTCCGTGTCAATCTAATAAAATAATATCAAGTTCAAAGAAGGGAGTGTTAGAAATTCCGTGTCAATCTGATAAAATAATATCAAGGATTGACAATGGAAGAGAAAATAGACTTTGACTTTAATGAAGTATTAGAGCAATTCAAAGGTGGTAAGAATCTAACAGGTAAAGATGGACTTTTAGCTCCACTTATAAAACAACTTACAGAAGCTGCACTTGAAGCAGAAGTAGAATCACATATTGCAAATGATGTACTATCAGGAAATAAGAACAGAAAAAATGGTGTAAATAAAAAAACTATCAAAGGTTTATCTGATGGTAGCTTTGAGCTTGAAATTCCAAGAGATAGAAATGGTACCTTTGAACCTCAAATAGTAAAAAAACATCAAACAACAATCTCAAATGAGATAGAAGAAAAAATACTTTCAATGTATGGGTTGGGTATGAGCTATAGTGATATATCATCCCATATAGAAGAGATATATCAAGTATCTATTTCAACTGCAACAATTAGTACTATAACAGATAAGATCATTACAAAGGTAAAAGAGTGGCAGAGTAGACCTCTTGATGCAATATATCCTGATGCGATCCATTATAAAGTCAAAGATGGTGGGAAGTATGTATCAAAAGCTGTTTATACAATACTTGGTGTTGATATGGATGGGAAAAAAGATATATTAGGATTATATCTTAGTGAAAGTGAAGGTGCAAACTTCTGGCTTAGTGTTCTAACTGATTTAAACAATCGTGGAATACAAGATATACTCATAGCTTCTGTTGATGGTTTAAAAGGCTTTCCTGAAGCTATAAAGACAATCTTTCCACAAACTGAGGTACAACTGTGCATTATACATCAAATTAGAAATTCAATAAGATATGTAGCTTCTAAAAACCATAAAGAGTTTATGGCTGATCTTAAACCTGTGTATCAAGCTGTCTCAAAAGAAGCTGCTGAAGATGCACTTCTATTACTTGATGAAAAATGGGGTAAGAAATATCCTATCGTACTTCAATCTTGGCAAAATAAATGGGAAAACCTATCAGTGTATTTCAAATACCCACCAGAGATTAGAAAAGTTATCTATACTACTAATATTATTGAATCTGTACATAGACAATTTAGAAAACTCACAAAAACAAAAGGAGCCTTTACAAATGAAAACAGCCTATTAAAGTTGCTTTATATGGGGATTCAAAATGCTATAAAAAAATGGAATATGCCGATATGGAATTGGAATCTAACCCTCTCTCAATTGGCTATATTTTTCGAGGGTAGATTGGATAATGAACTTAAAATTTAAGTTTGGATGTGATAGGATTTTATCCTATCAGAATTATGTTGACACGGAATATTTAACGGTCTCTCAAAGAAACCATGGTTACTTTTCATAGTCTTTATAGCATAGCTATTCTTACGATTACTTGTTTAATCTTGTGTTACATGTGAATCTATCTCAGCTTCTGTAAGTTGTTTAATTAAAGAGCCTAAAGCTCCATCTTTGCAAGCTTTAAACGTATCTTTGGATAGTCACTTTTAGCTATTTAGTTATTAAAAACATCTGGTATGTCAATATCAAAAGTTTTGCCATATGTTTTTTGAGATGACTTCTGTTTTGTAGTACTTTTTGTTGAACTATTTTTAGCCTCAAAAAGTTCTACATCATTAGGCAGTAAAAGTTCACTTAGTTCATCAATAGAGTCAAGTCCTATTAAAACCTTTATAAGGTTTTCAAAGGATATTTTCCCTTTTATCTCAAACTCTTGATAGCTTCTATGTGGCATTCCTATATGCTTAGCAAACTCTTTTTGAGTTCCATATCTTTTTGGGTTGCTCTTTCTTTTTGCTTTTGCTCTTTTTGCAATCTCTTTTACAATCTCATCTACTGTAGCTAAGCTAAAATCTGATGCTGCTTCCATTTATGCTCCTTGCAAAAAAAGTTCATCTACTATTTTTGTATCTTTGAATATATGCTCTGTAAAGCTTTTAGGAATACCATGATTTATACACTCTGATTCCAAATGACTATGTTTAATATGAATCATTTTTTCTATGATTTCTTTTAAAAACTGACTGCTTATACCAAATGGAGCAAAACTTTCAACAAGTTTTTGAAAAGGTGCTCTATTTAAAGATGTAACATTTAAAAGCATTTGATGATATCCATTGCTTGTATAAGTTAAATCATATGCTGGTGCAAAGGCCCATTTGCCATCTTTGTTCATTAAAAAAGAGAAGTTTCTTGTATGGTCGTCTCTATTTCCAAAAATTGCATTAAATAATACTACCTTTACAATCTCTTCTTTGTTGTTTTGCGGTAAGTTTAGCTTTTGGGCTACTCTTAACATATCTGTATAACTATGTTCTGTTTCTTGTGGATTAAAATGCATCATTCCTGAAAAAGAGTGCATATGAAATCTTTCATCACCTCTTTTATCAAACCTATATGTTAAAAAATGACTTCTACCATCAGATTCAAGAAGTTCACATGGACTCATGATTAATCCAGTCTTTTTAGCCATCAAGTGATATATATACTCTAATTTAGTTGGGATAGATGCAGTCTTATATTCTTGTGCTAACATTGGATACATAGAGATGTCTTGATCATCATATTTAATTATTGCAGGAAGAAAGCCTTCTGGAAAATCACCTTGCCTTTTTGTTAAGCTAATCATTGCAGTATCTCTATTGTAGCCTACTAATGCCTTTGCTCTTGCTCCTCCACCTGCTGAGTTAGAAAGAGCTAATAAAGTTTTTAATGTAGGAGAAACACTATCTTCATTCTCTTCCATTAGTATCTTTTTTGAGTCCTCGTAAAGATTTTTAATATTTAAGATTTGATTTTGAGATTCATCCTGCATAGAGGGTACAAACTCTAAAGCTCCAACTGTATGACTTCCAAGGAACTGTAGCTTTTCTAAAATTGAGGGCATTCTTCCAAGTTCTTTGTAAATAAATCTATTCATGTAGTCCATTCCATAGCTTCCAGGTAGATGGTCACTAATTAATCCTGGTAAGCCATATTGGAACGAAAGATGTGAAAATGAGTAAACAGTTTTGCTATTGTTAGGCATTTTAATAGGAGAGAATTCAAATAGATTATCTTCAGAGTATTTAAACTTTAAAGCTCCTCTATCATTAATAAGTTTTCCTATCTCTTTTCCCCAAGCATTTACATGAATCATTTTAAACCTTTAATACAATATTATGTGTATTATAGCATAACTAATTAAAAATACACATATTAATGTATCTTAATTTTAAATTTGTCAATTTTCAACTAAGGTTAGTAGTATTTCTAACAAATAAATATTCTATTTTATTAATACAGCTGGCGCAAGCGGCTGAAGATATAATCTTTAATTCGATTCATTTTAAAGAAAGTGGAATCAAGCTTACGGCTGTAGGTTTAGAACAAAAAATGATTTTTAAGTTAATAGAAAAGTTAAAAGCAGATCAGAAATTTAAAGATTTAAGATTACTTAAAATCAACCAAAAAGATAAAATTTATTTTGAGCTTGAACTAAAAACTTTAGAATGAATTACTGCAGGATAGAGGGTGGAATTAATGAAATTTAAAAATGAGAAATTAATAAGACTGCTGTTGATTGTTCTGCTCTTAATTGTTTTTATAGTTCAAACAGCAGCCAGCAGAAATTTTTTAAATAAAAAGGAACTCCTGCAGAGTCAAATAAAAAATCAGCGGCTGCAGAATGAAAAATTAAAAAGAAAATATAAAAATCAGCTTAAGTTGAGGCCAGACCTGAGAAATAAGGCAGTTACTCTTAAAAAAAATACTGCAGAAATAATTGAGCAGTCAAAAAAGTTAAATTTAGTTTTAGTTGATTTAAGCAGTGCTCAAACTGAACTTAATTTAAATCTTAAGGGTGATTTTCATTCAATATTGAAATTTATTCAATATTTGGAGCTGGAGCAGAATCAATTAGAAATAACTGAGTTTAAAATTAAAAATAATGGTAATAAGTTATTTTTCTTCTTAAAATTAAAAAATGAGCTGATCAAAAATGAAAAAAATAGTTCTTAATAAAAAAATAATTTTAATTGTGCTAACAGTTATTCTGCTTGTAATTCTGGTCTCAAACTACATTAAAACAGCAGATCATTCTCTTCTAGAATTATTTAATAAAGATAAAAGTTCAGCAGATGAGTTGTTTTTTAATAAAAAAAAGAAAGGTGAAGAAGAAGAAAAAGTAGTGCAGGCAAAGAATCAGCAACGAAAAGAGGAAAAGATGTTGAAAGAAAGTAAAAAGCAGGCTGCAGGAGTAAAAGAAAAGGCTGAAAAAAAAGAAATTAAAAGCATTGCTTTAATTAGTGAAATAAAAGATCCATTTGCGATTTCTGCCCAAGCAGAAACAAAAGCAGCCAAAATTGAATTAAACTCTAAAAATCAGCAGAGAAAAGAACTGATTTTCTTAGAAAAAAACATAATTGCAGAAAAACTAAAGTTTAAAGATAAATCAGCTGCTGAACTTTTTCCAAATGACAAAAAAAATGATTCTGTGAAGTTAGATTCTGTAGAGAAAGAGCAGAAGGAGCAGTTACAAAAAATCAAATTACCCTTTAAACTGCTTGGAATAATAAAAAATGAGAACAGCGCTTCTGCACTTTTTCTTTATCAGGGTAAAAATATTTTGAAGCAAGAAAAGGATAAGATAGATATATTTAAGATAGAAGCCATAAAAAAACAGGAAATTACTATTAGTTATCAAAATGAAACAATAAAAATCAGCCTCTGGAAGGAGGAAGTAAATGAAAACTAAAAATAAACAGCTGCTGCAGATATTAGTTTTAGTTATTCTTTTACTGCTGTTATCTGCTTTCATAAAGATCGAAAATGGTAGTGCAGCTGAAATAATTTCTATAAATTTAAGAAATGTTGAATTAGAAACTGCTTTAATAATGCTGGCAAATACAGCGGATAAAAACTTGATTTGTGATAGTTCAGTTGCCGGCAAACTAACTGTAATCTTTAATGATATTCCATTCGAGAATGCTCTAGATTTAATAACCGATAGTTTTGATCTAGATTATAGTTACCAAAATGAGATAATTTATATCAGTACAGCCGAAAAGTTAGCTGCAAGAAATAAAGAAGTTATCAGCAGAAATTTTAAATTAAAGAATCTAAGTTCAGAAGCGGCTGCTGATATTTTAATAGCTAATTTTGAAAAAATTAAAATAATTAATTTAAATAGTGAGGGGCTAATAGTCAGCTGTGAGAAAAACAATATCAGCGAAATAGAAAATATAATTAAAAAGATTGACCAGCCGCAAAAACAAATTATGATTAAAGCCAGAGTTGAAGAAATAAGCCGAACTAAGATTAAAGAGCTGGGAATCAATCCAAACCAGTTATCAGAGTTAAAAATAATAAAAAACGAAGCCGGGGATATAGATAAGTTAAAAGCCAGCTGGCCTGAGACATTAAGAGCTTTAAATGAAGAGGGTTTGTCTAATATATTGGCAAATCCCAGCTTAATGACTGTCGACCGCAAAAAAGCTAAATTAATCATTGGCGATCAGATACCGGTCAAATTAGAAAGGATCGAAGATGAACAGACTGTTTCAACAATTAGTTATATTGAAGCAGGTATTGTTTTAGAGTTTTTGCCTAAAATCTTAAACAATAATGAAGTCTTATTAGAAATAAAACCTTCAGTAAACAGCATTGGCCAGATCCTGGCAGATGGACTGCCTGCTGTTAACTCCCGCAGTGCTGAAACAACAGTGGTTTTAGAAAACGGAGAAACACTTGCTATTGGAGGTCTAATAAAAAAAGATGAGCTGCGCTCGGTAAGAGAAGTTCCAATTTTAGCAGATATTCCACTTTTGGGAAGGCTCTTTTCAGCTGAAGAAAAAAATGATATTGAGACAGAGTTAATAATATTTATTACCCCTGAAATTATAACTGAAAAACCTGAAAAAGAATTCATTGGAGGAGCTGCTGCTGAAAATGAAACTAAGGTAGAAGATGCTGTTGAAATAGAATTAATAAATACTGCAGATAAAAAGCAGGAGATTAAGGGGGAAAAGACGAATATAGATAATAGAGGATTTAAAACATTAACCGCTCAAGAAATAGAAGAAATTTTAAATAAATAAAAAAAGGATATTTACAGTTTTTAGAGAAATTTAATTCAGGGGAAACCCTGAATTTTTCTCTAAATACAGCTCTTTATATTATAAATTTTAGAGAAGATTTTGAGGAGGAAAGAAGCAGATGAAAATTGTTTTAACTGGCTTTATGGCAGCGGGAAAGACTACAGTCGGCAAAAAATTGGCTGCCCGCAAAAATTTTAAGTTTTATGATAGTGATGATTTAATAACTGAAAGAGAAGGAATGAGTATTGAGCAGATTTTTGAGTTAGAGGGAGAAGAATATTTTAGAAAAGTAGAAAAAGAAGTCATTGCCGAACTTTTAAATTCTAAAGAAGATCTTGTCCTTGCACCAGGTGGTGGTGCAGTTTTAAATCAGGAAATCCGAAAGATGATTATTAATAAATCAGAGGCTTTTTGTCTTGATATAACTGCAGAAGCAGTATTAGAAAGAAATAAAGAGAGTGAGATAGTGAGGCCGCTTTTAGAAGTTGATCAGCCCTCAGCAGTGGTTCAGTCGCTTTTAAAAGAAAGAAATTCATATTATGCAGAAATTCCATTTCATATTGACAGCGAAAAGTATTCAGCTGCAGAAATAGTAGATTTGATTATTTCTGAGCTGCCTGATCAAAAATTAACCATTGAAATAAAGAATCAGGATCAAAGTTATCCAGTAATCATTGACCGGGAATTTAATAAAAAAAGTTTTGCTAAAATAACAGCTAAAATCAAAAGAAGAAAGGTGCTGCTTTTAGCTGATGAAAAAGTTGTCGCTGAACATGCTGAGCCGACTATCAATCTTTTAGAGAAAAATGCAGCTGAACTGATCAAACTTGAACTGGAAGCTGGGGAAAAGATCAAAGATTTAAAAGTATTAGAACAAATTTATAATCTTTTATATGAAAATAATTTCAGCCGTTCTGATTATTTAATTGCTTTTGGTGGTGGAACAATTGGAGATCTCGGTGGTCTGGCGGCTGCTACTTTTTTAAGAGGAATTAAACTGATTCAGATGCCGACGACTTTAATTTCACAGCTGGACAGCAGTGTTGGGGGTAAAACGGCTGTTAATTTTAAAAACACTAAAAATTTAATAGGCAGCTTTTATCAGGCAGAACTTGTTTATTACCAACTTGAATGGTTAAAAACTCTGGCTTTAGAAGAGCTTAAATCGGGGTTGGGTGAGGTTATAAAATATGCTGTTTTAGGTGGTAATCCTCTTTTTAAAATTCTTAAAGAAAGCAAAGATAAATTTCTAAATTTAGACCAAGATCTGATGCTTGAAATTTCAAAAATTTCTCTGCAGATGAAAGATTATTATGTCAGTGATGATGTCAAAGACCAGGGCTTACGCAAAAAACTGAATTTAGGCCATAGTTTTGGTCATGCAGTGGAAGCGGCAGAAAAATTCAAATATAAACACGGAGAAGCTGTGGTGATGGGAATTGCATTTACAGCCTTTTTATCAAATAAAATTGGCAAATTAAATAATGAGTCTTTTCAGGAAATCATCGAGCTGATTAATATTTATGATTATCAGCTTTTCCCCTCTGATAAAATAGAGGCATCAGAACTTGCATCTTATATTGCTCATGACAAAAAAATTGCCGACAATAAAATGTGGTGGGTTTTAATTAATGATATTGGTGATACTTATTTAAGTGATAGATTTGATCATAATAATATTCAAGAATATATGGAGGAATATTTATGCAAAAAGTGGCTGTAATACATGGACCAAATTTAAATATGTTGGGTGTAAGAGAACCAGAAGTTTATGGGACAAAAAATTTAGAAATGTTAAATAAAGAATTGGAAGCAGAAGCTGTAAAATTAGATTTAGAGCTAGAAATTATGCAGAGCAACCACGAAGGAGAAATTGTTGACTATTTACATCAGAACTATAAAGAACTGGCTGGTGTTATTATTAATCCAGGAGGACTGACTCATACCAGTGTTGTTTTGAGGGATGCAGTGGCCTCAGTTCGGCTGCCGGTAATTGAAGTACATATCAGCAATATTTACCGCCGGGAAGAATTTCGAAAAAAATCAATAACTGCAGAAGCAGCAGTTGCTCAGATTAGTGGGATGGGAACTTATGGTTATATTTTAGGCCTTTGGGGTCTAAAAGATGTTTTAAGAAAGGGGAAGTATTAATGGAAAAGAGAATAAATAAACTTAAAGAAAAATTAAAAGAAAAGCAAATAGAAGCTTTTTTAGTGACTAAAAAAGAAAATATTCGTTATTTAAGTCAATTTACCGGTACTGCCGGTAAACTTTTAATAACTCAAAATGAAAGCATTTTTATTACTGATTTTCGCTATTTAGATCAAGCAGCTGATCAGACTAATGGCTGTGTGATTGAAGAAATTAGCAGTAATTTTGCAGAAGGATTTTCGGAGCTGCTTAAAAAGAAAAAAATTAAAAATCTAAGTTTTGAAAGCCAGGATTTAAATTTTAAAACTTACCAAAAATTAAAGGAAAAATTAAAGATTGAATCTTTGAATCCACAGGACTCGATTGTGGAAGAATTGAGAATGATCAAGGATCAATTTGAAATAGATAAAATTAAAAAAGCGGTAGAAATTGCCGACCAGGGATTTCAATTTTTAGTTGATTTTATTCAGCCGGGAAAAACGGAAAGAGAAGTTGCTTTAGAACTGGAATTTTTTATGAAAAAACAGGGGGGAGAGGCCAATGCTTTTGATTTTATTGTAGCTTCCGGGAAAAGAGGAGCACTTCCACATGGGGTGGCTTCAGACAAAAAAATTGAAATGGGCGATCTGGTTACAATTGATTTTGGAACAGTAGTTCAGGGCTATCACTCTGATATAACAAGGACAATTGCTGTGGGAGAACCTGATAATAAACTAAGAGATATTTTTGAACTAGTTTTAACAGCCCAAGAAAAAGTAATTGCTGAAATCAAAGCCGGAATGAGCTGTTTTGATGCAGACAAAATCGCCAGAGATTTTATAGCTGAAGCGGGTTATAAGGATAACTTCGGTCATGGATTGGGTCATGGTTTAGGACTTGAAATTCATGAAAGCCCAAGACTTTCTTATACATCTGAAGCTGCTTTGAAACCTGGGATGGTTGTAACAGATGAGCCGGGTATTTATGTTTCGGGTCTTCAGAATTGAAGATGATCTTTTAATTACAGAAAATGGCTGTGAGGTTTTGAATTCCGCTCCTAAAGAACTAATTATCTTGTAAAAAACTGATTGTTTGATCAAATTATTATATTTAAGCACAGCATCTTCAAACTAAAATATCAGCAGGAGTTGTATTATTTAAAGGCAATAATTTGTTTAAAAAGCTAATTTCTGCTATAATTGAACTGCAGTAAAAAATAGTGGAGGTGTTTAAAATGATTTCAACAAATGATTTTAATACAGGTTTAACAATAGAGCTGGATGGAGAAGTTTATCAGGTTATAGAATTTCAACACTCAAAATCTGGTAGAGGAAGTGCATTTGTTAGAACAAAATTACGTAATGTTGAAGAAGGATATACGATTAACAAAACTTTTAAAGCTGGAGAAAAGGTAGAAACTGCTCACGTTGAGAAAAAGAAAATGCAGTATCTATACTGGGATGGTAGTGACTATATTTTTATGGATAATGATACATATGACCAATTTCATCTCAGTACGGAACAGCTTGGAGATAAGGTTAAATATTTAAAAGAAAATATGGAGCTGGAGATAGCTGTTTACAAAGGACGTCCAATTGATATTGATTTACCTACTTTTGTTGAATTAAAAGTTGAGGATACTCAACCTAACATTAGAGGGAATACAGTATCTGGTGGTAATAAGCCGGCTACTATGGAGACTGGTTTAGTAGTTCAGGTTCCTCTATTTATTGAAGAAGGGGATATTCTAAAAATAGATACAAGAAGTAATGAATATATTGAAAGAGTTAATAGTTAAAAAGGTCTAAAAATCAATTTATAATTAATGGAGGCGATAATAGATGAACTATTTAATTATTGGAGCCTGTGCGGCTGGAGTTTCTGCAGTAAAAGAGATTTTAAAAAATAGAAAAGAAAATGATCAAATTTCTATATTCACTGATGAAAATTATCCATTTTATTATCGACCACGGCTGATTGAATGTTTATCTGGCGAAGTTGATGTAGAAGATATTATTATTAATGATCAGCAGTGGTTTGAAAATAATAATATTGATCTCCATCTTAACGAAAAAATTATAGAAGTTGATGGGAAAAATAAATTTATTAAAAGTGATAATGGCAAATATAAATTTGATAAATTACTTTTAGCAAACGGTTCTCATTGTTTTATTCCTCCGTTTTTTGGAGTAGAGTTGGAAAATATTTTTACTTTAAGAACTGCAGCTGATGTAAAAGTTATTAATAAGGCGGCTGAAAATGCTAAAAAAGCAGTTGTAGTAGGTGGTGGACTTTTAGGTTTAGAGATCGCTTATAATTTTGCTAAAGCCGGTCTGGACACTACTGTTTTAGAAGTGGCCCCTTATTTGCTGCCAATGCAGCTTGATAAAAAAGGAGGAGATCTCCTTGAACAGAAACTTAGGGCTAATAATGTAAAAGTAATTACTGATGCCAGCACAAAAGGCTTTGAAGGTAAGCAGAATGTAGAAAAAGTTATTCTAAAAGACAGGGAAATTGAAGCAGATCTTGTTTTGATTTCAACTGGAATTAGGTCAAATACATCTTTGATCGAACATCTTGATCTTGAAATTAATATAGGTGTTAAAGTAAATAGTAAAATGCAGACTTCAAATCCTGATATTTACGCTGCTGGTGATGTAGCAGAATATAAAGGTGAAATTTGTGGAATTTGGCCTCCTGCTCTGGCTCAGGGAAGAGTAGCTGGTACAATAATGAGTGGAGGCGAAGCTGAATTTGATGGTTATGTTCCTTCCCATAAATTGAAAGTTGCAGGTATAAATGTTGTTTCTTTAGGTGAGTTAAATAAAGAAGGAGAATATGAAGAAGAAATTATTGTAGATAATGATACTTATGTAAAGTTGATTAAAAATAATGGCGAAAAAATTGGAGTTTTAATTGTTGGTCAATATTCTGACCAAAATCAAATTTTGGCTGATATTAAACGATAAATTTTAGTAAATGAAGGAGGTTAAAAAATGAGTGACCAAAAAAATCAAGACCTGAAAGCAGAAAATTTAGAAGCTGAAAATATCGATGAAGGAAGTATCAAAATTGCTGACGAGGTAGTAGGAATTATTACAGGCCTGGCAGCTACAGAAATTGATGGAGTTGCAGGGATGAGCGGTGGTCTTGCTGGCGGCTTAGCAGATATGCTTGGCAGAAAAAATTTAAGCAAGGGTGTAAAAGTTGAAGTTGAAGATGAAACTGCCTTAGTAGATGTGTATGTAATTATCAATTATGGAAATTCAATTCCAGATGTTGCCTGGAAAATTCAGGACAATGTTAAACAGGCGATTGAAGGGATGACAGGTTTGGATGTTAAGGCTGTTAATGTTCATGTTCAGGGGGTTAATTTTCCTGAAGACGATCAGGAAGAAGTTGAAGAAGTTGAAAAAGAAGAAGTAGAGGAAGCAGAAGACAAAGAATAACATTCTTTGAAAATGATTGGGGGTTAAGCCAAATGAAAATTATACAAAACATATTTTCTTTTTTAATTGCTTTAGTTCTTATCGTTTTAACTATTACTCTTTCTCTATATAGTTTTGGACTTTTATCAGCAAACTTTATACCTGATTTAATTTCCACAAGCTATAATAATTGGCAGATTGCAGTTGTATATCTTGTCTTCCTTTTTATGTCTTTGCTTGTGATCTATCCTTATTTTACTGATAAAAAGTTTAAATCAACCAGGTTATTAACTTCTGAATCTGGAGATATTACAATTACAATCTCCGCTCTATCAAATTTAATAAAAGATCGAGTTAAAGAAAAAGAGAAATTTGATAATATTAAAGTTAAGCTGGAAGAAATGGAAGCTGGCTTAAAGATTATTTTGAGTGGAGATCTAACTGTTCCTGGAGATTTACCTGCTATTAGTGAAAACATCCAGCAGGATTTAAAAAGCTATATTACAAAAACTACAGGAATAGAGGTAGAAAAAGTACAGATTCGCATTGATGATGTAAAAAAGGATAATAAACTGCCTAAAAATGTAGAATGAGGTGGTCTCTAAAATGGATAAAAAAGAATTAAAAGAGGAATTATCTCAATTTATATACCAAAACCGGAGAAAGATTATAGGAGCTTTAGTTGGTCTAATTATCGGTATTTTAATTTTAACAATCGGTTTTTTTAAAACTTTATTGCTCTGCTTAACTACTCTGCTTGGCTATTATTTTGGGATGCGCTGGCGTTTTGAAGAAGACTTGAAAGATTTTGTTTTAAGAATTATTCCGGAAAGATTTAAATAGAGTTAGAAATGAGGTATTTGCTTTATGCAAAAAGTTTCAAGACACAAACAGAGGATCTGGGTTTTACAGATTCTTTATGGTCTGGATATCAGAAAAAAACTTGATCTAGAAAATTATAAAAATACTTATGATAATTTTATTGCTGAAAAGGGTATTATAGAAGAAAATTTATATGCCGCGGAACTTCTGGAAGGGATTATAATGGAACTTGAGCTGCTGGACGCTCAGATCAATAAATATGCTATTAACTGGGATATTGAGAGAATGCCGGCAATTGATAGGAATATTTTAAGAATTGCTGCTTATGAAATTCAGCATGAGATTCCCGTTAAAGTTGCTATTAATGAGGCGGTAAAAATCGCAAAAAAATATGCAGATGATAGTTCACCTTCTTTTATTAATGGAATACTATCAAAATTTGCTTAAAAAGAGGGCTTTTGGCCTTCTTTTTTTTGTTTTTTAACTGTTTTTATGGTATATTTTATGTAGTAATATTTGCTTACAAAATAGAGGCTCAAGAAATCAATAATTTAATGGGGTGTGATGATGGATTATTCAGCAAGAATAGCAAAAATTGAAGAATCAAAAACACTTGCGGTAAGTAAAAAAGCAGATAAATTAACCGCAGATGGAGAAGATATAGTAAGCTTTGGGGCGGGGGAACCCGATTTTCCAACACCTGAATTCATAAAAAAGGCTGCTGTGGAAGCGATGGATAAAGGCTACACTGGCTATACTTCAGTTTCTGGTTTACCGGAATTAAAGGAATCTGCTGTAAATTATTTTGCAGATAACTATTCCTATGAGTATTCAACTGATGAAGTTATTGTTTGTAATGGGGGGAAACAGGTGCTTTTTAATGCTTTATCAGCAATTGTAGAACCTGAAGATGAGATTTTAATTCCGAAGCCTTATTGGGTTTCTTATCCTGAAATAGTTAAACTAGCAGGTGGTAAACCTCGCTTTATTGAAACAAAGGTTGAAAATAAATATAAATTAACAGCCGCTGAATTAAAAGCAGCTATTACAGCTCAGACAAAGGCAGTCATTATTAATTCTCCTTCTAATCCCGACGGTCACTTTTATTCAAAATCAGAACTAAGGCAGCTGATTGAGATTATTGCTGCTGAGGATATTTTTATTATCAGTGATGAAATCTATGATAAACTTCTTTATGATGGACGGGATTTTTCATCAATGATTGAATTATTTCCGGAGCTAAAAGAAAAGATTTTAGTTGTTAATGGAATGTCAAAATCATATTCGATGACTGGGTGGAGAGTTGGCTTAGGTTTTGCCAGCAGTGAATGGATAGCTAAGATGACAAAAATTCAAAGTCATACCACTTCCAATGTTAATACAATTGCTCAGTATGCAAGTGCTAAAGCATTAGCCAGTCCAGAGCTAAAAAAAATAGTCAAAGACCGCTGCCAAATTTATCAAAAAAGAAGAGATTTAACCGCAAAATTGTTGGCTGATATTGCAGGTCTTAAAACAATAACACCCGCTGGAGCTTTTTATTTTTTCATTGATATTTCAGAACTGATTTCAAAAAAGATTGAGGGACAGGAAATTGAAGATTCACTTTCTTTTACCGATTTATTATTGGAATATAATAAGGTGGCAGTAGTTCCAGGAATAGCTTTTGGAATGGATAATTTTATTCGGATATCTTTTGCTTTAAGTAAAGAGAAAATTAGAGAAGGTATCAGTAGGATTGCTGATTTTGCAGCTAGACTTGAAGCCTAAAAGGAGTAGAAAAAGTTTAAATTTATCAACTTTTAGCTTCAATCTTTAATGTAAATAATATTTGGGCAAATAAAAAAGAGCAGAAAACTCTGCTCTTTAAACTGCGGTTATAATTTTAAAATGGTGCGAAAGGAGGGATTCGAACCCTCACGGTCGTGAGACCACTAGACCCTGAACCTAGCGCGTCTGCCAGTTCCGCCACTTTCGCGTTGACAAATAATATTCTAACTTAAAATATTATTTTTGTCAAGGTAATTTTTAGATATTGCTTAATTTTCAAAATTATTGCAGTAAAACTTAATGAAAAAAATAACTTGGTTTAAATGTTGATTATTTCTCAAAATAAGAAGGATTTAGTGGTCCTGGTAAAGAATTAATTGATAGAAGCAGCAGAAATATTTTGCTTTTTTAAAAAACGAGGAGGTAAATTATGTACGAAATTTTAGAGAAGGAAGTTCTGGCACCAACTATTAAAAAATTGAAGGTTAAAGCACCTTTGATTGCAGAAAAAACTCAGCCAGGTAATTTTATAATATTAAGAGTAGATGAAAAGGGAGAACGTATCCCACTGACTGTAGCTGATTATGAGCGAGAAACAGGAGTGATTACCATAATTTTTCAGGAAGTTGGATATTCGACTAAATTATTAGGTAAGATGGATAAAGGTGACTATATTAAGGATATTGTCGGCCCTTTAGGACATCACATAGATATGGAGGGTTATGAAAAAG
>ERZ1673962.888-NODE-888-length-17128-cov-65.832425_pt1 | contig 17128 bp, 21 predicted proteins | sample MGYA00580188_ERZ1673962 | MGnify/ENA primary metagenome ERZ1673962 (study PRJEB41334, sample SAMN05608104) | rock metagenome | biome: terrestrial subsurface; feature: shale formation; material: shale | place: USA: Pennsylvania ... | reverse complement strand
ACCACACCATTCGCGAACTGCTCGCCGCGCAATACAACCTCGGCAACCGCGAGCCGAACGTGCAGGTCTGGAACGTCAATAGAAGAGGTGATCGCTCGCTGACGCTGCGTCACCAGCAGCACGACCGCAAGCCGCTCGGCGATTCGACCAGCGACGTGCTCAAGCATCTGCATCGGCTATGGGGCTTCGACGTTCACCTGCAATCGATGCAGGGCGAGCAGGTGGTCAACACCCAACACATGCCCCCGCGCAACAGCGAGGCGGAAGCCGAGCCACGCTTTCCCGGAATGAACTTCGCCTGAGCCGTGTCGCTCGGCACGGCGCGCCCTTCCGGGGGCGCCGTGCTCCGGTCGGGTACGCCGCCTGCCGTATGGCGGCGCTATGCCTTATCCTCCGGGCCAACGGAGGTGTTCATGCAGATCTACAAAGTCGGTGGTGCGGTACGCGACCGCCTGCTCGGAAGGCCCGTCAGCGAGATCGACTGGGTGGTCGTCGGCGCGACGGCCGAACAAATGGAAGCCTTGGGGTTTCGCCCGGTCGGCGCAGATTTCCCGGTGTTCCTGCACCCGCAAACCGGCGACGAATACGCGCTGGCCCGCACCGAGCGCAAGAGCGGCCGCGGTTACGGGGGCTTCACCTTCTTCGCCAGCCCGGATGTCACGCTGGAACAGGACCTGCTGCGCCGCGACCTGACAATCAATGCCATGGCCGAGGACGAACACGGCCAGCTCCATGACCCCTATGGCGGGCAACGGGACCTGGCCGATCGCTTGCTGCGCCATGTCTCGCCGGCCTTCGCCGAAGATCCGCTACGGGTCCTGCGTGTTGCACGTTTCGCCGCGCGCTACACCGACCTCGGCTTTCATATCGCCAGCGAAACGCTGGAACTGATGCGCCAGCTGTCCCGCTCCGGCGAATTGCAGGCGCTGACACCCGAGCGCAGCTGGAAGGAAATCTCCCGCGCCCTGATGGAGCCGCGACCGGATGTGTTCCTACAGGTGTTGCGCGACTGCGGCGCACTGGCCGAGCTCTATCCGGAACTGGACGCGCACCTGGCCACTACGCCAGACGCCCTGCTGGCCGCGCTGCGCGAATGCGCCCGGCGCCAGCAGCCGCTGCCGGTGCGCTGGGCGGTGCTGCTTTCGCCACTGAGCATCGAGGATGGTCAGGGCGTCGAGCCGGTCCGGGCGATCAGCCAGCGCAGCAAGGTGCCCCGGGATTGCCAAGAGCTCGCCGAGCTGGTCGCCGGCTACCGCCACACCGCTGCACGGGCGCTTGAGCTGTCGGCAAACCAGCTGCTCGACCTGCTGCAGCACTTCGACATCTACCGCCGCCCGGAGCGCTTCGAGCGCTTCCTCATCGCCAGCGAAATAGCCGGCGCCGCTGCACCCAGCAGCGGAGCAGCTTTCCACGCGCAGGCCGAGTATCTGAGGGGAGCGGCTGACGCGGCACGCCAGGTGACGGCAGCCCCTCTGGTCGAGCAAGGCTACCGGGGAGCCGAACTGGGCGAAGCGCTCAAACGCGAACGCCTGGCCGCTGTCGCACGATACGCCGCGTGCCGCTAGCGCTGTCTCAGCCGACGGCGGGGGGCTCGGAAAACGGTGAAGGTTGCAGCAGATACTCGGGGGTCAGCGCCATACCGTTCCAGCCGAAGGGCACCGGCCAGAGGCGCTGATCGATGGAGGCGCGGCGCCAGAGCTCGGCAAAGCTCAGCCCCGCTTCGGGGTGGATTCGCTCGGGCACCAGCAACGACAGCGGCCAGAGCACGAAGGCGTTGCGCAGCACTTCCGGCCTCGGCAGTCTCAGCCCATCGAACTCACCGACCAGATCGGCATAGAGCAACACGTCGATATCCAGCGGCAAACCCTTGCGATCCGGCGCGTAGCGACCATTGTCCGCCTCGATGAACTTCAGCCTTCGATCCAGTTCGATCAGCGGCAGATCCGTGCACCCGGCCACCACCAGATTGTAGAAATTGTCACCGCGGTAGCCTACCGCAAGGCTTTCGAAGACCGGCGAGCAATGCATGTCGCTCAGCAGTGCCGCCAGCGCGTCGAGTCCGGCATGCAGATGCCTTTCGCGCTCGCTGTTGCTGCCAAGGCCAAGCAGAACGGGAGTCAACGGCATCCGCGTTCGATCTCCACGCCTAACGCGCGTGCGCGCGCATTGACTCCCGGCTTGGTCACGCGCAGGCGCAGCCAGGGAATGCCGAACTCGGTCATCAGCTGCGCCGCCAGTCGCTCGGCGAAGGTTTCCACCAATTCGAAACGCACAGCACCGGCGAAACGATCGATGGCCTGGCCGACCTTGGCATAGTCCAGCGCCTTGTCCAGTTCGTCCTTCTCCGCAGCGGGACGAATGTCCCAGCCCAGGGTCAGATCCAGACGCAGGCTCTGGCGGATGCCGCGCTCCCAGTCATAGGCACCGATCACGGTGTCCACTTCCAGGCCTTCGATAAACACTGTATCCAAACCGTCTCTCCCGCGGCACGACAAGCCGAGGCCGCACCGTTAGACTCAGGAGCTCCCTGCCCCGGATGATTTCCATGTTCTGGCTGCTGACACTGTTCGCTTACCTGCTCGGTTCGCTGTCATTCGCCATTGTGCTCAGCCAGCTGTCGGGCATGCCAGACCCGCGGGCCGGTGGATCGGGTAACCCGGGCGCCACCAACATGCTGCGCCTGGCGGGACGCCGCCTGGCCATCGGCACCCTGCTCGGCGACCTGCTCAAAGGCTTGCTGCCTGTCACGCTCGCCGCCTGGCTTGGCTATGACGTTCAGCAGCAGGCCTGGATCGGTCTGGCAGCCGTGCTTGGCCATCTCTATCCAATTTACTTTCGTTTCCAGGGCGGCAAGGGCGTTGCCACTGCGGCCGGTGTACTGCTCGGCCTCTACGCCCCGGCCGCGGCGCTCGCGGCGGCCGCCTGGCTCACCGTGTTTCGCCTGACGCGCACCAGCTCCCTCGCCGCGCTGATTGCCTTGCCGCTTTGCCTGCCTCTGCTGGCCTGGCGACAACCTGGATCGCTGTTGCCGATGAGCGTGCTCGCACTGCTGATCGTCTGGCGACATCGCAGCAACCTGCAGGCTCTGCTGGCGGGACGGGAACGGCATTTCTGATGGCGCCGCTCAAATAGCCGGCAGCGCCTCCATTGGCCAGCGTGCCTGCACGCCGATCTGCGGCCCGTCGTGCTGCCCGGCCAGCAAGCGCTGACAGCCGGCGTAGGCGATCATGGCGCCATTGTCCGTGCAGAACCGTGGCCGCGCGTAAAAGACCTGCCCTTTCATCTCGGCCAGCATGGCGTGCAGCGCCTCGCGCAGCGCGCGGTTGGCACTGACCCCGCCGGCGATCACCAGCGACTTCAGGCCGGTCTGCTTCAACGCACGGCGGCACTTGATTGTGAGCGTTTCGACCACCGCCTGCTGGAATGCAAGGGCGATGTCGCAGCGGGTCTGCTCGCTGTCGTCACCGGCCGCCCGACGCTGTTGGAATGTATTGAGGGTAAAGGTCTTCAAGCCGCTGAAGCTGAAATCGAGCCCTGGCCGATCGGTCATCGGCCGCGGAAACACGAAACGCCCCGGCACGCCGTGCTCGGCCAGCCGGGCGATTTCCGGCCCGCCGGGATACGGCAGGCCCATCAGCTTGGCGGTCTTGTCGAAGGCCTCGCCGGCAGCATCATCCACCGACTCACCGAGCAGCTCGTAGCGACCGATGCCATCGACGCGCACCAGCTGGGTATGCCCGCCGGAAACCAGCAATGCGACGAACGGAAACGCCGGCGGCTGCTCCTCGAGCATCGGTGCCAGCAGATGCCCTTCCATATGATGCACACCAACCGCCGGTATGCCCCAGGCGAACGCCAACGCCTGCGCGCAGGAGGCCCCGACCAGCAGCGCGCCGACCAGTCCTGGGCCGGCGGTATAGGCGATCGCATCGATCTGCGCAGCATCACGCTCGGCATCGGCAAGCACCTGGCGAATCAGCGGCAGCATGCGCTTGACGTGATCGCGCGAGGCGAGCTCGGGCACTACGCCGCCATAGACGCGATGCAGGTCGATCTGGCTGAATAGCGCGTCGGCCAACAGGCCCTGCTCGCTGTCGTAGAGCGCGACGCCAGTCTCGTCGCAGGAAGTTTCCAGCCCCAGCACCAGCATGGGTTCGAACCGTCCGAGGGAAGCGAATGAAGCCGTGCATATTAATCGCCGGGGTCGGCCACCGGCCAGCGCTTTTCGATCAGGGGCTTTGCATTCCTCCAGCCGAGGCGTTAACATCCGCAACCCTTAAAACCAGCGTGCTTGCGAGTCATTTGCCGAAGCGCGTTGCCACCGGTAATCAAGTGAAGGTAAGTCCTGGATGCCCGCTGTCAAAGTTAAAGAGAATGAACCCTTCGACGTAGCACTGCGTCGCTTCAAGCGCTCCTGCGAAAAGGCCGGCGTTCTGGCCGAAGTCCGTTCCCGCGAGTTCTACGAGAAGCCGACTGCCGAGCGCAAGCGCAAGGCTGCTGCCGCAGTCAAGCGTCACGCCAAGAAAGTGCAGCGCGAGCAGCGCCGTAGCGTCCGCCTGTACTGATCCGGTACCGCTGACGTCGCCTAAAGCCCGGCCCTGGCCGGGCTTTGCGTTTGCATGCAGACTCCGCTTCGCCAATCGGCGAAAGGCCGGAGTTTTTTCGTTTCCGGCCCCATGCACTGCGAACTAACCTGATACCCCTATGGCCGGACTGATCCCGCAATCCTTCATCGATGACCTGCTCAACCGCTCCGATATCGTCGAAGTGGTGGGCTCGCGCATCCAGCTGAAGAAGGCCGGCAAAAACTACACCGCACGCTGCCCCTTCCATAACGAGAAGACCCCCTCCTTCAGCGTCAGCCCGGACAAGCAGTTCTATTACTGCTTCGGCTGTGGCGCCGGCGGCAACGCCCTCGGCTTCATCATGGACCACGATCATCTGGACTTCCCCCAGGCGGTCGAGGAGCTCGCCCGGCGCGCCGGACTCGAAGTCCCACGCGAGGACAGTGGACGCGGGCACAAACCGCGGCAACCGGTCGACTCCCCCCTCTATCCGCTGCTCGCCGCCGCTGCCGATTTCTACCGCCAGGCGCTGAAGAGCCATCCGGCCCGCAAGGCCGCGGTCGACTACCTGAAGGGGCGCGGACTTTCCGGCGTCATCGCCCGCGACTTCGGCCTGGGCTTCGCGCCGCCCGGCTGGGACAACCTGCTGAAACACCTGGGCGGCGATGCGCTGCAGCAAAAGGCACTGATCGACGCCGGACTGCTTATCGAAAACGCCGAGTCCGGCAAGCGCTATGACCGTTTCCGTGACCGCGTGATGTTCCCGATCCGAGACAGCCGTGGCCGGGTGATCGCCTTCGGCGGCCGCGTGCTAGGCGATGACAAACCCAAGTACCTGAATTCGCCGGAAACCCCGGTCTTTCACAAAGGCCAGGAACTCTATGGCCTGTACGAAGCCCGCCAGGCCAACCGCGATCTCGACGAAATCATCGTCGTCGAAGGCTATATGGACGTCATCGCCCTGGCCCAACAAGGCTTGCGCAATGCCGTCGCGACGCTGGGTACGGCCACCAGCGAGGAGCACCTCAAGCGCCTGTTCCGACTGGTGCCGAGCGTACTGTTCTGCTTCGATGGCGATAGCGCCGGACGCAAGGCGGCGTGGCGCGCCCTCGAGGCGACCCTGCCGAACCTGCAGGATGGGCGGCGCGCGCGCTTTCTGTTTCTCCCCGAAGGCGAAGACCCTGACAGCCTGGTTCGCGCCGAAGGCACCGACGCCTTCCAGGCACGGATCAACCAGCAGGCCCAGCCGCTGGCGGACTATTTCTTCCAGCAACTGAGCGAGGAGGCCGACCCGCGCTCACTGGAAGGCAAGGCGCACCTGGCTACGCTGGCCGCACCGCTGATCGAAAAGGTCCCAGGGGCGAACCTGCGGGCCCTGATGCGCCAGCGCCTGGCCGAACTCACCGGGCTCAACGGCGAAGCGCTGCACCAGCTTGCAGCCACCCCCGCACCCGCCAGCACCCCGCCTGGCGACGACTACGGGTATTACGACGCAGTATCTGTCGATTACGAGCCCCCCAGCTACGAGCCGGCTCCCCCACCCGCAGGCAAGGGCAACAAACGCCCCTGGAAGAACGATTGGAAGAAAAGCGGCCAGCGCCAGGATTTCAAGCCGCGAGCACCGCGCACGCCAGCAACCGTCGAGCCGCCAGCCCTGACCACGCTTCGCACCCTGCTACACCATCCGGAGCTCGCACAGAAGGTCGAAGATGCCAGTCATTTCGCCGCCGAAGACGACACTTATACCCAGCTACTCATCGCCTTGATCGGTACGCTGCAGAAAAATCCCCGCCTGCGCAGCCTGCAGCTGATCGCGCGCTGGCACGGAACCGACCAAGGGCGTCTTTTACGCGCATTGGCGGAGAAAGAATGGCTGATATCGGCCGATAACCTTGAACAACAGTTTTTCGACACCATCTCAAGCCTTGCCGCCAGACAACGCGAGCGCAGCCTCGAGCAGTTGCTGCGCAAGGCTCGCCAGGGTGCCCTGAGCGCAGAGGAAAAAGATCACCTGCGCGCACTGTTGAATCGCAACGCAGCACCTGCAGCACCGACCTCAACTGGCGCGTGAGGTCCTAGCTCGGCTATAATGCTCAGCTTGTTTTCAGCCCGCCAGAACCTTCAGTGGATAGGGTTATATGTCCGGAAAAGCGCAACAGCAGTCCCGCCTCAAAGAGTTGATCCAGCGTGGCCGTGAGCAGGGTTACCTGACTTACGCAGAGGTCAACGACCACCTACCGGAGGATATTTCCGATCCGGAACAGGTGGAAGACATCATTCGCATGATCAACGACATGGGTATCAATGTATTCGAGGTTGCCCCGGATGCCGATGCCCTGTTGCTGGCCGAAGCCGATACCGATGAAGCCGCTGCCGAAGAGGCCGCCGCCGCACTCGCTGCGGTCGAGACCGACATCGGTCGAACCACCGATCCCGTTCGCATGTACATGCGTGAAATGGGCACGGTCGAACTGCTGACCCGCGAAGGCGAGATCGAAATCGCCAAACGCATCGAGGAAGGCATTCGCGAAGTGATGAGCGCCATCGCTCACTTCCCCGGCACCATCGACAGCATTCTCGCCGACTATGAGCGAGTGACGACCGAAGGTGGCCGCCTGTCCGACATCCTCAGCGGTTACATCGACCCTGACGACGACGGTGCCGCTGGTCCTCAGGAGGTCGAGCCGGAAACTCCGCAGACCACCGCGAAGCCGGCGGCCGACGACAAGGATGATGAGGAAGAGGACGACTCCGACAGCGAAGAGGAAGAAGGCGATGGCGGGCCCGACCCAGAGGTCGCGCGTATGCGTTTCGGCGCAGTCGCCGAGCAGCTGGAGAAAGCCAAGAAGGCGCTGAAGAAGCACGGCCGCGCCAGCCAGCAGGCCGTCGAGGAGCTCGAAGCACTCGCCATTCTGTTCATGCCGATCAAGCTCGTACCCAAGCAGTACGACGCACTGGTCGAGCGCGTTCGCAACGCCCTGAGCCAGATCCGCGCCCAGGAACGCGCCATCATGCAGCTGTGCGTGCGTGACGCCCGCATGCCGCGCGCCGATTTCCTGCGTCAGTTCCCGAACAACGAGACCAATCTCGACTGGGCCGAGCAACTGGCTTCCGGCAAAGGCAAGTACGCCGAAGCCATCGGCAACCGCAAGGAAGACATCGTTCGCTGCCAGCAGAAGCTAATCGAGCTGGAACAGGAATGCGACCTGGTCATCGCTGACATCAAGGACATCAACCGTCGCATGTCCATCGGCGAGGCTAAAGCCCGCCGTGCGAAGAAAGAGATGGTTGAAGCCAACCTGCGCCTGGTTATCTCGATCGCGAAGAAGTACACCAACCGCGGCCTGCAGTTCCTCGATCTGATCCAGGAAGGCAACATCGGCCTGATGAAGGCGGTGGACAAGTTCGAATACCGCCGCGGCTACAAGTTCTCGACCTACGCCACCTGGTGGATTCGCCAGGCGATCACTCGCTCCATTGCCGACCAGGCGCGGACCATCCGCATCCCGGTGCACATGATCGAGACGATCAACAAGCTCAACCGCATCTCCCGTCAGATGCTGCAGGAAATGGGTCGTGAACCCACACCCGAAGAGCTTGGCGAGCGCATGGAAATGCCCGAGGACAAGATCCGCAAGGTGCTGAAGATCGCCAAAGAGCCGATCTCCATGGAAACCCCCATCGGTGACGACGAAGACTCGCACCTGGGCGACTTCATTGAAGACTCCGCCATGCAATCGCCGATCGACGTGGCGACTGTGGAAAGCCTCAAGGAAGCCACCCGGGACGTCCTCTCCGGCCTTACCGCACGGGAAGCCAAAGTCCTGCGCATGCGCTTCGGCATCGACATGAACACCGACCACACCCTTGAGGAAGTCGGCAAGCAGTTCGATGTCACCCGCGAGCGTATTCGCCAGATCGAAGCCAAGGCACTGCGCAAGCTGCGCCACCCGACGAGAAGCGAGCACCTTCGCTCCTTCCTCGACGAGTAACCCAAAACCCCCGGCCCAAACCGGGGGTTTTGCTTTGCACTACACAAAGCAGCCATCCTGCACAGCTTCGCTTGGCGCACCCGCAACACCCCCGGTATAATCCGCCGGCCTCTGAGGGCCTATAGCTCAGTTGGTTAGAGCAGAGGACTCATAATCCTTTGGTCCACGGTTCGAGTCCGTGTGGGCCCACCATATGAAACAACGACTTAGGTCAGCAATTGTGCTGGCCTTTTGTCGTTTATGGGCCGAATAAAAAATTTGCGTACCACTTTGCGTACCGTTTCATTTTTGCTGCATCAGGGCGCCTTGGCCCTTGCCGCTCGCAGATTGACACTCAGGCAGCACTCCAATAGGTTTGTGCTCCCCTTTAAAGGGGACGGGATTGGCGTTCCGGTCTGAGACAGGGCTAAGCGAGGCTTAGCTCTGAGCATGGCTGTGTCTTTATGGGCGGGCCGTGCGGGGCATCTTCGGATGCGCCGGCCCTCAGACCGGTACGCCAACCCGTGCGGTCTGCTCACCCAATTGGCGTTGGGTGGCAGAACTTTCCGTTCTGAGGATCACACCATGAATGAAACCATCACTTTGCAAAGCGAAGCCGGCCAAGCTGTTTCCGATAGCGGCACAGAAAATGGCTTCACCCCGCTCCGTCACGATGAACCTCACTGCGTGATCGGTTATCTCAGCAGCGCATCAGCGCCCGACCTTTACGATGAAGCAACGCTTCGCCAGTCCGCCCTCCTCGGCGTGCTTTGCGCGCTTAGCAGCGCCCCAGCCTCTAACGAACTGAGCCCTTCAAGCTTGCAGTGCTGCATCCAAGCTATACGCATCCTCAGCGAAGATGCTGCCGCCCTCTATGCTGGAGCCTGGCAGGCACTGCAGGCCGAGCGCCACTAGCCCCTTGCGGCAAGAGCAGGCATTACTCGCCTGCTCGATTTGATAACGCCAGTTCATTTTCAAATCGCTGCACAAACTCGACCAAGCTGATATTTAACGCCTCGCAAATATCGCGCAGCTGAACGAGGTCGAGGCGGCGCAAGCCGCGCTCGATATCACTCGCGAATGACTGCGGACGCTCAAGCGCTTGGGCAAACGCCGCCTGGGTCATCCCTGCCTCCACGCGGCACTTCTTCAGCAACCTAAGCAGAATTAGGTTCTCATCTCGATACACCGACTTTTCCACGTAACGCACCTGGCTCCTTGACAAGCCTCAAAGGTATATCTAATCTTCGGATATCCGATTTACAGATATTCAGGTATTCGATTTACAGGAGCCCGTCATGAAAAGCCCAAATCAACCTTCACCACCCAACAGCAATATGCAGTTCCAGTTGAACCTAGAGACACTAGAAGTACTCATGGAGCTGAACGCCCTACTGCAGTGGTTTGGTTTGCCTCTCGTTCAGAGCCAGGCAGCCATCGCCATGTGGGAGGACAACATCCTGACCAAAGAAGATCCTGACACAGGGCATCCGCTTCACTACCTGCCCGTTTCAATGCTTCCCAATTTCATTGATCAAATCCTTGATCAGTTGAGCGCTGAAAGTAGGGCTCAAGCAATCCTCTTTAGGGACAGAAGTCACGCCCTGTCGGCAGTAATCCCCATAGCAGCCATGCTGAAGCTATCCAAGAAGCCTGAAGATGGCGGAATTGACCCAGACTACGTGCTTCATAACGCCTCCCCCCTAAAGCCTTCGCAGGGAATTGCTTCTGCCAACACCACTCAGGGGGCACTGAGTTAGATGCGTACGTCCAAAATCAAAGTTCAGGCGATGACTATTCCTGTTCTGACCAGCAGTAACGGGGAGCGCTACTGGCCGATGCGCCCATTGTGCGAAGCCATCGAGCTGAACTGGCACAGCCAGGCGGCAAAGTTACATCCGCCTAGGTATACCCCCCGCGAGCACGATGTGTGCTTGCCAGGGCAGCCACCCATGAAGCAGGCACTCTGTTTGTCGCAGGCAGAATTCGAGTTCTGGCTCAAAGGGCTGAACTCGCGCAAAGTGAATCGCACTGCCCGACTGCGCGTGGACCAGTTGCGCGCACATTTCTTCGGCGATGCTTCAGCCGAGAAGAAGCACCCAGAGGGACTGGCAGCTGCTGCGCCTAAGGTCCTGAACCGCATTCTGAACTGGCGCCTGCAGCAGACTGAGCCTTCTGACCGTCCAGAATTGTCTAAGCAGATCACTAGCCAGTTTCGCGAAAAGAACGGTTTTGAAATCTGCGATGCCCGGGAGCACCAGTTACGCGGAGCTGTTGCGTCACTGAGCACGATCATCTATCAGCATGATCGCGCGAAGACACCAAGTCATACGCCTGTATCGCAGCGTGTCGATACGATTATCAAATCAATCATCGATGCCCGGCCTCAACGCATCCACTTGCTCGAATCGGACTTCGCAGCTTTGCTGTGCGGCATCGAACTTGAGGAGCAGTACCTCCGTAGCGCTCAGCACGAAACGCCCAGCCCGTGACGACACTTAGGGAAGTGATGGACGTTCTGTACTCAACAGGTGAGCCCATGAGCGGCAGCAGCATGAGCGACGATGAAGCCCTAGCCTATGCCCGGCAGTCTTTTCCTTACGGGAATTACTGCCTGGTACGAAACTGGCGCTGGATTGAACTGCAGGTGACCGAAAGCCAGCGTCTACAGCTGGCGACAACCCAAAGGCGGCCTGCTTTGATCTATGCGCATACGGTCATCTATGACAGCGAACGTCGCTGGGATGTTGGTGATTTCGTACGAACCTCACTCTTGCACCACTATGAGGGCTTCCACTTCAAAACGCTCAACAGCGTCTACCTGCTGCTAGGCCCAGGCACCCGCATCCAAGCCAACTCAGATGCTGTTGCAAGCATTTTCTGATCGAGCCAACACATTTGGCAGTGATGTGTTAACAGGCCTGCGACAGGGCCTGAGTATCGCAGGAAAGCACTGCGACACTCAGTGAGTGTCGCAGAACCACATATACGACACACTCGGAGTATCGCACGCGCATGCTGCGACACCCCGGCCATGTCGCAGCGATACACCCTGTATGTCGAAACATGGCGCTGCGACACGAGCATCGTGCCGCTAGCGGCAGTTTGAGTGCCCAATACGGCGCTGAATCAAGCCTGAATCGTCACCGAGCAGGCCAGCTGTGGCACTAAACGTGCCCGTACTGGCACTGCTTTTTTCGGTTATAAAATCGTTTAAGTCATTGAAAAATAACAATTCAATGACTTATTTCATAACCAAATGGTCACCTTGTGGCTAGCATTTTGAATGCACCGCTTTCGGCGCGTCAGCGATACGCTGGCGAATCGTTTCACCAGGCTCGCCCTTCAGCGCCCCAGGCGCTGGCTGCTTTTTGATTTTGATGACAAAAGGCTTGCGCGCGCTTTTGCTCACAGCGCACGCTGAATAAAGATGAAGCGTGTCGCGTGAGTGAGAGCGCGCACCTCTTACTCGCGGCGCGAGTAAGAGGGCGTTGGGGCGGTTCAGACGGAACGAGAAAACACGTAGCAAAGGCGGAGGGGTTTCAGAGGAGTCTGAGCCGCACCAACGCCATTCGCGAAGCGGCTTAGCTTTGTCATCAAAACAACAAGAAAGAGATGACAGCCATGCAGCCAACGACCTTGCAGCGGTACCAAACCCGAGCACAAAACTTCTATCGGAATCACTGCGGTGAGGACGATCCAACTTCAGCGCAGATCTGCGCGGCTTTGCTTGCCTGTGCGCCGGACTATCGACCGAATGCGTTCAGCACCCTCAAGAACACCCTGGTGAATGACCAGCTTGCCCGGCGAAACATCGAGGCAGCAAACACCATCAGAGCGCTGGTCAACCCGGTCACGGCACCAGGCAGTCAGATAGCGAAAAAGCCCAAGCTCAAACAGATTCGGAAAGTCCCCTTCGAGGATTTCAAGGTGCTCTACAAGCACCTGCATCAATGCGGCTACCTCGACGAGGCCGCCTCTCTGGTGCTTGCCAATTACCTGGGTGTACGCCCTTGCGAAATGCGCACGATCACTGTCGGAGGCAATTTGGTCCACATCATCGGCGGTAAAAAGTCTGCCGAGCTACACCGCGGTGCTGACCGCACTCTACTGATCAACAAGCCCAACATTTTAAAACTGGTGGAATGGGCCGCACATCGAATGTCGAAGTGCCTACGCACCAACACAGCGATCAGAGATCGCTTTCGCAAAGAATGCCGAAGCCTCTGGCCCAGAAGAAAGAAGCATCCAACGCTGAAGAGCTTCCGCCACCAGGTAGGCTCAATTCTGAAAGCATCCGGAGAAAGCCCCGCCGGCATGGCTTACATCATGGGACATCAGTCCACAGAATCGATCAGCGTCTATGGCGATGGGCGCTCTGGCGCAGACCGAAAAAGCCACATCAGACCTGCAGAGGGCATTGACCTGTCCAGGGTACGAAAACCCAAGAGTCCTCCACGGTACGGAAACGGCAGGGTGATTGGTCTGATTGAATTTCCAGCCGCTACTCGTGGCTGGCTTCCAGGCCCCTCAACGGGCCCAAACCATCAAAAAGGATAGCTATCGCCCGTGGGCGAAAGCAGACGGCCATACCCAATACTGATTGCAACAGGCTGGAATCGGCCAAGAGCAGACGGTCAAAACGAGCATTACGACTTCAATCATTCAACTGTCGGGATCTAGAACACCACACCACGCAGCACATAAAGAACCATCAGATGTCCTGGGTAAAACCAGTAGCCCCATCGGCTGACTGGCCGGACATTAAAGGAGATGGCGCAGCGCAGTAGAACAAGCCCCAGAATCGCGGCCCCGCTTGCTGTGACGAATATAAGAAGTGTCTCCGGGGTTACCGCCGATTCCACAACCCATCGGTTTCGCCCATTGGCCAATACCGCTAAGGCAGCAGGCAGCCACCACCATCGCAGCCCCTTGAGACCCAGGACAAAGGCAGCTGGCAGCAACACTCCGATGGCACCGTACATCAGGTGCTGATGCATCAACACAGAGCAGATCAGTGCTGCCGCCGCCAACTGCACGCTGCTGCGATTGCCATGGTGCACACCCCACGCAACCAGCAGTCCCAGCAAAAGCGTTGGCATTACGTTAAAAGTCGCGCTATCCGGTGACAGCAGGCGATAAGGAACTTCAGACAGCACCGAGAAAGCCGTCAGCCAGCCGAGGTAGCGAGCGTTACCATCACTGGCAAGCTCTCCTGGCTGAGTTCTGGTTACGTTTGCGGCGATGCCCAAGCAGAACAGAGGGAAAGCCAACCGCCCAATGACGAACAGGCCATAAGTGTCCGGCCATAGATAACGCAGGTGATCGAGCAGCATGCTAAGCATCGCCAGCCACTTAACCAGATCGAGTCCTGGCTCCCTTCTCATCCCAGCACACCAAGGGTGAGCATCGTCAGCACCAGATAGCGGCCCGCTTTGGCCAACAGCACCAACAACAGAAAACTCCAGAATGGCTCACGCATCACCCCAGCCACGACAGTGAGCGGATCACCCACGACAGGCATCCAACTGAAGAGCAGTGACCAACGACCGTAACGGTGATAGTGCCCGCGAGCTTTTGCCAGTCTTTCAGGTGAAACGGGAAACCAGGGGCGCCCCTGCCATTGCTCAATGAAGCACCCAAGCCACCAGTTCACCAGCGAGCCAAGCACATTTCCCAGCGTGGCCACTGCGACCAGCAGAACAACGGAATGCTCGCCCTGAAGAATCAGCCCGGCTAGCAAAGCTTCAGATTGAAAAGGAAACAGCGTGGCAGCCGCAAAGGCAGCCAGGAAGAGGCCTGCAAGGATAGCCAGATCCATCAATAAGCCGCAGCCATCACAGCAGTTCAATGCCGAAACGACGCACCGTCAGCGCGAACAAGGCAAAGCACAGACAGGTAGCCAGTACATAGCCAACCAGCGCAAGCCAGAAACCGAAGCGAGCCATCAGGGTCGGGAAAGCCAGCAATGCCGGTAGGGTCGGGATTACATACCAGAAGGTGTACCAGGCATGATTGGTGATCTTCAGCTCCGGCTGCTGCTCGACATACAGCCAGATGAGGGTCAGCACTGTTACCAAGGGCAGCGCGGCGATCAGGCCACCCAATCGGTCGCTGTGCCTGGCGGCCTCGGACACGAGGATCACCACCAGCGCAGTAATCAGGTATTTGGTGAAGATCCAGGTCATGATTTGCTCCGCAAGCCGACAGAAGAAGATCAGAGGTACTTGGTGATCAACTTGAAGTCATTCAGCGCGGTGCTCTCACCATGCTCGCTGACTGAAGCCAGCGCATGCTCCAGGCAGTGATCAATGTGATCCTGAATCAGGGTGCGCTTGGCCTGGCACACGGCCTTCTCCACGGCATGTAGTTGTTGAGCAAGGTCAACGCAGGCTCGCCCCTCCTCGATCATGCCGACAATGCTGCGCAGATGGCCCTCTGCACGCTTGAGTCTTTTTATGATTTCACCATGGCTTTGGTGCTGGTGAGCATGTTCATGATCGCTCATGCCTTGAGTCTCATGCGTCGATGAATTACGCTCGCATCCTATCCCCCTGGGGGGGATATGGCAAACCAGTCGATCCACCCGATTACCCAGCCATCAGGCATTGCTCAGGCCAGACAAAACGACCCCATGTTCAGCAAAACCATCAGCATCAAGGTGATTTTTGCCCTTGCTCTCGCCATCTTGATGGCTTGGGCCGGGCATAGTTCTGTGCTGCTGGTTGGGACCACTCAGGTCGACTGGAGCAGCAATGGCGACGCTCATCCGCATGCCCATGACGAGGTGTTTTCCTGTGCGCTTTGCGCGGATCACTATCACTCATCGGTGACAGCCGACCATGTGCATGAAACACCGCACCTTCCAGTGCTTATGAGCGTTGGTCTGCTACCGAAGCGGACACTGCCGATAGACGCACCTCTCAACGCAATGCCTCTAGGCCCGATCTTTCTGATTGAGCGGCCCCCACGGTCCAGATTCGTGATCTGAAACAGGCTGCATTGCAGCTCAAGACCACTGTCATTCAGGACCGAACCATGCATTCGCTTTCAATGAGCGTGCTGGGCGCTTTTATCGTGCGCCCCCCACGCCCACTTTTACTGTTTCTGCTATTCACAGCGCTGCTCCTTATCGGCATGCCCGAAGCGCTCGCCCACGGTGTCGCCGAGGGTGACACGGGTTTCATTCAGGAAAGCACCGGGGTGATGCTGATACCGTTTGTGTACATGGGCGCCAAGCACATGATCACCGGCTACGATCACCTGCTGTTCCTGTTCGGGGTAATTTTCTTCCTCTATCGCCTGAAGGACGTGGGGCTGTACGTCACACTGTTCGCTGTAGGGCACAGCGTGACTTTGTTGCTGGGTGTGCTGGCGGATATCAGCATCAGCTCCTATGTCATCGACGCCATCATCGGCTTCTCGGTGGTCTACAAGGCGCTCGACAACCTGGGGGCATTCCAGCGCTGGTTTGGCTATCAACCGGATACCCGTGCCGCCACGCTGACTTTCGGCCTGCTACATGGGTTCGGCCTGGCAACCAAGATCCAGGAATACGAAATCTCCCCCGATGGCCTGATTGCCAACCTGATCGCCTTCAATGTCGGCGTCGAGATCGGCCAGCTCCTGGCGCTCGGCGGCATCCTCATTCTGATGGGCTACTGGCGGCGCACCGCCAGCTTCTGGCGCCATGCCTACACCGCCAACGTTGCCATGATGAGCGCCGGTTTCCTCTTGATGGGTTACCAGCTCACCGGCCTGATCGTCTCTCAGTAAGGAATTTCTTCATGTTCAATAGCAAGATCCCGACCCTCAATGAACTGCCGAGCAGTCAGCAGCTACTGCGCTCGACTGTAATTGCCCTGATCGCTGCCATCGTTCTTCTAGTGACGGTGGTGATGCCATCGGAGTACGCGATAGACCCGACAGGGGCAGGCCGCATGCTTGGGCTGACCCAGATGGGGGAAATCAAACAGCAACTGGCCGAAGAGGCCGCAGCAGAGACTGCCGCGCCTATCGCTCAGGCTCCGGCTGCTGAGCCGCCCATTGCACCGCCAGCTCCACAGCCAGATCTGGTCGCTGCGACTGAGCCAACTAGCGCTGCGGAAGCCATCGAGTCTGCCGGGCAGACTCATGAAATGAGCATTTCCCTTGCCCCTGGCCAGGGTGCCGAGGTCAAGCTTGAGATGCTCAAGGGCGCCAAGGTCAACTACTTCTGGACTGCTAATGGCGGTCAGGTCAACTACGACACCCATGGCGATCCCTACAACGCACCGCGAGACTTCTACCATGGTTATGGGAAGGGGCGCTTTACACCGGAAGAGCGGGGAGTACTGGAAGCCGCTTTCGATGGCAAGCACGGTTGGTTCTGGCGCAACCGCACTAACAAGCCGGTGACCGTCACCCTGCGAACCGAGGGCGAGTACATATCTATCAAACGAGTTATCTGATGTGGGTGGGAGGTTGAGCCATTACGGTTCAACCTCCCCAACTACCTGATGATTGCAGCCTCTTCGGCTCAAGCCAAACGGCAGCTTCTGGCCGGTTAGCGACGGTCTGACTTCGACCGTCGCAATATATGGTCAGACCTCG
>ERZ1673962.887-NODE-887-length-17139-cov-4.228986_pt1 | contig 17139 bp, 15 predicted proteins | sample MGYA00580188_ERZ1673962 | MGnify/ENA primary metagenome ERZ1673962 (study PRJEB41334, sample SAMN05608104) | rock metagenome | biome: terrestrial subsurface; feature: shale formation; material: shale | place: USA: Pennsylvania ... | reverse complement strand
GCTCTTCCGATCTGTCGCTGCTGGTGTCGACCAGCCCGCGCACGCCGGCCGCCGCCAGCCAGGCGTTGCTGGCGGCGGTCGAGACGCCGGTGTTCAGCTACCGCTTTGGCAGTGGCGACGAGAATCCCTACCGGGCCCTGCTGGCCCTGGCCGATGCCTTCGTGGTCACCGGCGAGAGCGTCTCCATGCTCACCGAGGCCTGCATGACGGGGCGTCCAGTGGCGGTGTTTCCCTTGCCCGTCCGCCGCCACATGAAAGCCCGGCTGCACCATGCGCTCGAACGCCGCCTGGGCATCATCGACCGGGCGGCGGGCAGTCGCGGCACGCCGCGGCAGCAGGATCGGGTCGGGCGGATCTATGACGGGCTGGTCGCGGCGGGGCGGATCAAGCGTGAACGGCGCACCGAGGAAGTCCACCTGGCCTTGGGCGTAGCACCGCTGCCGGAAGGACTGGAACAGCCGCCGGGACTGTCACCCGCGCAACTGGCTCAGGCCCGGGCTCGGGCGCTGACGGCGATCCGGGAGCTGATCGAAGGCGAGCGGCCCCTTTGAGGCGCGAAGCCGCCGCATGATGGCCGAAGACCGGCCGAGCGGGGCGGCACGAGGAGTACTGGATGAACGACATGGCAAGTGCGGTTCCCAAGAAGGACAAGGTCAAGCGCAGCATGCTCTACCAGACCGGCAAGAAGCTGCGGCCGCTGCTCAACCGGTTCCTCTCGAAGCATTCGCTGGTGGGTGACCCGCCGGTGTTCGACAAGGCCGCGTTCCCCTGGACGGCCGAGCTGGAACGCCACTGGCCGGTCATCCGCGCGGAGCTGGACGCGCTGCTCCGACAGGGCACGGCGATCCCCGCGCTGCGCGACATATCCCCCGATCACCGGCGCATTGCCGAAGGCAGCTGGCGCTCGTTCTTCCTCTGGGGCTACGGCTACCGGATCGACGAAGGTTGCCGTCGCTGCCCGCGCACCGCCGAAGCGCTGGCGGTGGTGCCCGGCCTCAACAGCGCGTTCTTCTCCATCCTCGAGCCCGGCGCCCACATCCCCCGGCATACCGGGGTGACCAAGCGGATCATGACCTGCCACCTGGGCGTGGTCACGCCGACGGCGCGCGAGCGCTGCCGTATCCAGGTCGGCCCGGAAACGCGCCACTGGTGCGAAGGGGAATGCCTGGTGTTCGACGACACCTACCCGCACGAGGTGTGGAACGACACCGAGCAGACCCGCGTGGTCCTGCTGATCCAGTTCAAGCGCCCGCTGCGCCTGCCCGGCCGGCTGCTCGGCGACCTGTTCCTCGGCGCGGTGCGGTGCAGCCCTTTCGTGCAGGAGGCGCGGCGCAACCTGGCCGCCTGGGACCAGGCGCACAAGCTGCTGGACGACTGATCCGCGAGCCTTCGGACCCGCTCAGCGTTGCAGCCCGCGCTCCCAGGCGCGGTGGTTACGGCGGGCGTCCTGGATGAACGGCGACCAGCGGATCAGCTGCAGCACCACCCGGTTGAGCCAGGCGCCGGGCCACGCCAGCGGCCGCCGCACATCGAGGAACAGCACCACCCGGGTGCCGTCGGTGTCGTTCCACACCTGGTGGCGGAAGGTGTCGTCGAAGATCAGGAACCGGCCCGCTTCCCAGTGCCGCGTCTGATCGCCGACCTGGATGCGGCACTGTTCCCTCGGTTCGGGCACGATCAGGCCCAGATGGGCGCGCAGCAGGCCGTTGTACGGCCCGCGGTGGGGCGGAATGTGCTTGCCCGGCGCCAGGATCGAGAAGAACGCGGTGAACATGCCGGGAATGGACTCCACCAGCCGGGTGGTCTCCGGGCAGCGCGCGCAGTTGCCGTCCATCTTGTAGCCGTAGCCGTAGAGAAAGAACGTCTTCCAGCGATCGTCCTGAGTGATGTTGAGCTGGTCCCGGGAGATGTCCTGGAAGTTGGGGATGTCGTCCTGGCGGGTGAGCACCTGGTCCAGCTCGCGGCGTATCACCTCCCACTGGGCTTCGAGCGGGGCCGTCCAGGCGAACTGCGCAGGCTCGAAGAAGGGCGTCACACCCACCTTCGAGTAGCGCCGGATCGCGTTTTCCAGCCGCTTGATGAGCCACAGGCCCACGGCCACGCTGGGCCGATGCTTGCGCTTGCGCTTGCGCTTGGGCCGGCCTGCATCGATTTGGTTGTTCGTTTGGCTCATGAATCCTCCGGAAGACGTTTCGGATGATGCGATGCGATGAAGGCCTTGCGGCGGCCACCGTATTAAACCTAGCGCAGCCGTCGCTCGCGCAGCAGCCGCCAGAGCAATGGCCAGCCGAAGATCAGCGGGTGTCGTCGCATCCGCGGACTGATCTCCACAGGGTGCCCCAGGTGGCGCTGCAGTTTCCAGACGACGTAGTCCACGCCATTTTCGAAGGTGAACACCGCCTTGACCAGCCGCAGCACGTTCAGCGTCCGGCCCTGGAGGCGCCGCAGTTTCCAGCGGCGTGCCGCGCGCCGGCGAACCGTTGCGGTGGCCAGGTTGAGGTAGCCGTCGTCGCGGCCGGCCTCCGCCTGCAGGCCCGGGACCGCCGAAGCGGCCGCGCGGGTGATGCGGCGATAATGATCCCGGTCATGTTGCGCCAGTTGCGCCGGCCGGTCGGCGGCCTCCGGGCGCAGCTCGGTCGCATAGCTGAGGGCGAGCCCGCGCTGCCAGAGGAGCTGGCTGTCGAGCCGTGCGGGCTGGCAGGGGACGACCTGGTTCAGGAAGGTCACCACCGCACGCGCCATGGCCTGCAGGATGCGCCGCTCGACGTCGGGATCACGGGCGTACACCAGCCGCGACGGCTGTGCGAAGCGTCCCCACAGGTAGCTCTGGAACCACAGCGCGGTGCCGTGTTCGAGGTCGGCCAGCGAGAGGACGGCGCATTTGGCCTGGATGGTTTGGCCGGTCGCCGTGTCGGCCCGCAGCGGGAAGACGTTCGGCGGCAGCCAGGCGTTGGCCAGGCGCAAGGCCCGGCCGGGATGGGCGTGCCGGTAGTCGTCGACGATGGCGTAGAGGTCCACCAGCCCTTCCGCCGGGTCGACGTTGCGCAGGCAGGAGCCGTAGAACAGCACCGCCACCAGCGCCTCGCCGAAGCGTGCGTGAAGCGCATCGCATAACGGCTGCAGCACCGCGGCCACCGGAAGGGCCGCCTGGCGGGCGATTTCCTCCACCAGCTCAGGTGGCGGGGCGGGCAAGGTGCGGAGGCTGCGCATCGGCGGTCAGAAGCTCAGGAAGCGCAGCGGGCGCGTCGCGGCAATGCGGATCGGGGCATCCGCCCGGAACAATTCGCCGTCGAGGATGAACTCCTGCGGGCCGGTCAGCTGGAGTGTCTCCACATTGTGGCTGACGTAGCCGTCCTGCTCCCGGGCGACGCCGCCGCCGTGCCCGCTGAGCAGTCTTGGCAGCATCCAGGCCAAGCGCCGCGGGCGATGGGCGACGGCGGTGACGTGCAGCGGGGCCGGTTCCGTCCCCCAGTAAGGCCGGCAGCCGATCAGCAGGCGGTCCAGCGTGGAGGCCAGCACCAGCAGCCAGTCGCCGTTCCGGCAGGCGTCCGCCATCTCGAGCTTCGCCGGCATCGGCGGCAGCAAGCGGCTAGGCTTGTTGCGCAGCAGCGACAGCAGCAGCCGGCCGAAGGCCAACGCGGGGCCGACGACGCCGCGCACGCCGGTGGGGCGGACCTGTTCGTGGTAGTAGCGCACGCCGTTGAGAACGGCGCCGGTGCCGAAGAACAGGCCGAACTGCGGTTCGAAGCCTGGGCCGGCGTCGATGCGCAGCACCGGCCGCGCGGTCGCGCCCGGGGTATCGCCGCCGCCGTCCAGCCAGGCTGCGAGCGCGCGTAGCGCGGGCTCGGGTTTGTGCCGCGCGCCGAGGTCGGCGGCGCTCATGTTGGTGGTGCCGGCAGGGATGACCAGCAGGTCCGGCACTGCGCCGTCCGGCTGCCGCAGCAGCGCCGTAAGCAAGCCCTGCAACGTGCCGTCGCCGCCGATGACCACGATCAGCCCGGGCGGGTCGGCACGCCACTCGCGCACGGCCTCGGCCATCGCGGCAGGCATAGAGGCTTCGCGGACCGACACGCCCGGTATCGATGCAGCGAGGCCGCGCAGGGTCGCCAGCCGTCGTTGCATGCGCCCGCTCTGCGGGTTCAGCAGCAACGCGACGTGCCGGGGACGGCCCGTTGGTTCAGGCATCGTTGAGCCCCGAGCGTGGCGCGAACAGACGAACGACCGGCCGGTGCCGCTCGGCCTTCAGGTCGACCTGGCTGAGCCAGGGTTGCAGGTCGGCGCCACGCTGGCGCAGGGCGATCGCCCAGATCACCCGCACCGCCAGTACCAGCGTCGAGATCAGCGTCCAGAGTGCGACGAGCAGCAGGCCGATGTCGTTGGCCTGTGCCAGCCAGGCTAGGCTGAGCAACAGCAGGTTGGGGTTGCGCCGCGCGGTGAACAGGCGGTTGACCGAGTCGAACGGGCGCCAGAGAAACAGCGAGAAGGGCGCGGCGAACTTGAACGCGCCTTCGCACAGCCGGCCGGCCACGTAGCCGACGAAGATCGCCCAGCACACGCCGCTCAGCGACAGGGCATGGTCCCAGCTCGCCGCCAGCCCGACGCCCCAGGCGATGTACCACAGGGGCGGGTGGACCAGGTCCAGGGCGTGGTCGAAGAGGTTGCCGAAACGCGTCGAGGTGACGGTCACCCGGGCCAGCTTGCCGTCGACCGTGTCAAGGAAGGTCATCACCCAGCCCGCTAGCAGACCCGCACCAAACTGGCCGTGCCAGAACCACCATCCGGCGAGGATCGCCAGTACGTAGCTGGCCCCGGTGACGTGGTTCGGGCTCAGCCCCAAGCGTACGCAGAGGCCGGTCACCCAGCGTGCCGGCACCGGCCACACGCCCCGGGTAATGAAGTCGGTAACGCCCTTGTAGGCACCGTTGAACAGGGCCTTTTCCAGCTGTGCGCGGTTGGCCTCGGAGATCGGCGCGACCCAGGGCACGTCCAGCTTGCGCAGTTGGGTCTGCAGGCCGGAGGCGACGGTCTCTGGCAAGGTTGTCGGCAAGCTGGTTATGACCGGACCCTCGAGCCGGGCAGCTTTCTCGTCGAGCCGGTCGGCCGGAAGTAGCGCTGCTATGACGTGCCCGTTGCGAGGATCCTGCAACGCGACCCCTTCGCTGCGCAGCAGCCCACGCAGCACGCGCTCGTCGTACAGGTAGTCCTCGCGCAACAACAGCACAACGCCGTCGCGGGGCAGCGGCTGTTCGGCTTCCATCAGCTGCACGTCGGGCAATCTTCGCAGTACGCGCCGGAATCTCTCCCTGGAGGTCAATCCCCATAATTTCACCGTACACTGGCCCACCAAATGGACTTTTGTCGTCATGCGTGTCGCACCCTCGATTGTGGAATAGGTATCGCTGTGTCCAGTTGCCTCATCCGTGTGCGCTCCGGTCGTAACGGGCCACCACCAGCATGGCGGCGCCCAGCAGTACGGCGGCAGGCAGAATACCTACGGCGAGTGGATTGAGCTTGAGCAGAATGCCCAGATTGACCAGGATCTGGTTGACCATGTAGACCAGCAACCCTACCAGCGCGCCCACCGCGAGCTTGCCGGCAAGGCCGGTCGAGCGGCTCTGCCCGAAGGTGAACGGTACCGCGAAAAGAATCATCGCGAGCGTCAGTATCGGATTGCCGAGCTTCTGCCAGAGCGCTACCTGGTACTGACCTGCCGGTTGGCCGGTGCGCTGGAGGAAATCGACGTAGCGATTCAGTTGTACGAATGAGAGGCTTTCAGGCGGCAAGCTGACTTCGCTCAAACGATTGGCCGGAACGAACGATTGCCAGCGCATAATGTCGAGCCGCTCGACCGTTTCCTGATCGCCCGCCCAGCGCTTGACTGTAACCTCATGCAGTTGCCAGAGATTTCCAGCCTGGACCTCCGCGCGTTGTGCCTGGATGTACTGGCTCAGCGCATGGTTCGGCTCGAAGGTGAATATCTCGATCTGGTTGGGTAACTGGCTCGAATCCAGACCACCGATCCGCACCACCTGGTTTTCCTTCATGGCCCAGATGCTGTGGTCCTTTCCGGCTCGGTCGTCGGTCATTGCCAGCGCCAGCGTCCGTATGCGCAGGGCCTTCTGCTGCAACGGCGAGGCCACCCATTCGTCAGTCGCTGCCAGAACCAAGGCCAGGAGCACGCCGGCCATTAGCACAGCGAGGCCGATGCGTGTCATGGAAACCCCAGCAGCGCGCATCACGGTCAGCTCCTGAGTGACGGCCAGCTGCCCAAGGGCGGCTATTCCGCCCAGCAAGGCGATGAAGGGGCCGAGCTCCACCGCTCGACGGGGCAATGTGAAGAGCACGACAGTCAATGCCTGCGCCAGTCGGTAACCGCCCTCCTGCAGATCGTCCAGTTCTTCGACCAGATCAAGCGTACCAAACAGGGGCAGCAGCAGGGCCGCGGCGGCTATGAAGCCAACACACAGGCTGCGCAGCAGGTAGCGGTCGAGTTGCCTCATCGCAGCCGTATGCTCACGATGTCGCGCAGCAACAAGATGATCAACGAGATCGCCATGATCGACGGGACCAGCCAAAGCCCTGGCAACGCAGGCAAGCTGCCGTGACTGACAAGGCTCTTGCAGATATCCCCGCCGAAGAAGACCAGCGCATAGACCGCCGTCACCGGAAGAAGGCTGGCAAAACGCCCCCGGCGGGGCGCCGTCCTGCTCAAGGGAACCGCCAGCAGCGCAAGCAGCAGCGTGCTGAGGCCGCGGGTTTCGCGCCATTGCAACTCGGCCCGGTCCGGTAGTGCGGTGGATTGCCGGAGCCGAGCCGTGGGGGCGGCCTTTCGGCGGGTTTCGCTCGACGATTCGATGGGCGCCAGGTGCATCGTCATCGCGTTGAACGCGACCGACTCGTCTCGCGCTCCGAGATGTTCGAGGGCATACCCGTTGCCCTTGGCGAGTTTTATCACCGGGTCATCCGGGTTCGGGTCGGCGATCCACGCCTGGTCGGCGCGAAACACGTGTGTACGGCGCTGACTGGTGTCGTAAATGAAGGCGTCGTGCAGCTTGCCTGTTCCGTGGTCGATGGTGCGCGCCCAGATCATCCGGCCGTTTTCACGGTTGATGTTGAACCGCTCCGGCAGCAGATGGTTGACATCCAGATCAGTCTTGGATTGCTGCTCAAGATCGAAAGCGTTGGCATAGGCCCAGGGCCTCGCGTCCAGGGAAATCGCTGCCACCAGGAGCGAAACGGGTAATGCAAGAAGCGCCACGGCAAGGTAGATTCGTAACGGACTCATGCCCGAAGCGCTGAGCGCGGTCATCTCGGCGTCGTGATACAAGCGGCCAAGGCCGAGCACGACCGAGACATACACCGCGACCGGAATCAGCACCTCAAGTGCGATAAGCACCTTGTAGTAAACGATGTTGAACACGACGTTCAGGGCAAGGCTGCCATTGGCCGCCTGTGCCAGATAACGTTGCGCCGAATAGGTGGCAAAGACGAAGATTAGGATTCCGAGCATGATCACAAGCGGTCGACGTGTTTCGGCAATGACGTATCGCTCGATGAGCAGCATGAACTCAAGGGCCTACAGTGGTTCCAATCTGGTTAGCCTAACCGGTTCGCCCATTACGCGAAACAATCGGCTAGCATGGCCTGTACGCGCAAAAGCACGGGCTATCGACTGGGCAGATCTGTCCCGGTTCCCTTACTAGGAGACGGCATGACGCAGAGGAACGGGCTTCATCGTGTGGTAATCCTCGCTGCTGGCCAGGGAAGACGGCTACTTCCGTATACCGAAAGCAGCCCCAAATGTTTGATCGAGCTGGGCGGCAAGACTGTCATCGAGTGGCAGATCGACGCACTCCGGGCGACCGGATTCGACGATATCAACGTGGTTGCCGGATACGGGGTCAGCCAGGTCGAAGCCTTGCTAACGCAGCGCTACGGTCACGGCGCCATTTCCATCCACTACAACCCATTCTTCGAGGTGGCCGATAACCTGGCCAGTTGCTGGATGGTGCGGCATGTGATGGAGGGGCAGTTCCTCCTGCTCAATGGTGACACCCTGTTCGATCTGCCGGTGCTCGAGCGCTTGCTGGCAGCGCCGTCTCGGCCCGTTACGCTCGCCGTTGACCAGAAGAGCAGCTACGACAGCGACGACATGAAAGTGTGTCTGGAGGGTGATCGGCTCATGCGGGTAGGCAAGACCCTGCCGCTGGCCAGCGTCGACGGCGAGTCGATCGGAATGATGCGCTTCCAGCCGGAGGGAGCCGAACTTTTTCGCCAGGCGCTGGAGGCCAGCATGCGCACGCCCGAAGCGTTGCAGCGCTGGTACCTGAGCATCATCGACCAGCTGGCGCAAACCACCGGTCAGGTATTCGTCCAGTCCATCGCCGGCCTGAGCTGGGGAGAACTGGACTTTCCGCATGACCTGGAGGCGGCGAAGACCAAGGTCAGGTCATGGAGCCAGCCGCTGGCGCTATCCTATGCGTGACTGGGCTACGCCTGAGCCCGACCTGAGCCGGCCCTATCGGCCATGATGCGCTCGACCAGCTGCAGATCCGCTGCCGAGTCGACATCGATGGCCGCTTCGGCGAACGGCATGACGACCGCACCAATCTTGACATCAAGACGACGCGACAGGCGCGCCAGTGCCTCGTCCAGCGTGAGACGGCCAAGCAGATAGCGCATCACCGCCACCGGACCAAGCGCCCCGGAAATGACACGCCGTGGATGCTTGCGCTCCTGCTCGATTCGTCGCCAGAAATCGGCCAGTCTGCGGCCGCGCTCCGTGGTTACGGCGAACAGGTTGCAGCCCGAGTAGGGCCCGCCGCGCAAGCGTATCGGCGTGCGCCGCGTGTCGGGGAAGCGCGCCTGGACGGCGTCCAGCCGGGCGACGCCGACCACGAAGTCGTATTCGCTGGCGGTCGCCTCCCGCAGGAAGTGATCGACCATGACCGAGCTGAGCAACGCATGATCCGCCGTCGTGATCAGAGCCGGCTGCTGCTCGGGTATGCGCTCCAGCGCATTCAGGGCACTCGCGCTGGGCGAGCTGGCGCTCGCCTGCCAGGCGAGCGCGTCGGCTTGCAGCCACTGCTCGATTTGCGGGTCCAGGCGCAGCAATTCACGATCTGGGCCGATCAGCATCGTATGGCTGATATGAGACGAGCCTTGCAATGCATTCACGACCCGGCGGAGCATCGGGATGCCGCCGACCGGGGCCAGCGCCTTGCAGGGCACGCCGGCCGCGCGGGCGACCGCGTCGCCGGCGTGCCTGTCAGCCGCCAGGACGAGCGCGATGTAGTGAACGTCTTCCAATTCGTCTATTCCCAATGGCAAGAGGATCGCACAGTAGCGTTAGCCGTGAATCTCAGATCTGCTTTTCATAGACGCGATAACGCTTGTACTCGCGCGCACCGATGTGCTCAAGAATATTGCGCATCCCCGCGTTACCCTCGAGGATCCACGACATTTCGAGCGCCTCTATTCCGCGCCTGACGAAGGGTGGCTTGAGCGCCTTGATCAGGCACAAGGCCAAGGTGGGGCCCAGACGGCTGAACTGATGCGCCCGACGCACTCCCATCAGCGGTACGCGCGCGGTCTTCGCACCGCGTACCTTCAGCCGCCAAAGCAGCCGCAGCCAGCCGAAGGGCAACAGCCGCCCCCGCATCGGTGCGATCAGCTCGTTCAGGTTTGGCAGCGCCACGATGAAAGCGCTCGGCTCGCCGTCGACCTCGGCGATGTACAGCAGGTCTTTCGGCACCAGGAGCTTGAGGTTGTTGCCAAGTTCTTCGAATTCCGCCTCGGTGAAGGGGACGAAGCCCCAGTTGGCCGACCAGGCATCGTTGAAGATGTCCCGGAGCAGCTGCATCTCCTCACCGAACCGGCTGCGATCGAGCGTGCGCAGCCGTATCCGGCCTTGCCAGCGATCCATCATGCGTCGTAGCGCGGGCGGAAAATTCAGCTCGTCAGTACGCATCCAGTAGGCCAACAGGTCTGTGGCTGGCTGGTAACCGAGTGCGGCGATGCGTGAGTCGTAGTAGGGCTTGCCGTGACCCATCATCGCACTGGGTGGGCTGTCGAAGCCGTTCACCAGCAGGCCGCTCTCCTCGTTGATGGTCAGGCTGAAAGGACCAGTCACGCGAGACGCGCCATGCTGCCGCAGCCAGTGCTCGGCCACATTCAGCAGGCCTTGGAATACCGCAGGATCGTCGACCGCCTCGAGCATACCGAAGTGTCCGGTGTCGCTTCCGTGTAGTTCGCGGTGCAGGTGATCTACCTGGGCCGAGACGCGGCCGACGGGACGGCCCTGCGACCAGGCGATCCAGCCCTGCCAGTCGACGTGGGCGAAAACGGGATTCTTGCGCGCGAGATGCATGCGGCGTTCGAAGTGCAACGGCTCGATCCAGTGAGGATCGTCTCGGTAGAGCAAGCCCGGAAGTCGAACGAAGGTGTTCAGGTCCTTCTTGTTCGATACCGGTTCGATGATGACAGGCGTATTTCCATTTGTGGGTATTCCCATGTACGATTCTCCAGACTCTACGGCCGATGATAGGAAGGTAAGCTGCTTGCGGTCTAGACTCAGCCATGCCGGCCGGCGAGCCGTCGATTCACGAACTTGCGAAAGCCTGCGCATGACGGCAGCCAAGGAACTAAAGGGCTGCCTTAGCTTCCCAGGTTGTATAGGGTATGGTTGCTACACCCGTGCCGGTGTCTTGTTCAGTCGCTAAACTGGCTCAGACCTTTTTCCGATCCAATCCCGCTCGTTTCACTTTTTTCGGAGACAAGTCCTGTCGACAGTTGCGCTGCCGGATTGCCGTTGCGTTTATCAGGACCGTTTGATGGCTGAACTTTATATGTCTGCAACCTGTACTAGACATGCGCTACCCCAGCGACTCGCAGATTTCCCCACGCTTTCAAACGCTCTCGATTACGCCGCTCTCGGGCATACTGGGCTGAATTTCTACGATGGCCGATGCCGTCTCACTGCCGTTGTGCAGTACGCGACGTTGCGCCGGGCGGCGCAGGCGATCGCCAGACAGCTGCGCGGGCTGGGTCTTCAGCGAGGTGACAGGGTGGCGCTGATCGCAGACACCGAACCAGGCTTCATGGAGGTGTTCTTCGGTTGTCAGTACGCCGGTTTCGTACCCGTTCCGCTCCCCATCCCGTCCGGAATGGGCAATCGCGCGCCGTACGTGGAGAAGCTTCGCGGGATGCTCGCCAATTGCATGCCGAGCGCTGTCCTCGCCCCGAAGGAACTCCTCGCTCTGGCTCGGGAAGCGGCGCCTGCAGGGCTCGCCTTTATCGGCTCGGTCGGCGAGCTCAAGTCACAGCCGGTACCGCAGGTCGAGCTGACCCCCTCGCGCCCCGACGAGATCGCCTATCTGCAGTACACCTCTGGCAGCACGCGTTTCCCGCGCGGGGTCGTTGTTACTCAGCGAGCCGTGATGGCCAACCTGCAAGGCATGATCCAGCATGGCCTGGGCGTCAGTCCGCTGGATCGCTGCGTATCCTGGCTGCCGTTCTATCACGACATGGGCCTGGTGGGATTCGTCCTTGGCCCAATGGCATCGCAACTCTCGGTCGACTACTTGCGGACCCAGGACTTCGCCATGCGTCCCAGGCAGTGGCTGAACCTGATCGGCCAAAATGGAGGCACAATTTCGTTCGCCCCGCCGTTTGGCTACGACATTTGCGTGCGCAGGGCCCGGGCCAGCGACGCCGAACAACTGGACCTGAGCAGCTGGCGTATCGCCGGCATCGGTGCAGAGCCCATTCGAGCCGAGGTGCTGGAACGCTTCGCCGAGCAGTTCGCACTGGCGGGGTTTGATCGCAAGGCGTTCCTTCCCTGCTATGGGCTTGCGGAGAGCACGCTCGGGGTCACCTTCGGTCGCCGGAATAGCGGGGTGCGGGTGGAGACGGTGGATCGTCGGGCGATGGAACGCTGCTCAGTCGCAGTGGCGGCCGCTGCCGGCGAGCAGGCTAGCCGCTTTGTCAATTGCGGTCCGGTCCTTCCCGGACACCGGCTGCAGATTCGTGATGGGCAGGGCAAGGTATTGCCTGAGCGGCATGTGGGCCATGTGGTGCTGCAGGGGCCGAGCGTCATGTCCGGCTACTATCGGGATCCGGCATCTACCGGCAAGGTGATCGATACCGGTGGCTGGCTGGACACGGGCGACCTCGGCTACCTCAGCGAGGGCGAGCTATTCGTTACCGGTCGACAAAAGGACGTCCTCATCGTCAGGGGTCGCAATATCTGGCCGCAGGATATCGAGTACCTGGTCGAGTCGCGGCCGGAGATCCGCCCTGGGGACGCCATCGCGTTTGTCGTTCCGGCAGAGCCGGATCCTGTTGTAGTGGTGCAGGTGCAGTGCCGCGTCACCGAGCCGGAAAAACGCGATCTGCTGGTCCGTACCCTGATTAGCCTGATCACCACCGAAATCGGCATCACGGTGACTGTCGAACTGGTGCCGCCGCATTCCTTGCCGCGAACATCTTCCGGCAAGCCGTCGCGTGCAGAAGCGAGGAAACGTTTTCTCGGGCAGATCCCGGCCGATTCCGGGCTGAGCCTGGCGATCACCTGACTGTGCCGCGAACCGTAGCATTGACTGGGGCGACCGGATTCATTGGAACCGTGCTCCGTGAGCGGCTGGTCCGTACAGGCGCACGGGTGCGCGCATTGAGCCGCCAGCACCAGCCGCCGATTGATGGCGTCGAATGGGTAGTCGGCACGCTGGAGGACCGCGGTGCGCTGGCTGCGCTGGTTGCCGGGGCGGACTCGGTCATCCATTGTGCCGGCGCGGTGCGCGGCAGGCGGAAGGAAGATTTTCTTCGAACCAATGTCGAGGGCAGCCTGCGAATGATCGAGGCGGCACGGCGCGGTGGGCAGTGCGAGCGGTTTCTCCTAATCTCGTCGCTGGCAGCCAGACACCCGCAGCTCTCCTGGTACGCGCTATCTAAGTACGAGGCCGAAGCGCAGGTGAGGCAGGCCGCCGGCGACATCGCCGTGACGATCTTCCGGCCCACCGCCGTGTACGGGCCGGGCGACCGTGACGTGCGCCCCTTGCTGGAATGGCTGATGCGCGGCTGGTTATTCCCGCTGGGCCGTTCGAGTGCCCGGCTCAGCTTCCTGCACGTGGACGACCTGGCCGATGCCGCGGTCTGCTGGCTCGAAGCCGCGCCGGCCCCGCCGGCCACCTATGAGCTGGATGATTGCCACCCAGGCGGATATAACTGGAGCGCCATTGCGGCCATTGCAGCACGGGTACGCAATGGGCCGGTCCGTTGCGTCGCGGTTCCCATCGGGCTACTGAAGACGATTGCCCACATCAATATGTCGCTGGCGCGTATTGGCCGCTACTCGCCCATGTTGACCTTGTCTAAGGTTGGCGAACTGGCTCACCCTGATTGGTCCTGCGACAGCCGTCCAGCGCGGGAAGCGCTTGGATGGCATCCACAGACAACACTGAACAAGGCCCTTGAAGAACGACTGTTCTGAAGGAGCCACCGATGAAAGCCGAGGGGTTATTGATGATCGCCGAGCAACAAATATTGGAGCGGCTCCTGTTCCAGATCCGCCGGCTTGCCCCGCCCGGGACCGAGGTTCGACCGGACATCGCGCTGGTCGATGAGCTTGGGCTGGACTCCATGAAGGTCATGGACCTTCTGATGGAGCTCGAGGATGAGTTCGATATTTCGATACCGCTCAATGTGCTGACCGACGTCCGTACGCCTGCCCAACTGGCGCAAGCCGTTTTTACCCTGATGGAGCATGCAGATGGCGCTGTTCGATAAGTTCAGCAAGCTGGCCCAGGAACGGGCTGCGCTGGGGCAGAGCGGATTGAACCCCTTCGGTACTCGCATCGACGAGATTCTTTCGCCGACTGTAGGCCGCATCGGTGATCGCCAAGTCATCCTCGCCGGCACCAACAACTACCTGGGGCTGACTTTTGATCCCGGTTGCATCCAGGCCGGGCAGCAGGCGCTGGCGCAAGAAGGCACGGGCACGACAGGGTCGCGGATGGCAAACGGCAGCTATGGCAGCCACATAGCGTTGGAGGCCGAGCTTGCCGAGTTCATGCAGCGCCGATCGGTGATCGTCTATTCCACCGGCTATCTCGCCAACCTTGGGGTTATTGGCACCCTGGCGGGGCCGTCAGACATCGTTCTGCTCGACGCGGACTGCCACGCCAGCATCTATGACGCCTGCCGGCTGGGCGGCGCGCAGGTCATCCGTTTCCGCCACAACGATGCGGCCGACCTCGAGCGTCGCCTGTTGCGCCTCGGCGAACGGGCGCGCGAGTGCCTGATCGTGGTCGAGGGCATCTACAGCATGCTCGGCGACCGTGCGCCGCTTCGCGAGATCGCCGAGGTCAAGCGGCGGCTGGGCGGGTACCTGCTGGTGGACGAGGCGCATTCGGTCGGCGTGCTCGGCGCCAACGGCCGCGGCCTGGCGGAGGAGCTGGGGGTCGAGGCCGATGTCGACATCGTGCTCGGCACCTTCAGCAAGAGCCTCGGGGCGATCGGCGGTTTCGCCGCGAGCCAGCATGGCGACATGGAACTGCTGCGTTATGCGAGCCGGCCCTACATCTTCACCGCTTCACCGTCCCCGGCGTCGATCGCCTCGGTGCGCGCCGCGCTGCGGGTGATGCAGGCCCGCCCCGAGTTGCGCCAGCGCCTGTGGGCCAATGCGCAGCGCCTCTACCAGGGGCTGGCCGGCCTTGGCTATCGCACTGGCCCGGAGCCGAGCCCGGTGATCGCCGTGTTGCTGGGCTCCGCCCAGGAAGGCATGGCGTTCTGGCAGAGCCTGATCGACCTGGGCGTCTACGTGAACCTGGTGCTGCCGCCGGCGACACCAGGCGGCCAGGCGCTGGTTCGTTGCAGCGTCAGCGCGGCCCACAGCGGCGAGCAGATCGAGCGGATCATCCAGGCATTCGCCCGCTTGCGCGATCGCCTGCCGCCAGCGGCTGCGGTGACCGATCATCGCGTGCATACGGGCGGCCTGGCTTGACAGTGGCTACCGGGGGCTCGACGCACGGAAGGCAGGCGTTAACCGGGACGGGCAAGGACCGGGCACCTGGGTCGCCCGCCGCCGCCGTGCCACCTGAACGCCACGAGCCCTGACCATGCGCATGCTCTTCGCCTTCGGCCGCGCCTATCCGACGCGCACGGCCCTGATGCTGGTCAGCCTGCTGCTGGCCGGCCTGGCGGAAGGGGTCGGCTTGACCACCTTGCTCCCGCTGCTGTCGATCACCCTCGGCGACCAGACCCATTCGGGCTTTTCGCTCAAGGTGATCGACGCGCTGCATGCGGTGGGCCTGGAGCCGACCATCGTCACCATGCTGGTCATCATCGTGGTAGGAATGACCGCCAGCAGCACACTGGTGCTGCTTGGCAATCGCCAGGTCGGTTACACCGTGGCGCACGTCGCCACCGACCTGCGGCTGGCGCTGATCCGCGCCTTGCTCGGCAGCCGCTGGGAGTATTACCTGCGCCAGCCCGCCGGAGCCCTGGCCAATGCGGTGGCCACCGAAGCCTACCGCGCGTCCACGGGCTACGAGCATGCGGCGAACATGGTGGCGCTGGTCATTCAAGCCCTCGTCTATGCGGTCATCGCGCTCTTCGTATCCTGGCCCGCCACACTGATTTCGCTGCTGCTCGGGCTGTTCCTGCTGGTCGCCCTGCGCCGGCTGGTCACGGCCTCGCGCAAGGCGGGCAAGAGCCAGACCCGACTGATGCGCGGACTGCTCACCCACCTCACCGATACCCTGGGGTCGGTCAAGCCGCTCAAGGCCATGGCGCGAGAGGACATCGCCGACTCGCTGCTGCGCCGCGAGGCAGCGGAACTCAACACCGCTATGGAGCGGGAGGTGATGAGCCGGGAGGCCCTACGGGCCTTGCAGGAACCGATGCTGGCAATGCTGGCAGCCGGTGGCCTGTACGCCGGACTGATCGTATTCGAGTTGCCGCTTTCATCGGTGATGGTGCTGATCTTTCTTGTGGTGCGCGTCCTCGGCCTGTTGCACAAGGCCCAGCAACGCTACCACCGGATGGCCGCGCAGGAAGCCGCCTATTGGGCGCTGCAGGGCGCGATCGACACGGCGACGGCTGATGCTGAGCCTCGGGGCGGCGAGCGTGAGCCCACATTGGAGCAGGCGATCGTCTTCGAGGGGGTGTCGTTCGGCTATGGCGACCGGTTGGTTCTGGATACAGTCGATCTTCGGCTTCAAGTGGGCACTTTCACCAGCCTGATTGGCCCTTCGGGCGCCGGTAAGACCACCATCCTCGACCTGCTCAGCCTGTTGCTGGCGCCACAAGCTGGCAGGATCCTCGTCGATGGCGTTCCGATAGACACACTGGACCGCCGGCGCTGGCGGCGTTTCATTGGCTACGTGCCACAGGACACCCTTCTTCTGCATGACAGCGTGCTGGCCAACGTCACCCTGGGTGATCCCGCACTGACCCGGGAGCAGGCCGAGGGTGCTCTGCGGCAGGCCGGCGCCTGGGAGTTCGTCGAGAGAATGCCCGACGGTATGGACAGCGTCGTCGGCGAGCGGGGCGGCAAGCTCTCGGGAGGCCAGCGACAGCGGATCGCCATCGCCCGTGCGCTCGCCCACGGCCCGCGACTGCTTATCCTGGACGAGGCCACCAGTGCGCTCGATCCGGAATCCGAGGAAGCCATCAGCCAGACCCTCCGACGACTGACGCCGGCTATCACCATCATTGCGGTGTCCCACAGACCGGCACTCGTCAATGTTGCCGATCAAGTGTTCCGCCTGTGCGAAGGCAAGCTCGCGTCGGTGAATCGCGAGCTCGTTCAGCGGGCGTTCAGCTCCGAATAGACGGCCTGCCGTGCTTCACGCGCAAAGCAGCAGCCCATGGAGAACTCTTGAGCTTGCCTCGAGGGAAACCACCGACCGGCGCAAGGAACAGGGCGCTTGGAGAGAACACAAGGAGAGGTCGATTTTAGGTGTCTGTGCGGGGTCAGGTGGCCTACCTACGGCAGGCACCGCCGCCATTGCTCCTATTCTCTCAACAACGTCGCCAACTCCCGCAGCTCCGGGACAGACCAAGGACAACCGAATTCAAAGCTAACCCGCATTTCTCACAGGAAGAGATGCACCGGGCCGTCGGATGCGCGAAAATTGT